>Ga0156400_1105_pt1 | contig 13658 bp, 8 predicted proteins | sample RifOxyA3_FD_108044 | JGI IMG/M metagenome (GOLD analysis project Ga0156400, IMG submission 108044) | Deltaproteobacteria bacterium RIFOXYA12_FULL_58_15
ACTCTTTTTCGCTCATGAATTCCATGCCCCATTGTTACAGGGGAGGACATAATCGCTGAGCAGAGGGGGGGACATAATCGCTGAGCTACCACACTGCCACCGTGGGCTGCTTGACAACTCGATGACCGGAAAGTAAACCTGCCCACGCTAAAAATTGTTCATATTTCTGGGTGATTTGGCTGCTTGTGGACGGTGACGTGGTCGCCTGCTCGTTCACACCGGCATGAAAATTTAGGGAGTGCATGATGAGGAAGGCCGTCGGTTGTCTTGTGGGTGCTTGGTTGCTCGCGTCAGTCGGTTGTGCCGATGATGGCAAGAAGTGTGGTTTTGGCACCACAGAGAAGGATGGCAAGTGTGTGGCCGATGCGGTCTCCTGCGGGGCGGGGGAGATCGACGTCGACGGCAAGTGTTTGCCCGTCGCCTTCACGTGCGCAACGGGTTCGACGTTGAATGCCGACGGTATCTGTGTCGCTGACCTCGTTTGCGGCAACGGCACTCACGCCGACGACGGCAATTGTGTTCCCAATGAATTACCAACTCCAGATGTAACGGAGTCCCTCGATCCCGACGGCGAGGTGGCGATCATTCTTCCCGCGGCGGGTGGCTCGCTGGCGCTTGGGGGCGTTATCGATACGCCTGTCGATATCAACGAGGATGGATATTCTGATGCCGATTGGGACCGATTCATCTTCACCGCCGAGGCTGGAACCTATCTGCGGATCACCGCTCTGTCCGAGGGCGCGCTGTTACCAGCTTTTCGCTTGATGTCCGCTGCCAACGACGACACGGGTTGGCCCCGATTCATGCGCTGGGGGCTCGACACCTCGAGCGCCCGCAGCAGCCGTGAGGTCTATCTGCCATTCGCTGGCGAGTACATCCTCGACATCTCCGACTACAACCATGCGTTGCGTACCCTGCGCCACGAGCCCGTGTTGGCGGTGGGAGGTGACGATTTCACTTACGTCGCGACCCTTGAGAATCTCGGCGAGCCCAATGCGGTCAATGCCGTCACGTTGCCACGCATTGAAGAGGGCACCTTTGACAGCGGTCGCTTACGGTTTGTCAGGCTCGACAATCTCGCTCCGGGCAGTGTGACAGCGGCGGTCTTTGCTGCCGATGCACACGGGGAATACAACGACGTGATAGGTGCCTTCTTGGTGCTCGATCAAACCGGCCAAGTGATCGCCGAGAACGAGGCCGGCAGCACGAGCGACTCTGCTGACGTCCTGTTGCAGGGCCGGCCGAATGTCGATTATCTCATGGTGATAGACCACTGGGCCGTGCTCGGATCACGCCGCGATTATCGGATCAGTATCCACCAGCCCACTCTCACCGACTGCGACGTGGGTGTCTGCGAGGGCGGTGAGATCCCTGCAGACGACACCAACCTGTATCGCTGGACCCTCGATGAAGGCGACTTCCTGGTTGTGGGGGCGTTCGTGTCTCCCGACGCACCCTATCCTGGTATGGTGCAGCTGTTCGACACAGACCTGAAGCCGATCTCCGATGACACCATCCTTTGGGATCCTGCGTTCTTCCCAGTGACACTTTTCAAATATGCCGATCGACCCATGACCGTGTATCTGTGGAGTCACAGCTACACCGGTGGTCCCCTGCCGGAGTATTACGTCACCCATGAAATCGCCGCGACCCCAGAGCTGCGATACAACCAGACCAACAGCAACTTGCCGGTGCACCCCATGCCAGAGGGGCAAACGTTTTGGCCCGCGGGAATCGATCACTTTGAGGCCAACGTCGGCCAGCTGGTATTTTTCTACCAACTCACGCCCCACGACGGCAGCGAGTACGCGTGGTTGGGTACCGATGTCGAATGTTGGACTGACTTTGATTGTCCCGGGGGTTCCGTGTGCCGACCCGACTTGGGGCGGTGCGGACCCCTTGAGTTCATTATGACGTCAGAGATGGAGCAGATCGGACCGGTCGTGGATGTCAACTCTTGGGCGTTTCCTGATGCTTACATCTTCGCGCCATTCGCCTATATCTCAAAAACCGGTCATTACCTGCATTGGGTGACTGCGGGTGGCTACACTCCCCCCGATGGAACCTACGATGTCTATTTGCGTTTGAAGACCCCTGCGAGCATCGGCAAGCCGTCAGTTGGCACCCCCGTGGGCCTGCAAAATCAGGGCCTCGGCGGCGGCAGCAGCTTCTTCACCATTGAGGCCGAGGAGATGCAGTGGATTGACATCACGGTGACGCCCACGCCGGCGATATCGCATCTCGTACCAGAGATTTGGATCTACAACTTCGGCGAGGCGACCTGGGACTGGATTCTCTATCGATGGATTCCCGATGCCGCTGCCGGACAATTGGGTTTGGTCGCTTCGTTCTGCAACGAAGAGGGGGGCGATTGCGTCGATGTCTCCCAACCCCTCACCGCGAGCTACATATCACCCTATGCTGGCCGCAGCGTGGTCATGGTGATGGACGCCATCGATCAAGCTGCCACGCTTGACACCTTCAACATCGAGGTGACGGCGCTGCCGCGACCAGCCAACGATACCTGTGTGGACGCCGAGGCGATCACCCTCGAATCTGGCGTGGCCACGGTTTCCGCGAGTCTCGCTGGTGCCAGCAACTCGGTCTCCGATCTGCCCGCCGCCATACCCGACGACAGTTGTTATGGCTTCTACGGCCGCGGACCCGAGCGCTTCTATCGTCTCGACTTGCTCGAAGGCGAAACCCTCACCGTCGATGCCGCCGCAGAGTTTGGCGTTGTCATCAACATTCTCAAAGGCTGTGAGCTCCGGACTCTGGGGTGTGTTACGGAATACACGAGTGGTGCCTTCCATCAAGAATACCAGGTGCCCACGGGGGGCGCTGGCAGCTACACCTTGATCGTCGACTCCGGCGCGACCACGGGCGACGTCATCGATGCCGCCGGGGAATTCGAGCTCAACGTCTCGGTGACGAACGACTAGAGGAGATGATCATGCGTACAACCATTGCTCTCATTTTCGTCGCCGTTTTGACCCTAACCTTTGCGTGTGCCGACGAGCGTACCTGTGGCGACGGTACCGTGGCCGATGGTGGCATCTGCGTGCCCGACGTCGCCGAGGGATGCCCCGATAAATACATAGAGCGCGACGGTGAATGTGTTCCTGAGGTTCTAAGTTGCGGTGCCGGCACGACCCTGCGTGATGGCGCCTGCATCCCCATTGTCACCACGTGCGCCAACGGCACCCATCCGCAAGCTGGCGAGTGCATCCCGGACCTGCTTGCTGAACCCGACGCTGACGTCCTGGAGTCGGATGGTGCCACCACACCCTTTACGTTGCCGATGCCGAGCTATTCCATATCCATCAACGGTGTGGTCAACACGCCAGTGGACGAAACTGGAGATGGATACGTAAGCGGCAACTTGGACGCTTACACCTTCAGCACCCCAGGAGTGGGCACCTATCTGCGGATCACCGTCTCTTCGGTGGGGGCGACCTTGCCCGCCTTCATGATCATGTCGTCCCTTAGCGACGAGGAAGGTTACCCTTTGTACAGACGTTGGGGATTGGAGCCGAATGCTGCCGAAACCAGTCGTGAGGTCTATCTCCCCTTTGACGATACCTATGTCCTCATGGTTTCCGACTACGCCAATACGTGGCCGTACCTCTATGGCTTCGAAGAGGTTCCTGTGGGCGGCGATGAGCACACCTACCACATCGTCATCGAGAATCTCGGGACCCCGAGCCCGACGGCGGTATCGACACTGCCGTTTTTTGACAGTGGTACTTTTGACGACGGCGCGTTGCGGTTTTACTCCTTGGCGAGTGACGTTACTCAGGTGGCTGCGTTCATCGGTTCCACTGGGGACCCGGTGGATGGCGTGCAGAATGATGTCTTTCCGGTGATCACCACCTTTGATGCCGATGGCGAGATCTTCGCGGAAGTCTCGGCACCAGGTTCCTCCTCCGATATTGACCAACTTCTTCCCAGCGGTTCGGAGTTCCTCGTGGTCTACGATTTCGGTTTGATCGTTGGCCCCGACCGCGACTTCGCCGTGGCTATCACCGAGGAGTTGCGACTGGATTGCGACACGGACACCTGTAAGGGCACAGGGTTTGACGATGGTCACCTGTTGTTGGGGTGGAGTCTCGACGCTGGCGACTTTCTGGCGGTGGGGGTGTACCCCGATGCGGGCGGGGTCGAGGTCACCCTCGTGGATCCGGCTTTGAATCCCTTGCAGCCTGTGAGCTATGGCTCTACCTACGGTGGTGGTGGCACAGCCTATTTTGTCGACTCGGCCGAGCAGGTCTATTTGCGCATCAGAGAGGCACCCGACAGTGGTTTGACCACCTACACCATCGACGAAGTCGTCGTCGCGACAAACGCGCTCGCATCTGCGGATAGCTACCCTGGCCTTGGGATCTCGACACTGCCAGACGACATTTTTGCCGATGCGGGGCTTGCCCATCTACAAGGTGTGGCCGGCGACATCGTCATCTTTGAGCCGATCCAAGCACACGGTGCCGGCTGGGTGACGCCAACCGAGACACTCTACGCTCCGAATTTTCAGGTCATCGGTCCCGCGGTCGACAGTTTTGCCGATGACTTTCCCTATGGCACGGCCGCTCCTCTTGTGGCGGTGTTGCCTGCCGATGGTTACTACCTTCACGTGTTGCACGACGCGGATGACGAAGCAGACATTGCTGCGTGTACCTACGACGCGAGTTTCGTGGGTGTGACGCCGACGGTTCTGGTACCGCCGACCGTCGGTGTTCCCAGCGCGCTCGCCGGTGAGTCTTTGGCCAACGGTTACGCGGTTTACACGATGGCAGCCAATGCGTGGGAACGTTGTGACATTGTGGTGACCCCCGACAGTGGTCTGCGTCCTGCGGTGTGGGTGCTGACTCGCGGGAAAGCCACCTATGGAATGCCGTCCGAGTGGTGGGAGCCCGACGCCATGTCAGTGAGGCTCGGCTTGGTGGGGCGGGCTCAGGCTGGCTCTCCAGGCGACGTCGTCACCGTCGAGAATGTTGCGATCGCCCATGACGCAGAATACGTGATTGTGGTCGCCGATGTTGACGGCAGCGGGCCCACCGGTTTCGATCTCTTGGTGACAACCTATGCTACGCCCGCCAACAACATCTGCACCGCCGCAGAGGTCATCGACTTCGCAAGTGGCAGCGCAACCATCACGGGGAGTACCGCGGGTGCCCATAGCTCGCTGGACCTCGATTGGGGCAACGACTGTACAGGTCAATACACCCCGGGGCCCGATCTCTTCTATGCCATTGATCTGAACGCCAATGCCGAAATCAGCATCAACGTGTCCGGCACCGATGGAATGGTTGCCTACTTGGTTTCCTCATGTGCTCCCTTGACCTGCGAGGCGGGCACCCACACCACCAACGAGCCGTTCACCTTCACGCCAGCGACCACCGGGCGGTACTTCATCGCTGTCGACGGCTCTTCGCCTGCGGTGCTCGGTGATTTCACCCTCGAGGTGGGCCTGGTTGAGTAGGGGTTGTGAGCCTATAGCTCGGACCAGGGTGATCCAACGGGAAAGGTTGTCGGTGGGTCACCGATTGAGAGTGTGGAAGATCTTGCGATTGGCGCGAAACGCCCGTACGAACTGCTCAAACATCGCGGCATAGCGTGGGGCGAACTCGGTGCGCGGTTCGTAGATCTTCTTGATTGGGATCCGTTTCTCCAGATCATCGAGGTCCAAGCGCCCGGCTCGATAGAAGCCGAGCAAGCCAGCGCCGCGGCACAAGGTGAATCTCGGGTTTTCGGCCTGATAGATGGGGAGCTCTGCGATGTCCGCAAATATCTGTGACCAAACGTCGGATAGGGCACCGCCACCGTAGAACACCAAATGGGAAAGTCGTCGTTTGCAGAACTTCTCGACGCCCCCACGCATCCAGCGAAAATTGAAGGCGACCCCTTCGAGGGCCGCGAGGCCAAGTTGTTCCCGTGTGGTCTCCAGGGACATATTGAGAAAGCCGCCGCGCATGGACCCATCTTCGATAGGGGACAGGGAGCCATTGAGCCACGGGAGAAACAGAACGCCACCTGCGCCCGGCTCCACGTTGGCGATAGCTCGATGGAGGGCCGCGAACTCGTCGTCCAAGCTGTGGTTGGCAAACCCATCCGTTGCAAAAACGATCTTCTTGAGGAAGTACTCCACCGCCCGGCCGCCAATACCGTTCTCCGCCATGATGAGGTAACGACCCGGTATTGGGCTTGGCATACTAACCAAACCGAGAAAGGGATCGGTCTTCTTGAAGCCGACGTGGGTCACCAACACGCTGGTGGTGCCGAGGCTCATGCCCGCGTGATTGCCGGAGAGGGCATAGCTGCCGAAGCTCCCAGCCTGGGTGTCATTGACACCGCCAAACACCCGAATGCCACTTGGGACACCGAGCTGGGCTGCCACATGGGGTAGCAGTGTGCCGATGTCCTCATCCACCCGTAGGAGCTCTGGTAGCTTGTCGGCGTCTATGCCACTTAGGCGCACGAGTCCGGGGCAATAGCGCGGTTGCAACAATTTGCGGTTGTCGACCAACAGCCCAAGAAAACAGCTGCAGGGATTGGTCGCGGCGCGGCCCGTGAGCTTGAGGTTGACATAATCCATGGGCTCGAGGAATGCCGCGGTCTTCGCGTAAACCTCTGGCCGGGCGATCTTGATCCACCGCATGTGCGCCAGGGAGTCTGTGCCACCGTTGAGTGGCGGCACGCCATGGACATGGATAAATCGAAGCACGTCGAGGGGACCGGAGACGAGCTTTTTGCCACCCGGCAATTTCCTCAGGGCAGCGGGCGAGCCCCGCTTGTCCATCCACACCACCATATTCATCAAGTGATTGCCGTCGGCATCGACTGGGATGGTCGAGGAGAACTGACTGCAGCAAGCGACGCCCATGACCCGGCTCGCATCATCTATATGGGCCATGGCCTCCTGGCAGGTCGTCACCACCGTGTCCCAAACCACATTGGGATCTTGTTCTGCACCGCCGTTGGGGCAGAGCATGGTCTCGACCTTGGTGGTGCCACCAGTACCGAGGATCCGACCGTCCACGGCCACCACCGCAGCCTTGACGCCGCTGGTACCGAGGTCGATTGCGAGGATGAGATCTTGGGCGCTGGCCATGTCGGTCTAGCTATCACAAGGTGTATGCCAAAAGACACGTGCAGTATTGCGCCAACAGACGCTTCTTGCCATCGGTTTTGCAACTGCGTCCAACCAGCAGGTTGTGTCAAGCCAACCAGATTCGCGTCATGTTCGCGTCATAGTCACAACCCCCCGAGCCTGTTAACGTTCGGCGCCTTGGATGAGCGGCCTTTGGGGATGGGATAGCCGAACACCATTGATTATGGAGGAACGCAGGAGGCGGAGGCATCACGATCATGGCGTTCAAGAAGGACAGCCCTCTGGCAGCGCTGGGTTTTAGGTCAAAAGATGTTGTGCTGACAGTCAACGCGCGTTCGGTGAGCTCGGTCGCGGAAGCTCTCGCGGTCCTCAAGGAGGGTACCGGGGCAGTCGAGGTGAAGGTGAAGCGAGGGGCCAAGGAGATCGCGCTCTCGTACACCGTGGTCAACAAGTAGGGTCGACTGCCAGTTACGAAAAGATCACATACCGGTCAGTTGTTGCACCCGATTCAAGGAATCGATGACCAACAAGGCCCCGGTGCCCGGGACGACCAGGAGCTGCCCGATGGCACCAAACCCGCCCTCGGACTCGATGGCCATGGCTGCCCGCGCGGTACCGCCGGTGCACAGCGAAGGGGTGAGCTCCCCCGAAGCGGCCGTCATGCATCCAGGTCCTCCGCCGGTGGGCGAGCTTCCGAGCCTTCCCACCCAACCCACAAACTCCCCGGACACCGAGTTCAACAGTTGGATGCGGTAGCCCAAGGAGTCGGCGACGTAGAGTGCCCCGCTGTCCGATGCGACCGCAAGAGCCCGCAGGCGCCGTCTATCGCGCCAGAGAGGGCTTGGCCGCCCACACACCAACCCGGGGTGACGGTGCCTATCGGTGCACCGGCGCAACCGGTCGACGCCTGAAAGCGAACCACCCTTGGCCGCGATGCGGTCGACCCGTCTGCAACGAAGAGGGCATCTCGCACCGAGTCCACGGCGATGCCGCATGGACCCGTGAGTTCCCCCGAGCCCGCTCCCGACGCCGTTGTTCCCCCGATACACCATCCCGGCGTATACCCAGTGGCACCAACGCAGTCGGCCATACCGCCGGTGGGTGATTCATCGATCTTGCCGATCCACCCGACAAAGGCACCGCTCGTGAGATCAAACTTCAACACCCGGTGCCTGTCCGCGTCAGCGACAAAAATTGCGTTGCCGACGCCATCGACGGCCATACCGGGAACATGCTGGGACAAATTGCCATCCCCCACGGCACTAGAGTTCACGCCACCCCTGCCGCCCGTACACCACCCGGGGGTCATCGTACCGATCGGGGTCGATGAGCATCCCGCGGCTCCACCCGTTGGGAGCGCACCGACGATGCCAGTCCACCCATTGAATTGTCCGGTGCCCGCGGCCATGCGTTTGATGGTGCTGCCGTCGACAAAGTAGATTGCATTGGTTGCAGGAGCGGCGGCCATGGAGTCTGGACTGGAAAACATGGTCGGAGAGGAAATGTATCCCGATCCCCCCATGCCGCCCAGGCACCACCCCGGCGCAAATGCCCCGACACTGGCGGAGACGCAGCCGGCGTCACCTCCGGTTGGGGGCAGGAGGACCCTGCCGACCCAGCCGCGATAGACCCCGCTGTCGAGCTCAAACCGCATCAGCCGGGTCCCCATGGAATTGTAAGGAACCTGCATGACATAGAGGCTGTTGTGGTCGACATCCACAGCCATGACCGGCTGGAACGCGGCATCGGCAACCATCGACGAGCCCTCAAACGCCGCGGCGGGATCAATGACCGGTGACCAACTCGAGCTCGGGGTAACCACACCGCCCAGCCACTTCGACGATGCCGAGCCGACCTCCACCGTCATGGAGGTCACGCGGTGCAGACGCCAATCGACCCACAGGATTTCGCCGCTGCTTGGTGACACCGCCAGGCCGCCGACGGCTGAGATCGCCCCGTTTTGTGCCTGCCGCAGCCAGCGAGCAGCATCGCCGCACAAAGCCCCAGGCTTCGTCCGGCCCGAGTTACAACATCGGTGTCAGGTGAATGACGCATCGACCACACAACGGACCGAAATCCACAGGGCAAGTTGGGTTTCGCAGACATGTCGATGGGGGCACTCTATCTCCGCCTGGTGCAGGAGGGGAAGCCACAAACCGCCGCTGATTACAACTTGGCAACAGCGAGCACCCGGTTGATCCCACGATTGGCCTCGATATATCGGCCCGAGTCAAAGTCCGTGAGCACTTGATCGAGCAGACTGGTCAAGCGCTTCTTGGTGGCCTCGTTGGGCGAGCTCTCCACCAGCCGGCTGACTCGCGTCATTTTGGCGGTTACGAAGGTGCGGTCGATCCGCATGTTGTCAACCTGAGCCACCGCCAGATCGGCAGCGGCGAGAGCGTCTGTGTACTTGCGTTGATTGAGCAACCGCTCTGCGTTGAGCTTGGCCTCATCCAATCCAGAGTGGTCCCCCACAACGATGCCCTTACTTTTCATCTTGGCGACAATGAGGGCGCAGCGCTCCTGGGCCGCTACCTTGTCCTGCCCGCGCGCCCGCGCTTTGGCGCGGTTCTGTGACGGGCGCGTCTGATCGTTGCGCTCGACAGGGTTTTTGGGAATTGGCTGCTCCGCACCCTCTCGGTGGTTCGACGCCGTGGTTGCCTCTTGCCGCTGTTCGGCTGTCACAACGGCATCGGGTTGTGCACCCATCACGTCCCCCGTGGCGTCTGTGGCGTCCGGACTCTGTCTGCTCAACCACCAACCTGCCGCCAACAGCAGGGCTGTGCCGACAGCGAAGGCCGCCCACCGTGTGGAGCTACCGCGGGACCCTTGGTTCGGCGCGTAGGTTGATGCCGTCGGGTATGCCCACTGCGATTCGTTAGGGAATTCGTCGTCGGGTTGCGCCGGCAATTCCTCAGCGGGTCTCTCGGTGAGTTTCAAGGAGGGCTTGCGCAGGGGCATCCGTTCGGTTTCATCCACAGATGGCACCACAGGATTGTGGTCATCGGAGGAATGCATGTGGAGCCTGGGCTCGGGCGCAAGCTCAAGTTTCACGGTTTCGCCGAGGTCCTCGTCGGTCCATTGCACCGCGAACAGACGAAAGTCACCTCTCTTGCCCTTGAGGGTGGTCACCATGTGCTGATTCAACGCAAAGGAATCGGCCCTCAAGAGCTGTTGGGTGGCCTGGGAGATGAGGATCTGGTTCTTCTCAGTCTTCGAACAGATGCGCGCGGCCACATTGACCGTGTCACCAAATACATCCTTGCGTTCCACCACCGCGTCGCCGCTGTGAATACCGAGGCGGATTTCGGTGGGCTCGTCGTCCGTGGGCATTGACGTATTAGAATTGGAATTAGAAACGGAGAGAATGCGCTGCATCTCTATCGCGGCGGTGACCGCATCCTCGGCGTCGGCGAAGGTAGCCATGATCGCATCGCCGATCGTCTTGATGATCACACCGCGGTGCACGCGAATGATCGGGAACAGGAGCTTGTTGTGGGCGTAAATACGCTTTCTTCCCGCGACATCCCCTTTGCGATCGAAGAAAGAGGTAATGCCGGCAATGTCACTGAACATCACGGTGAGGTGCTTGACCTTCTGTTGGATCAATGCCGACACGTTGGGGTCGGTGAGCATCAGTGACACTGTGCCTTCGATGTCATCGTGCCAGCTCACCACTGAGCCATCAGCACGGGTGGGAACGGTGGCAAACACCTTGCCCAGTCGCTTTTCGAGCACCATGACGCTGTCGGGGCGGTCTGCGGGCACGGGCGCGACAGCGGCAAGGACAATGGCACTCAGCGCATCGCTCACCGCGGCATTGTAGCGCTCCGGCGGCATGGGGCGCTGTTCTTGGTGGGCACCGATCAGCGCGCCAATGCTCTCGCCATCGTAGGGAGTGCGGCCGGTGAGACAGTGATAGAGGATCGCCCCCAAGGAGAAGAGGTCGCTTTGGGTGCTCGCAGTGCGGCCAGCCATGACCTCTGGTGCCATGTAGCGCGGTGTGCCCACCACGACCCCCGGCGAGGTCAGCCTTCTGTCCTCGAGTTGTTTGGCCAGGCCAAAATCGAGGACCTTGGGCCGGTCCTTGTGGTCGAGGATGACGTTGGCCGGTTTGAGGTCGCGGTGGACAATGTTGTTCTTGTGCCCCGCCAGCAGGGCACGACAGAGTTGGCGCACGATGTTCACTGCCCGCTCGGGCTCGAGAACGCCCTCCTCCTCGAGGATTGCAGCCAGGGTGCGGCCGGCCACAAATTCCATGGTGAGAAAGCGCACGCCCTCTTCGATGTGCAAGTCAAAGACGCGACAGATGCTGGGGTGGGTGAGCTGGCGTGCGACCAAGATCTCGCGATTGAAGCGAGCGATGCTCTCTTCACTGTCTTCTAACGTCAACACCTTGAGCGCGATCTGCGCCGACAAAGTGGTGTCAAAGGCGCGGTAGACCATTCCCGACGCGCCGCGACCAATGAGCTCCTCGATGCGGTAGCGACCGAGGATATCGCCTTTCCGAAAATCGCTATTCATGGAGAGCGTGTTTTCGCGGCAGGCATGGGTAATCTATCACGTCCAACCACAATCAACGGAGATCAGACAGCGTGGTCTTTCGTAGGTCGTCTCTTCTCTGATGCAACTGCAGTCATCACCGAATTCTATGCACACCGCGACGAGCGCCGGGAGTTCTTGTTCACCGCATTGATATGACCATGCATTAGGTTGATATATTGAGAGCGGGCATGCACTGTCTCGGCAGTAGGCCTCGATCAGGTCAGGGTCACACGGCACAATAAGTCCGTTATTCGTCCTCAGACACGGGAGGCATAAGTAGGTCTCATCGTTGTAAAAACAGCCGTAATTGTCATCTGAAGGTGACGATTCACATTGCTGTTCGCAGTCGTCTAGTGTGTCAGACATCGGCAAACACACCGAATCGGATTGTCGTTGGATGGTGTTATTAGGACATGAACCGCCTTCAGCAAAACTCCGCAAACACATGTGGTTGGCCTCGTTGCACTCGAAATCCGGCTCACATTCACAGGGAGGATTCGCATCACGGCAATTCTCCCGCGGGCCACACCTGCGCAGACCATCCCCGCCGTCGCCATCCGCAGGATCTGGGTTGCCGCCATCCTGGGGATGCTGGTTGTCGCCGCCGCCATCCTGGGGATGCTGGTTGTCGCCGCCGCCATCCTGGGGATGCTGGTCGTCGCCCTCCGTAGAATGGTGGTCGCCGCTGGTCCCGTTGCTGCAAACGTGTTCGATGCAAGTCCATCCGGACACACAGTCATAGGACTCTCGGCACGGGTATTCTTGACTGGCGGCACCGGGAAAGTTAAGGGTGCAGCCCGTCACGCCGAGTGCACCGAGCGCACCGAGTGCACAGAGTGCACGGAGCGCGCCGAGCCACGGGCTCACAGCGACTCTGTTCAATTCTTCACCAGTCAAAGCCCACCTCCGCAAACGCTCCGCCGTGGGTGCTGCCCGCGGCCGCTCTGGCAGGTAAAGCCGTCGGGGAGGTATCGGTCAACAGCCACCACAGCGTTCCTACCGCAGCAAGAACGGCACCGGTGACAAAACAAATGTTGGCACCCATCTGATTGTGGCGCCCGGACTCGTCACGCAGTTGGGATCCGTATGCGTTGGATTCCACGGCATCAAAGTCTTGGCGCGCCTGCACGCCAAAGTAGACCCCCAAGCCCAAGGCTACACCCCCTGCTCCCCAAAAAAGTGGCGGCCCCCAACCCATGGAGCTCGACGCAGGTTGTCGGCTGGCGTCAAGTTCGACGTCTGTGGTCTTGCCCAGGGTTTCGGCGGCCGCAACAACTTGCTCTTGGGTAGGTGACACGTCCCTGTTTGTGGGAGTCGACTTTTTGCGTTTGGTTGGCGATGTGAGCCCGGCTATCTGCAACAGGTTGGCCACCAAGGCTTCTGTCGCGCGCGACGGAAAGCCATCGACCTTGTCGTGGCTCACGAGCTCATTGCCCTTGCGGGTCCCGCGTTCGTCCAGCAACATCAAGACGATGCGCATCCTATCGGCCAACACCGTCACCCGACCGCGGGCATGGGCCAACAACTCGGTGTGGGCACCAGAACCCGGTAGGCACGCACCGTTAGCATCGAAGAAAAGACTCACCCCATGCTCGGCAGCGAGCGCCGTCAAACCGCTCTTGAGTTTCGTGGTGGTGGCGTCATCCACCCCTACCAAGCTCAGCTCGTCGAGGCACAACACCATGGATGATTGGGCCTTGGCCACATGGGGTAAGAACCACGCTCCCACAAGCGTGGAGCACCACAGAACCAATGGCCCAGTCGCTCGCGGGCTGCGGGGAGAGCTGTGGAGCATGACGGCATCATACCCCGGCAACGTCGAAAAGGAAACCAGACATCCAGCACCACGATCCACCATCTGTGGCCAGATGAGGCGCCCGCCGCAGCCCCTGCCCGCCCAACCAGAGTCCCCCAGCGGTCGAGCAAACCACAGCAACTGGCTGCGGCGGGACGTTTGGACGCCAAGTGCTTGGGTTTTGGGTGCTCCTATGCGACAGGGGCGCAG
>Ga0156400_1096_pt1 | contig 13611 bp, 18 predicted proteins | sample RifOxyA3_FD_108044 | JGI IMG/M metagenome (GOLD analysis project Ga0156400, IMG submission 108044) | Deltaproteobacteria bacterium RIFOXYA12_FULL_58_15
GCAATGGCAGTTCTCAGCACCTTTCGGAATCATCCCGTCGCACGCACTCGAAGACGGCCAGGCCGAATGGTGGACCACCGACGCGCCATCGGTCCTCGAACAGCTTGAGGAAGCCATCGCGGCAGCAGGGGAGGGCGAGCAATGAATCAGCAACTCCACCTCTTCGACACTCCTTCCCCGCCACCCCGTCCTATCGACGCCTGGCTGACTGGCCCCAACGCATTTACCGCACGCGCCCAGGAATCTGCTTACAGCGACGACGAAGGCTACACGCACCTGATCCGCGACCCCGGCGACCCCGAGCGTTTGACCCGCGAGGAAGCAAAGCGGCTCGGCATTCGGGAACTAGCCCCACACACGAAGCTCGACGAAACCCCAGTCAGCGAATGGCGGCGACTGATCCGAGCCCACCTGCACGACCGTGGGTCATCCACCGGGTATCCCGATGCCGACAAGGTCAAAGCGGTCCGCACCGAGTTCACCTTCAACCACATCATGGTCGAGTTGGCTGACGTCACTGCAGATATTGCCTTTTCGACCAACGCAGACAGAGCCCTCTGGTCACTGGTTCACCAGGGCGTCTTGGAGCACACAGCAAGCAGCCCGGTGTTGTTTCGTCCGTACGAGTCGATCGTCGATGTCCACGCCTCACTCGATGGCGACAATATGTGGCGGTGTCATTACTGCAACCGCGTTGTCCCGCAGAACCGCTGGACCCAGGGTGCCGATGATTGCCCGCATTGCGAGCCGGACAAATACGAGCTGCCGTGATTGGCCGGCACAGCTCAAGTCAAACAGGGCACTCCCGAGCCCTTTTGGGTGTTGTATTGCCGACCTCACGCGTACACCGTCTGCGCGAGGACCCGGTGACGGTAGCGCTCAGACGGTACTACGGACGAGTCGCATCCTCTTGAGATCGAGCGATCTTCGCGACCAACGACGCCACCGCGCTGGGAATGCTGTCGGCCAGCGCATCTTCGTTGGCAGCCACGAGCACCGACACGCGCCCAACCGCCATCGAGCGCTTCGAGTCGATCGCGGTCAGACTCAGATTGTACTGGCTCCCCATGATCCCAATTTCGCCGGAAATTACGAGATCGACGCCCAGCGCTCCACCTGTTTCGGCGATGCATTTGACGTCATCGCAGCCCAGCGCATCCTTTTGCTTCTCGACCGAAAGCATGAGTTGGATGTCGTCTGGGCTAACAGTGCGCAGCCCTTCCACGTCATCCAATTCTGACAAAAGGATCCTGGTGACCAGGAAGGGTACGTGAGTAGGAACTGCCCCAATCGCTTTCAGCTCCATCACCAGAGCACTGACATGCAGCGACACGGGCTCCTGCGACGAGGAATTTTGCTCGGCGGCATCGGGCGGCTGAGTCGGAGCCGCCAGTCGCAGCGCTCGGGCCGCGTGATCGGTCTCTTCAAGAATCACTGCGATCACATCTTGGTGTGAGTAACGTTGTGCTACTAGCAGAGGCGTAAACCCCTGATAGCCCTTCGCGTTGATATTTGCTCCCCTATGGATAAGGAGGCGTGCAACCTCGGCATGGCCTTTCCAGGCAGCTACGTGCAACGGCGTCCACCTGTTGAGACCGTAGGTCGTCTGACCGACATCAGCCCCTTGATCGAGCAGTTGTCTGGTCTTCTCCACGTCACCCTTTTCTACCGCAGCTATGAGCGGGGCCGCGCAAGCCGTTGATAAGAGTGTCGCGAGCATTACGACGATCACACGCGCACAAATGGTGGGGACGTGACTAACGGGCCCACCGTGTGCAATCAACATCGACGCCAGAATGCCAGGTCGATTGGACCGTAGTAGCCACAAACGCCATACCCCTACGGCGCCGTCGGGAACAGAAAATTCACTATCAGCCATTTTTGCCAGCATGGCCTCACATCTCTATTCCACACCGATAAAGCGGCAATTCATCACCACCGCTCAGCCTCAAAAACCGACGCGAGCATACACCACTACGCGTCGGTCGGGGAGGTTGCGACCAAGAATAAAGTGCAGCATCGAAAACGATCAGGCTGCCTGAACAAACGAAAACTGCAACTGACCGAACGGCGGTGCCCGCAACCTCCGCGGCCATTGCACCGGTGCCTGCTGCGACGACGCTGCAGAAACGGCAGCCAGTTGATCGACGGTGGGTGCCTCGAAATGTCATGAGTCGAACAACTGGTTCGCCAACTCGCTCAGTTTGTGAGCGGCATCTTCCATCCGGTCCATCTCGGCCTGCGAATACTTGCCTTCGTGAAAGTAGAAGTAGTTGCTTATGTCCACAAAACAGAGGGCTAGTTGTTTTGGCACGGTGCGAGATTCCTTCAGATCCTGAATTAGGAACTCAATCGCTTCAACCACGGTCTCAAATCTCTCGTCATCAAGGCCGGCACCTCGTCTCATTCCAACCAAAATGGAATCATCGCTTAGAATACCTTCATATACCTTTGCCAGAGCCGTCTTCCGGTTCATCGATCGTTCCTCTTGAGTTTCAAACTCAAACTTCGACACCCGCAAACGCAGCCGGGGCCAGACCTTCCCCCTGCGGTCGTGATGCTACCCTGGCGTTCGCCGCCGCGGTAGCCGTCTCTGGTGAGCCGGCTCTGGTGAGGCAACCCGGCCGGCAAAAGTAGTTGACGTCGATCATTTAGCACCCCGTAGTGACGGATCGTGGCGGCGGCAATCGGGTAAGTTGAGACCGTAAGTGGCATGAAGCGGTGCCAAAGGTTTCTCTTATGTGGCCATCTGTTGCCTGCCAAACTTAATCTCTGGTCTTCACAAACAGTGGGGGCTTTGTGCTTCCTTCACGCGGTCGGATCATTGGCGGGGCGCCGTCGGAACATAAGAAATCCATTTCGGACATTTTGACGAGCATCGCCGCCACACAGGTTAGACGGAGCGGGCGATTCCCCAGCAAACGAGGTAGCTCTGCTCCGCAAGACTTCACGTGTTCGAGGCACAAGAAAGGGAACCGACCAGACGCGGCCGTGGAGAATAGGGGTTATCGCTCACTGCAGACCAGCCATAGCTTCGCTGCACGTGCCCTCATAGATGCGGTGTTGGCTCAGGTAGTAACGCCAGTAGCAGCTACCAGCGCTAACATAACTATCATCGTATATGTTCTTGCACTCCTCCAGGGTGTAGCTGCGATTGGTGCAAACCCACTCACCCGGATCGTTGCCGCCGCAATTGGTCGCCATGCTTTCGTAATACACGCAAACGCCCCGAGGTTCCTGGCACGAGTAACCTTCCGAAGCGCTGCTGTCGGCGGCGCAAGTGCCTTCATTGCAGTAGAGCCCGCCACTCCCCTCACCACAGCAACTCGCATCAAAGGGAATGCACAAGTGGTCGCACCACTTCTCGCCACGCGGGCAATAGCAGGAGAAACCTTCCGCAGCCTCTTGGTCAGGTTTACACTCACCTTCGGTGCACCATCTGGGCTCATCAGCACGATCACAGCAGTCGTATTCTTCTTGAATGCACTCACCATTGCAGTATTTCTCACCCGAGGGACACGCACATTCCCATCCATGTTCGGCTGCGCCGTTGGCCACACAGCGCTGGTTATCCGCGCAGTAGATTGCCTCGTTCGGATCTGTGGTCGAAAGACCGCAACAGACGCGATCATTCGGAATGCAAGCACCCAAGCAGAGTTGAGTCCCTGGCTCACAACCATCATTGCAGTCCTCGCAGTTAAGGCGATTCTCACTCCCTTCACAGACGGCGTCGCCACAGACGGGCGGCGGTGGGCCCGGACAGCCCGCTTCTTCGTCGAACTGGCCGCAATTGCGGACGCCATTGCAAAGGAGCTCCGTGGGCATGCAGAGGTCGTCACAATAGAATTCATCGCTGTCGCACTCGACTTCATCGTCCTCTGGTGTCGGACAGTCCGCTTCTTCGTCGAACTGGCCGCAATTGCGGACGCCATTGCAAAGGAGCTCCGTGGGCATGCAGAGGTCGTCACAATAGAACTCATCGCTGTCGCACTCGACTTCATCGTCCTCTGGCGTCGGACAGCCGTCCTCATCGTCGACGTCGTTGCAATCGCGAATGTCGTTGCACAGAAGATTCACAGATACGCAGATTCGGTCGCAGTAGAATTTCCCAGCGCCGCAGGACTTTCCTGCAAAGTTGGTTTGCTGGTAGGGGGTCGATTCGGGCATTGATTCGTCTGCTTCGCCGCAGGCTATCGGGGCCAAGGTGAAAGCCACCAAAGGAATGATGCCAACGATTGGGGTGGTGTAAGATCTCATTGCTACGCTCCGTGCGTTTGAAAATGGTTGTGCCCGCTGCCGCCTCGCGGCCTCGCGACACACCTCCTCAATGCACTCAGCATGCCCGCCGTAACCACTTGAGTTTCTAGGAGGTTCGTCCAAACGTATGAACGCGTGTCTTAAATTGAGACACGGACGCGTCACAAGATGCGACACGGCCGCAGCCTCGGCCTCGGCCACAGCCACAGCCACAGCCACAGCCACAGCCACAGCCACAGCCACAGCCACAGCCACAGCCACAGCCACGGCTACGGCCCCAGCCACAATGCTCCGCGGAACAGAGTGTAGCGGCTGTTCATCTGCGAGGCTTTGCCGAGCTACATCGCATTGCCCGAGGATGTTGGCTTTGCCAACACCGCAAGGACAGCCACGGCCACAGCCACGGTAGCGGCCTCAGCCACAGCCACTGCCACGGCCACTGCAACTGCCTCGGCCACAATGGTATGCGGCGACGGCGCATCCACATGACAGTGCTCGACGAAGTCGAGCAACAGCCCATTGCCCGAGGAGGCCCTGACCGCGAAGCGGTCTGTGGCCCCCGCAAGGACTGCATCGGCATCGGCATCAAAACAAAACCCAACGCACCGAACGAATCCAGCTAATCCTGCTGTGTCATGGAGAAAAGATCCTTTAACCACAAAATCCGCACCCCATCTCGCGCGATCGTTTCCGCAGATCGCCGCTAGTCCACCTCTGGCGCGGCCAATCGCGATCATTTGCATGATCGACCCGCCGCCGCCTACAGCCGTTAGCTGTTGACGCCCTCTAGTCCCTGGGTTTACAACTGCGGTCAGTAAAGTTTCAATTATGCAATATTTGGCGGTGGGTTTGCATGGCCGAGGAAGGTTTGGATTTGGTGTTGTTGACGAGCAATGCAGTGGCTCGACGACTTGGTGTCACCAGACCCACCATAGCCGCACTTGTTGAGAAGCGCCAACTGGCAGTTGCCGCACGCACGAGCAGCAACGTTCTGCTGTTCCGTGAAAAAGAAGTCGACCGGCTCGTGGAAGAGCGAAGATTGAATCCGCCCAAACGCGGGCGAAAACCATCATCGACGGCGCAACAAACCTTGCCCCTGCAAAACATCCGGGGATCTAAGAAGGGCGCTGCCAAAGCAGCTACGACCGCCGAAGCAAAGACGACAAAGAAAACAAACAAGCGGAGAGCGAAGGCATAAACGACAAAAGCGGCCAGGGGCCGCTTCAATCTGATCGACGGTGCTCGTAACACCTTCGATTGGGGAACTCAATACCGTACGTATCGGTCTCCTAGCTGGAGACAACCTATAGGTTTACCCTGTAGGCTGTCAACACCTTCGGAGGCCCCGAGGGTGTTTTTTTGGCAGCATCAGCGCTCATAGCCGACCAAAACGGGTCAGCCCAGAACTCCGAGAATCCTCCTAGAATCGTACGTTTATGGAGCGAGGCCTCCCGTTCCGAGCAGAAGATTCGGTTCGCTGCCCTGCAGATCCAAGTCGATATCGACAAGGGCATGAAGGTTTGGGAGCTCGCATATGAAGCATGGCGGAACCTCCCCAAGCAGGTCCGCATAGATTTGCCATCCCCACGAATGTTCGCGGCGGTGCTTGGCTTGTTCCTCACAGGAGCCACCCTCAAGACCAAGAAGATGCTCCTTTTGGAGTTGTCGGCCGCTGACATTGCTGAATTGCTCAAGTGCTCCAAGTCGACCGCAGAGGCAACGCTGCGTTGGCTCGGCAGCGGTCCCATCATCCATCACGGTGAGCAGATTACCCGTGGTCTAGGTCTCATCCACAGAGGCCGCCGCACTGCGCTTGGGTATCTCCAAGGCGTCTTGCGCAAGGTCTATCGCACGTCGCGCACGATGCTCACCGCCATGGGTCGCATGATGCTGGGTCTTGGCGCTCTCGAAGAATATCGCAAAGAGCAAAAGCGGCAAGCCTATCGCCAACGCAAAGTGGACCAGGCTGCAAGCGGACAAGCCGAGATCGAGAAGCGGGAGCTCACGCATATCCAAGGCCACGGTGACGACGGGGGAGGGCACGATACCAAGTCCGACCTCGTGCCAACAGAGGTCGGGCGAAGCTGGCTCACCAAGATCAAAGAGCGATTGTAGCAAGCGCAGGGCGGAGTTCTGCCCATCGCACAGTTTCCCGCCAATCTCCAAACCCTCGCAGGCCTCAAGCCACCCTTGGCGCTCAACTTCCGGCACCAACGAACCCAAAGTAACGCTTAACAATCCAGCTCGGCACGTCGAGCACGCCGCAAAACCGGTCCTTAGTTGTCCGATCCCACGAAATCCACCGGCAGAGTCAATTCTACTAAGTTGTCCGAGCCAAGAAGGGCTAGGGTAGTAGATAGCTGCAACTTAGATGTCCGGAGATCGGACAACAAAAAACAGACAAACTAATCACAACCCCTTAGACCTGACACACCCTTCTTCAATCCAACTCCTCGCCACCCAAATCACCTCGAGCCTCCGGCCCCCTTTAGGGACCTCCGTCTCGTGCTCCGCCAACCCATGCCGTGCAACGGTCCAGCCTGCAATCCAACCACACCCAGAGCTTCACAGGCAGCGAGGGGGTAAGACTCGACCCTGAGTGTGGGTGACCCATCGCCACAAGCCATTATGTTGACACTTCTTGCCGCAAAAATAGCTAGTTGCTGTTGGCGCGGTCCTTGAATGGATCTCTGTGAATTGGAGGAATCATCATGTCAATAGCTCACATTATCGCCGAGGAAACGCAGTACTCGAACGTTAAATTGCCGTTGTCAAAACTCAAGACGGCTCTCACACACATCGAGCGGCTCATGGCGGAGCATTACGAGTGGCTTGCGTTGGTATTCAGCACCAACGCCCACGCCACCAAATTCTTCGCGGACATGGCCCGGGCTGAACGAGAGCATGAGCGACTCGTCGAGCTTGGGTTTCGTCTTGCGGGAGAACGCCTGGATTTGACAGTTTGTGTCGATGTATTGGACCTGCGTGATACGTTCGCCGAGGTCAGTCGCTTTCGTTCGATCACACCCCGACCCACATTGAAAGAAGCGTTGGACTTCTCCCGCGACCTTGAAAAACACGCTGCAGAGGAGCACCTCGGCACTGCACTCGCTAGCGTGGATCCATCGCTGTCCGACCTCATCCAACGGCTGGGTTCGGACGATCTACATCACGCGAAAGCCTTGCGCACATTCGGAGAGCATCACCGACCGGAAGCTCACATTGCGTTGTCGGTGAATTAAGCTGACAAGGGTCGCTGTACCATCTGCGATTTTCGCGACGGTCAAGGATGGTCTTGAGTGGAGTAAGACACACAGTCTGCGAGGTGCGTCATGCAGCCAACAGTTTCCCCAACATCTCACGTAAATCAGAAGCGACCCCTGCAAAAAGGGGCCAATGATCATGTGTCTGACCAGACACGGATGGTTGCCTTCGAGACACGGGATTTGGCTTTGTCCCCCACGGTTCAACCCAAAGTCTTGGTCGTAGAAGACGATGCCGCAATCGCTCGAGCATATGTCAGAGCGGGGCGAGCATCAGGCTATGAGGTAATTGCCACCAGTAACGGTCGGGACGCTATTGAACTCGCTGTTTCAGAAAAACCGCACGCCATCATCCTGGACATCGGGCTACCCGGTTTGGACGGCAGGGATGTCATGGTTATGTTCAACAGCATGGGCATCACGGCCAACACCGTGGTTGTCATCGTGTCTGGGCACGACCAGCAGCATGATCGCGTGGCAGGGTTGAGGCTCGGTGCACACGACTATGAGACCAAGCCAGTTCGCGCAGACTTATTGTTTTCGAAGGTCGGCCGCCTTCTCGAAAAAATGCGTGCAGGTGCCATTTGATGGGTCCCTGTTCTGTTTTACATTACGTCATCGAGTAAGAGGGGAGGGGAACCCACTGGAATCAACATTCCCTTGGGTGCACTACCAATATGAGCACTCCTGCATGGAACCAAGTTGAGCGCAGACGCCATGCTCGTCGTCCACTCAGGATGCAATTCTGGGTGCTGGGCGAAGATACCCCCCCTCTGATGCCAAGGCCTTAATCCGGTTTTCTGTTCCATTGCTACTCGAGCCCCATAGACTGTGGAATTTATTAGGTTTATGAGTAAAAACCGGATCCGGTACAAATAAACCTATATATCGTATGTTGTTTTGTAGTGTATTTTGTGATTGTTAATATTACAATGCTGATACTGGGGTTCGACTGGGATGACATCAACATGGACAAGATCGCCCTCCATGCCCTCACCACCGATGATGTCGAGTACCTATTCGAACACGGAGAGCCGTACACCTTCAGGCATCCAACCAAAATTGGACGGTGGCTCTCTCTTGGCTTTGTTCCAGACGACCGATTTATATTGGTCGCCTTCGAGTATGATTCGGAAACCCAGTGGGCGCGGGTAGTGACGGCCTATGAGTCCGACTCGGAACGCTATTGGAGATTCTATGAGAAAAAGAAAAACATCTCCTAAGAAGCCGATTGGCCAGCGACCCCAGGATATTGATCCTGACGCACAGGCAACAGAAGAGGCGTTGGCCAGTGTCGACTTGGACGACCTCGATACCGCCACCTTCGAGATCGATCCGGTCTTGCTGGAGCGGGCGCGTTCAAGGGCGAAACTCAAACAGATCACCATTCGTGTCGGAGAAGATCAGCTCGAAATCGCACGCCGTGTTGCCAGTGCTCAAGGAGAGAAATACCAACAAGTCATCAGACGCTGGCTTGCCTACGGCGCCTCAAAGGCCAGGCGCAATCTAAACAAGACAGGTACGTAGGGTGAGAGCGAGAACCGGTGTGGCCTGAATCGGCAACGGCAGTCAGGGAGCAGAGTAGGGCGATAACATAATGAACTGTTACATTTATTAGGCACCTTGGCTCGTTTCATCTGTGCCTATTAGGGTGTGGGCTCGATATCGTCTTCGGGCCTCGTTTTCGGTAGGGACGCCGGTTACCCGGCGCGAGGTAAACACCTCGGATGCAGGCGGCGAGCAGATTTGCGCCTGGTAAAATGTCCGTTTGGGCGCCGAACGCGATAACGGTGACGTATTAACTGGGACGGATTTGGACCGACGGGTTCAGCTCTCCCAGGACAGATACAAGCTTCAATTAACCGGTAGCCGCCGTCTGGTTGAGAACATTGGCAAGGCCAAGGCTCTACTCGCGCTTTCTTGGCGAACGGCGTATCTGCGAATCTCCGATCATGTCTGCCGACCACCGTCCGATGAGCGTGGCGGACCGTGACGCCTGCTGCTATGGTCACAACCTCCATGAGCGCGCCTGAGCAACAGCACACGTTGCAACAACAGTGGCAACGTTCACAATGGCGGGGAACATCTTCTCCTCTTCCCTGAGTGCCTTGCGGATCACCTCGTTGGTGGGGATCTGGCCGTTGATGAACTCGATGAGTCCTTCAAACCCCACCGCGTACCCCTTGGCCCCCACTTGTTCGAGACGCGTCTTGGGCTCCTCACCGAATTGGCGAACAACGAAATCCGTATCCTCAATTCGCGCAGAAGCTAGCGCGGATGGCGTCCGGTAACTTCAACGGGCTGCCGTTTTCGTGGCACCTCGGTAGGCAGCGGCTCCTCCATTGAGCACGGTGTCATGCAGCACTCTGAGTAACCCGTGAGTGAGAGAGCAAAGCTGCCATTCGATCGGCAGGCCTCCTGTCGTCGAGAACGCACGACCGGGTCCAACCCCACCCAAGCCTCGATGCTCCCGGTTGACGACGAGCATTTCACGTCGCGGTCATTCGTCGTGGCCATGCCTCAACTCTCTCCAGTTGGGTTCTCTTGTGACCCTGTGTCCGCGGCCTTCACCTTTGTCTTCGCCAATCCTGCGCCCGAGACCTCCCGGCCTTTGGTGAGTCATCCGATTTTCTGTTCCCTCGCATTCGCTCGGCTCGCCAAGGCTCACACAAAACCGAAAGCCTCATCTCGGAAGCACGACCGCCTCGGCTCTTCACGAACACAGGGACAACGAGTCCCGTAACCGAGGAGAAAAACAATGGCAAACGGCAGCGCAAACAAGAACAACCCGATCGGATGCGCCCACCTCATTCAGGGTCATCCAGGATCTGGCATTGTCAGTACCGTTCGTGCCCTGCATGTAGGTCTCGGCGGCAAAATCCCTTTTCGTGCCCCTCACTACACCATTGGTCATCAGGGAATGCTCGGCGAGCTCGCCCTAGCCGCAGGCGGCATCCTCTTCCTCGATGACATCCTCGAGTTCGTCCCCAGCGTGTTACGGCGGCTTCTTTGGCACTGGGACCACATGGACGCCAAGGCCCAACCTATCTTGGTTGTGGGTCTTCGTCTTTCAACGGCCGAGCAGGCAACTCAGCATGAGTGGTCCCGGATTGAGAAGCTGGCTGAGATTCTCCCACCCATCAAGCATCACGTCATCGCTGGGTAGCGATGGTGCGGGGCCAATGCGGCCCCGCTCAACATCCGCAATTCCTGTCAGACCTCTATGATCTGACCCGGCGCCGATGATGTATTTCCGCAGCATTGAGCCTAGCCGCAATCGCTACCGTTGGTACGCCCTTGGCCTTCAACCCGATCTCTTCGGTGGCGTGAATCTCGTGCACCAGTGGGGCCGCATCGGCAACAAGGGTGGGTCGCGAAGGCTCGAACACTTCACCGACCTGAACGCTGCCGAGTTAGCCCTTCAGGCAGCAGCGGCGCGGCGCACAAAGCGGCAGTACGTGCTCGTCTCGTCCTGATGGGGTAGGGGGAATTCGGGACATCAAGCATCACGGGGCGGTGAGGAATCACAGCCCGCTGCAATTCGTTTGGACCGCAATGTCTCAATCCCACTTGACTGTGCATACATCCGCGTACATACTGAAAGATATGTACTGCTTTGAGTGGGATGAAGCCAAGAGCCGTGCAAACAAGCTCAAGCACGGCATCAGTTTCGAAACGGCCACTCTAATCTTCCAGGACCCGAACATTCTCAGCGTTTTGGATCGTCGATTTGAGTATGACGAGGAGCGTTGGATTAGCATTGGGGAAGTGGGCGGTGTGGTTGTGCTCGTTGTTGCGCACACAGAAAGAGAGGACGACGATGGCGAAGAAATCATCCGGCTCATCTCGGCGCGAAAAGCGACAGGGGCAGAGATCGGAATCTACCATCGAGGTATCACCTGAGATGCGTCGAGAACTCGAGGAGCTCGCCAAACAGACCCGTGAACCGTTGGTTGATGACCAAGATGTGCCAGACATTGCAGGGTGGGATGGGTTTGTGCGTGGAAAATTCTATCGTCCGGTGAAAAGGCCAGTCACCATTCGACTGGATGCGGATGTTGTCGCTTGGTTCAAGGCGCATGGTGGCAAATATCAGTCGCGAATCAATGAGGTGCTTCGCAAACACATGCTGACCAAGCAGAGCGGAAAACAGTGAAAGGACTGTGTTGAGCGAGGCGGACGAAGAAGTAGTGCGACTTCAACCGGCAAACATCATCTGACGCTGCCAGTATGCGCTCGTTTAGGATGGTTTTGCCGCTCGGCCTTTGACCTTGTTCTCGCATCTCGAAATTCGACGTTGGATGTCCTCTTCGATTGATGCCGTACCAGCTTCGCCGGGACAGTGCGCCAGCGCTCGTCGATACAACGCCAAAGCCTCAGCGTATTTGCCCTGGCGAGACAACAGGTCACCTCCCTCCCGCCAAATTTGCACGTCCTCGAACCACCCCATGTGCGCTCCTTGAATGTACGGAAGTGATACCCCCCGATTCAACAATAGTGGGGACTACCGTGCCCTCTTCACATACGAATCTGGCGGTGCCCCACAACTCTTCGCTTGGTTGAGAAGCTTGGGCGATTCGGATTCGCTCGGCGTTGGTTGCGCGACAACGAAACCATTTGGTTTTAGCTTGGGATATTCCGAGGCCTTCAGAACAAACACCCCGAGTTCACGGCATTTCTCGGGGGCGGTGATCGTCGATTGAAGCGTGCGGCCATTGGCAATATCTTTCACGGTACCATGAATGACCATGAATAGTGGCTCTGGCTGCGTCTTCATGTTTAGTCCTTTCTCGTCCCACTGAACTCGCGTTACATCGAATAGATCTTCTTGCTCGCCGCCAATGAACGAGAGGACAGAGGTAAACAGGATATTGTCACGCCCGGCAGGCATTGGAACTACATGGACAAGAGACCAAGACGGCCCACCATAATCGCGGCCAACCCAAATGCGAGCCAACTTGCCGTTTACCAATCCAAGAAGTTCATGCAGGCGGTGCAGGTGCTCAAAACCGCACTGCAGGGAAACAAGCGCCGCTGTGAGATCGCTGGCGAGACGAACCGGTTGCGCCATGAACGAACAATTCGAGTTCTCTATGCCAAGCTCCCACTCCCACGCGGACCCACTGGAGTCCTTTTCCGAACGGGATATCTCACACCCAGGAGCCCATTCGCTCTCCACCTCACCCGCATCAATAACCACTTTGCCGCTCTTCACGAAGCGTGTTGCTATTCGGCGTTCTTCACCCTTGCATGGTTTAGCAACGATCTCGAATACTGCATCTGGTATGTGTGACGGGATCGTTCTTAGAACCACAACATCGCTGGGTGTTGGAGAGACTGCCGACATTGCAAACCAAGTGGCTACAGCGAAGAGCATTTGTGCACCCTTTCTCCCTTCACACAACTGAGGGACCTGGTGAGGGACCTTGTTTGCTGTGGCATTGGAGTCTTCTGCAAGACCATCGGTTCTACCTCACGCTACCGTTTCGTGGGGACACCGAAGGTGACCGGATACGTCACCTCTACGACCCCACCGCCGAGAGGTTTTGGGAATCGCCACGTGCGCAGCACATCGAGCATGCAGGTCTGTGCGCGCTGGTTATCTAGTGTCGTTTTGGCAATCCGTTGCTCTTTGACGAGGCCGTCCGGGCCAATTTGCAGCCACAAGACGACCTCACCATGCAGGTCCGGCCATGTCGATAATTGTATTTCATAACAATACCTGAGCTGGTTCATGTTGTTGTTGAAGACCCTCGAGATCTCTTCTTTGGGCAGCGGACCGCCCTCGCCGATACGCACCTCGGGATTCTCGATTGTCGGGCGCTGCTTGAGGGTTTCCGCTGCCTCGGCGGGCCTTCCGCTGCCCTGCTCATAAACCGTCGGCCCAACACACTTGCGGCCCTTTTGGCTCTCCCACACGAAGACGGGGTTGTCAGGGAAGTCCCAATTCATGTTGCCATCGGGCGAGATGACAACAATGACATCGCCATTGTCTTCGGCGCTCGTCGAAAAGACCTTTGCCCCCAACAACTTCAATGCCTGGTAGGACTCTTGGCGTGGCAGGCAATGCTGCTCGTTGTGAAAGCCAGCG
>Ga0156400_1106_pt1 | contig 13575 bp, 12 predicted proteins | sample RifOxyA3_FD_108044 | JGI IMG/M metagenome (GOLD analysis project Ga0156400, IMG submission 108044) | Deltaproteobacteria bacterium RIFOXYA12_FULL_58_15
CACGCCGAGCTGACGATCCTTGGCAACCTCATCCATGAAAAGGATGCAACGGGTGCAGAGGATGCAACGCTCGCCGTTGTAGATAACGTATGGCCCAAATTTTTCGAGCCGCGGCTTGTGTGCCTTCTCCTCCCGCATGCGACTCGAATCGAGCTGAAACTTCATGTAATAGTTCTGCAGCTTGCACTCACCCGCCTGATCGCAAATAGGACAGTCGATGGGGTGGTTGATCAGCAAGAACTCGTGTACCGATTTTTGACCGTCGCGCACCCGGTCTGTCTTGGTGTGCACCACCATGCCGTTGTTGCAGGTGGTCTGGCAGGCCGGGAGCAGCTTGGGAGCTTTTTCCACCTCCACCAGGCACATGCGACAGTTGGCGGCAACTGACAGTTTTGGGTGCCAGCAGTAGTAAGGGATCGTGATTCCCGAGCGCTCGGTCACCTGGATGATGGTTTCACCTGGCTCGAACTCAATGTCCCTTCCGTCGATGTTGACTGACGGCATAACGTCTCTACCTCTCGTTATAGGTCTAGCGGTCGCACTCGCCGCCGATCATGTTGACCGAGCCGAAAATCGGCACAATGTCGGGGATCATGGACCCCGGCAGCAACACATCGTCCATCGCCTGCATGATCGCAAAACATGGCGAGCGGCACTTCATCTTGTAGGGTTTGCCGCTGCCGTCGGACACAGCGTAGAAACCGAGCTCGCCGTTGGCGGCCTCGACGTAGCTGTAAACCTCACCTGCCGGCACCTGGGCACCTTCAATGGTGAGCTTGAAGTGATTCATTAAACCCTCGATTTGGGTGTGCACGTTTTCTTTTGGCGGCAACACAAAACGGGGATCCGTGAGGATGATAGGGCCAGGCTCGATTTGCTTGAAAGCCTGGTCGATGATCCGTTTGGATTGCTTCATCTCTTCAATGCGGACCAGCCAGCGATCGTAACAGTCGCCGTGATCACCAACGGGAATGTCGAACTCCATGCGGTCGTAGACGTCATACGGGTACGCTTTGCGAATGTCATATTCGACACCCGTGGAGCGCAAAAACGGTCCGGTGATGCCAAAGGCCTGGGCTTGTTCGGCGGTCATGATGCCGACGCCGTTGGTCCTGTCGATGAAGATGCGATTGCGCGTGAGCAGCTTGTCGGTGTCGTCGATGAGCTTGAACGCCTTGTCGACGGCCGCCTTGCAGCGCCTCTCGAATCCCGGCGGCAGATCGTCGGCGACACCGCCGATGCGCGCGTAGTTGGTGGTAATTCGCGCACCACAGACCTCCTCGATGAGATCGTAGAGGTACTCCCGTGCCTGCATCAAATAGAGAAACGGGGTGAAGCCGCCGAGCTCCATCGCCACCGCAGCGATGCAGGTGGTGTGGTCGGCGATGCGCGAAACTTCGGACATCAGCACGCGGATGTATTTCGCGCGCTCGGGAATGTCGGCACCGAGAAGCTTCTCCACCGTTTGGGCGAATGCGAAGTTGTTGATCATCGGCGAGACGTAGTTGAGTCGATCGGTGTAGGGCATGCATTGCGCCCAGTGCACCGATTCACACTCCTTCTCAAAACCCCGATGCAGAAACCCAACCTCTGTGCGGCTCTTGACGATGACCTCGCCGTCAATCTCCACGCGGATACGCACAGTTCCGTGCATCGCCGGGTGGGAAGGGCCCAGGTTGATCTCCATATTGCGTGTTGGAATGTCGTGCGCAATGTCGCTCATAGGGCCCTTCGTAATGTCCTCGGGAGAACGAGTCAATGCCGTGATTGCGGGTCCCTTATGGGTGGGTATGGGTGGGTAAATGTCACTTGTGGGCGTTGCCGACATCCCATGCTACACTGGTTGAGCTTGTCGGCGATTTGTTTCGTCGGCATTACGGTGGTGACCGTCTGTTGCCACGTATGGAGTCTGTGATGAGGTCATTTCTTCTCTCTTGCATGATGGCTGCGGGCGTTGCCGGTTGTGGTGGGGTGGCCTATGTGGCTGAGGAGTGCACGGGCCCCTATTGCCACGTCACCTGTGTCAACAACAGCGACTGCCCGTCTGGCTCGTGGTGTCTGCTCACCAGTTGCACCATGGGCTCCGGTTATGAGGGCGGCAGCGTCAATGGTGGCGCAGATGGCATTGGCGTGGATGGTGGCTCTGACAGCGGTGACACCGGATACCTGCCCAATGACGGTCCGGTGAGCTCCGATGGCGGTGGGGACATGGCAGCTGGGGATTTCTTGGTGGGGGATCCCACTGAGCCAGCGGATGCGATGACAACCACCGGTGATGGGGTGGTGTGTTGGGACCAGGACCTCGATGGTTATTGCCCGCCGCCTTGGGGTGAGGACTGTGACGATGAAGATTTCTACGTCAACCCTGGTGTTCTGGAGATTTGCGATGGCAGTGATAACAACTGCGTGGATGGCATCGACGAGGGTGTGAAGAACGCCTGCGGCAACTGCCAGGAATATCCTCTCTGCAATACCGACGATCCGTGGTCAGGTGGATCCGGGGTCGATCTTGGGGATCTCCCGCCGCCAACATCTGGCGAAGATGGCACCGTGCTGTTGGACGATGACGAAGACGGCTACGGGAGCATCACCCTGGCGAGCGGTACGGTGGCCACCGATTTTGCCTGGCCAGCGAGTCAAACCCAGGGGACCCTTTCGCGCATCGACACGGTCGCCAACATCGAGGTGGCCCGTTACGCAACGGTGGCTGTGCGTGATGACGATCCCTACCGTCCCTATGTTGCCGATTTTGGCCCGACCACCCAATGTCAGCAACCCTCCCGTTCTACCATCGACGAGTTTGGCAACGCATATATCGCCAATCGCGCATGCAGCGGTTACGGCGGCAGTTGTCCCAGCTGGAGCACTCTGCCCAATGCCAACGGCTCGGTGACCAAGGTTGGGTTCTTCCACGAGGTTCTCTGCGATCCGGAGCAGAACCCGGGCCTGTCAGGGTGTCAATGTGTGGATCGCAACGGCAACGGCCGCATTGAGCGCTCTCGCGACTACAACGATCCACCCAATGGCATCTCTGTCCCCATTTGCTCGGGAAGCAACTGCGGCACCACCTGTGTAGAAGACGCGGACTGCGGCAGCGGATACTGCGTGCGTGTGCGCCACCCAACCCAGGCCCAGGGAAATTGCTCGAATGCCGCACCGGTCATCGCTCCTTGCACGGGCGACCACTGTGCCCAAACCTGCACCCGTCACAGCAACTGTCCGACGAGTCATTTTTGTGTGCGGGACAATGACAGCCCCACCCAGCGGTTCTGCTCCGATCGTCCAGAGACGCCCGAATTCCTAGGCAAGGATGACGAGTGCCTGCTGTGGACCCGACGAATTCCTGGTAGGGACGACGATGCTCACACGACGGTGAGCAACGACAATCTTCTGTCGAGGCCGCGGGCCATGGCCGTCGATAAGGAGGGTTACATTTGGGTGGGCGATTACGACCGCAGCCACGTTTTTAAGCTCACCCCAGATGGTGAGTTTGTGGATCCCGTTGCGGATGCGACACCCATCAATCAAGTCTGTCCGCGCACTGCGCGTCGGGTGGCCGATGGCACAGTTGTGGCGACTCCTGCCACCACCTGTTTGAGCGAGCGTTGTTTCTTCACCATCCCACAGACGTGTCGCGTCGACGTGCAGCTCAGCCCCTACGGCGCGGTCATCGACTCGGGCCGGTCCCATCCCAATGGTTTTGGCTATTTGTGGATCGCCGCGCGCAGCGGCGAGCTGCAACGGATTGATACTGAGACCGGGCAGGTCACCGCGAAGTACGACAACAACGAGGACTCCTACGGTGTCACCATTGACCAACACGATCGCGTATGGGTCGCGGACGCCAACGATGACGCTGACCACCGTGCCGCTGTCCACCGATTTGACCCCAACCATGTGGATTTCGATCCAGCGAGCTCAGTGTGCCCCGCATGTTGGACCAAGTTCCTCGTGGATGCGCCGGCCAGCGCTCCTTGGAGTGGCATCAACTGGAAAGGGCGTGGCATCACCACCGAGCTCCTGGGCGACAATACCGCACGGATTTGGGCCATTTTTAACAACGATTGGTGGGGCACTCCCAACTACCTGGTGGCCTTTGATGCGGACACGGGTCAAGAAATCACAGGCCACAGAGTCCGGCTCGACAACTCTTCGATCACTCCCGTGTCCGGACCTGGGTGCACGGCGCCCGCCGGGGTTGGCATTGGTTATGGCGGCATGGTGTGGAGTGTCAATCGCGATACCAGCAGCGTCTGCGCCTACGACCCGGCGAATCCGTTCAACGCTTTGATCTCCGTCTCGATGGGGCCGTCGCCGTACACCTACTCCGACTTCACGGGCAATCTGTTCCGCAGTTTTACCAAGCCCCAAGGGTTCTACCGGATGTTGGTGCAGGCATGCCCGGCGAACTACGAAGTTCGGCAGTGGGGAACGGTATCCTGGACGGCCGAGGTGCCAGGCGCGTCGAGTCTCGAGGTTCGTTTCCGCGTGGGCTCCTCGGTTGCTGAGGCGATAAGCCCCGCCACCGTGCAGTACGGCCCGGCGATCCAGCCCATCGAGATCTCCTTTGACCTCGGGCTTACCCGGGGCGATTGGCTCCAGGTCGAGTTCCTCTTTGTTGCCGACGACGAGGGCCTGGCACCGACCCTGCACCACGTCGACATCGCCCGGGAATGCAAACCCATAGGGGAGTGAGCACCTGAGCTGGCGTGTTCGGGTTGCTTGGTCGGGTGATTGTGGAGTACTTTGCGCCGCACTCTCACCAATACACGGCAGCTTTCGTGACTGGGAGGACCGTTGATGCATCTCGCACTCATTCTCGCTATGTCGATGTCGGGCGGCGCCGATGATCTCTTGCTCAAAGTCGGCGACGACGCGCCACCGTTCGCCATGCGTGATCTCGACCGTCAGGTGTTTTCGTTGCGCAACAACACCGGTGAGTCTGCGACCGCCAAGGAGAAGAAGAAAGCAGTTGTGCTGGTTTTCTTTGCCACCTGGTGTAAGCCGTGCATGAAGGAAATCCCGATCCTCAAGAAGATCTATGGCGCTTGGAGAGGGAAGGGCCGGGATGTCGAGGTGATCTACGTCGGTCTTTCTCAGGGCGAGAAGGAGCTCGGACCCTTCGCCAAAGAGCAGAAGCTGCCGTGGCGTGTGATTCCCGACAGTTTTGGGTTGCTGGCGCGTCGTTATGGCGCCAGTCAACTGCCGCATCTGTTCGTTGTCGATGAGAGGGGCAAGATTGCCTTCCAGCATCGTGGCATTGCCCCAGAGCTCTACCAGACCCTCGACAACCAATTGGCTCGCATTACCGGCACCGCGCCTGTTGGTGACGCAGGCCCGGCAGTTGTCGACCAACCGCGCTTTACAAAAGAGTACACCTTAGGGAGAGCTCCCTCGAGTGAAACCTCGGCACCGCGGTGGCAACCCTTGGCCATATTTGTGGGCGAGCAAGTCTCTGCCAATATCGAAGTCCAAACGGAAGACAGCTACGAAGCATTCCAGAAGGCTCTTCTCGTTGGCAAGTATGACCTCACCAACGCTGGCCCCTTGTTGTGCCACGCCGTCAAAGACCAATATGAAGCGGTTGCGCGGGTGGAACGCCAAGGCAGCCCAACGTACTTTGGAATTATCTTCACCACCCGTGCGAGCCCCGTGCGCCAGTTGTCCGATCTCAAGGGCAAGACCATTGGGCTGGTCTCCGAGCGCTCCACGAGCGGCGGGCTCTACCCCCAGTTGGCACTTCTGGATGCCGGTTTGGTGCCGGGTAAGGACGTCACCATCAAGTGGCTGGGCAGTCACGGCAAGGTGGCTGAGGCGGTTAAAGCGGGCACGGTGGATGCTGGTGGTTGCTACGAGGACTGCCGCGATAGCGTCTATCCAACCATTCGCGCCAAGACCATTGCCACGCGAGTTCTCACCTATACGGCTGACATTCCCTCGGAGATGATTCTGGTCAAACGCAGTCTCGACGCCGCGACCAAAAAGCAGCTCAAGGACGCCATTCTCGCCTTGAGCGCTGCCGAGGGGATCTTGGCGCAAATCTCCCAAGGAGAGACGAGCGTCACCGCTGTTGTGCCGGCGACAGACAAGGATCTCGACTCTGTGGCCGATGTTGTCGCCCGGGTGAACAGCAAATCGATCAAGTGAAGTAGCCAAGCGACGGACCACAACAGTCAGTCATGATTGGAGGCGGCCTCCCTCCCGCGGTGTTTGGCAAGGGCCGGCTGGTGTGTCCATCGAGCCATCGAGCCATCGAGCCATCGAGTCATCGAGCCATCGAGCTTGTCGCTTGACTGCGGGCGCTTGACTGGGGGCGCATCTCTGTGTCATTTGGGCCGTCAGAAGTTTCATGAAAACGTGAAAACTACGATGCAGCAATACGAACAGGCCTACGAACAACACGTCGCGATTGTGCCAATGAGCCGCTTTGTCGACCAGCTCGGCCATTTCTTTGATCGCTTCGGTTTTCGCAGAAATCTCGGACGCATCTGGGCGGTGCTCTACCTGGCACCCGATCCGCTCAATCAGGCAGAGATCATGCACCTGTTGGGGTTGTCAGCGGGATTGGTGAGCTCGTCCCTAAAGGAGCTAGAGCATTGGCGGGCAGTGCGGGTGGTGTCGGTGCGGGGTGAGCGATGCACCCGTTACGTTGCTGAAGAGCAGCTTCTGCGCATCGTTGCCGCGATCTTGGTTCGTCGTGAGCTCGAGGCCGTGTGCCATCTGCGCACCGCTGCCGGTGAGGTGCTAGCTGCCTATGGTAACGACAGCCGCGGCAAGACCCTAAGTGGCAGGTTGCGTGCCGTTGAGAACGTCTGCGACCTGTACGAAGCGCTGACAGAGATGATAGGGACGCTGGCGGCGATGCCCACGAGCGTGGTGGAACACACCACCCGAGCGGTCCGTCTGGGTCGCATCATCCGCGCAAGCGCCGCGCGCAAGCTCGGCCGCGACATCAAACGGTCAAACTGAGTGATGAAGACAGAGGAATCCAAGATGGCCCTGCGACAAAGGTTCGAGCCGTTGCGACGTGACCATTGGCCAGCGATGGCCGACATGATTAGCAACACCATTGATGACGCGAGTCCTGCCGCGCAATCGCTACGCACCATGTGTGGCTACCACTTCGATACTGGGGGCAAGCGTCTTCGAGCGATCCTGCCCTTGTTGGTCGCGGAGGCTCTTGGTGAAGACCCGGCTACCGTTCGTCCATTTGGCGCTGCCTGTGAAATGTTGCACAACGCGACCCTGGTCCATGACGACCTCCAAGACGGTGACACCACCCGGCGTAGTTGCGAAACTGTGTGGAAACGCTTTGGCGTGCCGCAGGCGATCAACCTCGGCGACGCGATGTTTTACTACGCGGTGTTGCTCGCCCAGGATCCGGCGTTCCCGCCGGAGCGTCGAGACCGTGTGGTGCACCGGCTGCTGGTGGAGACTCTGCGTGTGATCGATGGCCAAGAGAGTGAGTTTGCGCTCAAGGGGAAACCGCAGGTCGGACTCGATGACTACTTCCGCATGGTCGAAGGCAAGACCTCGGGACTGTTTGCACTGCCGATGTCAGGTGCCGCAGAGCTCTGTGGTGCCGACACCGCCATCGTCAATGGTTTGAGTGAGGCCGCGGGGCACCTGGGTGTTCTCTTTCAGATCCAGGATGACATCCTCGATCTCTATGGCAGCAAGGGGCGGGAGCAACGGGGCAGCGACATCGCGGAGGGCAAGCGCAGCGTTCTCGTCGTCTACGCCTTGGAGAAGGCGGAGGCGGTCGACAGAGAACGGTTAAGGGCGATACTGGATGCTCCGCGGGAGAGGACGAGCGCCGCTGACATAGACGTTGTCGTCGAATTGTTTGAACGAGTCGGTGCATTGGATTTTGCGATAGATGAGATGTTACGACGCCGCGAGCTTGCCAAGAATGCTCCCGGGTTGGCCAGTCGTGAGACTTTGGTGCATTTGGTGGATGAGTTGTGCGACGTTTTGTGGGCACCCATCAAGAGCATTGTGGAACAGCGCGGAAACGGCGAGACCCACGAGATTGCCGCGCGGGTGAATACTCAAGCACCGGTAGCTACCGACGCAGCGTTTTGTGAAGCGATGCTTCCGAAGGTGTCCCGCACCTTCGCCTTGTCCATTGAGCAGTTGCCCGTTGAGCTTCGGGACACGGTGCGAACGGCCTATCTGTTGTGCCGTCTCGTCGACACGATCGAAGACGACGCCAAGCTTCAACCTGCAGACCGAGAAAACCTCTTCGATCTCTTCGGCGAAGTCCTCACCGACGATGCTCGCTCATGGGCGGGCTTGGAGTCGGCGGCGCGTCGGCACGACCTCGGTGAGGACGCAGAGGCCGAGCTTGCGCTGGGGTCCGGCACGGTTCTGCGCGTCTTTCGTGCCTTGCCCGCAGCCCAACGTCGGGTGGTTCGTCGCCGTATTCTCGAGATGCAGGGGGGTATGCGCACCTACTGCAAACGGGCCGACATCGCCGGGCGATTGCGTATCAGCGACCTCGAGGATCTCGAATGCTATTGCTACTTTGTCGCGGGTACGGTCGGCAAGCTGTTGACGGACTTGTTTGTCCTCGCCGTGCCCAACCTCGACGTGGCTAAGCGTCAGGTCGCAGCCGACTGCGCGGTGAGTTTTGGCCTCGGCCTGCAGATGGTCAACATCGTCAAGGATGTCGCAGAGGATCTCGAGCGGGGTGTCTGTTACCTTCCCGAGATTCTGGCCGCAGGCCAGGGTATTCGTCTCGAGCAAATCCTCGAGCCTGCGCACCGCGACAAGGGTCTCGAGATCATCGCCAGGGTGTGTGAGCGCGCCTGCTCCCACCTCGAGCGCGCCAAGACCTACACGCTTGCGTGGCCGAGCGGCGGCGTGGGCGAGCAGGTGCGACTCTTCTGTGCCGTGCCCTTGGTACTGGCCCTGGCGACGCTCGCTGAAGTGCAGAAGAGCGGTGACACCCTGGTGCCGGGAGCAACCCCCAAGCTTGATCGCAAGGCCGTCGCCGACCTGCTCATGCGCGTTCAGGAAGCAGTCAAAGACGACGCCGCGTTGACAGCACTGCTCGATGACGTGGGTGTGTGATTCGGATCAGGGTTGGTTGATGCGGTCCGGGGGCGGGTTCTTCTGGGTGGGGACCATCTTAACGTTGCGCATTTGGATCAGTGGCTGCCGTTTGTCGATGGGATAGTCCTTGCGCAGTGGGTGACCCACAAACTCTTCGTACATGAGGACCCGCTTGAGGTTCGGGTGCCCGGTGAAGCGGATGCCGTAGAGGTCCCAGGTCTCTCGCTCGTGCCAGTTCATGCCGCGCCAAATGGGCGTCAGGGACGGGCAGGTGGGGTCGTTCTCGGACACTCTGACCTTGATGCGCACTCGGTGGTGTTTTGCTATTGATGTCAGGTGATAGACGACATCGAAACGGACGTCGCGACGGCCTTGCCAATCGACGGCCGTGCAATCAACTGGTGAGTTGAGTTGCAACTCGGGGTCATCACGCAGAAACAGCGCGATTTCCACCAGCTTGTCGCGCGTCACCACTGCGGTGTCATCACCATGCTCGCTGTGGGTTTCAAGGATGGCGTCGCCAAATTTGCGTCGCAGTCTGTCTAGAACGATTTGCGCCATGGTCTCGATCCCGTCAGAGCATCACCCGGCCTTTTTCGGCCTGGATCTTGTCTTGAAGCATGCACAGGCCGTCGAGCACTTGCTCGGGCCGAGGCGGACACCCAGGGATGTAGACATCGACCGGGATGACCTGATCAGCACCTTGGACTGTGCAATAGTTGTCGTAGAAGCCGCCGGTGGAGGCACACACGCCGAAGGCCAGCACCCACTTGGGATCGGCCATCTGTTCCCAAACGCGCCGTAAGATGGGGGCCTGCTTCTGTGAGATGGTGCCGACGATCCACAGGAGGTCAGCCTGGCGTGGTGAGAACCGTGGGAACTCCGCGCCAAAGCGCGCAAGATCGTACCGCGGCGAGTTCACCGACATGTATTCCATGCCGCAGCACGCCGTGACAAATGGATAGCCAAACAAGGAGTACTTGCGGCCCCAGTTGATCACCGGTTGCGCGAGCTTTTCAATTCGTTCCCGCAGCCAGGTCTCTGCATCAGACCGGCGGGTCATGATGACATCTGATTCTAGAAGTTTGTCTTCACTCATGATTCTGAACTAATGCCCCGCTGTTGTTGTCTCGAGACCTTTGCCGTGCTCCGGGCCCCACTCGAGGGCACCCTTGCGCCAAGCATACGCTAGGCCAATCATGAGGATTCCGACAAAGACCACCATCTCTACAACCACCAACAGTGGTGAGAGGGTGCCAGCTCCCCTGGTTGAGTCCGAAAAGACAATCGCCCAGGGATAAATGAATACTGCCTCGATATCGAACACGAGGAAGAGAATGGCCACGAGATAGAATTTGACGCCAAAACGTTCGCGGGCGTAACCACTGGGTGGATTGCCGCATTCAAAGGCGTCCGCCTTGACGGCACTCGGCCGCTTGGGACCAACCAGTGAGCTGACGACCAAGATGAACACGCCGAGGCCCAGAGCCACCACTAGAACTAGAAATAGGGGCAGATGAGATTGCAGCATGGCACTCGCCTATCCCGGGACGGGGTAAGAATCAAGAGCGTTAGAACGGTCGAGGCCGTCGAGTAAATCGCTACCCCGTTTTGAATCCAAGTTCCCTCGCGACTTCCTGTTGACGATTGTCCAGAGTGATGAAATGCAGGTTCTGGGCCGTGGGCGAGACAAACAAGGCGCAAGCAAGATGCCAGAGATCGGCACCCCTCAGATAGCCGACATCGAGGATCTGCTGGTATTCTTGGGAGAGGGCGCGGTTAGGGTAAATCCATGAAATGCTTGCGTAGACCTCCGTTGGCTTCTCCTCGACTTGCTCGCGGGAAAAAACAGCGCGCATTTCTGCTTCCAGCAGGTTGGAGGCAATCAACTGGTCAAAGGATGCGAGCAGTTGGGCGGTCTGTTGGGCTCCGGGCTCGTCAAACAGGATCGCAACCAGGCAGGACGTATCCAAATAGGCGATCTTCATTCGCGCGACTCCCAGAACCGGTCTAGGGCACCGGGATTCTTAGTCACCGGGCCAAACGGGGGGCCGACGTTCTTCCGCGCTTCGATCAGGCCTTCGGCCTCGAGATTCTTGAGTCTGGCTTCCAGGCTCGGCTCTTCTTCCTGGTAGGGTCTGAGCTCCGCAACGCGGACTCCCCGATAGGAGATGACGACCCTTTGTCCGGCGCGTACCTTGCGGATGATTTCTGCGAACTTCGATTTGGCTTCATAGCTCGAGTATTCCTGCGGCATGGCATTACCTCCAACTCCTGCAATTATAATAGACCGGTCAGACCAGTCAATACATGACGTAATTGATTGATGATTTCTCCGGCGCGGAGGTGGGCGGGGCTCTGGGTTATCAGCGTGCAGAAGTTGGGTTCGGCAAGGCTGAGGAAAGCGACTGACTTTTTCTTGTTTTATTCTTTTTGCCCTTGCGTGAACGATTTTGGCGATTTTTTGCGAATCCTTTTTTCCACACCGGCATCTCAAGTCTGTAAGGGGCACGATGAACTGAGCCCACCTGGTCGAAATCCTTAAGGATTTCTCCTTTACATTGAGATGAGGCCGCAAGCGAGGCCCCATTGACGTTGGACCAACCGAGCATTCAATGCTCGCAACGGGAGATACTATTATGGCGACTCCACACACAGCTTTGAACCAATCCATTGACCAATACGTTTCAGAGATCAACCGCTACAAGTTGCTCACACGCGAACAAGAAGTTGAGCTCGCTGAGAAATACTTCAAGGAGGGGGATCTCCAAGCTGCCCACAAGCTGGTGGTGTCGAACCTTCGTTTTGTGGTGAAGATCGCTCACGAGTATCGCGGCTATGGTCTCAAGCTCCTGGACTTGATCCAGGAAGGCAATATCGGCCTGATGATGGCGGTGAAGAAGTTCGATGCGAGCAAAGGTTATCGCCTGATTTCTTACGCTGTGTGGTGGATTCGTGCCTACATCCAGAACTTTGTCATTCGCTCCTGGTCTTTGGTGAAGCTCGGCACCACCCAGGCTCAACGCAAGCTTTTCTTCAAGCTGCGTTCGGAGCGTGATCGAGCCGATCGTGATGCTGGACAGGGGGAGGTCGCGTCCACCAAGAGTCTCGCAAAACGTCTGAAGGTAGCTGAGGGAGAGGTCTCCGGAATGGAGATGCGTCTGGCGTCGCGAGATTTTTCCCTCGATGCTCAGCTCGAGCCCGGAGCACGTCAGACCCATCTCGATCTTCTCGCTGACAAAGACTCCTTCAACCAGGAGGCAGAGTTCGCCGAGGAGCAAGAGCGAGAGATGGTCCGGGGTAAGGTCCACGAGGCGATGGGGGAGCTCAATGAGAAGGAGCAATACATCGTCGAGTTCCGCTTGATGACGGACGAACCCAAGACTCTGCAGGAGATTGGCAAGAATTTTGGCATTTCCCGGGAGCGGGCGCGGCAGATCGAGGGCAACGTGATTCGCAAGATTCGCACCCGTCTGACTGGCAGTGGTCTCGAGCCAATGGCCGCCTAATTCGCAACAGTTCTGTTCCAGCACTCCAACCACACACACACCTCAGCGTCTTGCCACCGAAGCACCCCTGTGTCATGCAGCAGCCGGATCCGCCCAACACATAGGGAGCAGAATGTTTGCCTACGTCGATCCCAAGGTGAAGGAAACATTGCTCGAGCAGGGCAAGCTGATTTTCATTGATGAGAACGGCAAGCGGTGCACCGACGGCGAGACACCTTTTCTCAATATTGTCGGTCCGGTGCCCTTGCCGGTGGCAATAAACGAGCAGCCGATTTTTCGTTGGTACGCCTGGGTGCGACATACGGATCTCGAGCGCATTGAAGATGTGGTCGACGAAGTCCGTGAGCACGGACCAAGTCGCATGTTTTCGTTGCTCAGCGACCACATGGCTGTCAATTCGATACTGGTCTACGGCGATTTTGAGAACGCAGACCGCCCCTTGGTGCGCGTCCACTCCAATTGTTTGACGGGCGACGTGTTTGGCTCGCTGCGCTGCGACTGTGGACCGCAACTCGACGCCGCACTCGCGCGCATTCACGAGGAAGGTGTCGGCGCGCTGGTGTACATGGCAGGTCACGAAGGACGAGGCATTGGTCTGTGGGCCAAAGCGATTACCTATCTGCTTCAGGACGCTGGCAACGATACCTATGAGGCCAACGAACGTCTCGGTCTTCCCCGAGATTCCCGCGATTTCGCTGATGCCGGCCGCATCCTGCGATACTTCCGTCATGGAGCAACCAAGATTCGTCTGTATGGCAACAATCCCCTCAAGCGAGAGGCTCTCGAAACCCTGGGCATCGAGGTGGTCGAGCAGGTCCCCTTGGTCGTGGGTGTGAGTCGCTACAACGCCCGATACCTAAACGCCAAAAGGTCCCACGGGCATGTCATTCCGATGGAGGCCCTCGACCACATCAAGTGAGTTGCGGCCTAAGGAACTCTGCGGCGGCGGGCACCCTAATCCGTCACGAAGGGACCGTCTCTCCCCAAATCGAGCGTGCCTAGGGTTGCA
>Ga0156400_1103_pt1 | contig 13549 bp, 6 predicted proteins | sample RifOxyA3_FD_108044 | JGI IMG/M metagenome (GOLD analysis project Ga0156400, IMG submission 108044) | Deltaproteobacteria bacterium RIFOXYA12_FULL_58_15
TGCCGCCCCCAGTCTTCAAAACTGACGAAGGGCGTGAGAAACGTCCTTGGCGGGTTCGATTCCCGTGCGCTTCCGCCACTTACGCCAAGCTCGCCGATCAACTCCGCCGCGCTCTGTTGTCCGCAAATCTCGGTGTCGCCGAAGCCACCTGTCGTATGGGCAACGCCAGGCTTGCGAGATTCCGCTGCGCCCGTGGCGAGGCTGCGGAGGCTGCTGCTGCACTCGATGCCGTCGCCATGCCAAACCGATCATTGCTTCGCCGAAGGGAACAGGTTTCTCGCACACGGTTCAGGCGATGCAGAGCATTTCGGATGTGTTCGGCATCCAGATTGCTGGGCGTGATGGGTGGATCAAGCTTCCATTGCAAGAGAACCGCAATGCCGGCAGTCCACACGGGGATGGGTTGACGAGATCCCGCCGGATCGAACAGTGCGCGATAGGAAACTGTTCCCTTGCCCGTCACGGCGTCAGAGAATCGCAGCGCAGCTTTCGCGTACATCGCCTCATCGCTGCCTGGCGGCGATTCGTCCACATGGAGCCAGGCGAGATGAGCAGCCGCAATGAGAGTGAGCAGCACCGTCAGGTGCACCCGACTGTCACGCAAGAGCCCCGACCGTGTCATGGGGACTGCGCGCGGGTGGGAGCGATGTAGAGAGTCGGCATCACTGTGCAAATCCGCTTGGCCTTTCATTTGCCGCCACGGGCCTGTGGGGTTTGTGATGCAGGAGGTGTGGCGATACTCGTGCTTACTTGCGAAGGAGCTTCTTTTCGACCTTGGGATGCACCAGGGGGATGGTCAGCACCATTCCGGGCGCCATCTTGGACGGATCCTCGAGGGTGTCCTTGCTCGCTTCGGCGATGAGCGTGTAGAGCCGCACGTCACCGAGTTGTTCCTTGGCGATGTTGCCGAGCAACTCCCCTTCTTTCACCGTGTAGGTGATCGTCCGCGGGATCTTGATGAGGGTCCCGGCGTTCAGCTTCGCTGACACCGATCCTGCCGCTGGATTGTGGCGCAAGAGCAGCGACGCGTGAACCTCTGTCTTCCACAGTTGCCCGGACAACGTGGTGACCGACATGGCCTCAGGCAGGTTATGGTAGGCGAAGGCCGGATCAGGGTCATCTGCCGGCACTTGTGCGCCTGCTGGCGACTCATCGGCGGACTCCGTGGCGGGCTGGTCCACTGCCGGTGCCGGTGCCGTTGGTGGCGGTCGCGGTAGCGGCGGTGGCGGCGCGTCAGCGGTGCCGCCATCCTTGGGCTTCGACGGGGGAGCAGGCGGCGCCACCTCGATGGGCTCCTCTGGCTTGGATGCGTCTTCTGTCCCGTCATCACCGACGACGATGAACTCCACCCGTCGGTTCATCTCGCGACCGGCGGACGTCGTGTTCGAGGCGATGGGGCGCAGCTCCCCGACACCGACGGCCCGCAGACGGGCGCCATCAACGCCCTGATCGATGAGGTATCTGCGCACGGAGTCGGCCCGTTTCTGGGCCAACCTCTCGTTGGATGCCTCATCGCCAACATTGTCGGTGTGACCTTCGATGCGCACAACGGCAACCTCACCATGATTGGCGAGCAAGCTAGCGACCTGGGTCAGCAGGAGGTGGGAACGATCGATGATCACATCGGAGCCGGTGGCGAAAAAGACCTTCTCCTGGATCTCAATCTTTTCGCGGGTGAGTCGGACCAGAACCGCACCTTCGTCGGGACAGCCGTCATCGTCTTGTACGCCGTTGATGACTTCACTCTCATTGGGACACTTGTCGCGGGAGTCGACGATACCGTCGAGGTCGTTATCAAACTCGGGGCAGCCATCAGCGTCCTCGAAGCCGTCGACGTCTTCGGCGTCGTTGGGGCATGTGTCACGTGAGTCAGGGACGTTGTCGGCGTCGTTGTCGGGATCGGGACAACCATTGTTATCCTCAAAGCCGTCCAAGTCCTCAGGCTCCCTGGGACACTTGTCATCCAAATCGGTAAGGCCATCACCGTCTTTGTCATTGGCGGCGTCGGGACAGCCGTCGTCGTCTTGGTAGTCGTTGAGGTCTTCCCGTTGATTGGGGCACTTGTCCGCAGCATCGGGGAAACCGTCGCCGTCGTTATCGAGATCGGGGCAGCCGTCGCCGTCGGCATAATCGTCGATGTCCTCAGCAACATGGGGACAGGTGTCGCGACTGTCGGGGATACCGTCCTTGTCATTGTCGGCATCAGGGCAGCCATCACCGTCCTCGAATCCATCCTTGTCCTCGGCCTCCAGGGGACATCGATCGTCGATGTCGGCGACGCCATCCTTGTCGTTGTCATCGTCGGGGCAACCATCAAGGTCTTCGAAGTCGTCGAGGTCCTCCGCGTGATTGGGGCAAGCATCGTTGTCATCGAGCAACGTGTCGTTGTCGTTGTCGGCCTCGGGGCAGCCATCCTGGTCGAGGAATCCGTCGATGTCCTCAGCGACGTCGGGGCACTCATCGACGCGATCGTGGATGCCATCACCGTCGCGATCAAAGGGAATGCCGAGCTCGACGCCGAGCCCAGCGGCGATGAAGTGGCCGGTGATAGACTCGGGCTGGAGGCTGTAGGTCGCTTCGATGCGAGCGCGCAAGCTCTTCCAGCCGAACCACTCGGCCACGGGTAGATAGAGACCGCCACCGACCTTGAGTACGGCGTCGGTGGAGACATCCTCGGTCGAGGTATTGCCGCCGCGCCCAAGCATGGCCAAGGCGACGCCGCCGCCGACACGGGCGTAGGGCGCTGGATACTTGGCGCCGTCTTTGAAGAGCTCGTGCATGGGGGTGACAGCCAGCACCGACAACGTGATGGGCAATCGCATGAGACTGCCCGCCTTAGCCTCGACGGCTCGGCCCTGACGGCCCCAGCCGACATCGAGCTCGCCCAACAAAAACGACAGATCAGCGTAGGAGCCGTTGATATAGGCTTGGCCGATGAACCCTGGATCTAGCTCTGGATCGAGGTCGCCAACGGCGGTGTCGAGTCCGGCGCTGACGCCGACGGCCAGGGCAGTGTGAGCCACATGCCGCCGCAGGAACGCGTCCGTCCGGTTATCATCGGCCGACTTGGTTTCGATGTTCTCTTGGGCAAAGGCCGAGTGGCTCGAAATCGCCACGAGACACATAGCCACCAGGAAATTCAAAATACTTCGTGCGTTCATAACTCTCATTCTCCTCGGCATGGCTGCGTGGGTTAGTCGACCTGACGGAACATGCGGATAGCGAAGTCCGTCCCTGACCCTCGATCGCGATCGCAGGGGCCATCGGGAACCGTCGGGTCCAGGATGCCGCGGTCGAGGTCGTACTGACAGCCGACCGTAATGTAGAGGTAGTTGCTGCCAGCGTAGCTGGCCGAGACGTCGGAGATGATGTGCTTGTTCTTGTCGAGATCGGTGGATGTGGCTGGGCCGAAGCCTGGGATGCCGCCGACCCAGGTGAAGTCGCCTTCGGAGGCGGCACCGAGGTCCACCGGATCGGTCACGTCGGAGCGATACAAGCGGGCGCCATCGTCGTGATCAAAGCCAATATAAAGGTGGGCACCATTGACCGTTAGCAGCGAAACATCGGTGTGGATGAAGCCGGAGATATTGCCGCTCCAGAAGGTGCGTGCCCAGGTTGTACCGTCGTAGCGCCACACCTCGGCGCTGTTGTCGTCGCGGCGATTGCGACCGACAAAGAGATAGTCGCCCCACTGGGTCATCCAGGGATAGCCCTTCTCGCCGGGTCGACGTCGACCGACATCGGGGATCCGCGCAGTGGTGCCCGCGAAGGGCGCTCCGTCATAGCCATTGGCGGTCCACGTCGAGGCATTGCTGAGCGGCAAATCGGGGGTCGACGAGACCGAGCCGTTGTTGGCGATAAACAACCGTACCGGGGGTGCACCGGCGGGGTCGAAGGCGAGCATGCTGTCGATGCCGATGACGGGGGCGGTGTTGGGAACCGGTGCCCCCGCGCCAATACGATTGATGTAATGGGCCTGGCTTTGGTTGCCCGAAGCGGGCACGGTGACAAAATCGTTGTTGCCGGGGACGGCGCAACCGCCGCCGGGCAACAACTCGACGTAGCCCATGAGCGGCCGACCCGAGGCGCCATCGTCCGCGAAGCCCATGTACAGGCGATTGCCGTAGCCGTAGATCATCTGCAGGGTTTCGGTGTTGCCAATGGTCAAATCGGAGATGTTGCAGTAGCCGATGTCGAGAACGTTGTCCGTGTCCTGGGTGAAGTAGACGTCATCGAGGTTGCCGCTGCCCGCGTGTACGCCAAAGACGAGAAAATCACTGCCGCTGACATTGGCCGAGACAAAGGCATCGACCCCATCGGAGCGGACTTGGCCGGCGAAGGTGTCGTAGGGTCCGCCGTTCGACGCGGTTATTTGGAAGGTCGCAGTTTCACCGTTGAAGCCGTCGGGGTCGAAACGAAACACCGCGTCGTCGGTATCGTTAGGACCGGCGTAGACCTTTCCCTGGTGTGCAAACACGAAGGAAAAGGTGGTGCCGTCGCCGAAGGGATCGATGAACATGGCGCCGTCGTCCACGGAGTTGATGGTGGCACCAAATCCCTGGAAGAAGGTTCGGTTGAACGGGGAGTCGGCCAGGGTCTCGCCGAGGGGGTCGGTCTCGAGGGTGGTGGTCACCTCAATCGTGTACTGTGAGCCGCTCTGCTCGAGGGAGTGGTTCACCAAGACTTTGTTGTCGTCGGCGGGATCACCGGTGAGCTCGCTGTAGCGTCGCGCCTGCACCATGAGGCCGAGGGAACCGGCCGGGGTGATGGTGTAGAGCGAGGTATCGTGGGCGCTCCGTCCGGCACCATCGCCGGTATTGTAATAGACGGGCTTGGAGAAGGCGACGAGGAAGCTGCGTAGATCAACCGCCTGGGCGCTGACGACACGAAGCTGTTGATCACCTTGGAAGGAACCCGACTTCGGATTGATCAACAGCGCACCTTCATCGAGGTCGACGACTGTGTCGTTGGCGGTCATGGTGTACCAACAGTTCGGGTCCTGGGCCGTGGTGGTGAACCGGTAGGTCCGGTCGTTGATGGTGGCGGCGGCGATGTCGGGCACCCCAGGGCTCAACGCCGGTCCGGTGAGTGCCTCCATGTCGATGTTACAGCCCGAATCGGTGAAACCGTAGGTGGTGTAGTCACCAGCGACACTGTTGTCGACGGGCTCGGAGAAGACAATTTCGACGGTGGCGCCGTCAATGGAGCTGACGCTGGCAACCGACGGATGGGTAAAGCCGGTAATGGTAACGGTGCGCGCGGCAATGCTGAGCCCCACGGCGTCGACAATGTCGGCGCTACCGCCTGGCTCAAGCGCGTCGGCGTAGATGTCACCGTCGGGACCACCGGTGAAGATCACCGAGCCCAGTGAGTCGTAGGTGATACGGCCATCGCTGCCATCGGCGTCGAGCAGAGTGCCGAGATCTTGCACCGCATCGTTGGCGCGGCTGGCATCATTGACGTAGGCGATGTCGGCAGCCACCAGGTTGCCGCCGCCCGAGTCGGTCACTGGCTCCGAGAAAATGATGTAAAGTTGTGAGGTGGCCACGAAAGGTGGGGTGTTCTCGGTGGTTGCCTTGCCGATCACTGGCGGTGCCCCATCCACTTCGATGACGGCGGCGGCGGTGACGATGGCCAGGTCGGAGTTGGCGCCGTCCTGGATGGCAGCAACGGCGGTGGTGTAAAGATCGGGCAATTCGCCGGTGTCAAATGGGACCGGCGGGGCAAAGGGCGCGAAGGTGATGTAGATGATGGCATCGCCAGGGATGTCGATGCCCAAGGGATCCCCGATGGCAAGACTGGAGTGGCCGGTCACCCGCCACAAACTCGCGTCAAAGGAGGCGTCGATCACGGGGTTGGAAAAAGTGACTGCGTAGAAATCGATGTAGCCGTTGCCGTTCGCATCCCCCGTCTCGGCCTGGACGATTTCGAAAGGAGCGTCGTTGTCAATGATGGTGACGGTGTGGACCGTGGGTGCCGCGGCCGTGGCATTGGTGAGGGTCCCCAGGGTCAGGATGATGGTTTCATTGTCATCATCCACATCGACAACATCATCGTTGATGTCGATGCGTATGGTTGCCCCGGTGGCACCTGGGGGAATGCTGAGCGGGCTCGCCGAGCCAGCCTGGATGGTGTAGTCGGTACCGCTGCCCGTGGCGGTGCCCGAGGCGCTGTAGACGATGGATGTGGTGGCCGCGGTTACCATCGATTGAGTGAGGGTCACCGTGATGGTGCCGGCATTCTCAGCCGCGCTAGAGCTGGCCGCTGTAAAGGAAACAGTGGGTGGGGTTTCGTCATCGGCAATGGTGAGGGTGTGTTGTGCCGGTGTACCGAGGGTGGCGGTGGGAGCAGTGGTGATGTCCCAGATAAGGGTTTCGTTACCCTCGTAGATGAGGTTCTGGACCATGTTGAGAGTGATGTTGGCCGACAGACTCCCGGCCGGAATGGTCAGGTTGGGCCCGGTCACATAGTTGAAATCGGTGCCCAATGTCGCGGTGGAGGAACCATTCTCAACGATGGTGAGCACCGTGTTGGCTCCCGACTGCGTCGACAACGACACCGACACTTGGACAGCCCCCAAAGCCGACTCGCTGCTCGTCGAGGTGGCGGCGGCGAAGGCTACCGTGGGTCGGGCCGCGGCGTCATTGGCACCAATGGTCAAGGTGTGGGTGGAGGGCGCGATCACCGTGGCGTTGGGTGCCGCGGTGATGTCGAGGACTAGGGTCTCGTCCAGTTCGTAGAGGAGGTCATCGACGATGTTTACCGTGATGTCAGCGGTGAGACTGCCAGCGCCGATGGTCACAGATGGCCCCGTGGCAAAGGTATAGTCCTGGGTCAATGCGGCTGTCGACGTGGCCGCATTGCGGGTGATGGTGACCACCGTGTCGGCCCCCGAGATGGCCGACAAGTCGACGGTGATGCTTGCCGTGGTTGCGGCTGCCTCGGCGACGGTCGACGTCGCAGCCAAGAAGCTGACATCGGGGCGCGCGCTGGGATCGTTGGTGGGGATGGTCATGATGTGCGCGGTGGTACCGATGAAGGTGGCGCCGGTGGCCCCGGTGATGTCGAGAATCAAGGACTCATCCACTTCGAATAAGGCATCGTCGACGATGGCGATCTCAATATTCACCGCCAAGGCGCCGGCCGGAATCGTCACCGACGGCCCCACCAGGTAGGTAAAGTCGGCTGGGGTAGCGGCGCTGGAAGCAGCATCGGCGACGATGGTCACCAAGGTGTCCGCACCGGAGACAGCGTCGAGCTCAACACTGATGAATGCAGTTGTCGCCGCCGCCTCTGCCACGGTTGAGGTGCCGGTGGCGAAGGAGACGTTGGGAATGGCGCCAGCGTCATTGGCCAAAATTGTGAAGGTGTGTTGGGTGGGCGCCACCACGACGGCGTGGGGGGCTGCGGTGATGTCGAAGACCAAGGTTTCGTCCACCTCGTAGAGGGCATCATCGAGGATGTCGAGGTCGATGGTGGTCGATAGGTTACCGGCCAGGATCGTCACGGAGGGGCCGACCGCATAGTTGAAGTCGGCGGTTTCCACCGCGGTAGAGCTGCCACTATCGGGAGTGATGGTTACCAGGGTATCCGTGCCCGAAGGGATCGACAGCGCCACGGTGATGCCCACGGTGGTAGCGGCCTCCGCAGAGTTGGAGGTCGCAGCAGCAAAGCTGACGTTGGGAATGGCGGCTGCGTCGTTGGCGGCAATGGTGAGGGTGTGCCTAAACGGAGCGACAACGTTGGCATCTGGCGCCGAGGTAATCTCCAGGACGATCGTCTCTGCGAGCTCGTACAAGAGATCTGCGGCAACGCTCACCTGAATGGTCGCCTGGGTTTGGGTTGCCGGAATGCTCACCGACGGGCCAGTCACGAACATGAAGTCGGAGGCTTCGATGGCCGTGGAGCTGCCCGCGAGGGCAACGGTGACATCGGTGTCGATGCCCGAGGTGCGCGACAACATGACATGGATATCGACAGTGGCGGTGCCGGAATCGGGCTCGTTAACGCTCGAGGTGGCGAGCTCAAAATAGACATCGGGCACCGATGCGTTGTCGTTGGCTGGAATCGTTAGGATGTGCTGGTTGATGCCCGTGGTGGTTGCGTTGGTGGCGCTGTCGATAGTGAGGACCAGGCTTTCCGCTGCCTCGAGCAGAGAATCGTTGACGATGTTGATCTCGATGTCGGTACTGAGACTACCTTTGGGGACGGTCACCGAAGGTCCGGTGACATAGGCATAGTCCTCTGCCTGAATACTCGCCAGTGTTTCGGAGATGGTGACCACCGTGTCGGCACCGGAGACGGTGTTGAGCTGCACGGTGATGAGGGCGGTGCCCGAGGACTCGTTGGCGCTCGACGCGGCCACTGCAAACCCGACGTTGGGCATGGCCGAGGCATCGTCATCGACGATGGTCAAGGTGTGACTCACCGGCATGATGATGTTGGCGTTGACGGCCGCGGTGATATTGAGGATCAAGGTCTCGTCCACCTCGAACCGGTTGTTGTTGGTGGTGGCCACTTCGATGTCAGCCGAAAGGTCACCGGCGGGAATGATCAGATCGGGGCCGGAGACGTAGGTGTAATCGGTGTTGAACGCCGCGGTCGAACCCGCCAAATCTGGCGTCACTGTCACCGCGGTGTCGGCACCCGAAACCTCCGATAGTTGCACCGTGATGGTTGCTCTTGCCGCCGCACCCTCGGTAACCGACGAGGTGGTGGCTGCAAAGTTGACATCGGGGGTGGCACCGGGGTCGTTGGTCTGAATGGTCAGGACGTGCCGGGTGATGTTGGTGCCGACGTTGCTGTTGACGGCAGCGGTGAGGTCCAAAATCAAGGTCTCGTCCACTTCGAAAAGGGCGTCGTCGACGATGTCGACTTCGATGTTGGCAAAGGTGGCACCGGCAGGGATGGTCACCGAGGGCCCTACTGCATAGCTGAAGTCGGCGGGGCCGTGGGCGGTGGAGTTCTGGGTGTCAGGGGCAATGGTGACGACGGTATTGGCACCGGAGACCGCTGAGAGTTGCACTCGGACCAGGGCACCGGCGCTCGGCGCCTCGTCAACGATCGAGCTGGCCAGCGCAAAATCTACATTGGGCGTGGCGCTGACGTCGTTGGTGGCGATGGTCAGCACATGATCGAGGGTCGTACCGAGAATGGCATTGGGCGCTGCGGTGATGGTGAGCGCCAGGGTCTCGTCGATCTCGAACAGGCTGTCATCGACGATGTGGATCTCGATATTGGCAGAAGTATCGCCAGCGGGAATGGTCACAGTCGGACCGACCCCATAGGTGAAATCGGCTGGGGTGGTAGCGGTGGAGCCGCCAGCATTGACTACGATGGTGACCTCAGTGGCCGCCCCGGAGGCCTCGGAGAGTTGCACCGTGATCAGTGCGGTGGTGTCCGGCGCCTCGACGACATTGGAGGTGGCCGCGGCAAACTCGACCGTCGGTGTTGCCGTTGCGTCATTGCCGAGAATGGTCAGGGTGTGTTGGGTGTTGGCGCCGAGGTTGGCGTTGGTCGCCCCAGTCACGTTGAGGATCAGCATCTCATCGACCTCGAAGACTAGGTCGTCGACGATGCTCACCTCGATGTCGGCAGACAGATCCCCTGCGGGAATGAGGATCGACGGCCCGACCGCAAAGGAGAGGTCGGCACCCTGGGTCGCGGTTGAATGGAGGGCATCGGGAACAATGGTAACCACGGTGTTGGCACCGGAGACCGCTGAGAGCTGCACGGTGATCAATGCCGTGGTCGCTGGTGCCTCGACGGTGGCAGAGGTGGTGGAGGTGAACTGAACCTCGGGGATGGCGATGGGATCGTTGCCCTGTATGGTGACGATGTGCTGCGCCGGCGTGCCCACCAGGGCGGGGATGGCAGCGGTGATGTTGAGGATCAGAACCTCATCGACTTCGAACAAGGCATCGTCGAGGATTTCGATCCGCACATTGGCGCTTGGGCTCCACGCCGGAATGGTGACGGAGGGGCCGACGACGAAGTTGAAATCGACGCCCCTTAGGGCGGTGGAGTTGGTCAAATCGGGGGTGATGGTCGCGGTGACGTCGGCACCGGAGATGGCACTGAGCTCAACGGGGATGTCAATGATGGCGGAGGTTTCGGTGGTGGTGGTGGTGGACGTAACAAATCGCACCGCCGGGAAGTCGTCGTCGTCGTTGATGGTGCCCACGCCTGGCACGACGCCAAGAATCGCGTTGTGAACCGCGTCGAGATCGAAAAAGAACGTTTCAACCACTTCGCTGAAGTCATCATCGACGGTCGAGATGGTGACCATCTTGAAGCTCTCCCCCGGCGCGAACACGAGGGTACCCGCGCCTGCGACGTAGTCTTCCCCGGGTTCAGCGGTGTCGGCCACTGTGGCGTAGTCGACCTGAACCTCCATGCCGGTCATCTCAGACAAGGACACGGTGAAGACAATGGCACCGCCCTCCGTGACCGCAGTGGGACTGTCGACATCGATGGTCGGAATGATCTCATCATCGAGGATGGTGCCGATGCCCGTGGCCTTGAGGACGGTGGCATTGACGGCTGAGTCGGCATCGAGGACCACCGTGAAGGTCAGGTTACCGTCGAGCACAAAATTGGGGATCACCGGTATCGAGAGCAATATCTCGGTGATACCGGGCGCGATCTCCAGGGTGCCCGTGCCGCCGGTGTAGTCGGTGCCATCGACGGCTGCGTCTACGCCATCGCCCTGAACCGTGACCCAGTTAACCGAGACGGCAGCACCACTTTGTTGCGATAGGGTCACCGTGAAATCGATGACGCCGGCTTCCTCGGAGGCGAACGGGTCGTTGATGCTGATTGCTGGGGTGAGATCGTCATCGAGAATGGTGCCGATGCCGCGGTTGTCGAGGAGGGTGGCGTTGACTGGGTTGCTTAAATCGAGGGCGAAGGTCTCACTGCCCTCGTCTTGCTCGACGTCGTCGATGACGGCGATGCTCACGGTCTGTGACACGCTGCCGGGAGCAAAAGTGACGGTGCCAGAGGCCTCCTGGTAGTCAGTGCCGGGGGTGGCCTCGTCGGCCAAAGCTATCGTGGCGTAATCGACTGTGACCTCGAGGCCTGTTTGCTCGGACAGGGTGACCGTGAAGGTAACCACTTCATCGAGCTCGGAGCCCATGGGATCGTCGATGCTCACCTCCGGGATGGTCTGCACGTCCAAGATCGTGCCAATGCCTTCGTTGTCCGCGATGGTAGCGTGGGTCGGATTGGACAAGAGCATCCGTAGGGTCTCGGAGCCTTCAACCGGGCCGCTGTCAGCGACGATAGGCACCGCGATGGTTTGGGTGGTCTGACCGGGATTGAAGGTCAAGGTGCCTCTACGGGATGTGTAGTCGGCGGTAGCGGTGGCGGTGATCGCCTCGGTGGCGAAGTCGACGGTCACCGGTTGGCCTGCTGGCTGGGACAGGGTCACAGTGAATATCATGTCGCCAGCGGTCTCTGGCGTCATGGGATCATCAATGCTCAACGCCGGGAGGGTGTCGTTGTCGATGAGGGTGATGATGTGGGAACCCGGCTCCGTCACCTCGACGGTTGCGGGAGGCAAAAAGCTCAACGCAATGATCTCGTTGGCCTCAGAGGCCAGGTCGTCGATCAGGGTCAAGGTGATCGACGCGGTCTGTTGTCCGGGAGCAAAGACGAAGGTGTCTCCGTCCACAGTGAAGTCGGTGTCGACCTCGGCGTCGCCCAATAACTGCACCGGGACGGCACGCTCGACGGTTGCTTCTTGCAAAAGCTCGGCGGTGATGGTCACCGTTCCCGAGCTCTCGTGTGCCGATTGGCCAGCCGTCGCGAAGCGAACTTGCCGCACAACCAGTTTGTTGAAGGTGTCGCCATGACAGTCAACGAAGATCAAAGTCGACAGAACTATCATCGCAAGCTGCCGCCAACTCGTCGAGAAAAGAGATCCAGGCAGTGATTGCCTTGCCATGACTAACTCCCTTGAAACCAATTAATCAAATAACGTCCAATGCGGAGGGGAGCATAGCCAGATATTTTCAAACGGATCAATCGCAGAGCGGCAGGCAGGTCTAGCCTGCATCGGTCACCAGTGCACAACGGCGACTGCATGGCACACCCGTGCCTGACCGACCGATGGACTGCCAAATTGTGGTGGATGGTCTTTCGGCCTACAGGCGCACATAGACACGGCGAACGCTCACCGTCACCAGCGCCCCGATCTTGAACAACTTCACCCGAAGAGGCGAAGCCTGAGATAGAGCGAGGTCCGTCCCAGCAAGCGCCAGACGGCGCAGCGCAACAACGAGCAACTGGGCCGCCATCGACGACGATTCCATGCGCTTGTTGTAATCTACCAGCCATGTGCGCGTACAGGCTTCGCCTCTTGTACAGATATTGACTAAGTCATGTTTGTTGGTTAGCTTAGTCCTATGGCGATCAACATACATCAGGCGAAGACCCACCTGTCTAAACTCATTGAGCGAGTGGAGCGTGGGGAGGAGTTGGTCATCGCACGGGCGGGCAAACCAGTAGCTCGTCTTGTCCCTATCGAACCAAGGTCGACTCGCCGGTTTGGCATCGACGCTGGAGTGTACGAGGTTCCGGAGGACTTTGATGCTCCCCTGCCGGAGGATGTCCTGAAGGCTTTCGAGTCGTGAGGCTTCTCCTCGACACCCATGTTTGGTTGTGGTTGCTCACCCAACCGGGGCGCATTCGATCCGATTTGATGCCCCGGCTCGAAAGCAACGATACGGAGCTGTATCTCTCGATCGCGAGTGCCTGGGAAATTGCCATCAAATACGCACTGGGAAAGCTCCCTCTTCCGGATTCACCGGTGCGCTACGTGCCCACCCGATTGGAGGCGACGGGGGTGAGACAGCTCCCTATCGGTCTCGAGCACACTCTCATGGTTGCGGAACTTCCGACACATCACCGTGACCCATTTGATCGATTGTTGGTGTCCCAGGCCCGCATAGAGAATATGCCGCTGGTTACCGCCGATCCCATATTCGACCAATACGACATCGAGGTTGTTGCGGCTGAACAGTCCCGAGGTTGAAGCTCAACCCAGAGCCCTTTGCGGCCACCCAATCTGGACGAGTGCCGACCGTGCGGACCGTGCCGACCGTGCCGACCACCCGACCGCGGCAGTCGTTGCCCGCCACCGCCGGGTCTGCTATTCGCGCGGCATGCGCCGATTGATGCTCATCACCACCGTTGCCTTGGCCGCGTCGATTATTGGCAAAGCGGCTCTCGCCTACGTCTTGCCGACCGAGTTCATTCTGCGAATGCTCGCCGACAAGCGAATCAACATGAAGATCGTCGACCTCACGGTCTATGTGAACACCGAGGTCGGTGATCGTAACACCGAGGATCGTATCTATCTCAAGAAGCCAGAGCGGTTGCGGCACCTTCGTCAGGGTGAGGAAACGACCATGGTGGAGGTACAACGCGAGGGCAAAGCAGCCGAGGGACCAGAGGACGCCCTCAAGCGCATCAAGGGTCAGCCGTTCAATATCCTGCCAACCCTGTTGTTCCCCAAAGGCGAAGAAATCGATGAAGCTGAGACGCG
>Ga0156400_1109_pt1 | contig 13453 bp, 7 predicted proteins | sample RifOxyA3_FD_108044 | JGI IMG/M metagenome (GOLD analysis project Ga0156400, IMG submission 108044) | Deltaproteobacteria bacterium RIFOXYA12_FULL_58_15
TGTCGGGTTACAAAGAACAGATGGTCAAATACGTTTGGCAGCACAAGGCATGGCCTGATTTTACTTGGGATAGCGATACCTTGATCACACCGTTGTCTCGCGTTCGTTTTGAACAAGGAAAGTTATGTGCCCAGGCTGAATGGTTGGGTCTTGAAGCTCAAACAGAGGTTTTGGTGAATGAGGCATTTGCCACTTCGGCTATTGAAGGTGAAAAGCTCAACAAGGAATCCATTCGTTCATCAGTGGCAAGAAGATTGGGCTTGCCATCAGCCGGACTTTCACCAACGGAACGTCACGTTGATGGGTTGGTGGAAATGCTCATTGATGCAACTCGCTATTACGAAAAACAACTCACAAGAGCACGATTGTGGGCGTGGCAAGCAGCGCTGTTTCCTACCGGCTATTCGGGCATTAGGCAAATTGCAGTCGGCGCGTGGCGCAATACAACGGAACCAATGCAAGTTGTCTCGGGACCGATTGGCAGGGAAAAAGTGCATTATGAAGCACCACCAAGTGGCGCTGTTCCAAAAGAGATGACAGCATTTCTAGATTGGTGGCACAAGAGTCCAGAAGATTTGGATGGAGTACTGCGCGCAGGTGTAGCTCACTTTTGGTTTGTTTCTATTCATCCATTTGAAGATGGCAATGGCCGGTTAGCAAGAGCATTAACCGATATGGCGCTCGCTGCATCTGATAATAATGCCTCAAGGCTTTACAGCATGTCCGCGCAGATTATGGCTGAGCGCAATTCTTATTACGAGCATCTAAATGACGCTCAAAAAGGAAACGGAGAAATTACTGCGTGGCTGTGCTGGTTTTGTGAGTGCCTGCATCGGTCTATGGGCAGCGCTGAACATGAAATACAAGCAGCGCTCGCTAAATCACGGTTTTGGCAAAAGAACAATATGACAAGCGTCAATGATCGCCAGCGAAAGATATTAAATAGATTGCTCGACACGGGTCAGGGTAGATTTGAAGGTGGTATGAACAATCGCAAATATGTTTCTTTGCACAAGGTTAGTCCAGCCACAGCCAAACGCGAGCTAACCGATCTCTTTGAAAAGCAACTGCTTGTCAGAAATCCCGGTCGAGGCCGATCAACGAGTTATGACATTGATTGGGAAAAATATGTGTTTGAAAAGTGAAGTCGAGGAGGGTGTCATGCGCAGAGCGATCTCAGTGCTCCTGTTGGTGTTGGTGTTGGCCATCGGCTGCGGCACTTCGCTGCCAGCGGGACCGACGGCCCGTGTCATTCCCCACGAGCTGACCGCCCACGGCCAAACCCGTGTGGATGACTACTTCTGGCTCAAGAACCGCGATGACCCGGAGGTCAGAGCCTACCTCGAAGCTGAGAACGCCTATTACTCCCGCGTCATGGGAAACCTGGCACCCTTCGAGGACCAGTTGTTCGACGAGATCGTGGCGCGCATCAAGCAGAACGACGACACCGTGCCGTATCGAGATCGCGATTACTACTACTACAACCGTTTCGAAGAGGGGAAAGAGTATCCGATTTACTGCCGCAAACGCGCTTCTCTCCAGGCACCGGAAGAGATCATGCTCGACCTCAACCCACTGGCCGATGGGCACGAGTTCTTTGACGTCCGTGGCGTGCAAGTGAGCAGCGGCCAGCAGATCTTGACCTTTGCCGTCGACACCGCCGGCCGGCGTTTCTACGAAGTTCGGTTCAAAAACCTGGCGACCGGCGAGATCCTTCCCGACGTCATCCCCGACGTGACCAGCAATCTGGCGTGGGCCGAGGACGGCAAAACGCTATTTTACAGCAAGCAACATCCGGAGACCCTCCGCCCGTGGCGCATCTATCGCCATGAGCTCGGCACCGATCCCGCCGGGGATCCTTTGGTCTACGAGGAGGCCGACGAGACTTTCTCGGTCCACGTGGGCAGGACGATGTCGAGGGAGTTCATCGTCCTCGTGTCCTCACAGACGCTAAGCAACGAGGTGCGGCTCATTCCTGCGGCGGTGCCGACCGCACCGGCCAACGTGTTCCTGCCGCGCGAGAGGGATCACGAGTATTCCATCGATCATCTCGACGGCGAATTTTGGATCCGCACCAACTGGATGGCGAAAAACTTCCGCCTGATGAAGACGGGCGCGCCGGAGAAAGGCAAGGAGGGCTGGCAGGAGGTCATCGGTCACCGCGGGGAGGTTTTGCTCGAGGGCTTCGATCTGTTCACCGGCCACCTCGTGGTCGCCGAGCGTGCGGACGGCCTGTTGCGCCTGCGGGTTCGCTCCCACGCCGATGGCACAGAACACTACGTCGACTTCGGCGAGCCCGCCTATGTCGCGTGGCCCGCCTGGAACATCGAGCCGAACACGACGGTGGTGCGCTATTGGTACTCGTCGTTGACAACCCCCGGCTCGGTCTACGACTACGACATGGTCACGCACGACAAGGTGCTGATCAAGCGCGATGAAGTGGTAGGCGACTTCGACGCCGATCGCTATGTCACCGAACGACTGACGGCACCCGCACGCGATGGCCGTCCTGTACCCATCTCTCTGGTTTATCGAAAGGGCCTTGAGCGAGACGGCAATCACCCGCTGCTCCTGTACGGCTACGGCTCCTACGGGTCCACCACGGACACCTACTTCAATTCGGCGCGTCTGAGCCTTCTCGACCGTGGTTTTGTTTACGCCATCGCCCACGTTCGTGGCGGCGAAGAACTCGGCCGTTGGTGGTACGAAGAAGGTAAGCTGCTGCACAAGAAGAACACCTTCACCGACTTTATCGATTGCGCCGAGTACCTGATCGCGCGGAAGTACGCAGACCCGAAACGTGTCTATGCCAATGGTGGCAGCGCCGGTGGACTGCTCATGGGCGCCGTCATCAACATGCGACCCGATCTTCTCCACGGCGTTGTCGCCGACGTGCCGTTCGTCGACGTGGTGACCACCATGCTCGATGATGCTATCCCGCTGACCACCAACGAATACGACGAGTGGGGCAATCCCAACGACAAGGAATACTACGACTACATGTTGTCTTACTCGCCGTATGACAACGTCGAAGCGAAGCCGTATCCCAATCTCCTGGTGACGACCTCCCTCAACGACTCGCAGGTGCAGTACTGGGAGCCGGCCAAGTGGATTGCGAAGCTGCGCGCGCGAAACACCAGCCAGAACCTCTTGCTGCTCAAGACCAACATGGAAGCCGGCCACGGTGGCAAGACCGGCCGAATGAAGCAACACCGCGACACCGCCATGCGCTACGCGTTCTTTCTCCACCTCGCGGGTCTCGTCGATTGCGACACTAGCCACGGCGGAAAAACCGTCGCCAGTTCTTGCGGGCCGTGACAAGCTCCGCTGGAGAGGCGATGATCCGTGAGGCAAAACCGTCGTGCACTCGGACCTCAATGCCCTTGGCCCAGGCCAGCTTGAGAACCTCGACGGGAGGCAATGTCTCGCAACTGAACTCGACGGCTTTGATCTTACTCGGCGGGATCTCCCCCCAGACCTGAACCTCGAAATATGGAGGCACCCCTTTGCCCGGCCCCTCGAAGCTCCAGGGCGTGCAAAAAGCCGTCATGGGTCCGCACAATTTGCGAAAAATCGAAAACGATCCGGTTGGAAGAAAGCCCCTGGGGGCGGCGTCGCCATCTCCCCCCCGCAGCATCAACGGCAGCATGAGCATGCTCCATCGGGCTTGTGTACACCGAAAAAACCGGTCGTAGGTGGTCAGGTCGCACCAAAGCCGACAGCTGCCATTGTTTCGATCCCGGAGGTATTGGGTTCGGGGGCAGGCTCGTTTCTGACCTCGTGAATCTTGTGCGCCAACGTCTTGATTTGAGTGGTGGCTTCGCCCACGAGCTTGACCATGAACTTGGCTGCCGGTCGTCCCAATTTCTCCAGGGGATTGAGAAACGGCGAGTAGACCTTCACCCCGGTGCCGGGAAAAAAGAAAAGCAGGGGGCACAACGGGACGGGCAGAGAGGTGCCAAAGCTGGTGTAGGCACCGCGCTCTGAGTCCTTGCCGAGCGATACGCCCCATACCCCAGGCCAGCCCACCCAGATACCGTATTGTTTGTCGTCGTAGAAAGCGCTGAAGAAACCGATGTTGACCCCTGCGGCAGTGCGGCCTCGGCGCCCCCAGGCAACGTAGGGTACCATGCTGTCGAGGGCGTTACCGTAGTCGAGGTACATGGAGTCGGTGTAAGAACCGTTGTTGGTGCTCTCTTCCAGCGATGGAAAATACATCGACGCATAAATTCTATCGTTGAGCAGGTAATTGCCAGCACCAAAACTCATGATGACATTCACCGACGTCTTGCGCAGAGATTGGAAGAATTTCTTGGTGGTGCGGGCGACAAAGGTCAGGCCTCCCCGCTTGAGGGCGCGTCCGGTGTGCGTGAATCGGCCGACGAGGTTGAGGCCCTTTCGGCGAATCTTGAGCGCAAGGTCGACACCCTGCTGTTTGGCCTTTTCCTGGTCTTCATTGGCAATCGAGTTGGACAAATGGTCGGCGACCTCGCCAATGATCTTCGCAGCAATCAGGGCACGCTTCACATCCTTCAAGGAAGTGCCATGAATTCTACTCTCGCGAGTTGACTCGTTCTGAGCATCGGTGGCCCATTGGATGATGGTTGCGGCAGTCTTCTGCAGGTTCTCCACGGCTCGCTGTGGTGTCCGCTCCTCTAACATCCGTGCCACGGTTTCGAGGGCTGAGGTTTGATTGGCCTCAAGCTTTTCTGCGCTTTCGATCATCCGTTGGAAGAAGGCGTCGGCCTTAACCGCCCTTGGATCAAAGTTCTTGTGGCCGAAATTTGAGGCGCGTTTTCGCGCAGCCTTCATCGCCCGACTACCCTCGATCGTTGCTTCAACTTTGTCACCCAGAGCGTTGATCCGGGCCGATAAGGGTCCGAGTAGGGCTTCGACACCGACCCCGGTGGGCGCGTTGTTATTCGTGTTAGACAGATCGCTGACCGGACCCGAGTGGGCACCATCTTTGGTGAAGATGTCGGATGGTTGTCCGCCGGAAACGCTGCCTTTGTTTTCGATGCCACCGCCAATGGGGGTCGAATGCAGTTGCTGCCGGTTCTTGATGGTCCGCAGGTGTTTGCTGAGCTGTTTGTTCTTCTCACCCTTCTTGAGATCTCCGACAGGGAGTTTCATGTTGGGAAGAGACGAGGCACCTGTGACAACTTCTTGGGCGTTCATTTCAGGCGTTGATTCCTTTTGAAGTTGTCTTCAAAAATCAAACAAACAGTGGGACAAGATACTTATCGTCTGGACTAGCGCTGAGTTGCTCTTGATTTTTTTTTGGGGGATCTTGGGATCCTGGTGGCAGGACACTTGGTTGCAATTCGGCGGTTCGGCTGTGCCTGCGTGCTCGTCCCCGATTCCTTAGAAATCATGAGTCTTCCTCTGTTGCCTTGCGAACCGTCGAGTGGGAATAGGGCCAGATGGAAAAGCAGATTCAGAAGGCTCCAAAGTTCAGTCAGGCGCTTCGTAGGCTACCGCAACAGGCCCGGGTCGGGTGTGTGGCAATCGCTGTTGAGCGGGCTCTCGAAGATTATCCGATCGATATTGCGACCAAGTATCATTTGGATGATGCCATCACGGCTGCATGGGAGTTCGTTCGCAAAGGCAGCAGCGTGGCCGCGGATGACGATCGAATTACAGACCTGATCAGCGATGAGCTCCCAAACCTCGATGCCGCGGGCTATTCATACGATCACGGTTTGATGGCGATCAGCCTGGTGCTAGGATTCAGTCGACCTCCTTCCCTGCAGGCTGCCGTTGAGTATGCTGGCCGGGTCTGGGCTCTCGGCCCCGGGGCCTCCCCTGAGAAGAAAGAACAAGATCCCGACGGGCTGAAGGGCCCAGTCTACGAATGCCTGTTCGAAGCGATCGAAGCGTGCGAGGCAAGCGGCGCTGCGAAACAATGGGAAAAGGTCATCCGCAAAGCGGATGCATCACCCGCGGCCACAAAGAAACCTGCCGGAACAACAAAGACCGCCACTAAGACTGCGCAAAAAAGTGGTGCGAAGAAGACCGCGGCCACAACGAAACAACCACGGGTTACAAAGAAACCTGCCGGAACAAAGACCGCCACGAAGACGGTGCGAAGAAGTGGTGCGAAGAAGACCGCGGCAAAGAAGAGCCTGCGGACTGCTCGTGGACCGCTGGTGTAGCCAATGGGACGATGCGATGCGCCCATAGCGGGCGCATCGAGTGACCGGTACAGGGTGTCGCTCCGACGTTCGAGTTATTTGAGGGTGAACGGGCCGAAGGGAAAGTTCTTCACGGGCGCACCCTCCGGCGATGACGGGAATCGCCACTTACGCATGCCCTTGCTGAAACAGGCGGGGAGGGAAGTGTTGAGCACAGCCGCAGGACCGCGCACCTGTGCGTCGGTGACCGCACCCGAGGGTGCGATCACCCAGTCGAGAATCAAGGTGTGGCTACCCGGCACCAGCTCACTGGCCGCACGCGCGGCCTTGATGCACCCCATTACCGCGGGCATGCCCTGCTTCACTCCGCCCTTGATGTCCCCGGGAACGAGCGCGGAGCCACCCGCAGGGGCTGCTTCGACAGGATCCTCAACCGGTTCATCGCGCTCCCTCTCGGCCTTCTCCTTCGAGGCCACCTTCTCTCGCTCCTCGCGTAATCGTGCTTTGGCCTTTGCACCGCCCACCTTCGTGGCCGGAGATGAATCGGCGTTCGTGGACGGAGGAGAATCGGCGTTCGTGACCGGAGATGAATCGGCGTTCGTGGACGGAGGAGAATCGGCGTTCGTGGACGGAGGAGAATCGGCATTCGTGGACGGAGGCGAATCGACGTTCATCTGCGCATGTGGTGGCGTCGCCTTGCCTGGGTTGGTGGCTGCAGGTGTCGGGACCGCCGCGCCGCTCACGTCCTGCGGGACGGGCCGTGGGAGCCACACCAGAACGACGACCACTGCCGCTGCGACCGCAGACATGACTACGCCGCCGAGGATCAGGTGGACCGGCCTGATACCACCGCCCGACGTCTTTGTCATTTTCTGCCAAAACGTGGCGGTCATAGGCGGTGGCTGCCACGCGGACACGGGCGTAGGGGTGGCTGCCGGTGCGAATGCGGGCAAGTCCTCGGACAAGAACCCTGCCGCCGGCTCGGGTACCTTCTTTTCCGGCTTTGCATCGAGCTCCTCATGGACGAGGGACGCGAGATCGCCACTCGCCGGCTCGGAGCTGACCTCGGCCCTTGGCGACTCCGCGGGCGCACCAAATGGCGTTTCTCGGGTGGGGGTACCCATGGGGTCTCCTTTTGTCCTTGACCTCTCGCAGAGATCGCTAGTCGTCCAACGTCCAACGTCCAACGTCCAACCGGCGAGGAGGTTGCGGCAGCCGAGACACTGAGTCAAGTGCTCGCAGGCGCGCCCGCCAATGGCTCAGCTATTCCCCTTCTTCCAAAACGGTGCTTTCTCGTAGAGCGGCACGCCGTCGGCAGTTTGCGGCACATTCGAAAGCTTGGAGAGAATCTTCTTTTTCAATGTAGACCCTTCGTCAACCGTGACGACAGGCGACGGGACACTGCGATCAATGGCTTCATTGACGAGGGTTGTGACCCAATCGCTCATCTTCATGTCGTGCTGCTTACAGAATTCTTTGGCGCGCGCGTGAGCCTTTGCTGGCAGATGGATCACCTTCGACATTCAATTCCCTCCACAGGTTCAGTAACGTTTGACGTACCACGACAGCATGCAAGTGGCCGATTGCCATTCATAAATTCCAGAGGGAAGAATCGGCGACGACTTCGCAGTCGGCCAATTGTGCCCCACTTGGATTTCTCAACGGTGACCAGCAATACTCGAATATTTTGGCAATATCGCGCACCTGAGTCCAATACTCCGTCTTACCCTCCGCGCTCACTCCTGAGCTCGGGGGTTCGTAGGGCAACAAGACCCCGCCTGGGATGGATGACGAGTCCCAGAGGTCCCAATTGGGCCAATTTCTCATCTCGCGAATTGCCCGGGCATAATCGCGTTGTATGAGTCGAGCTTCCTCCCAATTCAGGGGATACCCCGTTACCGCTGCGCCGAGAAGGGACGTGGCCAGATCTCGATTCCACTCGTCTTTGGACGGAGTGATGTCGGACTCGTAAACATTCATGTCCGCTTCGAAACGTTTGACCATGCCATGCAGCAGGCGCTCCGCGGAGTCGAATTGATGATTGAGCAATGCGTGGAAGAGGTGGGAGATATGAAAGGTTCGAATGATAGCGGCGTTGAAATAGTTGGTCGCAATCGCCATGTTGTCGTATGGCCCAGGGCCACCGTCTGCACAATCGTTGCCTCTTGAAACGCCAAAGCCACTCAGCGCTGCGGAGTTCATGGCGTTGCACTCTCCTCCTGGAAAGAGCGACTCCCACGTCACAAATGAAGAAAGATCAGGGTGCAAGAGGTCTGAACCCGGCTCGCCGGGTTTGCCAGGCAAAAAGGGCACGCCCTGCGCGTCTTTGCTGCGAATGTAATAACCGCTCTGGACGATGTCGCGAGAAAACAGAACAAGAGACTCGTAGGCTTGCCCGCAGGCCTCCCGCACAGCGTCGTTGTTGGAATCAGCCAAGGCATAACGCATCAGTCCCATGGCGCGATAAATATGCGGTACGTCGTCTTTCGAACGAACGTTGGTCACCCAAACTGATCCCCAAAAAGGGTTATTCGGATACTCGAAACGGGAGCTATTGGTACGGTCGTAGGGAGAATACCAACCCGAGTAGTCAATCGCCTTTTTTCTGTCGTCGTGGGTGACATAGGCGTGATTGGAAGTAACCAGATTGCGAGCCATGAGATGCCGAATGGGATCGTTGGCGTCATACACCATCCCCAACATGGTCGCCGAGACGCCTTTGCAGTATTGCTCCGCAACCCGTGCCATCGTGACATCGCCGGTCAGTAGGTGACCTGCGAGCGCGGAGGTCAACACTTTCGCCGTCGGGATCATCGCATTGTGCGCCCCGTAATCCGTTGCCGATGCGTCATGGACAAAGGTCACGATATCGCCATCCCGTCGGGCTTGTACATCCTGCCAACGGATGGCGTAGTCGCGCATTCCCGTCGATTCGTCAACACCATGGCTGGTCCAAAGTGCCCAATCAAAAAACTGAATCTCGACCAAAAAATCCATAAGCTCACGAGTCCAAGCCGTCACCTCTTCGTCCGACAACGGCTCTCCTTGGCTAGGCCTCTCGAAGACAAACGGCAGGGCGTCGGGCAGTCCCTTGGGTCTCGAGACGGGGTCGTCACCGCAACCGAGAACCACCATCACACATATCAAAGTGCAGATGTTCTTGGTCGCCGCGCCGCATTGCGTGCGGCGACGACACCCTATGCCGAGCAGAACAAGACCGGCCCACATAACAAGGTTGCTGTTGTTCGGCACGGCGGCGCAGCCCCCCTCGCCGTCGGATTGCGAAGACAACATATGAGTCGGCGCTTGCGGTGTGGGTGCCAAAGCGGGGGCCAGGCGGTAACGATAGCCGAAGGTCTCACCGACGCGACGAATGTCTGCCGTGGCCGCAACCACCAGGTGAACCGCGTGGTCTTGGTCCACACCGGAAACAACCACCTCCCCGGAGGTGCCCTCGAGCGGCAACTCCACGTACTCAACGCCAGTTTGGTGCTCCCGCACCACAGTGACAGCATACCGACTCGCTGTGCCGTGGGTCCCCGTCGCGTCGCCCTCAAATGCGGCCGCCAAATGTTTCATGGTCGGGCCTTCGAGGGTGATGGTGTTGTAACCGTAGCGCTGCGGCAAAGTGACGGCAGGCGGCGTATGCCAGTCGTCACCGGCGACGCCGACATGGAGGGCTGCGACCTCGTCATCATACTCCGAGTATTGTTGAGCGTACAATTGCAGGTATTCGCGATAGGTCGCGGCGTTCGCGTAGTCCCATGTGGCGTTGTGCGCAGCGAAGCGCCCAAGCTCCACCTCAAGGGTTGTACCGTGTGACCCGAGCACACCGCGAAGAACGACCAACGGATCCGGTTCATCGGCGGCTTCGACCCAAACATCACGGATCAAGGTGTAATCGGCGACTATCTCCGACAGATATCGCGCAAAAATGAAGGCACCGTACTGGTGAAGCTCAAGAAACGCCCCGGTGTCCGGATAATCGAAGAAATCCACCGCGTACTGGGGCTTGAATCCGAAGCCACCAATGAACTTGGCGGTGTTCGGGTCGTCGGGATAGACCTCACCCTCCATCCATGTGGCGGTCGCCTCCCAGAACCAAGCTCCGTACTCGTCGTAACCGGCGAAGGAGCCCGTCGAGTATTGGATGCTGTGATAAAACTCGTGCACCGCGGTTGTCTCTGCGCCGTAACCGTCCGCCAAGATGTCGGGATTGAGCACGATCATTGGCCACCCCTCATCGTCGAGGGAGAAGTAGCCGCCGCTCCCATGAGAAGATGGCGTGCCCGAACCCGTGTCGCCGATATAGACATTGAACAAGTCGCTATCGGTACCGATGGGCTGGGGATGCCCCATGACGACGACCTCGGTCTGCCAGCCCTGCTCAAAGGCGTCGAGCAGTCGCTGTGATTGGGTGGGAGAAATCACACGCCCGTCACCCCACTTGATCACGAAGTTGTCACTGCGAACCTCGTTGGGAAACACACCGAAGGAATCACGTTCGATCTTGTCACTGGACCAAACGGTTACAATCGAGTGCGGCACTCGATGCCGCGGCAACGGCAGCAATTGTGGCGTCAGGCAGGTTGGATTGGGTGTGCCCGACAGAGCCATCAGCGTAAGCATCATCGTCATCAACATCGCCACCTACTATCATCCACACCACCGCTTGGGCCATCCCTTTTCCCTTTTCCCTGTCAACTCCAAAACTGCCCACACATTATAATGTTGATGCAGGAGATTGGCCATCCGCTCTCCTGTGTTATCATTGTTCGAACCATTCCTGTCTACGGTCTGTGGAGAAGTCTGTTATGAAGAGTCGTGTCATTGGACCCATCTTCGTCGCGTTCGTGGCGCTCAGCTGGGCCCTGAGTTGCGGTCGAATCGTCGATTTCGCGGTGGAATGTGCGACCGACGACGATTGCGCCAAGGGCTTGGGCTGCACGGACGGTTTCGTTTGTGCTGTTAGGTGCACCGCGTCCGGGGAATGTCCAAACGACCAATACAGCTGTGAAGGCGGCTTCTGCGTGGAGAACCTTACCGAAACGTGCCAAGAGGCGGCGGACTGTGGTGTAGTGGCCAACCGTTGTGTGGAAAACACGTGTTTGTGCAATGACAATCCCGCGTGTGTTGAGGGCGAAGTGTGCACGGCAACAGGTTGTGAATGCGCGGTGGGCTGGCGTCTGTGCTTGGGTGAGTGCATCTCAAACACGTCGTGCTGTGTTACCAACGATTGCTCGGGTGGTCGGGCGTGTGTGCAACATGTTTGCGTGTGTCCGACGGGTGAGCAGGAATGCGGCCCCGAATGCATCGACGAGCGGACGTGCTGCGATGCGACGGATTGCCCAACGGGTGCAAGTTGCGTCGGTGGTACGTGCGACTGTCCGATGGGGGAACGGATCTGCAACGGTGTTTGCGAAGCCGGTGTGGGTTGCTGTGTCGATTCGGACTGCGGTCCGGGAGGCACATGCACTGGGGGTGTGTGCAGTTGCAGCGGAACGCAGTTGTGCGTGGACGTTTGTGTGGATGCCGCCGGTTGTTGTGATGATTCGAGTTGTTCTGGCAACTTGCAATGCCTGTCCCATGTATGCACGTGCCCGTCTGGGACGAAGCCCTGCGCTAGCAACTGTATCGCAGACGCGGATTGTTGCGCCGATAACGAGTGTCCAGATGGCTATACGTGTGAGGTCGGAGTGTGCACCTGCCCCGGTGGCGAGCCTCATGAGACTGTGTGTGATGACAGCTTGGACACGGACTGCGACGACCTGTTCGATTGCGATGACGTCGACTGCGACGGCTTGGTGTGTGGCAGCGCCGGGGAACGCTGCGTCAGCGGCGTTTGCCAGTGTTTCGGGAGTCCACCGGAGGTGGTGTGCGACGACACACTCGACAATGACTGCGACACCTTCAGCGATTGTGACGATGTGGACTGCAACAGCCAAAGTTGTGGTCCGGGTAACGCTACATGCACAGGTCAGACGTGTGTGTGTCCGGGTGGCGAGGCCGCGGAGGTTACCTGCAATGACACGATTGACAACGATTGCAACGCGGCGACGGATTGCATCGACACGAACTGCAATGGCTTGCCCTGTGGATTGCAGGGTCGGGTCTGCGTGGCGAACAGCTGTTCGTGTGCGGGCGGTGAAGATCCCGAGGTGACCTGTCACGATACATTGGACAACGACTGCAATGGTGCCACTGACTGTGTGGATACGGCGTGCGATGGTCGAGCCTGTGACCTGAGCGGCGGATTCTGTTCGGGGTCCCTGTGCCAGTGTCCGGGCGGCGAGGTTGTTGAAATTACCTGCGATGATACGTTGGACAATGACTGCAGCGGAGCGGCGGACTGTTTGGACGCGAGTTGTGACGGGTTGCCCTGCGGAACCAATGGTGCCGTCTGTGTGTTCGCGACGTTGAGTTGCGATTGTCCGGGGGGAGAAGACCCGGAAGCTACCTGTGATGACTCGGTGGACAACGACTGCGATGGCAACGAGGATTGCCTCGATACCGACTGCCCAGATGGTACTGCGTGTGCAGGCAATGGCACGTGCCAGAGCACGCTGTGCGTCCACGAAACGATCTGCGACGACAGCACCGACAATGATGGTGACACCCTGACAGACTGCGCCGATGCGCTGGATTGCCCAGTGGGAACACTTTGTGCCGCAGGTGGCGATACATGTTTCGCCGGAATTTGTACCAACGAAACGAACTGCGCGGACAACATCGACAACGATGGCGACACTGACGTCGATTGCGCCGACCTTCTCGATTGTCCGGATGGGACAGTCTGCGGCGGCTCGGGGGAGATCTGCGCTGGGGGAGCATGTCCAACGGAGAGCAACTGTACGGACGGCGTCGACAACGACGGCGACACACTGATCGACTGCGCCGATACGGTGGATTGTGGCAACGGCACCACCTGCGCTGGCAATGGAACCTGCCAAGCCGGTGTGTGCATACACGAGACCATCTGCAACGACAGCGCCGACAATGACGGCGACACCCTCACCGACTGCGCCGACGTGTTGGACTGCCCGAATGGTACGGCCTGTGCCGGTGGTGGAACCTGCCAAGCCGGTGCCTGTGTGCACGAGACAATCTGCAACGACAGCACCGACAATGATGGTGACACCCTCACCGACTGCGCCGACACCGTGGACTGCCCAAATGGCACGGCATGTGCCGGTGGAACCTGCCAAGCTGGTGCCTGTGTTCATGAAACGATCTGCAACGACAGCACCGACAACGACGGTGACACCCTCACCGACTGCGCCGACACCGTGGACTGCCCAAATGGCACGGCATGTGCCGGT
>Ga0156400_1374_pt3 | contig 13443 bp, 9 predicted proteins | sample RifOxyA3_FD_108044 | JGI IMG/M metagenome (GOLD analysis project Ga0156400, IMG submission 108044) | Deltaproteobacteria bacterium RIFOXYA12_FULL_58_15
GTTCATCACCGCTTCAAAGTTTGCGGTACCCAACGCATCGAGCTCAGCATCGCGTTCTGCCGCCTGTTCTTCGTCCCAAGCAGAATCACTATCGTCATCGGAATAACTGGCGCTCGCCTCGGTGGCGAGGAGCATACAGCCAATCACTGCAACTCGACTGAGTATTGACCTACGCATGGCCCACCTCCTTTTTGACAGATCGACGCCACATCCACATGAGCAAAACGGCGGCGGCGCTGGAGAGCAGGAGCGGAAACATGAGCACGAGGCTGAGGCCAACTGTCGCCAGAACAAGCACGGCGAAGTTCGTGAAGTTCACTTCATGGACCAGCGTCCACGGCTTCTTCAGCTTCTCTTTGACGGTAGCACCCCATCGGCCGGCTGAGAGCTGCAACAGCGTGACGATCAAAGCGAGATCGACGCCCCAGATGATACGCCGGTGCACGCCGAGGAAGAAATGGGCAAGTACCAATAACACGACGAGACCGACCGCCGCGTAGAGCAGAGTCTTCCGGGCACGCTGGCGGCGCAAGAGCAACAGCGTTACGGCGAAGCTAAACCCGAGTGCGATCCACCGTATCGGTGTGGCAAAGTCACGCAGCACATAGGCGAATCCAATCTCAGGCGTATTTCGACCTATGAGAATGTGCTTGAAACGGTACAGCTCACCCACCAACGGGAACGAAGAGAGGACCATGCGCCCCTTGTCCTTTTGACTGTTTTCTGCGCGGAACAACCCTTGGCGTTGGGTAAGAATGCTCTTGTAGCGACCTCCGGCCCAAACGTCACGCATCCAAAGAGCATCGCGCAGATAGTCACGAAGACGACGGAACGGATCGTATCGGATAGACGAATACTGGGTGAGATTGCTATGAAATGCGAGAGGCGCAAAAGCCCTGGGAACATAGAGGTGCCATGTCACCTCGATGGTGTCGACATCCCCGACCTCCGGCAGGCGTAGCGATTCCCAACCGGCCCAACGCAGTCCCCTATGTGCAAGCTTGTAGGCGAGCTCGATCACGAAGCTGCTCTCTTGTACCGCGGCACCGCGCCGCGCCGGAATGTTGAGCTCTTGGCCAACGGACAAATCCCATTCGTTGTTGAGGATGTCCGGGTTGGCGTTCATGATCGCTGTCCACTGCGATGGGTCCGAATAATAGAAGTTGGCAATATCGCTGAGGGTGTCATTCGGCGAAACCACGTGAGTCCGATGCCGACCGTCAGCGATGCGTTCGCTTTGACGCAAGGGAAACAAGAGCCTGCCGCCCTGACCTTCTGCGGGCCTCGTCGGTTGGCCGTCGATCAGGGAATGGGTGAGCAGCGCCCCCTTGGGTAGCTCAATCTCGAGGTACTGTTTGGTATTGTTGCGAATTCGCAAACGCAACTTGGTGATCTCCGTTCCGTCCTCGTTTAGAACCGTCGAGGCCTGCAGGTCGTCAATGATCGTGCTGGTGACTTCTACGGGACTGTGCTTGCTGATCGAGATGCCGACCTCCGGCGGTGCCTCAAATGTCATGCCGAACAACAGTGGGTGGGTCGCCAACTCGGAGAGCTCAGTGGGAAGCTCCTGGGCCGTGAGAACCGTGCCGGCGGCTGCGGTCTCAGCACCCGGTTCGACCTTGAGACCTGCGGGACCCTGCACACCGAGGGCACCGCTGGTAGCGGTCTCGCCCAATGGCGACGGCATGCGCAGGATGACCGTCTTCTCAATGTCGGCGGGGAATTGGTAATGGATGCTCACGCGGGTCTTGTCTTCGACGATATGACGAAACAAAATGGTGAGCTGACCGCCGTCCGCTTCGGCCGTGTGCCACTGCAACACGGCGTCACCTTCCACCCGCAGTACCTCGAGGTCCGCGGGCAAACGTAGGTCAACCCGATCCGTCTCACCCTCCTGGACCTCAAAGTCGATAGCTGACAGACCACTCACCAGCGCTTCCTGCACGGTGAACAACGAGAACACCCGTGCCTTCATGCGCGCCTTTTCTTTGAGCTTGTGTGTCAGCTTGCGCGCCCATGAGATGTCGAGCTGACCGGTGGGGTCGAGCTGGCCAACGAGCTGTGTTCCCCCTGGGCCACTTCGCTCACTCACCAGTACCCCGTGCTCGATCTTGGCCTCGATGTCGCGCTCGGGAACGAGCACAGAGAAACGAGTGGCACCAGCCTCGGGAAGGCGGAACTGCAGTCGCCGCGAGAAACTCTCCTGCTCTTTGCCCCAGAACATCTCCACAGCGAGCATGTAAGTTCCGGGTTTGTCGATACCGACGGTGTACAGCCCACCTTCTTTAAGTAGCGACGTCTTGACACCATTGAGCCGCACAGTGCCAACAGATGCCGCCGCGTCCAACACCTGCACCCGCACGTGCCCCTTGGTGTCCAGCACCGTGAACTGCGAGGTGAGCTGGCCATGAAACAGGCCCTTGCGCAGGGTGCCTTCAATGTTGCGCTTGACGGGTAACACCACAATGGGCGGTTCCTGTTTCTCCTTGTTCTTCTGGATCTCGTGCTGCATCTCTTCCCAAGCAGAGAGCGGCAACGTGACCTTGCCCTCCTTGGCGGTGACAGAAATCGCGGTAAGAATTATGCCGACAACAACGAACGAGGCTGTGCGCATAGGGAGACCCTCCAATGGGTCGAGAAGCTATCAAGGAGTGAGCCCACAAACGAGGGCAAAGGCAGGGCAAAGTAGGTGTGTCGCGCTACTCTTGTGCGGGCTTTGCGTCGGCGTCGGCGCGAACGATGTGGAACTCAACCCGGCGGTTGGCGGCGCGCCCGCGGGAGCTCCTGTTTGACTCGATAGGTCTTTCTTCGCCGATTCCCTCTGCGACGAGTCGTTTCCCGTCGACACCCTTGCCGATCAGGTAGACGCGCACGGCCTCGGCCCGCAGTTGCGACAAGTGCTTGTTGAACTCTGCTGCGCCTTGGCTGTCGGAATGGCCCTCAATACGAATGCCTGCGATCTCCAGGTGGGCATTGAGAACCTGGGCAACGTTGTCGAGGAGCTGGAACGACACTTCTTGAATGGTGTCCTTGCCTGTGTCGAAGTAGACCTTGTCCATGATCTCGATGCGCTCATTGGAGATCTTGACCAACTGCTTCGCCTGACAGCCGCTATTCTCTGCAGGGCCTGGCACATCGGGACAGTTGTCATTGCGGTCGACGACACCGTCTCCGTCACGGTCAGAGTCTGGGCAACCGGCATTCTCCGTGGGACCTGACGCATTGGGGCAGGTGTCCATGGTGTCAATGAGACCATCGGCGTCATTGTCGGGATCGGGGCAACCGTCCATGTCTTCAAATCCATCACGGTCCTCTGGGACATCGACGCATTTGTCGACGGTGTCGGCAAGGCCATCGTTGTCGGTGTCGGGGATCTGCTCGGGACAGCCGTCCTCGTCTTCGTAGCCGTTTCGGGTTTCGGCTTCGAGAGGACATTTGTCATTGATGTCGGCGATACCGTCTTGGTCGTTGTCGAGGTCGGGCACACCGTCGGCGTCCTCGAAGCTGTCCTTGTCTTCTGGATCGTTCGGCGCACCGTCATCGGCGTCGAGAACCCCATCGCCGTCGTTGTCGAGGTCGGGACAGCCGTCTTCATCGGAAAACTGATCTTTGTCCTCGGCCTCCATAGGGCACTTGTCAACGTCGTCGGTGAGACCATCTCCGTCGCTGTCGCCAATGGGAGCTGGCACCTGTGGCTTTTCCTCCAGGACGGCGAAGCTCACCCCTGCAAAAATGCGGAAATCCGGTGCCGCATAGCCGGCAACAACACCAAAGCCTGTTCCCAAAAATGCGGTCAAGGTTGGCAGCACTTTGTACTTTCCTGCCAACAACAGCTCCGCCGGATTGCGGTTCATCCGCTCAAAGGGAACCTTGGCACCTGTAGAACCACTCAGGGTCATGGCGACCTCGAGGGGTTTGCCAAGACGCGACTCTAAATCGTAGGCAGCCCCAAACCGGTAGGTAAGCTCGTCGTCGACCACCAGATTGGCCGTTTGACTGCGTCGCCGCGCCCGGTAGCCGAGATTAGCGGCCAGACGAATATCACCGATCTCTTTCGATACCGCCGCTTCGGGCAAGAACTGCAAGGTGCGCTCTCCGAGATACGCCCGAGAAGATGCCGTCGGTAGCGTCAAGGAAAGCAACACCGCAACGTCAACAAAGTGCTCAGAGGCGCGCAACACCTGCACCTTGGGTGATAACCGCAAATCACCGATGCCAGCGGCGGTAAGGGAGGCTGGATTGTCATTGAAGTCGGAAAGGTCGCCGCGACCTTGATAGAGAGCGAGGGGCAGCTCAACACCCAATTGCACCCATCCGTATAGACCCATCGAGCCCACCAAGCTCGCGCTCACGCGATGCTCCACCAGGGAAGCGACCCGCTCGGTTTGGCCATTGATCTCACTGGTGAGCACCAAGGGATCGTTCGCGTACCCCAGCCAGAAAGCGACCGCCCAATCGAGGTGTTTGGGCACGGCTGCCCATTCGGCGTCGATGACACCATCACCATCCATGGCGGGGCGCAGTCGCTCGACGGAGAAAGCACGGGGCTCACCATGTTGCGCCAAAGCTCCCGCAGGAATGGCGAAGGTGAGAAGTAATGCGGCAAGGCGGATCATATCAGGCCTCTGACGAAACGGACGAAAGCGAGGTTGATGGGACATTTGACACGCGATGGTCGCACCTGTTGGTTGGCATCTCAAACCCTTTTCACAATCTCAAGTGCCGCAACGCTCGAAAACTGGGCGCCTATCCACCTCAAGGAGAGGAAGGTTCTTCCTCTGACTCAGAACTGGGCGCGGGGGCTGAATCTGGCGCAGGTGTGGAAGCGTCGCCAGTCTTCGGCTTCACTGGCGCGGGGTCGGAATCCGGCGCGGAAGTCGAATCTGGCCCGGGTGTAGCCCTCATGGTTGGGTTCCTCTTTTTCGCCTTGGTCGGCGCGAAGACCGACTCAGAAACCACACCAGTCACCTCCTCGACGGCGGGGGGGCGCTGATTGCGAGCTGAGGTGGCCAGTCGATCGCGCAGATACTCGGGCAACTGGATCTCCGGCAATGGTCTGGTGTTGCGCAACCGGGTTCTCACCCGCCGGATACGGTCCTGCACGAGAATCGGGTCGGGATGGTCCTTGAGACACGCATAATAATATGCAAGCGCCCGATCGGCTTGATCGAGCTCTTGAAAACAATTTCCGAGCTCAAAGAGTACCAACGCCGCCAAGGAAGGATCTAAATTCTCTTCGAGGAGTCGCTCGTAGGTGGCGATAGCCTCGGCATAGCGAGCCTGCACGTAGTAGCTGTTGGCGATCTGAAACCTCGCCTCGGCAGCTTCTTGGCACTTGGGCCACCGGTTGATCAATTGCTCGGCCTCGGCGCGCGCCTGTTCGTAGTTCTTCAACTGGAAATAGGCGTTTGCGATTTGCAATTGAGCCCGGCGAATCTCGGTTCGCATGGGAAAAGCACCCACCAACTCCCGGTAAGCGGCAATGGCTGCAGGCAGGTCGCCAAGCTTGTGATGATGAATATCGGCGATGGTTGCCAAAGCAGCGAACGCCTCGTCAGTCTTCGAGTACTGTCGACCGAGGGTCTGATAGTAGGTGATCGCCTGGTCATAATCGTGCAAATAAAGCGCGTTGAGATTGCCAAGCCGATCCAACACCAAGAGACGCTGCGCTTCCTCTTCGTCGTCGAGGCCGCCGAGATTGTCCAACCGCTTGAGCAATTTGCGGTACAACCGCTCGGAGGCGACATACTGTTTGCGATAGAGAAGATCGTTGGCGCTGTCGATACCCGATTGAATGTCAGTTTGGCAACTCGCGGCGATAATGCCAAAAACTGCAACGAGCATCACATGGGGCGTCAATTCCACTCAGGTCTCCGTTTGCTCATTGGTGTTGCCGTTGTCGTCGTCGTCACGTTCGGCAATGCGAGCCACGCTCGACACGACCTCGTCCTTTTCGAGAGAGATGAGACGCACACCTTGGCTAGCACGACCTTGTGTTGAGATTTGTTTGACCCGCATGCGGATCATCATGCCCCTGTCAGAGACAATCATCACCTGGTCGTCCGCTGCCACCGTGCAGACATTGGTTACAGGTCCGTTACGATCTGTCACCTTGCAGTTGATGACGCCAGAGCCGCCACGGCCCTGCAGACGATACTCGGACATCGGCGTGCGCTTGCCAAACCCACGCTCACAGACAGTCATAATGTCGGGCTCGTTTTCGCTGAGCACCACCATGGCCACAACCGCGTCTCCTGCTCTTTTTAGCTTGAGCGCTGTGACACCGCGGGCAGTGCGCCCCATCGCACGCACCTGCTCCTCTGGGAAACGAATCGCCAACCCCGAGCGAGTCCCTATGAGAATTTCGCGCGTTCCGTCGGTAACCGCAGCGCCGACCAAATGGTCGTTCTCATCTATGGTCACCGCCCTGAGCCCCGATGGACGCGGTTTGGCGAACTCCATCAGGTCGGTCTTCTTGATGAATCCGCGCTTCGTCGCGATAACCACGTATCGACCGTCAATGAACTCCTTGACCGGCAATACCGCGGCAATCTTTTCTTCCTTGGCAATCTTGATCAGGTTGACGATCGGTTTGCCACGAGAGGCTCTTCCAGCCTGTGGGATCTCGTGAACCTTGAGCCAATAGACCTTGCCTACGTCGGAGAAGACCAAGACATAGGAGTGCGTCGAAGCAACAAAGATCGACTCGACGAAGTCCTCATCGCGTGTCGTCGCGGCGGTCTTACCACGACCACCACGTCGTTGAGCCTTGTACAGGTCTGTGGAATTGCGTTTGACGTATCCGGCGTGGGACACAGTGACGATCATCTCTTCTTCAACGATGAGATCCTCAACCGACATCTCTCGGGCATCGATCACCATCTGCGTACGCCGCGGCTCGGCGTAGCCCGCCCTTATTTCGCCCAACTCCGCGACAATAACGTCGAGCAACATCACCTCGGACGACAAAATGGCTGTCAGACGTTCGATGATCTGCCGGAGCTCATCGGCCTCAGTAGAGAGTTTGCCGCGCTCGAGTCCTGTGAGGCGCGCGAGTCGCATGTCCAAAATGGCCTGAGCCTGTATCTCGTTGAGCCGCATGTACCCGGCGACCATAGCGGCGGTGCCGGTCTCGTAGTCGAAAGTGACCAGTCGCTCACACAACTCTTTGAAAACCGGGCTCATTGGCAGTTTCTCTGCCATCAGTTCCAGTTTCGCTGCCTCGCTATCCTTGGCACCGCGAATGATCTCAATGACGCGATCGATCGAATCAATGGCGGCCAATAAACCAAAGACAATATTGAACCGCTTGCGTGCCTCCGCCAGTTCGAATCGACTGCGGCGGGTGACCACCTCGCGGCGATGATCAATGAAGTACTGCAGGAACTCCTTGAGACACAAAACCTGTGGCTGACCGTTGACGATCGCCACCATGTTGAGGCCGAAAGACGACTGCAGCGCCGTGCCGGTGTAGAGCTGATTGAGGATAATGTCGCCGTTGCCGTCCTTTTTCAGATCAACAACGATGCGCATTCCCTCACGGTCGGACTCATCCCGCACATCCGCGACGCCCTCAAGGCGTTTGTCACGGACCAGATCAGCAATCTTCTCGATGAGGGTTGCCTTGTTGACCTGGTAGGGAATCTCCGTGATGACGATGCGGTCATGCAGGCGTCCTTCTTCGAGCGCGGCGACACCGCGCACCTTGATGACGCCGCGACCTGTCTCGTACGCGGGCTTTAGACCGCCCGTGCCATAAATGATGCCGCCGGTAGGAAAGTCGGGTCCCGGGATGATCTTCATCAGATCAGCCACGGTCAGAGATGGATTGCGTATCAAAGCTACGACGCCGTCGAGCACCTCGCCGAGGTTGTGTGGCGGGATGTTCGTGGCCATACCAACAGCGATGCCGGAAGAGCCATTGACGAGGAGGTTGGGAAACCGCGTTGGCATGACCAACGGCTCGTCGAATTCCTCATTGTAATTGGGGCCGAAATCGACGGTATCTTTGTCGATGTCTGCGAGCATCTCCGAGGAGATCTTTGACATGCGTGCTTCGGTGTAACGCATGGCAGCCGGAGGATCACCGTCGACACTGCCGAAATTTCCCTGACCATCCACCAGGGGGTGTCGCATGGCAAAGTCCTGGGCCATGCGCACCAAGCTGTCGTAAACCGCTTGGTCACCGTGGGGGTGATACTTACCAATGACATCACCGACAACGCGGGCTGACTTCTTGTAGGGTCGATTGAACGAGTTGCCCAACTCGTGCATCGCAAAGAGAATGCGGCGATGGACCGGCTTGAGTCCATCACGAACATCGGGCAAGGCTCGGCCAATGATGACCGACATCGCGTAGTCGAGATACGACGCACGCATTTCATCTTCAATATTGACGGCGGTCAGCCGATCGGCGGGCGGTGGTGGCGCACCAGGTGGTGGTGCACCAGGTGGCAACGCTCCTGGGGGTGGTGCACCAGGGGGTTCCTCCGGCGGTGAAGCTCCAAATGGTCCCTCTGGCGGGGCCTCTGGCGGTGGCGATACATCAGACATGACCGGAGGTTATAGCTCGACCCGGGCTACCGTAGCAATTCCCTCATTTGGCCGTCTGCCCGCTGGAGTTGACGCCACTGGGATCAAAGTCTGAGCAATACCCTCATGTTGACGTGACACAGTTGACTCACCCGGCAAGGGAAGCAACGAATCGGCCGAGCGTGGTGAGAATGGCTGTGCCGTTGACATCAAGCATGGTGTTGTGATCGCCCTGGGGGAACAGGTGGAGGTCGGCTCGTTCCCCTGCCCAAACGGCAAGACGTTCAGCGTTGTCGCAGGAAACCAAGGAATCGTTGCGAGCGTGCATGACGAGCACAGGCCCACCGTAGGTCTGCACTTTCACGCGATGATCGAGATGCTCCGTCGCCTCTTTCTCGAGGTCGGCAAGACTGGCACCAATCTCCCTGGGCTCGATGCGCATGAGCGCCCGCTCCAGCGGTGCGGCTATGCCGCTCTCGATCACCAAGCCCCGAACTTCCGGATGGCGCTTGGCCCGCTCGATGGCGTAGATCGAACCTACCGAGCGGCCGTATACAAACAGAGGGCCACTCTCAACACTGGCCGCTGCGAAGATAGCGTCAACATCGTCGAGCATAGCTATCATGGATGCCTGTCCCGTCGACCCACCATAACCGCGAAACTCGGCGAAGAAGGTATTGATCCCCATGGCGGCGAAGGCGTCGCTCAACTCCGGGATGTAGTCGGCGACCACCTCGCCGTTGCCATGAAAGTGGACGAGCGTGGGTGCTCCAGGGTGCCGGCGCTCCTCCCAACAACAGAGACGAACTTCGGCCGATGAAACCCATGTTGGATTAGCTGGTCGATCACTGCGGGGGAAAAAGTACCGCTCGCTCAGGATGGGATGGTCGAAGAAGTATTGAGACATGCCCGACAGCCTTTGATGAGTTGAATCTCGAAATCCAGCGAACTATCCTTGCGCCATTGCTTGGCAACAAAAGGTTGGCCGAGATCAACGGTGTAGCAACCTTCTCCAGAGACCGCAAAGCGTCGCGCCGCCGCCGTCCAAGCAACATTGATTGACCAACATGGACAACCGGCCTAATTAACCTGGGTGACCAACAGACGCATCGTCGAGCCTGGAGTGGTGCGGGGGGAGTTTTCAACCCCGATGGACAATGGACGCGTCCGTTGCGACCTCTGTCCACGCCATTGCACCCTCAAGGACGGCCAGTGTGCCTTCTGTTTTGTCCGACAGGCCCGTGATGGCAACATCGCTCTCACCACCTATGGACGCTCGACGGGTTTCTGCATCGATCCCATCGAGAAAAAACCGTTGAACCATTTCTATCCGGGATCGTCCGTCCTCTCCTTCGGCACTGCCGGTTGCAATCTCGGTTGTCGTTTCTGTCAAAACTGGGACATGAGCAAGGCACGAGAGGTCACTCGACTCAGCGATGCGGCATCACCACAGGAGATCGCGCAATCCGCGAAGCAGTCAGGTTGCACATCGGTGGCCTTCACCTACAACGATCCGGTGATCTTCTACGAGTATGCGGTAGACACTGCCATCGCTTGCCACGCGCTCGACATAAAGACGGTTGCCGTAACCGCCGGCTACATCACCGACCAGGCTCGACCGGGATTCTTCGAGCACATGGACGCCGCCAATGTCGACCTAAAATCCTTTTCGGAAAATTTCTACCGCCACCAATGCTATGGGGAACTGCAGCCCGTGCTCGACACCCTCACCTACCTCGTCCGTGAAACCCATGTTTGGGTGGAAATCACCAACCTGCTCATCCCCGGCGCGAACGATTCTGATGAAGAGCTGAGCGCCATGTGCCAATGGCTGGCGACTAATCTCGGCACCGACGTGCCCATTCACTTCACCGCCTTTCATCCCGACTTCAAGATGCTCAACAAACCGCGCACACCAACGGCCACGCTCTCCCGAGCGCGAAATGCCGCCATCGAGGCGGGGTTGCATTACGTGTTCACGGGCAACGTCTCTGACCCCAAAGGGCAGAGCACATACTGTCCCAACTGCGAGGCCCTGCTCATCGAGAGAAACGGGTATGACCTCGGGCACTGGGGTATCCAGAACGGTGCCTGCAAAGAGTGTGGCACCAGGATACCCGGCCGCTTCGCCGACAAACCTGGTGACTGGGGTGGGCGCCGACGCCCCGTTCATATTCGCTGAGGTGGACGAGCCCGTGTTGATGCGAGACTTCAGACCAACCCGTGTTGACGTGAACTCGCTCGCGCCCGCTCCTGTGCAGCGAGCAGTTCTTCTTCGGCGCGGCGTACTGCAGCCCGTTGCTCCTCAATAACTCTCATACCGGAGATCTGCAGGCCAAACAGTCGTGCGGTGCCTGGATCCAGATCCTTTTCCGCACACAATCCAACAACACGCACGTTGTCCGCAAGCTTCTCCGGTGCCTCAGGATCGATCTTGAGCACGCCCTTGGTAAGCTCGGCCAGCACCTCCGCGGCACCTTGGGGCACCTTGGCAGCCAGGTGGACTATCAACGTGGAGGTTTTGGCAAGGCATTCCTTCACTTCGCTACGCAGGCGGGCTGCGTCACTTCCGGCCTGTGGGGCTCGCAGGTCTATCAACTCGGAGCCTGCACACGACTGGTTGATCCCAGCAACAGTGTCCACCTCAGTGGATACCAGCCCATGCAGAATGACTGTTCTTGCGCTGCGAAGCGCGCCATCCAATAGCGTACGTTCTGTTCCATTCATCGTAAGTTTGTCTCCCGCACGAGTCCTAGCAGACCTGTCGGTCTGCCTCAAGTCGACCTCTGCACGCACTGCACGCACAGGACACACGCCGCACGCCGCACCCAGGACAAGACACACCAAACACAAATCTGACCCAGGTTACGCGGCGGTACCAAAGCGAAATCTACAATCCAAAACAGTGTGACGCATCGTGTCGCTTGGAAAAATGCCGCAGTGCGTGATAGAATGCTGCAGCTAAATTAACGCCATTCTCTGGAGTGTTCCATGCCCGAGTTCATCGCCGACATCCGCGACATCAAATTTGCTCTCATAGAGCAGGCAGGCGTCGAGAAACTTTTCTCGTTGCCCAAGTACAAAGAGCTCGATCTCGACACCATCAACGCCATTCTCGACGAGGCGTACAAGTTCGCAAAAAATCAGATGGGTCCGATGAACGCGCTGGGCGACAGTCCGGGTGCCCAATACGACCCCGAAACGAAGAAGGTGACACTGCCAGACTCCTTCAAAGAAACCTACAAACTGTTTTGTGAGAACGGCTGGTTGGCCCTGGCCCACAACCCCGAGTATGGCGGTCAAGGAATGCCCTACTCGCTCACTCTCGCAGCCAACGACTTCTTCTTTGGCTCATGTCTGTCCTTCTGCCTCAATGCATTGTTGACCACCGGCGCTGGACACTTGGTCGAAACCTTCGGCAGCGACGATCTCAAGAGGATCTATCTCGAGAAGATGTACACGGGCGAATGGGGTGGCACCATGTGCCTCACCGAAGCCGGTGCCGGTTCTGACGTGGGTGCCTGCCGGACCAAGGCCAAACAGGATGGGGATCACTATCTCATCGAAGGCGAAAAGATTTTCATCTCCTCAGGTGACCAGGATATGACCGCCAACATTTGCCACGCCGTGTTGGCACGCATCGAGGGTGCACCTGAGGGCACCAAGGGACTGTCCCTGTTCCTCGTGCCGAAATTCCGTGTCAACGCCGACGGTTCTTTGGGCCAGCCCAACGACGTCTATTGTTCCGGCATCGAGCACAAGATGGGCATCCACGGCTCACCGACCTGCACATTGATCTTTGGTGAAGAGAACAAGTGCCAGGGTTTCCTCCTCGGTGAGGCAAACAAAGGCATGCGCGCTATGTTCCAAATGATGAACGAAGCACGCATCTCTGTCGGCTTGCAGGGCGCTGCCCTCTCCAACGCCGCCTACCAATTGGCGCTCGCGTACACCCGCGACCGCGTGCAAGGGAGCAATCTCCTGACCGGCAAACAGGCCAACATCATTGACCACCCCGATGTTCGTCAAATGCTCATGTGGCAAAAGGCGTATTCCGAGGGCTGTCGCGCGCTGCTTCTGCGCACCGCGATGTTCTACGACCTCTCTGAGTCGGCCGAGTCGGAGGAAGAGCGTGCCAGGTACCACGGTTACCTCGAGTTACTCACTCCGGTCTGCAAATCCTACGCCTCCGACATGGGCTTCAAATCGACTGAGCTGTCGGTACAGACGATGGGTGGCTACGGCTACCTCACGGAATACGGAGTCGAGCAGTTGATGCGCGACACCAAGATTGCATCGATCTACGAGGGGACCAACGGCATCCAGGCCCTCGACTTGATGGGCCGCAAGATGCCGGCCAAAGGTGGTATGAACTTCCAGTCGTTGATGCAGATGATGATGCAGCTCGGCGGAGAGAACGCCGACCATCCGATACTCAAGGACGACATCAAGCTTCTCGGAGATGCACTGAACGCACTCATCACTGCGGCACTTCATTTTGCGTCGGTTGGCAAAGAGCAACCCATCCAAGCGATCCTCAACGCCACGCCTTACCTCGATCTGTTCGGTCAGGTCGTTGTTGGCTGGTTGCTCATGGAGCAGGCTGTCATTGCTTTTCCGAAACTCGGTGCAATCGCCAAGGACAAGGGCGTCGACGTCGCCGACCTCAAGGCCATGGCCAAGCTGTGCAATGACAACGAAGAGGCCAAGTTCTATGCCGGCAAGGTGAAGGTCGCACAGTTCTACGCCCGCCGCTCTTTGCCGATATGCGCCGCCAAAGCGGAGATCCTCAAGTCCGGCGACCTCTCGCCACTTGAAATACCACTGTAGTCCTGGGCCGTCATTGACTCTAGCGTGAGTTTCCTACTGGTGCAGCCTCACGCACCCGATTCCTGGATCTTTTCGATCCCT
>Ga0156400_1108_pt1 | contig 13440 bp, 10 predicted proteins | sample RifOxyA3_FD_108044 | JGI IMG/M metagenome (GOLD analysis project Ga0156400, IMG submission 108044) | Deltaproteobacteria bacterium RIFOXYA12_FULL_58_15
GTTGAGCCAACCCAACCATTCGTGAGTGGCCAGGGAGAAGCCCTTCTGCAACGCATCACTTTGGCCCTCGTCGGGTTCGCTGACCCAACGGATGCGATCACCGTAGGTGCGGAGCACGTCGACGGTCTCGTCGGTGGAGCCGCCGTCCATGACCAAGATTTCGAGGCGCGGGTATTCCTGCTGCAGCAGGCTGTCGAGAGTATTGCCGATGAAGTTCCCCTGGTTGAATGAGGGGACTACGATGGAGAAGTCCGTTGTTGGATGCCCTGACGTTAGGGGTATCGGTTCTGATGCGGGCCTAGACGCGACCATTGAGGCTCCCATTGGCGAACCGCATTAGGTTGTTGAATCCACGGCCGACGCTTCGCGGTGCTAGGCGAAGGTTTAGCACTGCCCACGAGGCGATGGCCTTCATACGGATTGCTCGGGTTACCGGGGGCGATTTGCCCTCCATCCAGCTGGGGCCGTAGGCGTCGTTGTAAGCCTTCTGAAGAACCCAACTGAAGGGGACGGTGTTGTAGTACTCGTGGACCACCTCACAGATGCCGTCTATCAACTCAGTGCGGTCATGTATTGTTTTGGCGTCCTCATGGAGGCGCGAGATCGACAAGTGTTCATCGATGAAGTGAAACTGGATGTCACGTTGCCAACGCAGCCAGAGCTCATAATCGAGGATCGGCGATGCGAGCTTGCCAGAAAGTGTCACCGCTTCACGGCGGAAGAACAGAGACGGCTGTGGCGGCAAACAACAATGCATCATGCGCCGTCTCTGCTCACTGATCACGGGACTCCAATCTACCGGGTATTCGAATATCGTATTCAATTTTGCATCGGTGTAGTTGTTGCGGCCGTAAACTACCAACGCACACCGGTTGAAATGAAAGAAGGTGACAATTTTCCAGAAAGTCTGGGGGAGATACAGGTCGTCGGAGTTGATCCACGCGATGATCGTGCCATCGGTGGCGTCGATGCCCTTGTTGACCCCCTGAAACTGTCCCCCGTCCGGCTCGCTCACATAGCGAAGAATCTTTGGGTTCTTTTTTTTGTAGTGTTGGAGGATCTCCACCGACTCATCGGACGACCCACCGTCGGCTACGAACACCTCGAGTCGGGGGTAGCCTTGAGAGAACACCGAGTCCAGGGTTTCTGGGAGAAACTGCGCCTGGTTGAAGGATGGGATCACCACGGCAATCTTGGGGAGTTTGCGCGGCGGGATCTTTTTGACCGTGGCAAGCTCTTCCCTGCTCGGCTTATAGGCCAGGCTTCGTTCCAACTCGTTCATTGTGTCCTCACGCGCTTCAACGTTTGGGCCAGCGCCGCGCAGATCTCCCCGATCTCTTCTTCTTTGAGGCCCGAGTAGCTCGGCAAGTTGATGCCGTGATCTCCGAGAAACTCTGCGTTGGGGAGCTCGTGCTCGCTCCCGTACATCGGCAGGCGATGCATGGGTACGAAGAACGGGCGGGTTTCCACGCCGTGCCCTTCCAACAGAGTGGTTTGTACAGCATTGCGGTACGAGCGATCACCTTCGTTCAGGACTACCGAGAAGAGCCAGTATACGTTGCGGTAGCCATTGGGCTCGACCGGCAGTCGGAGCAACCCTTCTTTCTGTAGAGGGGCCAACGCTTTGAGGTAGCTTGCGGCTACTCGTCTTCGTTCGTTGATATGGTACTCGGCCATCTCCATCTGTCCGAGCCCAATCGCGGCGGTCACGTTGGTCATGCGGTAGTTGTATCCAACGATGGGGTGCCAATAACGTGATTCGAGATCCATACCCTGACCTTTGAGCGAGACCGCCAGTCGACGCTTGTCGAGATCGCGGACAAAGATCATGCCGCCTTCTCCGGTGGAGATGATCTTGTTGCCAAAGAAGCTCAACACAGCTGCGTCACCGAACGAACCTACAAAACGACCATTGTGTTTGGCGCCAAAGCTCTCGGCACAATCTTCGATCAACCACGCCCCGCGTTGCTTACACAACACTGCTATGTCGGCAATCGGAGCCGGGAGACCGTAGAGGTGTACGGCAATGACCCCCACAGTCTTTTCTGTCCAGGCACGCACGATGCTTTCAATTGTTGCGTTCCAGGTGTCGAGGGCCGAATCGGCAAAAACCGGTCGCGCTCCACAGTAGGTCACCGCATTGGCGCTCGCCACATACGTGAGCGACGGAACTATGACGTCCATGCCGGATTTGAGGCCCATGCTCAGGCATGTGAGGTGCAAGCCTGCAGTGCCACTCGTTACCGCAACACCGTGCTCGATGCCGAGAAATGCAGACACCGCACTCTCGAGGCGGTCGAGGTAGGCGCCAGATCCAGAGATCCATCCGGTTTCCACGGCATCGGCGACATACTCGGCTTCTCGACCGGCGAGCAACGGTTTGGATACCTGGAAACGCAGTGGCACGCGGCTCATTTGATCTGCCTTGTAGAGTTGTACACATTGAGAATGTTCTTGGCATACGCGTCGAGTGAATGCTCGCGCCGTGCTCGACGTTGCCCACGTTCTGCGTGAGCAAGGCGATCCTCAGGATCTTCGAGCCAGCGGAGCATGCATTCCGCCATGTCTGTAGGCGAGTGAGGGTCGAATAACAGCCCTGCATCACCGACCATGAGCTCCGGCAATGAAGTCACTCGAGAGCACATTGCCGCGCAGCCGAGCGTTTGCGCTTCGATCACGGGATAGCTGGATGCTTCGAAAAGAGTAGGGACTATGCAAAAGGTAGCTGCGCGGTAAAGGGCACCAAGGTGTCCGGTGGGTACATGATCGAGCAGAATCACATGATTGGTCATGTCATGCTTTTTGAGAGCATTTTCGACTGTTGGCCAACCAGAGTGACCTCGATATCCAGTGAAAACGAGCTTGAAATCGTGCTCGGGTGACTTCTGCCTCACAATGGAGAGTGCTTCGACGAGTCGTGCGTGGTTCTTGTGTACCCAGAATGCTGCTGGGTAGAGACCAAACAGGGCAGGCAAGTTGTAGGCTCGTTGCGCCTGTTCGGGTGTGAACGATTTGAGCCCCTGCTCGACCTCAGGGTCAACAGCCGCCGGTACAGTGAAGACCTTGGTGGGAGACACCCCCATGCGATTGATGATGTCGTTACGCACGAAGTCGGATGTGGCAATAATGGCTGAGGCGAGGCACGCCGATTCACCGTACAGGTGGTTTCGGGCTTCGAGATCACCGGGAGTGAAGTTCTCGGGATAATGAAGGTGTTGTAGGTCGTGAAGATTGAGCACAGCTGGCAGGTTGAAGTCTGTGCGCGAGAAGATCTGAACCGGGCTGTGAAGGACGTCCACGCCCAACTGGCTGCGCACATGCGCAAACGAGATGTTGTTCTCAGGATCGGGGGTGCCTCGCGATTGGTGCGAAATGGCTTGCTTTGCTGCCACGGCCGCCGCGACAACAGGTTCGGGCGTGAATGCATGGTATGCCACACGGTCGCCGAAGACACTTCTCAGTGGCTCGAGCTGCTTCGGTTCGCACAGCAGAGTTACGCGACTTTTCACAGACAAAAGGGCCCATACCAATGTCCTCATATAGACGGCGACTCCGCCGGAGACGCCGTCTTCGATTTGCAGGACATCGATGGCCACATGGGGGGGGGCGCGCTCGCTCCGCACTTGCTCGGATGCTGGTGCATTGCGTTCCAAAAACTTTCTGGCGCTGCGGCGTAACTTCTTCTTTCCCCTCAACAGCACGGTTGGGATTCCCCAACCGAGGCTTCGGTATTCTGCGAGCTCGCGGCCCAGTTGGCCAATGATGGTTTCTTTGGCGGCCAGCATCTTGCGAGACTCGGCTAGTGCTGCTTGCGACTCCTCGTTTGTTCTTGCTGTGGCGTTTCGATCATCGGTGACGACCTGAAGCTCGGCCACAAGTCGATCTACGACCTTCGCTTTGACGTCCCGGTCTTGTGTAACAGCTTCGAGCTCTGCGAGCGTTCTACATACAACCCGTCCTTTGTCGTCTCGGTCTTGTGCCAAAGCTTCACGGTCAGCAAGCGTTCGTTCTATGGCTTCGACTTTGGCGTCTCGGTCCTGAGTTACTGCTGATAGGTCAGCCAGTAGCTTGTCGACAATCTCAGCCTTCGCATCGCGGTCCCGTTTGACAGCTTCAAGCTCGCCAACCACGCGAGAGACAACACGATCCATATTGGCGCGGTCGTCCTTGACGCCATTCAACTCCTTTTCGAGTTGTGTTGCCCATTCGGCTCGTTGCATCCGCTGGTGGGTTGCCTGATTGGCGGAGAATCCAATTTCTTCAGCCAACGATGCGTCATTGTCAGGGTGAAAGGCGGCGGTCCTCCATTGTTCGTGATTTGGCCAGAACGATGGCAGTGGGGGACGTAGGCCAACTCCAAGCCCCGGATAGTCTCTGAGGTTTTCAAAGCAGACCAACTCCGGGTGAGCGTCAATGAAGTCGTGCCATACATCCAAAAGGTCTGGATGCTGTTCGTGTACAAGATCATCAAACAGGATTGCGCCGCCAGGTTTGACCAGATCAACGCACAGGTCTAGGTCCTGCCTTGCTCCTTCTGCGGAATGGTCACCATCGACGGTCACGATGTCGAACGTTCCATGTTGGCGCCCTTTGTTTCCCATATCGAGTCCGCCGATGAAGGCAGGTAGGGTAAGGTGGGAGTCCCCGGAAACAAAGCGAGCTTTGCCAGCGTAACTGCCTGCCTCCAACAGGCTTCTTAGTTTGGTTGGACTGCTGTTTTCTGCTGCTGCGTAGTCTCTTACCCACATGTCGAAGGCTGTCAGTTCGATGTGCGGTCGCTCCTGGGCGACTTGCAGAAGGCTCCAACCCGTGCGCACGCCAATTTCCATGTAGCTTTGTGCCTCGAGTCGATGAGCGAGCCAGCGTACGAAGATGCGCAATTCCCAGTAGGGTATCTGTTCCTCTTGGCTCTTCGTAATCGCTGCGCGCAGAGGCGCAAGATTGGGGTCATCTGTCACATGTTTGAGATCATTGAGAACAGATGCTGCAATTCGTCGTTGGAGGACATCTTCGTCAACGAAGCGCACAAAAGCCCGCTTTGCGCTTGATACCGCTTGGTTACTCATTGTGGAGCTCGGTTCTGAGGCCAGCCCGGACACAGGTGCCCATAGCAGATGGGTTGGGCGGTAGGCAAGGCCGGTGTTTGAGTGTCGCAAGTGGAGCCCGTTCAATTGACACGGATCAATCGGACGACTACATGCTCTGCTCATGGCCGCTTCGGCAACACCCGCAGTGAGCATCGTGTCGCCGACATACAACATGGCGGAGTTCTTGGAAACCGCTATTCGTAGCGTGGTAGAGCAGGACTATTCGAGTATCGAATACATTGTTGTTGATGGAGGGACTGATGCGGCCACGCCTCAGGTCGTGGAACGGTACGGCGAGCGCATTGCTGCTTATGTTCGCGAGCCCGACCACGGGCAGTCGGACGCGATCAACAAGGGTTTTCAGCGGGCCAAGGGCGAGATTTTGGCTTGGGTGAACGCGGACGACTACTACTTTCCCGGTGCCGTGTCGCGAGCGATCCGCTGTTTTGCCGCAGAGCCAACGCTCGATATTGTTTATGGTGATGCGGTGTTTGTCGACCGTGAGGGACAGTTTCTCCGCTATTTCACGGAAGTTGAAGCACACGATGCCGATCGGTTGCGAAGCTACAGCGACTACATTTCTCAACCCACGACATTCTTCAAGCGGTCAGCTCTCGAGCGGGTGGGTTTTCTCGACGAAAGCCTCAATTTCACGATGGACTGGGACCTCTGGTGCCGACTTGCTCGGGCCGGTTGTCATTTTCATTACGAGCACGCTCTCCTGGCTGCGAATCGCGAGTATCCGGAGACCAAAACTCAAGCGGGTGGGGGAAAGCGGCTTCGCGAGATCTTTCAGGTCAATATGCGCAACAAGACGAAGATCGTGCCATGGGCTGCGCTGGCGTTTGCTCATCAGGAGTTGCTCCATGGCAAGGGCGCAGCGCTCGCGCGAGGAGCAGACGCGCTTCTCTGGCCAATCCGCTTCGCCAAACGATCTCTGATGGGCCGCCGGTCAATCACGCCCCTGTACGGACTCTATCACCGCTCGACGGAGGCGATGGCCGAGGTTCGAATCTCCTTGCCGTTGTTTGGTATGGAGCGAAATTGCGCGGAACTCACCCTTGGCTTGCCGGTCGGGTTGGAGCGGCAGACAGTTGCGGTCGAGGTCAATGGAAAATGGGTGGGGGAGATTGATATTGACTCTTCCAGGCCGACACAGGTGTTGACCTTTCCAATCCGAGGGTCCGCTGAGCCACGGCTCGATGTGGTCCTCTGCGCCGCCACACGGCATCAGATCGATGGCCGCGAGGTGTGCTTTCATCTGCGAGGCTTTCGGATCTGCGGGCCCGAACCGTGTTGATTACGCGGAGCAATGTTGTGGGTTTTAGCCCGAAAGCTTGAAGGCGAGACTGTGAACAGCGGCCATGACCAAGTCGTCCTATTAGACCGAGACGGTGTGCTCAACGCCGATCTGCCCAACTATGTGCAGAAGCCTGAGGAGCTTGTGGCGTTGCCTGCGGCTGTCGAGGCACTCCGATTGCTTTCCGAGGCGGGGTATCGGAATCTCGTAATCACCAACCAACAATGTGTCACCAAAGGGTTGGTGTCGCTCGCGACTCTCGATGCGATTCACTCCGAGTTGCGGCGACAAGTGGAACTTGGCGGCGGTGGGCGGATTGATGGCGTTTATGTTTGTCCGCATCCGGCTGGGGCGGGGTGTGGGTGTCGCAAACCGCGGCCCGGTTTGATTGAACGCGCGCGGGCAGAGTGGGGGTTTGACCCTGCAGTCACCTGGATGGTCGGGGACAAATTCAGTGACGTCGGGGCGGCGCGGGCCGCTGGGTGCCTGGGGGCGTTGGTGCGTTCGGGCCATGCCATTGACGAAGATGCGGCACGCCGGATGGATGTGCCGGTGTTCGAGGACCTTCTCGATTTTGTGCGACGGCAGTTGGGATTGGGGTGACTCGGCGGAGGCCGGGGTGAAGGCCGGGGGCGGTTTATTTCTACTCAATATATCCCAAGGCACGCAGTGACTCCTCGTTGGCGGTGCTCTTGTTCGGCGCTTTGGGATCGTAAGACTTCCACAGGGCGGCAGCGAGATCTTCGAAACGTTGAGAGAGCGGCACGAAGATGTCTTTGTTTGCGTCCAGAACGTCGTTCTGCTCGCCAGGATCGCTCGTAAGATCATAGAGGCCACGTTGTGTTGGGCTCTCGTCGTAGAACATCGACTTGATGTAGCTCCACTTGCCTTCCCGATACCGGTAAGTGCGACGACCGTGGCGGCTGTGACTCGCCATGATCGGATGGTTGGGGTCGGGTCCTGGGGATTCACCTCGCAGCCACGGGAGCCAACTCCGACCTTGGATGCTCGGGCCACTGTTGGTGTGGGTCACGGATACGCCGGCAACGTCGAGAACCGTTGGGGTCAGGTCGATGAGAGATACGGGTAGGTGAATTGTCTGAGGCTCTGGCGGGTGCTCGCGTTCGTGCTCGCGCTCGTTCTCGTTCTCGTTCTCGTTCTCGTTCTCGTTCTCGTTCTCGTTCTCGTTCGCGTGGGGTAGGGCGATGAGCAATGGGACGTGAACCATCTCTCGGTGGACAGTCAGGCTGTGACTCAAGTGCCCATGATCGAGGAACTCTTCGCCGTGGTCGGCGGTGACGATGATGAGCGTGTTGTTGCCGTATTGTTTGCGCCAGCCGGCGATCAGACGACCGACTTCGGCGTCGAGGTAGCGCAGCTCGTTCTTATAGCGGTGTCGCAGCTGCAACATTTGGCCGGTCGTTGGCGGGGGGTCGGGCTTGGTGCGGACATTGTCGCGAACGCGCCAAAAGACGATGTCTTCGCTTCCCTCGGGATCTGGGGGGAGTGCGGCGTGGGGGTAGTAGGGCGAGTGGGGGTCCATGTAGTGAACCAAGATGAATGGCGGCGTGTTCTTGGATGCGGATGGTTCGAGTCTGGCGATGACATCGAGGGCGGCGTCGGTGGTACCGGGGGCACCGAAGTATGACGTATAGAGTTTGTCGCGCAGAAATTCCTGCAGGCCCTTGGGCAAGGCGCGGAAACTCGGCAGAGAGAAGGCGAAGCGGTAGCTCGAGCGTTGGAAGAAGCTCTCGAAGCCCGCGGCGAAGCCGTTGCGCGGTTCCAACAGAGCGTTGTCAACGATGGCGTGGGTGGTGTAACCCGCGGCGCGCAGCCGCTCGGCGATGGTTGGGGCCCAGTCGGGGAGGCGTCCCGCCGAGGCGTCCATGGTGGTGTTGTGGATGCCGGTAAGCATGGCGGCCATCGACGGAATGGTCCAACCCGCCGTGGACTCGGCGTCGGTGAAGACAACAGCGTCCTTGGCGAAGGCGGTGAGGTTTGGTGCCAAGGGGAAGGTTGGGCGGTAGGTTGGAGATTCGGTTGGGCGGTCGGGGGAGGGGGCTTGTGTGTCGATTTGTGGTGGTCGCGCGGCAGCGCCATCGCCGTTCACTCTGCCGTCGTAGGCGGTGTCTGCGCGCAGGGCGTCGAAAACTATCCACAGAATGGGTGTTGGGTTTTGGGCCGACAGGGTGGGGCGCGGACCTGGGTCTGGGAGGTTGCGACCCCTGCGGGCGCTGTAGCCAGTCATGGCGACGGCGGCCAAGATCACGCCGAGTATGACCAGATGGATGCGACGCGGTTGAAATCTCCACGTGGTGGGCAAGAGCGCCGCGGTGATGGTGCCGAGGAGTGTGCCGAGCAGGATGACGGCAGCGCACGGGACGGCCAACAGCAACAGCGAGCCTGCTGTTGGGGCGAAGAGCCAACCAATGGCGGCGAAGGTTCCAGCCAAGTCGGCAAAGAAGATGGCCACGGCAATGAGCGCGCCGCGACGGGCACCTCGGGCCAGCCGAGACTTTGAAAATGAGATGGGAACGGATGGGTTGTCCACGCAGTTGGGGGTAGCTCACCCCTATGGCAGCGTCAAGGTGGTCCATGTGGTCCACGAAGGCGTGCTGTTGTGATGGGGTGCAAGTTCTGCAGGTTCTGTCGGTTGTTTGATCGGGGGTTCGGATGAGGATAGAGCGTTGTGTGACTGTGCGTCCTTCGACTGAGGGTTGTTCGACTGAACGTTGTGTCATGTGGATGGAGTGACCGATGAAAGGTATCGTACTCGCTGGTGGGACGGGAACGCGGTTGTATCCGTTGACCTTGGCCGTTTCGAAACAGCTCATGCCTGTCTACGACAAGCCGATGATCTATTATCCGCTGTCGACTCTGATGCTCGCCGGTATCCGCGAGATCCTGATCATTTCGACGCCCCATGACTTGCCGCGGTTTCGCGACCTGTTGGGTACGGGAGAGGACTGGGGCATGTCGTTTTCCTATGCCGAGCAGGCCCGGCCCGAGGGGTTGGCCCAGGCGTTTGTGCTCGGTGCGGATTTTGTCGGGAAGGATACTGTCGCGCTCATTCTCGGGGACAACCTGTTTTATGCCAAAGGGTTCTCCCATTTGTTGCAAAAGGCGGCGGGCCTCACCACCGGCGGCTGTGTGTTTGCCTACCAGGTTCGTGATCCCGAGCGCTACGGTGTCGTCGAGCTCGATGCTGAAAATCGAGTGACCAGCATTGAGGAAAAACCCGCGAAGCCCAAGACCAACTATGCGGTGCCGGGATTGTACTTCTTCGATAACCGGGCCATCGAAGTGTCGAAGAACCTCAAGCCGTCGGCTCGTGGCGAGCTCGAGATCGTCGATGTGATTCGCTACTATCTCGAACGAGGTGAGCTGCAGGCGCAGGTGCTCAGCCGTGGCACGGCGTGGCTCGACACCGGCACCCACGATTCATTGCAGCAGGCGGCCAGCTTCATTGAGGCGGTACAGAATCGCCAGGGCCTCAAGATCAGCAGCCCCGAAGAAGTGGCCTATCGCATGGGTTACATCGACCGAGCCAAGTTGCGCGAGCTTGGCGAGCGGGTGAGCAAATCCGACTATGGCCAGTATCTCATCGAGGTGTCCCACGAAGGCGTGTAGGGCCGTTGATGACGGGTCCAGTCACTCAGCATGTCCAGTCACTCTGGATTGCCCAAAATACCAATCCATGCGATCAACAAACGCAACAAACCTAAGTTTTTCCGCAACTTCGGTTTTTGTGAGCCGATAAATAGACTGAAAGAGCCAGAACCGCCGCCATTGATGTAATGGCTCCGTGCCCTGGTTCTCGCAGACTTTGCCAGGGAGCCCCGAATGAGTCATCTGGCCGCCAACAGAACCTCACCATTTTGGACCAACGGGGGTTTCGGGAAGATCTTTGAAAAGGTCGTCGAGCTCTCCAAAGACTCCAGCATTTCTGCTGCCAAAGTCGCCACAGCCGCCAACATTTTGGCAGGCAAGACCGACGTCATTGACGCAGTCTACATGCCGACATTGGCAGATATGCAGAAGTCGCCCAAGGCGGCGAAACTGTTGAACAGTCGCGTGCCCAACGAGCTCGCGAAACAACCCATCGGCGAGATGCCGGTGCAGTACTTGAACCAAATCGGTCCGAAGATCTCATCCCTGCTCGCAGCCCGTGGGATCACTACGGTTCGCGACTTTTTGGCAGCGAGCAATGCGGTTCTCAAAGAAGCGTTGGTTACCAATCCCGATGGTGGCATCAAGAACGGGATCGCTGAGTTTGGCCGACCCGAGATGGGCAAAGCGGCTGCGACAGTCGGCCTGGATACGGTTGTTGGCGTTCGCGACAATCTCAAGGCAGAGCTCGGTGAGCTCAATCGGCTGTGGGGTCAATGGAACAAGTTCGTTGGCAATGATGTCAAGACCGAGAAACCTGCAGAGGTTGCCGCACAGGACAAGAACACAACCGTCGAGGTAGCCGCGAAAAAGCCGAAGCTCTCCATTGAAGCGAAGATATTGATCAAAGAAATCTTCGCGATGCAGGTCACAGAGACAAGGAAGTTGCAATCGCAGCTGGGCAAGGTCGGTAGAGCGATTGATGACATCGTGTTCAAGGGGCAAAGAGGACTCAAGCCCAAGCCTCGGCATCAAGGTATGTTCACCAAGGAAGAACGTGCAGAGCTCGTGACCCTGCGTGCCCAGGAGAAAGAGCTCATGACGCAGATGTCCACTCTCACAGAAGAAGTGGGCAACGCCGTATCCGCACTGCGCGACCCAACCTTCCTCGATGGCCTCTCGCTGGCAGGCCAATTGCCCTACGCCCTCTTCTGTATTCCCGGCGTCATCTTCATCGGTACCGCTCCCTATGGTTTGATGGAGCCGAGAAGCAACGCCACCAATGCACACATGGCGCATTCCACCGCTTCCTTGTGCATCGATATCCTCTCCACCGTAACTGTCTTGGTCGATTTCAAGCAGACGGCCAAATGGGTCAAGAGCGGTTTTCGTGGCAGACCGGGCTTTGGCTTCAACTTCAAATTGCTTGGTTTCTATTCCGGATACAACCCGGTTTTGAAGGCGAAGGTCGCGGGTTGGGGCTGGACGGGCTTTGGGTGGTTCGGTGTGCTCTGGAACAAAGTAAGGTATGGCATCGAGGCGGGTTGGGTTGGCAGTAGCATCATCCCGGGTCTGCCGTATCCCGCGGGTGCCGTCTCCCATCCCAAGCTCAAGACGGGCGTGGACAAGGCGGTCGACGCCATTGCCAAGACCCAATTCGGCAAGGGGCTCAAATGGGTCGGTCACAAGTTGTCGCCGGCAGTTGAGAAGGCGCAGGCCTACGTCAACAAGCTCAAGACGGAAAGAAGCAATCGGCGCAAACACAAGAAGTGGGTCGCCAAGATCGCCAAAAAGAAAGAAGCGCTTCGACTCCTGCGCGAATCCAAGCTCATTGAATCCAAGCTCATTGAATCCAAGCTCGCCGGAGCCAATGTCGCTTAAGTCAACGTCGCTTGAGCTGGGGTTGCCATTTCCTAGGCACCATTTCTGATGGATACCGTTACCGAGAGAATGCATTTTGACAAGGCGATGTCTCTGCTTGAATCGGGGGATGTCGAGGCCGCAGAGCGTGCTCTGTTGTCGTTGGAGCAGGTCGAGCCGACCCAGGAGTCGGCGCCAATGCTCGCCGTCGGTTTATCCCTATTGGCGAACCTGCGCAGTGAGGGTGGCGCAGGGGTGATGAAGCCGTTGTTACAGCGAGCGCATCAGATCTGCGAGAACTTCACCTCCATAGACCCTCACGTGGGCGCCGAAATTGCGTTGTTGCTCGCGCCGGTGCTGCTCGAGTTGGGAGAGGAAGAGACGGCGGCGACCATCTTGGCGACTGCGGCGGCACGCGCTCGGCAATGCTCCCCCCCCCATGCCCAAGTGTTGACGCGAGCGTTGTTGATGTTGGCGGGCCTGCGTGGCGACTCCGACGAGGCGCAGGCTCTTCTGGCTGAATGTGTGGATCTCGCACAGGACGCTGAGGGTGTCGATCCGGCTTTGCCGTTGGTTCTTTCCCAACAGGCACAGAGAGTCTTCAGCGCTGGCGCCCCGAAAGCTTCCCAGCGTTTGTTGGAGCGAGCCGTCACGGTGGCCGAGGAGAATTGGGATCCCGGAGACCCGAGCTTGGCAACCTTGCTCACCAACTTGGCGATATTGCAGATGGAGATCTCGAGCTCGGATCAACACACAATTGAAGAAAACCTGAATCGAGCATTGGGTATTGCCCAACTCGCCTTTGGCGGCGAGGATCCCGAAGTTGCCAGGGTCCTCAGTGTGTTAGCTCGGCTGTTCATCAAGACGGGAAGAGCCCGAGAAGCGTTGCCGCTGCTTGGCAAGGCGCTGTGGATTCATCAGGAAAACGCGTCGGAGTTGGTGGCCCTTGCCGATGTCCACTGTAGCCTCGGTATCGCCCTCGCCCTCGCCCTCGCCCAAGGCCAAGACACAGGCGCAGACGCAGACACAGACACAGACGCAGACGCAGACACAGAAGCAGAAGCAGAAGCAGAAGCAAATGGCCTCGAAGCAGTTGAGGAGCACTTTGCTGCTGCCCTGGAGCTGCTCGTGGATGAAGGGGACGGGGTTGAGCCCCTGCGTCGATTCATCCGAGAGAATCGTGAACGTTTTTATCAGCAGTTGTCGAGCTCGTCAGACTGACGCGCTTGTTTTCCTTAGCCTCGAGGGGCCCCAGGCCAACGATTTGGCTCAGCCAGTTTGTAACCTTTGCAGACGCGGGAAGTAGTGTGTGACGGACTCGTTGGGGTGTTGGCCGTGTTGCGCCCAACTCGACCTGGAGGAGAGAATGACGGACCCCCGAGGAGCCCCTGCCCTGCGGTGATGGTGTCCGCAGCGGCGGGGAGCAATGCGACAAGGACGACCTCGCCGGCCAATCCTGCCTCTCATTGGGCTATGACGGCGGCGCGATCGCCTGCTCCGACACGTGCGTGTTTGACATCGGCAGTTGTACCGGTGTTGGCCCTCAGTGTGGCAACAACATCGCCGAGGGACTCGAGCCGTGTG
>Ga0156400_1111_pt1 | contig 13248 bp, 6 predicted proteins | sample RifOxyA3_FD_108044 | JGI IMG/M metagenome (GOLD analysis project Ga0156400, IMG submission 108044) | Deltaproteobacteria bacterium RIFOXYA12_FULL_58_15
CTCAGGCGAATCATTGCGAAAGATCCCAATCACCTCATGGCCCACGAGCTCTTGCGCGATGCCGCCAAAGAGGTGAACCGCCCCGACCAAGTGGCAGACCTCACTGCCAGCCTTTGCCAAATATACGTGAGCCTGGGCAACCTGGATATTGCAGGCGAGAGACTCGACGAGCTGATTCTCGTGGCGCCCGCGCACCCGCGGCGCCTTGAACTCGAAAGTCTTCTCGGTCGCAAACGCGCAGCGCAAACGAGCGAAAGCACCGACATGCTCACCCGGATGCGCAGTCTCATTGGCATGGCGCTGCTTATTGGCATCGCCTACGCCATGTCGGTCAATCGTAAACAAATCCGCTGGCGCATCGTTTTTTGGGGCATCGGCATGCAAGCGGTGTTTGCCGTGATTGTGCTGAAGACCACCCCAGGTCGGTGGGTGTTCGATTTGGCGCGGGACGTCGTCAACATAGTCTTAGGCTTCACTGATGCTGGCGCGCGGTTTTTGTTCGGAAAACTCTACGATGGCACCGGTCCCGGACCGACCAGCGGTCCGGTGCAATACTTGGATGGCACCACCGGCGATCCCATGCAGTTCGGTGCAGTGTTCGCATTTCATGTGTTGCCGACCATCATCTTCTTTGGCGGTCTGATGGCCATCCTATACCACCTGGGGCTCATCCAGAAGGTGGTCCGAGGCATCGCCTGGCTGATGACCCGCACCATGGGTACCAGCGGCTCGGAGTCACTCGCGGTGGCGAGCAACATCTTTGTCGGACAGACAGAGGCACCGTTAGTGGTCAAGCCCTACGTCGAGCGCATGACCCGCTCGGAGCTCATGGCGGTCATGACGGGAGGATTTGCCACAGTGTCGGGTGGGGTCCTTGCGGCCTATGTTCGCTTCGGTATTGACGCCGGACACCTCATGGCGGCGAGCGTGATGAACGCACCTGCCGCGTTCATCTTCGCCAAGCTGATGTTCCCGGAGACCGAGCAATCCGAGACGGCGGGTGGCTCCGTGAAAGATCCGCCTTCCGAGAGTGCCAATGTCATTGACGCCGCCGCCGCAGGCGCGAGCGATGGCTTGAAGCTCGCTCTCAACGTCGCGGCAATGCTCATCGCATTCATCGCGTTCATTGCCATGATCAACTTCGGTCTCGGCAAAGTTGGGGGCATTTTCGACTATCCACAACTGTCCCTCAAAGAAATCTTCGGTGTCGTCTTGTACCCGCTGTCGTGGGCCATGGGTGCGGATACGCAAGACTTGCTCAACTTCGGGCATCTGTTGGGCACCAAGATTTCGCTCAACGAATTTGTGGCGTTCGCCGACTTGGGGCATCTCAGAAATGAGGTCACTCCGCGTACCTTCACCATCGCAACCTATGCCCTGTGCGGTTTTGCCAATTTCTCGAGTATCGGTATTCAGATCGGCGGTATCAGCGCAATCGCCCCCAGCAGGCGCTCCGATCTCGCACGCCTTGGTCTGCGCGCTATGATTGCCGGTGCCGCAGCCTCCTGCCTGACAGCGTGCGTGGCTGGCCTGTTGTTGTAGGGGTCGGCACCAGATGTCAGGCCAAACGAAATGCCTGACCGCGGCCGTCTCGAACTGCTTCGACGAGGCCGAGCGCGACGAGCTCGCCTAGCTCTCGTCGAGCAGCGGCTCGGGTCAAACCACACTGCTCTTGAATAGTCTGCACCCCCAAGGTGCCGTAACGCCGCAACAGACGTAATGCAGTGCGGTGAGTCCCTCTGAGTTGCGGAAACTCAATTGCCCGGGGAAGCAGAAACGCAAAATTCTTGGGAAGAGTAAGCTTGAACCCTTCCTTGTTGACCACGACCTTGAAACGACTCGGACTGTTGGTTGCCTTCTCGAGTGACTTGAGAACAGCCTTCAGCTTCTTCTCGGGTTTGGCGGGCATCGGAGTACCGAAAGCTGCCTCATACACCCAGGCATTGGTGAGCGTCGCTGGAGCGGCAATGACCAGCCGATTGATGAGCTTGCGCATCTGCGGTGAATCGACATGAATCAGCACGCCACCGTCGACCAGCCGCTGGTTATCGACGTCGACAACGAGGTCGTAGTTGCTCTCGATCTGCAACCAGCCAATCTCTTCAGTCGATACCAACTTGTCACCGTCTTTGGTGCGCAAGGTGTTGCGTTCGCGAGGTGGCAGGTCGAGTTGCTCGAGAAAATGCAAAGCAATCTTCTGCCTGGCCTCCGGCAGTCGCTGCAATGCTGTAACCCATTTCGCGCGCCTCGCCATGACATCATCAATGTTCCCCGCGACTGAGGCCAAGCCTTCGCCAAGTCGCCACATGAGAGCTGTGGTGAGAGGTGCCAAGGCCTGCCCTGGGATCTCACGGAAACAACGTCCCGCCTGGTCGGCACGGCCGCGCCTGAGCAGGGCGACACCGGTCAACACAATCGCGCGAATTCGCACCTCGCGGATTTCGAGCTTCTCGGCCTGGTCGCTCACCTTGGGGCCGAGTCGAATGGCACCTGCAAGATCACCTGCGGCAATCAACGTACACAGGTGCGACTCGGAACAGTGCAATGCACCGAGCTCATCGCCAAGCCGGCGCAACGACTGCATCGCGTCTTTGGTGGCAACGACGGCGGCCTTGAAATCACCGTTGATGAGATCGATTCTTCCCTTGAGCTCACGGCACAGCGCGATGACACGAGTGTGTTTGATCTTCCGAGCAAGACCGCTCGCCTCTTTGACGCTGTCTGTGGCGAGCTCGATGTCACCCTCCTCGAGAGCAGCGTGGGCAATGCGATAGAGAGTGAGCGCTTCCTCCCGGCGATTGCCACCTTTGGCGAAAAGCCTTCGGGCCTGCCCGAGCTCGGCCATCGCCCTCTTGACATCTTTGCGCCGCAATCGAATGAGAGCGCTCTCGCGCAGGAACGAGGCGACACGGGGTGCCTCGACTTTGGGATCGAGGCGGGCAAGTGCTTCATCGACGGCCTCACTCGCCTTGTCGAGCTCATTGCAGGCAATCAACGAACGAATACGTTGGGCGCGAAGAATGTCGGTGATGTTGCGGGCACCACTGGTTTGCCACACTTCGATGACCCGTGCCAACATCGCCGCGGCTGTGTCGTGATGGCCCCGCCCAACCTCCAGCAACGCCTTGGCGGCAGCGAGGTAACGTTTGAGACGTCGACTTGGAGCTGCGCTCATCTCCCTTTCGACAGCGGCAATCCGCTTGGCCGCGTGGGTGAGATCTCCCACGTCGAGGGAGACCCAGGCCTCAGCGAGCTCAGCGACCTGCAAAAGATCACGATCGCCCCATTTCTCAGCGAGCTCGTGAAAGCGCACAAACGCAGCCTTGGCTGCTTCGAAATCACCTGTTTCACGATAGAGATCACCAATATATCCGTGACCCGTTGCCGCATGATACAGATCGCCCGCGGCCTCGAAAGCCTTGGCGGCAGCTTTGGCTTCATCCACAGCCTCGTCCAACCGACCAGAGAGCGCGTAAACCCGTGCCAACAGCCGGTGCAGCTCGCCCTCTCGTTCGAGGAATTTGAACTCCCCTTTGGTCATCTTGAGGACCTGTCGGGCCAGCTTCTCAGCGTCGACGATCTTGCCGATGCGCGCCATCGATACGGCCGCAAGGGTCGCGGCAGGAATCGCGAGGTCCGGGCTCACACCCGTCGCTTTGCGGACCCAATCATAGGCCGAAACGACCAATTTGTGCTCACCCATGCGGCTGTAAACATAGGTGAGGGCCGCATAGGCCCGAGATTTCGTCCAAGAATCATCTTCCTTGGCCAGCAGCTCCAGTTCATTTCTGACGGCAAAGACATTGCCCTGACGCATGCGCGCGCGCGCGGAGAGGAGCTTGAGTCGTTTGTCCATGGCTTGGGTGGCTGGAATAGCCGCCACGCTCTTGAGATAGGCCTCCAGAAATCCGAGGTCTCGGGCCTGCATCCACACAGTGGTAAGTGTGTCGACTGCTTTTTGCACATCGCCCGATTTCGCCAAGAGCTCCGAGGCACGTAGAGCCAAAAGGGGCTCATTGAATTTGGTGGCCCGTTCGATCAAATGTTTGGCAATCGTTTTGGCGGCGTTCTCGGATAGCTTGTCACCTGGGACCACCATCGAGCTCGCCAACAAATCTGTAGCATAGACGTCGCCGTCAATGAGGTTGAGCAAGCCACTCTTGCAGAGATTTTCGACCTGAACACCGTACAGTTTGGTGGCGACGATCTCGCTCACTGGCAAGCCCGTCCCGGACAGCCCAGCCAATATCTCCGTGCTCTTGCTGTCGAGTAATCCCTCGACAGCGAGAACTGCCTTGAACGCCGCCACTGACCGAGAAGACAGCCTCTCAAAAAATTTGGGCTCGGGCAGTCGATCTTGACCCAGCGCGAGCATGTAACGAAGTGTCAAGGCATGACCCGCGCAGCCACCGCGGGTGGCATCCTGGACTAAGAACTCCGCAGGTTCGCCTTTGACGCCAGACGCGCTCGCAACTTTGCGGACGTCATCCGCCGTGAGCGGTCCAACCCTCTCGATATGCAGGCGCAATCGATCGATAGCCGACAGCTCTGGCTCGCCGCGACCCGCACCGATCACTCTATATCGTCCCTCGTGGGTACGCACCGCACGCAGCAGTGACAGCAGTTCCTCGCGACGTAGGTTATGAATGTCATCAAGGATCAACGCCAACCGCTTGTTTTCCAAGAAGTCTGCTAATCTGGCGTAGGGATCGCCCTGTCGTTCGATACCCGAAGCACGTCCCGTGCCTGTTCGGGAGGACACTCGAGCCAGTATCGACGTGATCCCCTCGGCTGGCCAAAGCGGCAGATAGATTGCACCGCGCAGGCCCAACACCTTGGTTTCCTTGGCCAAACGCAGTATCAGGGTGGTTTTCCCAATTCCGGCAATGCCGCCGTACAGAAAAACCTGGAAATGCTCCAAACGAGCTTTGAATCGGCTGATGTAATCTTCCCTGCCAACAACGGCTGCGGGCGGGGTGGGGAAGTTGACGGGCATGAGTCTTGCCTGCACGTGCGAAATTTTTGGTTATTTCCTTATTATAAATAGTGGACAGAAATGCAATAATTCAACGCTTTTTGCGTGACCTTCAAAATAAAGTTGAACGAAATCAACAAGATGGTTTCATCCGTGGACAGACATGAAAATCCTGCAATGGGTCCAACTGTTCGTGGCATTCGCCAAGTGCTAGGCTGCATGCAATTCGCCGGGTGTTGCAAAGATGTTGGGTATTGCCACTATTTCTAGGAGTCCGTTGACCGATGGTTGCTAACGGCCAGGCCATTGCCAATGCCCTTGGGTGGCTCCGCAGCGCCCTTTGGCGAATGACCTTTGTCAACCTGACAGTGGCGTACGTTGCCGTGCTTGGTTTTGCCTGCGGCCTCGGCGTGCTCTTCGCCCAATGGGGGTATGCAAGTGTAGGACTCGGGGCGATCATAACAATGGCGTCCGCGGCGGCCATCGCCGCTATTTGGCTGATTCGCCAACGGGTTCCCGCTGACGCCGGAAGGCTGGAACAGGCGCGATTGGCGGAGAGCCTGGCACCAGAGCTCGGCACCGCCGCAACCTCTGCGGTCACCTTGTCGGATGATGTTGTTGATGGGGGAAGATTCTCAGCCGACCTGATCGACCTCCACCTCAAACAAACCCGGGCCGCCCTCGATGGAGTTGACTTCCCAGGCCGCCTGGAGCACCGACATCACCGTGCGCGACGGAACCTGCGCTGGCTACTTGCGGCCTGCATGACGTGGGCGATTGCCATGCTGTTGATTTGCGATGCGGGGCGAGCCCGCCTCGCCGCCCTGGTACTCGATGCGGGTGCCGCACAGACCAGCGACATACCACTCGCAGGCGACATCAGACTCACCTACCGTTATCCCGCATACACCCAGTTGCCACCCCGGGTCGTCGAGGGCGGCGATGGCAGCATGACTGCCGTCGCCGGCACTGAGGTTCTGCTCACCGCCACGGCCGACCACAAAGTGGAGGAGGCGCTCTTGCGCGTCACCGACATGTCTGGCGAGCCCATGCAAAGCGTGCCCATGACCGTCGACGGCCAGGTTCTCGCCACCCGCTTGTCTATCTTGCGCGACTCCCGTTATCACTTTGAGTTGGTCCAGGACGGCGATCGCATTGTCGAGAAAATGTCGCGACCCATTCGGGCCGCACTCGATGAGCATCCCGAGGTGCACCTTGATGCCCCGGCCTCCGATCTGATCCTGAAAGACGATCAAAACGTCGACATTCTCTGGCGCGCCAAAGATGACTTCGGTGTTGCTGAAGTGAATCTTGTGGTTGAACGGCTTGGCCAAGCCAACCCGCAAAAAATCCCACTGGCAACCAGCGAACAAACCGGCCAACGCCGCGAAGACCGTTATCGTTGGTCCCTGAGCGACATCAACTTGGCACCTGGTAACGATGTCCGTTTCTTTCTCGAGGCGTTTGACAACGACACCATATCTGGCCCCAAGCGCGCCGTCTCTGCCACCCGCACCCTGTCCGTCTTCAGTGCCAGCAAGCACCACCTCGAGCTCCTGGAACGGCAGCGGCAACTCCTCGAGCGCCTGGTCGACTGGCTTGCCGCTGAGCTCGTCGCGCCATTTTCCAAGACAGGAGGTGACCAAGCCATCGCGACCCAGCGATCTTTGGTGGCGACCATGGATCAAGTTGCGTCCGACTTCGCTGTCCTCATCATTGACCTGCGTGAAGACAAGCTGACCGGCGACGAGATCATCGCTGCCTTCTCCAATGTCGGCGATCACGTCGACTCCACCCGGAACCAACGTTCCAGGGACCTCACACGTGTGTCAGCACCTCTGGCGAAATCAGCAGACTTTAATCGTATGTTCGCGCACCAAATGGAGCAGATAGCCTTGCTCGAAAATGACATCATCTACCTCGACGATCTGTTGGCGTTGCAGCGCATCGACGAGCTCAAACGAACAGCCAAGGAGCTACTGAGCGCACAACGGAATCTGGCCGAGCTGTTGCAGCAGTACAAAGACACCCAAGACCCAGCATTGCGAGCTGCTCTAGACCAGCAGATTCGCGACCTTCGCTCGCGGATGATGGAGCTTTTGCAAAAGATGGCGAGCATCAAGCAGTCGTTGCCGGGCGAGTACCGTAATCTCGAAGCCGCTGCGATGAATGAGCTCGGCGACCAACTCGACCGTCTCGAGGATATGTTGCGCGAGGGGAATCTCGAGGCAGCCGCGGCCGAACTCGAGCAGCTCGCCAACATGGTCGAGAACATGATGAACTCCATTGACCGTGCGCAGCAAGAGCTCGGCACAGAGCGGTATGCTGAGCTGCGTGCAGAGCTCGCGGAGTTCGGCAAGGAGTTCCGCGAGCTCGAGGGGCAACAAAAGGCTTTGGCAGATCGAGCTGAAAAACTCGCTCAGGAGTACCGCCAAGCTGCAGTTGATCGTGCTGGCAAGAATCTCGATGCCTTCGTCAGCCGCGCTCGCAAAAAGGCTGCTCGCGCCCTCGAAGCGCTTGACGAGGTGGCCAACGCTCCGGAGATCTTTCCCCACACACAAGAAGAAATGGCACACGCACGGGAAAGGCTTCTAGACACCGACGCCCTCCTGGAGAACCGCGACTTCGCACAGGCACAGTCGATGGCGGAGCAGGCACAGGCCCGAGCGGAGACCGTCGAGAGCCTGATCGATCGGCAAATGCAATACAACTCCGACAACATCCGACGAAACCTAAGCAAGGCCAATCGTGCCAGCCGGGAAGCAAAAAAGCACACCCGCGAACTCAACGACATGCTCAAGAAGCTCTTCCCCCCGGCCAACGAAGTCATGTCGCAGAACCAACGCGAACAGATGCAACGCATGGCGAAAAAGCAGCGCAGCCTTGAGCGGCAAGCCGAACAGCTCGGCAAAAAGATGGACGGGCTCTCGGAGCAACTTCCACTCTTTGGTGGTGAACCGAGGGCGAGCCTCGACTCGGCGCAATCGGAGATGGGCCAAGGCGCAAACGCAATGCAAGCCGGGGAATTGCCTGGGGCGTCCCAGCACAAACGCCGCGCCGCCGATGAACTGGGGAAGTTGCGCGAGGCTCTGGAAAAGGCATCGCAAGGCCAGCAAGGCGGAATGCCACTGCCACTGGGGATGGGCGGTGGCCAGGGTCGGCCCGGTCGCGGCAACGACGGTCAACACTCCGAACCCGTCGAGATTCCCCAGGCAGACAAGAATCGCGCCGATCCGCAATTTCGCAAGGACCTGCTCGAGGCAGCCAAGCAAAAGGCACCCGACCGCTACGAAGGTGCCGTGCGCAAATACTACGAGGAGCTCATCCGATGATGCCTCTGCACAAAGGCAAAAAGGGCGGGCCCACGGGTTGGTCCCCGTGGCTGCTCGTGGGATCCGTCGCCGGTGCCATTGTGATCGCGGCGCCTGCTCGCGCCGCCACCGATGTCAGAGCGGTCTACGAGCTTCTCAATGACTGGCAGCTCGAAGACGCCCTCGCCGAAGCTCAAGCTCTGTTTGCGCAAGCGCCCGACGACCCCGAGGTGTGGATCATGGCGGCACACGTGCAGCATCAACGCGGCGAGCATCTGTCGGCCTTGTCCCTCCTCGATGCCGCAGCCCGCGCCGGTGAGACCATCAATGCTGGCTACCGTTCGTTGGTGGAGACCTCAGCCCGACTGCAGGCCAATGCACAGAGCGTCATGACGCCACACTTTGAAATCCGCTACCTCAACAAAGATGAAATCGTCGCCTACTATGCAGGTCCCATACTCGAGGCGGCCTACAGCAATATCGGCGGCGACCTCGACCTGTTGGCAGCAGAGCGCGGCGAGAGAATCCTCGTAGAGATCTATCCCGACGCACGGGGTCTCGCCGGGGCGACTGGTTTGACCGTCAAAGAGATCGAAACCAGCGGTACCATTGCCGTGTGCAAGTTTCATCGCTTGATGATCACGTCACCTTTGGCGACACTCAACGGCTATGATTGGGGTGACACTTTGGCCCACGAGTTCGTGCACCTGCTCATTTCCAAAAAGTCTCACGACACCATCCCCATCTGGCTGCACGAGGGCATTGCCAAGTTTTACGAATCCCGCTGGAAGGGCAAAGCCGGCGAGGCGCTGAATCCCTATTCGGAGAAGCTTTTGGCCGACGCCGTGCGCAAAAACGATTTCATTACTTATCAACAGATGCACCCGTCGATGGCGCTTCTACCCTCACAGGAGGCAGCGGCGCTCGCTTTTGCCGAGGTCTTCACAACCATTGAGTATTTGCGCAAACAGTTTGGCAATGAAACCATCCCCGAGCTTCTCGTGAAGAGCGCCGAGAGGGTCCCGCTAGAGCAGGCCCTGCATGATGTGTTTGGCATGGGTCTCGGCAAAATAGAGACGAGCTGGAAACGATACTTGAAGAAACGGCCCTTTCGAGAGATCGCCGGCGCTGCCCCTCGCAAGATCCGTTTGATTGGCAATGAAGACGAAGCCATTAAGGAGAATCCCCTCGAGACCATTGACGACCCAGCGGTGCACAAGTTTGCCCGCCTCGGTGAGCTTCTGCAACTTCGCGGTAAACACCGGGCTGCTGTTGTTGAATACGAGAAGGCTTACGCACGCGCAGGGGCAGCACATGCAACCCTTCTCAATCGACTGGCCCGCGCCTTTATCGAAACCGACCGCCTCGACGATGCGGTGCGACTGGTTGACAAAGCGCTTGCCGCCCACCCGAACGACGGCGATGCTCACCTTTTGGCAGGTCGCATTCGGCTGGCCCAAAACCAACCCGCGAAAGCCCGCGCCCATTTTGAAGCTGTGCGGCGGCAGAATCCATTCAACCCCGAGGTCCATGCAGCCCTCGCCAAGCTCTACGAACAAGCTGGGGACAAGGAGGCCGCAGCCAAGGCCACTCATTTTCTGGAGCTCGCGAGAAAACCGAGACCCTCTAAAGATTACGAGTTACCATCCCCCCCTGCGGGAAATGCTTTCGTATCACTGCTAAGCCCCAATTGGGGGCAGGTTCGCATCAACGGCGCTACGCCCATTGCCACTCCAGCCTGGCGAGTTCCCGTCGAGGCAGGTGAGCTGGCGGTAGAGATCCTCTCCGGCCCATCCAGCGGCACGCTACAGACCGTGATGGTGAAGCCCGGAGAATCCACCACGATGGTGTTGCACTGACCGATGATAGAGCGAGAATGGTGATCAGGTGCCGGCCAAGTAATTGCTGCTGTAGGCGATCTGCTCTGGGGTAAGGGCGTCAATCTTGATGCCCATGGTGTCGAGCTTGATCCTGGCGATCTCGGCGTCCTGCTCCGTGGTGATGTCATAGACGCCCGGCGCGAGGTCTTTGCCTTCCTTGGCCATGCGCATCATGCCCATGAACTGATTGGCAAACGACATGTCCATGACTTCCGATGGGTGACCTTCGGCGGCGGCGAGATTGACCAGACGTCCTTGCGCCAACAGATAAATGCGGCGGCCGTCCTTCATGGTGTACTCTTCGCAGTTTGGCCTGATGGTCCTCTTCGACTTCGACTGCTCCTCTAGATCAGGAATGGCGATCTCGCAGTCGTAGTGGCCGGTGTTGCAGACCACCGCACCATCGCGCATCTTGGCAAAGTGTTTGCCGGTGATGATGTCTTTCATGCCAGTAGCAGTGACGAAAACATCACCAATGGCTGCGGCCTCGTCCATGGTCATCACCCGATGGCCATCGAGGGTCGCCTTCAAAGCTTCCAGCGGATCAACCTCGGTGCAGACGGTGTTGGCACCCATACCTTTGGCGCGCGTAGCACAACCTCTGCCGCAGTGACCATAACCGGCAGTGACGAAGATCTTGCCGGCGAGCAAGATGCTGGTCGCTCGTATGATGCCGTCGAGAGACGACTGGCCGGTGCCGTACACATTGTCGAATTCCCACTTGGTGACGGCATCATTGATGGCGAGCACCGGGTAAAGCAGCTTGCCGGCCGCGCCCATGGCGCGCAGTCGATGCACGCCCGTGGTCGTCTCCTCGGTGCCGCCGAGGACACCTTTGGCGAGATCTTGTCGCTTCGTGTGAACCCGGATGATGAGGTCAGCGCCATCATCCAAAGTCAATGTCGGTTTGGGATCGAGGGTGCGATCGATAGCCCAATAAAACTCCTCGGTGTTCATGCCATGCCACGCGTACATGGCAATACCGTCGACCGCGAGTGCCGCGGCCACGTCATCCTGAGTCGACAGCGGGTTGCATCCCGACCAGAAGACTTCAGCACCGGCAGCCCGCAAGGTGCGAATCAAGACGGCTGTCTCTTTGGTAACATGGAGGCAACCAGCAATTCTTTGGCCTTTGAGGGGCTTCTCTTTTTCAAACCTGCCGCGCAGCGCCATCAACACCGGCATCCGACTCTCTGCCCATTCGATTTTGAGCATGCCCTGCTCGGCGAGTCCTGTGTCCTTAACTTTGTATGGCTCGGCCATCTTCCACCTCTTGGCAACAGTTGAGGTCGATGGGTGAACCACGCACACTCGACCATGTCAAGAGCGGACCGGCCTGCCCGACCTGTTCGCCTCTGCTATAGTGGCAGCCATGAGCTGGTCGGCATTCGCTATTGGCAGTCGATTTCGCATCATTCCCGAAGGTGCACCACGTTCGTTCGATGGCCGAATCGATCTGGTACTCGAGCGCGGGGCCTTCGGTTCCGGGGAACACGAGACCACCGCGAGCTGCCTCGAAACCCTCGGTCGTCTCGGAGACCTCCATGGTTTGGATGTTCTCGATTTTGGCAGCGGCACCGGTGTGCTGGCCGTCGCCGCGCTGCTCCGACACGCCCGATCGGCAGTGTTGGTCGATATCAACGCCGACGCCATCACCACAGGCATAAGAAACTGCGAACTCAACTCAGTCACAGAAAGCGCCACTCACGTTGTCGGCAGCATGGGAGATGTCCCACCCCGCCAGTTTGAATTGGTGATGGCCAACATCTATGGAGACATTCTTCTCGACGTGGCAGTGGACCTCGTGGGCAGAGTCTCACCGGGGGGCCATCTGATCCTGTCGGGAATCCTATGGCAAGACAACTTTCCTGTGCGAAAGAAATACGAAAGCCTCGGTTGTGAGCTGGTCAAGAACACGATGCTCGACGAATACAGCACCTTGTGGTGGCGGGCTCCCGGAGCCTAGGCCAACCTGGGCCTAGCTCTCGCGCACAACAACTCCCCTGGCGCGTCAAAACTCGCCGAGATCTCCCTTGGGAGCAGTCATCCGGTCAAAGCCCGGGAAAATCTTTTTTCGATTGACGGCGCGATAGGCTCGTCCGGCGAAAGCATCGCGGATCACCTCGGCGCGCACATCCGCCGGAAAATACTCTGGGTGGGGCTTGTCTGCGACGCGGGCGAGAAAATTGCAGAGCGGCTCGCAATCAAAACCGAGCTCGGCGAGACCTTTGCCAGCAAATATGTCTGCGCGGGTCTCTTCGTGCCGACAGATGTATTCGATCTCTTTGTGCGTGAGTTGTTTGCGCACCTGATACTCAGTCCAACGTTTGGGCCGGTGACCAACCTCGTGTGCCACCACACCCACGAGAACGTCGAGCACATTCTTGAACGCCGAGAGAAAACCCGCACCAATGTAGATGACGCCGCTGGAATCGATCATCGCAATCGTTCCATTGGCGAGCGCCAGTGCGTAGTCGCCCTCGGCGTCGCCTGCCATGCGCGCCAATTTGTTTACGTACTTTCTCAGCACCTCAAGCAAGTCAGCGAGCTCTGGGTATTCCGCCGCATCGAGGACCAACGGCTTGGACTTGCCGAACAGGGTTTGCTGCACCTGCTGGCCGACCGGTGCTGCCTCCCCCGATTTGGTGCTCGGCCATTGGGGCCCGAAGGGATTGAGCTGGGTGGATAGACCACCTTCGATTCGCCGTGACACCTCTCTAGTTTAAGGAGAATTGCCGAGTATCGCCAGCTCACGCGAGCTTCGCCCCTGCGAAAAACACTTTCGTTGGCAAAACCGCCTTGACATCGTAACGCAATGTATTACTTTACGCGTTGCGTCATTTACTGGCGGGCGATAGCCACATCAAAACATTGGAGGGAAACCATGACCACAGAAAAAACCAACGGCAACTGGATCAAAACCAAGATCGACGACATTGATGGACAAATCAGAGGTGTTGTCGAGCGCCTCGAAAACCAAAGCCGTGACATAGAGAAACGCGTGCGCGAGACGGAACTCGCGAAGACGGCCATGCGCCTTCAGAAGGATATCGAAAATCAGACCAGACGCTGGCAAAAAGAC
>Ga0156400_1084_pt2 | contig 13225 bp, 5 predicted proteins | sample RifOxyA3_FD_108044 | JGI IMG/M metagenome (GOLD analysis project Ga0156400, IMG submission 108044) | Deltaproteobacteria bacterium RIFOXYA12_FULL_58_15
CTCAGTTGCCAACATTGTCTTCCAGGGTCCGAGCATCACCTCGGGATACTGGGGGCAAAAAAAGGCCACGGAAGACGCTTTTCGCGACAATGGCCTGCACACCGGCGATCTTGGCTACATGGCCGATGGCGAGCTGTACGTCACCGGACGCAAGAAAGACATCATCATCCTCAATGGCCGCAATTACGACCCCCAGAGCATCGAATGGGAGGCTTCCGAAGTCGACGGCGTACGCAAGGGCAACGTTGTAGCCTTCTCACGCCCCTCCGAGACGACAGAAGAGCTGGTGATCGTTGTTGAGACAAAACCAGGCACCAATCAGGATGAACTTGCCGAGAATGTCAGGCAGAGAATTCAAAACAGGATGTACCTAAGTGTTGCTGATGTCGTATTGCTCGCCTCCGGCCAACTGCCAAAAACCTCCAGCGGGAAGTTGCAGCGGAGTCGTGCGCGATTGCAGTATTTGGATGGGACGCTCGGTGCCGAGGGTAATCGCACGCTTGGCAATCGAGGACAGATGTTCACATTGGTCAAGCACTTGTCAGTATCGTTCTTGGCGCGTTTGCGCCACGGCGTGCGGCGCAGGGTCGCACGCATATTGCCAGAAACCACGCGCCGGCACCCGCGAACCGGCCACAGGGCGTGACGCCCGGATTTAGAGGTTCGAGACATGACGGACGCACAGAAGACAGCGGCTTTGGAGATCATGGACCTGTTCAAACAGGCCATCTGGGAGGTCGACCAGAAGCAACTCGACGATTTAGAGCTTAATCACCAAATCAGCTCACTCGGCATCGACTCGGTCGCCATGCTCGAAGTGATTGGTTTTCTTGAGGACGAGCTCGAAATCCATCTCCCCGACGAGATGCTCGCCAACGTCAAGACCGTTGGTGACTTGGCCATGGCCGTCTCGAAGGTACGCGCCGCCGCTTGAGCGGTGCGAACATCGGCGCATCCTCGCGGCGGCCGTGGGACACCGTCCGCGGCGTGATGCGCTGATTCCCGCGGAGAATTTACATGAGTATTTCCGACGACAGTCGGGCCGTGGCCATCATTGGCATGGCTTGCCGTTACCCTGACGCCAACGACATTGCCACGTTCTGGGACAACCTGCGTGCAGCCAAGACAAGCTTCACGCCCATCCCCAAGCACAGATGGAACCATGCGGCCTTCCACTCGGATCGCCCTCGGGAACACGACAAGACCTACGTCACCCATGGTGCCTTTCTCGATGACGTTGCCCAGTTTGCCGCGCTGCATTTTGGCATCGCCCCCAAACGTGTGGCCGTCATGGATCCACAGCACCGTTTGGTGCTCGAGGCCGTCCGCACCGCCCTCCAAGATGCTGGACTGGAGAAGAGACCGTTTGATCGCCGCATGACAGGCACATTCCTGGGCGTCAGCTCCTCGGAATACCGCAGCTTGCTGACCGGCCGTACCATGGCCATGCTCATGGCCGATGGCAGAATGGGCGGTCCCGCCAACGAAGCTGGCGGCAAAGCCATCGCCGCAAGTGTGGAACGCCTCGAGCCCATCAACGCCTTCTCCATTCCGGGCGCGCTGCTCAACATGACTGCTGCTAACGTCGCAAGCCAGTGGCGGTTGGGCGGTCCCGCATTTACCATCGATGCTGCCTGCGCCTCGGCCCTGGTGTCGCTATACGACGCGGTCACCTATCTGCGCGCTGGCATCTGCAACACCGCGATCGCAGGTGGTGTCTACCTCAACCTTACCCCGGAGAATCTCATCGGTTTCGCCCGAGCCAGCGCCATATCGAAACGTGGCGAGTGCAGACCCTTTGACGCCGCCGCTGATGGTTTCGTCCAAGGTGAAGGGGTGGGTATCATCATCCTCAAGCGACTTGAGGACGCAAAGCGCGATCACGACCGGGTTCATGCCGTCATCCGCGGCATCGGTATCAACAACGACGGCTCCGGCGAGGGCCCGATGGCTCCCAACAAGGCAGGCCAGCTCGAATGTCTGCGCCGTGCAAACCTGGACGCGGGAACCGGCCCCGATTCGATAGACCTCATCGAGTGTCACGGAACTGCCACCGCCGTCGGCGACCCTGTCGAAGTGGGCGCGTTGCGCGACTTTTTCTGCACCGACAACGAGACCCAGACACCGATCTACCTGTCCTCGGTCAAAGGCAATATCGGACATACGATGAGCACCGCCGGCGTCGCCGGACTGATGCGCGCCGTGTTGGCACTGCAGCACGAGTCCATCCCGCCGCAAGCGGGGTACAGCAAACCTCACCCCGCTCTTCCCATTGCCGACTGCCGCCTGGAAGTGCCCAAAACAGCGGTGCCATGGCCGCGGACCACGGACCACGTGCGCCGCGCCGGCATTAGCTCATTTGGGTTCGGTGCCACCAATTGCCATGTCATCATCGAGGAGGCCCCAGCGCCGGAGCCGCCCACCATCGACGTGTGCGACACAACCGCGCCAGCCGCTGAGCTCGTGATCTTGAGTGCCGATACTCGGCCCCTGCTGGCAGAGCATGCGCGCCGAGTGGCACGAGCGATTGAAGACACCAACGTACTCTTGCGTGACGTTGCATACACCCTCACGGCAACGCGAACCCACGCGCGGGTGCGCCTGGCGGTCGTGGTCAAGAGTCGGAAAGAGTTGTGCGACGCACTGCGTACCGCTTTCGACAAGCTGGCCGCCGATTGCGTCAATGTAGAGCTCGAGCGCACCGTGCTCACCACCCCCGACGGCCTCGGTGACGATCCGCCCAAGGTGGCGTTCATGTTTGCGGGCCAAGGTGCCCAGCGGGTCGGCCTGTTGCGGGAGTTTTACGATCGCTTCGAGTCCTTTCGGCGACGCTTGGACGATATGCAGGCGGCCCTCGCTGACATCCTCGACAAGCCCTTGCTCGAGTACCTCTACCCAAGCAAGGACGCCGACGTCGAGGCGGCGGAGAAAGCATTGCAGGCCACGGAGGTCTGCCAACCTGCCATGGCAGCGTTGGGTTTGGCCATGGCCGGCTTCTTGCGTGAATTGGGTGTCACCCCAGCCGTATCCTTCGGCCACAGTCTCGGCGAATTTGCCGCCGCTGCGTGTGGGGGGCTCTTCTCCGACGCCGATGCTGTTCGATTCGTCGCGCGACGTGGGCGCATGATGGCTGACCTCATCCTTGATGACCCAGGTGCCATGGCGGCAGTACGCGCCGCACCCGAGGCGATATCCCCCTGCCTCCAAGATGGTTGCGTCATCGCCAACATCAATCACCCAGAACAGACCGTCATCTCGGGCGCAAGTGACGCGGTTGCCGCATCCATCGAGGCCTTGAAGAAAAATCGCATCGGCGTGCGCAGCCTTCGCGTGTCACACGCGTTTCACTCCCCGGTGATGCTGCCCGTGGCAGAGAAGATCGGCGTACTCGTAGATGAGCTGGTCCTTCGCCCCGCAAAGGAGCCCGTGATCTCGGCGATCCGTCCAGGACTCTACCCGACGACTGAGGAGGATCTGGAGGCAGCGCGGAACATATTCAAAGAGCACGCCACAAGTCCCGTGCAGTTCACCGCAGCCTTGCAAGTGGCTGACAAACTTGGCGTGGACCTTTACCTTCAGGTGGGCGCAGGCAAGACGCTCAGTAAGTTGGTCGCTCCCCCTCCCAACCCGACCCTTTTGGCAGCCACGATGGCCGCAGACGAGGCTGACGATGGCGTCGAGCTTGGGCGGACCCTGGGGATTCTTACCGTGCTCGGTCTCAACTTGGACCTTGCCCAACTGTACTGCCCCAACGACCGAACAATCGTCTCCCTACCGGAGACACCCTTGACCCGAGATCGCTACTGGGCAATCCGCGAGAGCAAGGGCGTCAAAGTCGATGTCAATGTCAATCTCGCCGCCAACCCTGGTCACATCGCCACCGCCAGCGCACTGAGCCTATTCCCCGAAGGGGAGAACGAGGACCTGGTGGCCCTCTTCCGCGAACAGACCGCCCTACTCAAACAGCATGCGGATATTCTGGAACATCAGACCGCGGCTCTGGCAGGCAGGAGCGTTGCGGCAACGGTTGAGAGAAGAACCTTCACTGCTCCCGCCATGGTGCAGACGGCTGAAAATGTCGCCCCGTTGGCCGTCAAATCTGCGCCGGCTTCGGCATCGATGGCGCGTGCACTGCGATCCATCGACGTGCTCGACTCATTTCTCGACCTGGTCGCCAAGGTCAGCGCCTTTCCCAAGGAGGCCCTCAAGCCCAGCCAAACCCTTGCCAACGATCTCGGGCTCGATTCGTTGATGTTTGTCGACCTCAGCACGGCCGTGCAAACAACCTTCCCGGGTCTTGATGGCATCCCACAATCGCTCATCAGCCAGACCACCACCATCGGCGACTTGGTCGCCTACGTTGAAGAAGAGCTGCAAAAATCTACACAGGAGCAAGGTGTCACCTTCACCCAAAGCCCAGACGCCGTGCAGCGTCTCGAGCGCTACCGGCCCATTGTGGTCGCCCGCACAGCCGCACAGCTTCCGGGTGCGGGTTTGGCAACCGATGGGTGGATCCTGGTAACGACAAAGGATGGCATTCATTCCAACGAGTTGGTGACAAGACTCGCGGCCCTTGGCCATTCCCTCGTCGTTGTTCCTATCGGCGCCACCGGCCCCGTCGAGCGCAATGGCGCTCGCATCACAGCCCCCTGCGCCAATACCCCCGAGGCCGTCGAGCAACTTTTCGCGGACCTTGCAGCCAATGGCATCGCTCTCCATTCAGTCATACACCTCGCCGAAGCAGATACTCACGCCGCCATTGACGACGTTGTCGCCGGCAACGAGCCCTGGCCCAACACCATTCTCATCGCGCAAATCCTGGCGGCCAATTTAGAGCGGGCCGCAGCCAACGGACCAAGAGCGTTCGTCGTTGTCACCGGCATGGGTGGAGCGTTCGCACTGGATCGCAAGAACGGCAGTCACGTCTGGCAGACAGCACTGTGCGGTTTTGCCAAATCTCTGGCGCGGGAGTGGCCAAACTCCATCGTCAAAGCGATCGACGTCGAGCTCGACGCCAGCGGCGAAACACAAGCGATACAAATATTGGGTGAGATTGCCGCGGCCAGCCGCGACGTAGAGGTAGGCTTCCGGGATGGCAACCGTCTTGTCGTGGAGCTCGAGACCGTGGAATTTGCAGCCACCGGCCCCGTACACCTCGACCGAAGCTCCGTGCTTTTGGTAACGGGTGGCGGTGGCGGTCTGGGTGCCCTGGTGGCACGCCACCTAGCCTTGCAGACTGGTTGCGCGGTCGTCTTGGTCGACAATCGTCCCAGTGAAGATCCGGGCGTCGCCAATACCCTCGCCTCCATGCGAGCTGATGGCATTCGCGCGACGTTGGTCACCTGGGATGTTCGGGAGGCTCACGCCGCGGACGCAGAGCTTCAATTTCTTCGCGAGGCCCTTGGTCCCATAACAGCGATCATCCACTGCGCTGGGGTCATCCGCGACAAGCGCGTAGGCGACAAGGCCATCGCCGATGCGCAAATGGTCAGCGACATCAAGGTGGGTGGCCTTCTCAACGTCCTGCGCGCCACAGCAACGGACCCCATCCGAACCATCATCACGTTCTCCTCGTGGGCAGGTCGTTTCGGCAACATCGGCCAGACGGACTACGCTGCGGCGAATGAGCTCATGAGTCGTCTGTGCACCCATCTGTCGTTCTCCCGACCAGAATGCAAAATCGTATCGATTGCGTGGCCCCCTTGGAAGAGCTCGATCATGGCCCAATCGATCCCCGAGCCCATTCGTGCTGCCATGCGCGCAGAGGGCGTCACCTTCGTCCAAGATGCAGCGGGCCTCTCGGCCCTGAGCGCAGAGCTCATGACTGCGGATGGTGGCGAAGTGCTCTACGGCGTCGATGTACCCACCGCCACCTTCGAGCTACGCGGGTTCATACCCTTGTCGTTGCAGACGCATCCCTTCCTCGGTGACCACCGCGTGGGTGGCACGCCGTTGTTGCCGATGGCCTCTGCTTTGGACTACGTGGCCATGGCGGCACAATCTGTGGCTGCCGATCAACCACTGGTCATCAAGAATCTGCAATTGTACGCGGGCATAGAGGTCAACGAACCTACGTCCCTCGAGGTTCGGATGCAGGCGCGACGTTCGTCACGCGGTCAGCTTTCCGCCAAGCTTGAGCTGCGAGCGAATGACAAGCTCGCATACCGCGCCGAAGCTCTGGGCGACGGGTCGTTCCCCGCGGTCACCGTCCCGCCAGGCAAGGTCTTGCGTGACAAAGAGCTACCCTTCTCCCTCGCTACACTTTACGGAGACATCATCTTCCACGGGCCGCTTCTGCAGGGCATCGAACGCGTCGAAGAGCTCGGCGCGACCCACATCGTTGGTTGGGTAAGGACCTCTTCCCCCGCCGATTGGATTGCATCACCGCCGAATCCGGACTGGACGATCGATCCCTTGGTCATCGACTCAAGCTTCCAGCTCGTCCTCTACTGGATGTGGGCCCAGAAACGCCGCTTGGCGTTACCCGTCGGCCTGGGAGGTTTCGTCCAATACGTACCCTTTGGCGACGGACCGGTTAGATGCACAGCGGTGCTCCGATCCGCTGGCGATGACACCTTTGTTGGCTCGATCTCTTACGAAGATCAAAACGGTGTGTTGTTGGCATTGGTTCACGACGCCCGCGCGAAAGCCGTCGAGGCGAACCGAAAGGTGCCGACAATCGACAAAGTGCCGACAATCGACAAAGTGCCGACAACCGACATCGATGAGAAGTACTATCGCATCGAAAAGTTCGACGAGGTCGCCGGGTTGTTTCAACGTCTCGAGATGGCATCATTGATGGGCCTGAAGAACCCCTACTTCCCACTGCACGACGGTGTCGCCCGGGGCACGGCCATTATCAACGGCCAGGAGATGATCAACTTTTCGAGTTACAACTACCTCGGGTTGTCGGGCCACCCCTTGGTCAACGCCGCCGCCCAAGATGCTGTCACACGATTTGGCACATCGGCATCGGCGAGCCGCGTGGCGTCGGGCGAGATTCCGCTGCACCTCGAGCTCGAAGCGGCCTTGTCCGATTTGCTCAGCTGCGAGGCATCCATCGTCTTCTCCGCCGGTCATATGACCAATGAGACGACCATTGGTCATCTGCTGGGCGAAGGTGACCTCATCATTCATGATGCCTTGGCACACAACAGCATCCAAGAAGGGGCCAAGCTCTCTGGCGCCAAGCGAAGACCTTTCCCCCACAGCGATTGGGCCGCACTCGACGCCATCTTGTCGCAGATCCGCAGCCAATTTAAACGCGTCCTCATCGCCATTGAAGGCGTCTATTCGATGGATGGAGACATTCCCGATCTGCCGCGATTTATCGAGGTGCGAGACAAATATCGATGTTTGCTCTTGGTGGACGAGGCCCATTCGTTGGGCGTCATCGGTGCCACTGGCCGCGGCATTGGCGAGCTCTTTGACGTCGACCGTACCAAAGTCGACATTTGGATGGGCACTCTTTCAAAATCCCTCTCTAGCTGCGGCGGATATGTCTGTGGCACCAAGGCGTTGGTGGAATACCTCAAGTACACCGCGCCCGCGTTCGTATTTTCCGCGGGCATCACCCCTGCCAACGCTGCGGCGGCCAAAGCAGCGATCGAACAAATGCGTGCCCACCCCGAGCTTGTCGCAGAGCTGCAAGCGAACGCGGCGCTGTTTCTGTCCCTTCTCAAAGCACGGGGTATCGACACCGGTTTGTCGGGTGGCTCCGCTGTTGTCCCGGTGGTCGTCGGCAATTCTTTACTCAGTATGAAGTTGGCGGAGCGACTTGGCCAACGCGCCATCAATGCGCAGCCCATCGTTTACCCAGCCGTGGACGAGGATGCAGCGCGGTTGCGGTTCTTCTTGAGCTCAACCCACACGAAGGAGCAACTCCAACGAGCGGCCGATATCATCGCCGAGGAACTGGCAGCCCTGCGTGAGGGTTCCCTCAAGCCGCAGGCGTCCGCAACCTGACCCAGCTTCCAAGTGCCAACAATCAGGCGGCGGCGTCGAGAACAGCGGTGGCGATGGCCTCGGCTTCGGCAAGTTGGATGGCTTCGATGGACTCGCCCACCGCTGCACTGTCGAACACCTGACAGAGCAGAATGTCGGTGCGCAGGAATCTGACAAGTGGCCTGAGGGCACTGCATGCCCGGGCGATCTTGGCGCGCAGCTTGAGGTCCTTCCAGTGATCTTCGTAGGGCTGCATTAACAGCTCTTTGACGCGATCTATTCCTGCGACCAGCTCCTTTTCCTTGTCCACCAACATATCGCCCACGAACTCGAGGGAGCGTTCTGCGCCAATGACATTGACGAGATCGTGGTACAAGTGGGATTTCGGATCAAAGATCGCGGCACCTTCTTCTTTAAGTTGTCTTTGGAAAACGCGCACGGTACCGAGGGCAATCTGCGCGTCATGCAGGACTGCCGCCGACGAACGGAGTCGTTCGGGCAAAACCTCCTCGACACTTCGTTTTGGCAACCCTTTGGTTTCTGGGTGGGCGGTGCTGGCCCTGAGGATTTCCAATCGAGCGGCCAGCGCAGTTGCCTGACCAAGATTGACCAACCATTCGCTTGCGGCACCCAGGGCATTGCCCGCCGGATTTACGAAATGCCGAAAGCCTGCGAGATGTGGATGATAGACAGTGATGTCTGCGCCGACGCGCAAATCAAAGATTCCCGGAAGACCCAGTGCGAAGTAGAGGCTGATCTCGAGCCCCGGAGGAAGCTGGGCATCGGTGTGGAATGAGAAACCCACAGGAAAACCCAACTCATTTTTCAAATTGACAGTTTTGTAGTATTTGCCTGCCTTCACAAATGCGGGTCCCCAGGCGGGAAAACCCAAGGACGCGCCCCTGCTGGTCGATTTGAGACGCGCCACCCAAGTAATGACTTCCCAAAGGGATTCGAGGCGCACCGCTGCCACACCATTTCGGTATTCTTTAAGAGAGGAGTGGTTGATCGCAGCGGCCAACTTGATGCCCTGCCCGGCGATGCCAGCCCCAACCCCCGGAGCAATTCGCAAACAGAACAGCTCCCACGCCTTTTGGTCGGTAATTTTGCCCACAAATCCCCCTAGGCCATTGAGGAATTGGGCAATGCCATCCCAATTGGTATTCTTCTTCAGCTTGCCGATGAGCTCGTGGTCTTGTCGCTTGCTGGGATCACGAAGGAGATCGAACCAACTATCGAGATCTTCGGCGGCACCACGCAAGAGCGCCGCAGAGAGAAGGGTGTATTTCTGCTCCCCTGCGGATATCTTCTCCAGGCGTTTTGGCGATGACTGCAAGTTGGCCAATCCCTTGTTCATCTCCCGAAACATGCGCTGAGCCTCGTTTCGCTTTTCGTCCCCCATCTTCTCCAGATGAGCTGCCGCCTTTTCGATGGCAGCTTGGGTCGGTTTTCCTGCGGCGTCCATCACCGGAAGGAGCACATCCATGATTTCGTAATAGAGCTTCACCGGCCAGGTCAGTGCTTCACGAACTGCAAGTCTCGCGGCTTCTTTGCGGTTCCCGTCTTTCTTTGCGTCGGCAATCTTTTCGCGACCTAGCGCTGGGGGAAGCACCTTGCATGAGCCCATGGGAGGCGTGAGCTTTTTGGAAATATTTTCAAACTTTTCGAGAATGGGATCGGCCGTTGCGACAACCTTTGTCTCGAGTTGTGTCATTCGGGCCGATATTGGCATCCACGTTCCGAGGACCTTGGGGCCGATATCGATGTAAGCTAGCTCCTGGAACTCGAGAGCGTCGATTCGTGTCTGCTTTGATATTTCCAACAAGGTGGCAGCGTGGACTGTCGGCGCACCGGTGCCTTGGATTCCCAGCAGGTGGTATTGGATCCGTACTATCAGTTTTCTCCACAACTGATTCATCTCGAAGTGCGGACCCGTAGAATCCGGATTGGTGAGCTCTGCCCATCTTTTGGGGGCTTTGTTGGCTTTGCGTATCAAGCTGAAGAGTTCGTCGAACTCGTTGTTGAGTTGAAGTAGAGTGGTCTCGATTTTGTCTGTGCATACGCTTTCGTGCACGGACGCCGATGAATGGCCGCGCTCAGCCTTCACCCTGTCCTTTGTAACGAGCTCCCCTTCAACGCGGCTGTCGTCGAAAGACCTCGCAACGCGTACTTTGCTGATGATAGGCGTCTTCATCGCTGCCGGAGACTCCCTTCAAATAACATATTGTTTATCGGGCGGAATCTGCAAATGTTTCTTGTTCTCCATCTATCGTTCGATGACGCCGCCGCACACCACGGAATCGCCGTCATACAGGACAACAGCTTGCCCGGGTGTAATCGCCTGTTGCGGCTCGTCGAATCTCACCCGCACGCGGTCCTCGCCGCATGGCTCTGCTGTTGCACGACTGCCGCTATGACGGTAACGGATTTTCGCTTCGACAGACATGGGCCCTGTGAGTCCGTCGATCGAGATCCAATTGAGGCGACCTGCCGTGAGCTCGGTGCCGATGAGCTTTTCCACAGGGCCGACAACGACAGCATTTTGCTCGGGATCCAATCCCGTGACGTAAAGACGCTGGGAATGCGCTATTCCCAAACCTCTTCTCTGACCGATGGTGAAATACTCGATCCCCTGGTGCTGACCGAGCTCTCGACCGTCTTGGTCGACGATGGGGCCCGGCCGGGCATCACCGCAAAACAGCGATTGATATCCGCCTGCAGCGAAGTCTTGACTCTCCTCTTTCTCCGCAACTGAAAATCCATGGGCTGCGGCTATCTCGCGAACCTGGGATTTTTCCATTCTGCCGAGCGGCAGCACCGTCGTCGACAATTGTTCCTGGGTGAGACGCGAGAGAAAATAGGATTGTTCCTTGCGTGGGTCTTTACCCTTTTTCAGCAGCCACCTCCCACGTTCCTCGTCCTTCTCGACCAACGCATAATGCCCAGTGGCAAATCCATCCACCTGCTCACCGCAGTCGCGCAATCTTTGCGGAATGAGGCCAAACTTCATGGCCGCGTTACAATGAACGCAGGGATTGGGTGTCAACCCTGCGGCGTAGGCGTCACGACAGGGATCGAGGATCTGAGTGTTGTACGCGTCGGCCAAGTCGACCACCACAAACGGGATACCCAGCTTGTCGGCAACCCCGCGAGCGTCTTCGACATCTTGCTTTTCACCCGGACCATAACAGGCATGTCGATGTGCTTCGGTCGCCATCGCCCGACCATCCCAGATGGTCATGATAACGCCGACGACGTCGTGCCCCGCGTCACACAACAACGAGGCGGCAACGGCCGAATCGACGCCACCACTGAGACCCACGGCTATACGAGACTTCTTGCTCACCGCTCGTCACTCCTCGGGTATGCCATGCCACTAATTCTGCTGCGCAACATAACCATCTTCGCGAGATGTTGCTACTCCAACATCGCAGCCCGGGGTGCCACCACCCGCATTGACCTGGACCGAATATTGCTGCACTCACCGTCATGACGAATTTGAGCTGCACGGCATGGAATACGCAACCACATTGGGGTATCTGGGCATTCGAACGGATCCCCCTTGAGGGCCGATATGTAACCTGAGAGCACGGTTGTTCCGAATCGGTCAGCCAAACCATAGGGAAGGTGCCCCATTTCTCGCGCAAAAAAACTCAAAGAGCTGCTCACCCGCAAAGAGACCACGATCCTCATGGAGGCTCACAACGGCTTGTCGGCGAAACTTTGTGAAGAAGCCGGCTTTGAGGCTATCTGGGGCAGCGGACTGTCGATTTCCGCGGCCTTGGGTGTTCGGGACAGCAACGAAGCAAGCTGGACCCAAGTCCTCGATGTCCTCGAGTTCATGGCGGACGCAGCCAGCATCCCGATCCTCCTCGACGGCGACACAGGTTATGGGAATTTCAACAATGTACGTCGCTTGATCAAGAAGCTCGAACAACGCAACGTGGCGGGCGTATGTTTGGAAGACAAGCTGTTTCCGAAAACCAACAGCTTCATCGACGGCGAAAAGCAACGGCTCGCCGCCGTCGATGAGTTCTGCGGCAAGATCCGCGCAGCCAAGGACACCCAGCAAGACCCCGACTTCGTGGTGGTGGCACGGACTGAAGCCTTCATCGCCGGTTGGGGGCTCGAGGAGGCATTGCTCAGAGCCACCGCCTACGCCGAAAACGGTGCCGATGCAATCCTGGTTCACTCCAAGCGCAAAGACTCCAACGACATCATGTCGTTCATGGAGAACTGGAAGCTTGACGTCCCAGTGGTCATCGTTCCAACCAAGTACCCCACCGAGCCGCTGGCCAAGCTCGAAGCGGCTGGCGTCACCAATTTCATCTTCGCCAACCACAGTCTGCGCACTGTGATCACAGCATTGCAGACCAACCTGCGCAAACTCTATGAGACTCGCGATTTGATGTCGGTTCAGAACGACATCGTCAAAGTCGACGAGGTGTTTCGCCTGCAGAACGTGCAGGAGCTCAAGCGCTCAGAGCAACGCTATCTTCCCGACAACGCGGCCAACACTCGCGCCGTCGTTCTTATGGCAAGCAAAGGTGACTTCGGAGATCTGGTCGCCGACAAACCCAAGGCGATGCTACGCCTGCACGGCAAACCAATCCTCATATGGCATCAGGAAGCGTTCCGCCGCCAAGGCATTGTCAACGTTGCCGCCGTCCGTGGCTATCGCAAAGAGGCGGTCAATGTCGAAGGACTGCACTATTTTGACAACGACGACTTCGCTTCCACAGGCGAGCTCAGCTCCCTCTACGCTGCGCGCGACTTCCTGCGGGGCGACATGATTGTCGCCTATGGCGACATCGTCTTTGACGACTTCATCCTGCAGAATCTGATGACCGCTCCCGGAGCCATCAAGATCGCAGTGGACGCCGCTTGGAAGCTCAGAGCGCGATCCGATGCCCACCGTGATCTGGTGATCACGGATGGCGATGCCGACCCCCTACGAGACCACACCTGCCGTCTCCTCGAGATCGGCAGCAGCAACAGAGCGGTCAGCCAAGACAAAGCCACCGGCGAATGGATTGGCTTGTTGTACCTGAGCGCCGAAAAGACTGGACAGATCGCAGCGCTGCTCGACGGGTGGGCGAACAAACAGCCAGAGAAGCTGAAACATGGCGACCTGCCGATGCTGCTCAACCACCTGGTGGCAAGTGGAGAAACTATTTCTGTGGTTCACTCCTACGGCCACTGGCGAGATCTCGATGACCAAAAGGATCTGTTGGCAGCGCAGAACGCGGAACAGCCAAACTGATCGGAGTCATGGAAATGC
>Ga0156400_1366_pt2 | contig 13203 bp, 10 predicted proteins | sample RifOxyA3_FD_108044 | JGI IMG/M metagenome (GOLD analysis project Ga0156400, IMG submission 108044) | Deltaproteobacteria bacterium RIFOXYA12_FULL_58_15
TGTGATTTGCGACAGCTCCTGCGATGGATACAACACCGCGGGTTGTTTTGGTGCCATTGCCACATCCTGCGGTGACGGCATCGCCAACGGTCTCGAGTTCTGCGACGGCGACGACTGGTTGGTCGATTCGTCCTGCGCCGGCCTCGATCTCGGAACAGGCACCATCGGCTGCACCGAGACGTGCACCCTCGACCTCACCACTTGCTCAGAGCCTGACTTCTGCGCTGCTCAAGGCTGGTACGGGGATGGGTTCTGCGATGCCTGTGAGCTGATGGGCGGCAGCGTCGATGCCGACTGCTACGACTTGTGTGAGGTCTCCGACAGTTCCTGCGCCAACTATTTTGATGCCCGTGTCCACGTATGGACCTGCGGCCACCTTGGGCTCGAGGACCCCGACTGCGGTACTTGCGGCAATAACATCCTCGAGGGTGGCGAGATCTGTGACTCCGGCCAGATTGACGACCTCACATGCACCGATTTCTACTTCGGCAGTGGCAACCTCAGCTGCACCAGCACCTGTGTGCCCGACTTCACAGCATGTGCTTCGGCAACCTGTGGGGACAACAACGCTGAAGGTGGTGAAATCTGCGACGGCACCGACCTCTCTGGCATCACCTGCCAGGACCTCGGCTACGTGAGCGGTACCCCGACTTGCCTAGAGGATTGCAACGGTTTCGACGAGTCCACCTGTTCTAACGGCGAATGGGCGTGTAATTCCGACTATTATGGAACCGACGACGGTTGCGATTGCGGGTGCGGAGTTGCCGACCCCGACTGTGCTGATGCCACCGTCGACTCATGCAGGTTCTGCGGCAATGATGGATCATGCGGCAGGCTCGACTGCTCCAACATCAATCCCACCAACAACGCCGTCTGCGCGCAGGACACCGGGGAGTGGCTGTGCCCCTTGAGCTATTACGGCAGCGACGACGGCTGTGATTGCGGTTGCGGCATCGTCGACCCCGATTGCAACGATGCAACGGCTGCTTCGTGCGTCTACTGCGACTGGGAAGGATCCTGCGGCATGGACGATTGCTCCAACATCGCAGCCGACGACAGCAGCGTTTGTGCTTGGACCTGCGATCCCGACTTCTATGGGACCGACGATGGTTGCGACTGTGGATGTGGCATCGTCGATCCCGATTGCACCGATGCGACGTCCACATCGTGTGACTGGTGCAACTGGATCGGTTCCTGCGGCACCAGCGACTGTTCGACAATCGACGACAGCAACAACAGTATCTGCGACTAACCCGGCTCCTTGCGTCAGCTGCGCACTGCTGTGGTGCGCGGCGGCGCGACGAGACCAGCCGGGACAGTTGCGCTCTTCACACTCACTTGCAATCCGCGCTCCCGCGCCAGTCGGCAGATCCCCACCGCCCCTAGATTCACCACCCCGGCGCCGCGGACCAAGTTTGGATCCTGCCACATCTCCCACTCGTGCTTGACGATCGCGGTCAATCCTATTCCCACCCGCCCAGCATCCGCCGTGACGAGACCGATAAACGCCTGGGCATATCCGCCGCGCAAACCGGGCGCGAATTGGTGAATCCGCAAGAGCTCGCGTAGCTGTTGAATCTCACCTGTTAGGTAGAGTCCCAAACACCAAACACGAAAGACGTTGAATATTTGATGGAAAAACAGAGCGGGATCTGTCACCACCTCGAACAAACGGTTTGCCAGCGGTAAATCGCCGAGCGCCACCGCCGCATACAACGCTTCTGCTGAGGCCATCGCCCGACCGCCAATGATGTCCGAGTTCTTGTCGAGTCGATATTTTCCCGCGCGAAGCTCTCGATGCAATTCCAGCATGAGATCGATCCCCTGGAGAATGTCATCTCTCCATGGCCCCTCGTCGCGGTCAATGAATAGACGACAGTGCGCCCGTGCCGCCAGACGGTCGAAGAGGCCACCGTAGAGATCTGGACTGGGAAGCTGACTCTGTATGTCGTCGAGCTCAAGAACAATGGCGCGTCCTCGATCACGCTCCGCCACCGCCGTGCGCTCGAGCTCGGCAAGTTGCTCACGCACGTCTTGAACCTCACCTCGCAGCCGCAGAACCTCAGATTCACGATCCTCAATCTGAATCGACAACTTGGCGCGGTCCCGGCGCAACCGCCTTTGAATGGCACCGGGGCCCACCCGCTCCATCTCGGTTTTGAAATCCTCGCTGCGTTTTCGCAGACCGCCGATCTCCTGGTGCAACGTCGCGATACGCATGTTGTGCTCAGTGAGAACCGTGGCAGCCTTGGCTGCCCCCGCTTCGGCCGCTAGTTGCGCCGCTTTTGAGTGATTGACACGCTGCAGGAGACTCGAAAGCTCAGCGTCGACCGCTGTTGCCCTCACCTTCGCCTGCAGCAGCTCGGCCTGCATCCGCGGAACATCCACCTCGAGGTCCGCGAGCAATCCCAACGCGAATGCTTCGCTCAGCTCCATCTCACCTTCATCTTCCGTCTTTGTGCCATGATGCTCCATCCAGAGGTCTTGCACCACTGCCACGGTGCTGCTACAGGGCCGTAGTCGATGGCCATGTTAGCACAACGTTGGACACAGATTCTTCTGTTCGTGGCAATTGCGTCCGCAGCCGTGCCGGCCTGCGATGACCCCTGCCTAGAGCTCTCCCGTGATATCTGCCGATGTGAGCGTACGGAGTACGATCAACAAGCATGTATTCAACGGGTCGAAGCGGTGGCCCTCGAGGCGGAGCCAACTGGGGGTGAGGAGGAATGTTGTGCGCAGCTCCGAGAAAGCTGCACGTGCGACGGACTTGCGGCGGGTGATCTCGCCGCATGCGGCCTCGCCCAAGAGGAAGAGGGCACTTTGGAACGTCAGTGCCTAGTCCCTGAATCTCTGGCCCCAACCAACTGAGGGGTGGAGGGAGGAGCGGCAGCGTGCTAAGACGCAATGCCGTCGCATGGCCACACCCCTGAAAAAGAAGCGGAAGTCGCGCAGACGAAGACTTCCATTGAAGTTTGATCTGCGTAAGGCGATGTTCGCCCTGCCCAACCTCTTCACCCTGTCGTCGGTGTTCTGTGGTTTCTACGCGGTCGTACTGACATCACAGGACCAGAGCCCGCAACAGTTGTACCGAGCCTGCCTTGCGGTTTGCTTTGGTGTTTTCTTTGACATGGCCGATGGCCGTGTCGCGAGATTGACACGCACACAATCGGCGTTTGGCGTCCAACTCGACTCTCTCGCCGACCTCGTCACATTCGGAGTTGCGCCCGCCCTCATCGTTTTCCACTGGGGGCTCTCAGAGATGGGCCTGGCTGGAGCGTTGATCGGCTTCATCTACGTCGGCTGCGGAGCCATTCGGCTCGCGCGGTTCAATGTGCTGGCTGAACGGACCCCAGGAACCATGAAATATTTCATCGGCGTTCCGATTCCATTGGCAGCCGGGGTTCTCATTTCGCTCGTGATGTTTCATCAGCGCGCATTTGACGCACCCGTCAGCCGCACACTCAGCATAGTCGCTCTGGTTCTCATTGTTTCCTACTTGATGATCTCCAATGTGAGGTACCGCACCTTCAAAGATCTCAAGCTCACCCGCAAGAGCATGACGCTGGTTTTCACCCTGATGGTGCTGTTCGCCGTCATCTGGACGCGCATACGCCCCACATTTGCGGTGCTGGCGTTTTCTTGGGGATACCTAACACTCGGCCTCATCGAAGAGGTCGTGTTCTTTCGTCGGCGACAGCACATCGCAGCCGCTGCACCGATCGACGACGCTATCACCTCAACCCAGGATGCCGTCCAACGGGAAGACAGCCCATGAATCGAAACAAGCTCCTCGCCGGCTTAACACGCCTGGCCGCTCCAGAATCAGCTCCTTTTGATGAACTCGAAACTCGCAATGCTCTGGTTGAATGGCTGACCGAGCTCAAGTTCCCATTTGAGGTCGATCGTTTTGGTAACACGCTGGTTCGCATTCGACACGGACACCCACGGCGACAAGTTGCCTTCGTGGCCCATCTCGATCATCCTGCCTTCAGGGTCATGTCCGTGAAGGGGCCACTCGTCACCTGCCGCGCCGAAGGGGGGGTTCCCGCCCGTGGCGTGCGTGGCGCGAAGGTGGTCTTCCCGAAAACAGCAGAGGGTCCGGTGTTGGGAACGATCGACTCCGTGAAGACCAAAGGTGGCGACCGGCCGCGAACCGATGTTGCAACCGTTCGCATCGGTGCACGTGTCCCACCGCCGAAGATTGGCGAGTTTGGCGTCTTCTCTATTCCCGCGTTGAAACGCGCCGGCAATCGTCTCAAGATGCGCGCCGCCGACGACCTGGCCGGTGTTGCGGCGATCGTTGGCGGCCTGGCAGATCTCAGCAAGGGCAGCAATCCAGTTGATGTCACCGCCATGTTCACCCGTGCTGAGGAGGTGGGTTTTCACGGCAGCATTGCCCTTGCCATCGAAGGCAAGATCCCACGAGACACAACGATCGTCTCGGTCGAGTGCAGCGAAGCAAACGACAACATCAAGCTCGGCAAAGGACCTGTCGTTCGTCTGGGCGATCGCAGCGGGCCATTTGCTCCGCAGAGCTGTGCCCTTGTGCGAGGTGCAGCCGAGAACACAAAGAAGCTGACCTTCCAGAAGGCGATGTTGACCGGTGGCAGCTGCGAAGCCACAGCGTTCACCGTTTTCGGGTTCGACGCTGCAGGCATCGCGTTGCCGCTCCTGTGTTACCACAACCAGGGGCCCCGCGGTGTTGCCGCTGAGGAAATCGATCTCCGCGACCTCGAGGGCGCGGTGCAGCTCATCGTCGCCACGGCAGAGCGTGCTGGCGCCGGCGTCGAGGACCTCGATCTTCTGCGCAACGAGCTGGTGTTGTCATCCACCGATGGTCGTGAACGTCTGCGTGAGCCGATCGATCCGATCACGGGATATCCACGGGCTGCTCGGTTCTAGATTCCGACCCGGAACAACCTGCTGCTTCCGCCCCCCAAAAAAAAGATCACAAAAAGTACGTGCCGTCTGTTCCCTCACGCTCGCTCAGCACAGTTAGCAACGCGACGGACGTTGTCGTGTCAGACGATTTTGCAACCGTGACGTGGGACATCGGACCCATGACGATTTGTGGTGCGACGATGAAAGGAAACAAAAAAAAGGGCAGCCAGCGGCTGCCCTTTTGTACTGCTTGCTCTAGAAGCTTACTTCTTCTTCTTAGCTACTTTCTTCTTGGCCACTTTCTTCGCGGCCTTCTTCGTCACTTTCTTCTTTGCTTTCTTCTTTGCTGCCATTGCCAACCTCCAATAAGGGTGTTCAGATTTGTGAATCTTAGTTTTGGTATTTCAAAGTGTCAACGGTTTTTCTTCACTACGTCGGTCCTTTCGCAAGGGCCCCGAACGACTCTCGAAGGCAAGTGATGACCGACAAGCAGCACCGTTTCTCCCTTCGCACCAACCTTTCTCCGTGTGGCGACCAACCGCGAGCCATTGCCGAGCTGATCAACGGGTTCGAGAACGGACAAAACCGCCAGACACTCCTCGGCGTGACTGGCTCCGGAAAAACTTTCACGGCCGCCAAAGTCATTGATGCGCTGCAATTGCCAACCTTGGTAGTTGCTCACAACAAAACCCTTGCCGCACAACTCTACGGCGAATTCCGCGATCTCTTCCCCGAAAGTGCCGTTGACTATTTTGTTTCCTACTATGACTACTACCAGCCTGAAGCCTACGTTCCGTCGTCAGACACCTATATAGACAAGGATGCGACCATCAACGACGCCATCGATCGCATGCGCCACGCTGCCACACGATCCCTTTTTGAGCGCAACGATGTCATCATTGTCGCGAGCGTCTCCTGCATCTATGGCCTCGGTTCAGCTGAGGCCTACTACGACATGCTGGTATTTTTGCAGACGGGTGACACCATCGACCGAGATGTCGTGCTGCGCAAGCTGACCGATATCCAGTACGAACGCAACGACATCGATTTCCATCGTGGCACCTTCCGGGTGCGAGGGGATGTCCTCGAGGTGTTTCCTGCCCACGAGCTCGACGTCGCGGTGCGGATCGAATGGTTCGGAGACGAGATCGAGGCGATTCAACACGTCGATCCCTTGCGGGGAAAAAAGATCGCCGACCTCGAAAAGATCGCCATCTACCCATCCACCCACTACGTCGTCACCCCCGAGTCTCGTCGCCGCGCCCTCGAACAGATCCGCTCCGAGCTGGAGGAGAGACTCGTTTCCCTGCGCAAAAGTGACAAGTTGCTCGAGGCGCAGCGCCTCGAACAGCGCACCCTCTTTGATCTCGAGATGATCGAGCAGATGGGGTACTGCAACGGTATCGAGAATTACTCACGGCACCTTTCGGGTCGCGCCCCGGGACAGCCGCCGCCCACCCTTCTCGATTACTTTCCCAGTGACTTCCTCATGGTCATCGACGAGAGCCACCAAACAGTCCCCCAAATCGGTGCCATGTACCGCGGCGATCGTTCGAGGAAGGAGACTCTTGTGGATTTTGGTTTCCGCCTGCCATCGGCCCTCGACAACCGACCCTTGCGCTTTGACGAGTTCGAGAGCCGCGTCGACCGGCTCCTCTTCGTCAGCGCCACACCCGGCGACTACGAGCTTGTGCAGTCGCGCGGTGTCGTGGTCGAGCAAATCATCCGACCGACGGGACTCATCGACCCCGAGGTCGAGGTTCGCCCTGCCAAGACCCAGGTCGACGACTTGCTCGCGCAAATCCGCGCACGAACGTGCAAGGGCGAGCGAGTCCTTGTGACGACGTTGACCAAAAGAATGGCAGAGGATCTGACCGAGTTTCTCGGAGAAGCCGGCGTGCGCGTACGCTATCTCCACTCGGACATAGACACTCTCGACCGCATCGAGATCCTCAGTGACCTTCGTCGAGGTGCGTTCGACGTGCTCGTTGGTATCAACCTCTTGCGCGAGGGCCTCGATTTGCCAGAGGTCTCCCTCGTGGCCATACTCGACGCTGACAAGGAAGGATTCTTGCGCTCGGAACGTTCGCTCATTCAGACTATCGGACGCGCTGCCCGACACATCGATGGCAAGGCGATCCTGTATGCCGACAACCTCACCGGCTCGATACAAGCCGCCCTCAATGAGACCCATCGCCGTCGCGAGATACAGTTGGCTCACAACCTGGAGAATGGCATCACACCCAAGAGTATTGAAAAGGCCATCCGCGACATTGCCCCAGGCATGCGAATGGAGGCCAAGAGAACGGTCCTCGAGTCGATGAATGATTTGCCCGTAGCAAAAATGCCACAACGCGTCGCCGATCTCCGCCGACAAATGCGCGACGCCGCCGATGCACTGGCATTCGAACGGGCAGCCGAACTGCGCGACCAAATATTCGAACTCGAGCAACTGCACCTGGATCTGGGCTGAGTCATGCGCGACGACCTTCGGGATAGACTCTTGCAATTCCCTAGGGCGCCCGGCGTCTATCTCATGAAGTCGACGGACGGCGAGATCTTCTACATCGGCAAGGCCAAAGATCTCAGGGCTCGAGTCAAGAGCTATCTCAATGGCGTCGACACCCGTGCGTTCGTGGCGCTGCTCGATACGCTCCTCGACGATGTCGAGATCGTGTTGACCAACAATGAGAAGGAGGCCCTTCTCCTCGAAGATCAGCTGGTCAAACGGCACCAACCGCGCTTCAACGTCAAGTTGGTGGACGACAAGCGTTTTCTCCGCTTGCGGCTCGACCCCCGTGAGACCTACCCTCGCTTGCGAGTCGTCCGTCGCTTCTCACGCGATGGCGCTCGATATTTCGGCCCGTACCACTCGGCGCACGCTATCCGCGAGACCCTGCGAATTGTTAACCGTCACTTTGGCCTGCGCACCTGTTCCGACCGCGTCATGCGCAGCCGTCATAAGCCGTGTTTGCAACATCAAATCAAACGTTGCCCGGCCCCTTGTGTCTTCGACTTGTCAAACGGCAGCTATGGGGACACCGTCCTTGACGTCGTCGCTTTTCTCGAAGGTAGGCAATCGCAGCTCATCGACACTCTCGAGGCAAAGATGCGTCGTTTGGCCGCCGATCTCCTCTTCGAGCAGGCTGCAAAAGTACGCGACCAGATCAAAGCCGTGCGCCGCTCGTTGGAGAGACAGGGACTGGTGAGTCCCCAGGCGATCAACCGCGACGTCATTGGGATCCATCGTGAGGGTTCGGAGCTCGAAATTCACGTGATGCGGACACGGGATGGCAAACCCGTTGACGCCCATCGCTACGCCCTAACACAGATGGAGGCACCGACCTCCGAGCTCCTCACCGACTTTGCGATGCAGTATTATGGTGACATCGCGGAGATTCCTACTGAGATCCTCTTCTCCACTGACATCCATTGGCACGATGTGCTCGCCCAAGTGCTGAGCGAAAAAGCCGGGAGGAAGGTGCGGGTGGCGATTCCCCAAAGGGGAGAGAAGAGGACAATGGCCGTGCTCGCCGCGAGAAACGCGGAACAAACCTTTGCCAGCAGTCGGCGCAGGGCCATAGCGGCGCAGGGCGCAGTGCTTCGTCTACAGCGCCGGTTACACCTTCGTCAGGCCCCAGAGATCCTCGAATGTTTTGATATTTCCCACTTGGGCGGAACGGATATCGTTGCTTCAGCGGTGCGCTTCGAGCAGGGCGAGCCCCGCAAAGACGGATATCGCTATTATAAGGTTCGCTCGCTCGAAGGGCAGGATGACTTCGCTGCCATGTACGAGATCCTCAGCCGTCGAGCTCGACGTGGCCTCGAGGAGGGAGACCTCCCCCATCTGATTGTCATCGATGGTGGCAAAGGCCAGCTCAACGCGGCGCGGGCCGCACTCGAAGATCACGGCATCGACGATGTCGACTTGATTGGGTTGGCCAAGGCGCGCCCTCTCGGCCCAAAGTCGACGATCGCACAACAGGAGTATTCAGCAGAGCGGGTGTTCGTTCTCGGTCAAAAAAACCCTGTGGTGTTGCGACAAGATTCTGCCGAGCTCTTTCTGCTGACACGTGCCCGTGACGAGGCCCACCGCTTTGCCGTGGGTTTTCAACGAAAGGCTCGAGGCAGAAGAATGAGCCATTCTGAGCTCGATGACATTTCTGGAGTTGGACCCAAAAAAAGGGCGGCGTTGCTCCGGACGTTTGGCTCCGTTGCGAAAATCCGTCAAACCGCACTTGCCGAGGTGGCAGCGGTGGTGGGCGAGAAGACGGCAAGAGCCATATGGGATGGCCTTGTCGATGGCGACAAGCTCGATTGAGCTTCGCCTCTATGCGACTCTCGGCTAAGTTCACATTCATGGCTTTTCGCATCCTTGCGCTCATTCCCGCTCGCTCAGGCTCCCGCGGCCTTCGGCACAAGAACGTTCAGAAGGTGGGCGGCATCCCCATGCTGCAAAGAGCTGTATCCTTGGCCCTGCAAAGCCAACGACGGGGGGAAAGCTGGCATGTGATGGTCAGCACCGACTCGCGCGCCTACGCTGACCTCGCCAAGAAAGCGGGTGCCGACGTACCGTGGCTCCGCCCCAAACGTTTGTCCTCGAGTGGTGCCCGCCTCATCGACGTCGTCCTTTACACGCTCGAGTGGCAGGAGCGCCGCGGCCATACCTACGACGCCGTCGCCATGCTCTCCGCTGCCACCCCCCTCACTGCCATCCGGGACCTTCGCAAAGCCATCCGCATGCACCGACGGCAGGGCGATGCAGTCATCTCTGTAACCAAGAGCAAGATCCCGGACCCCTGGCGCTTTGGCCTGGAGGGGGGACGACTCACAGCCACCGCCCAGAACCACCGCATTGATCGTAGACAAGTGAGCCCCGATCGCTACCAACTCAACGGTGCCATTTATATTGCGACACCCGCGTGGTTGAACAAACATCGGCAGTTTTTCGTGCCAAACAAGTCCATTGCCCTCGTCATGCCCGATGGGCGGTCTGTGGACGTTGACAGCAAATTGGACCTTGATTGGGCGCGATTTTTGTGTTCCACAGAGTTCCCACGGGGAGACAAGTGATTTGACATCAATCGAAGTGGAGACTAAAAGCTCTACTCTCAGCGTTTGGTCACCCCAAAGGGTCTCCAACTTTGATTGCAATTCGAGAGGGGAGCTTCCACAAAACATGGGAAGCCCGAGTGGGTCTATATTGCGAATGCTGTTCTTGAAGACCATTTCGTCGACAGTTTTGCTGTTGACGTTGTTCGCTGCACAGGCGAAAGCCCAAGATCTGCCCAATGACGCCACGGGGTTCAAGGTTGGGGACGGTCGTCTGCACCCCTACCTGCAGGTGGACAGTCGTTTCGTTGCCAACCCAGGACGGCAGTCCGGCGGCGGAACCAACGATGTTGTGTTGGTAGCCAGGCCCGGGCTCGATTTTGTCTTGCCCTCTGATGCCCTCGACTTCAAGCTCAATGGCGATGTCGAGTGGCGCCAGTACATGAATGTGGGCGACGAGGACACGAGCAAGTTATCCACCCTCATGGGGCAAGCCGCCCTCGATGCGCAGATCAACAAACAAGGTGCCGTGGGCTTTGGGCTGCATGAGCGGTTCCAACGCACCGCCGATCCTGGCAATCAAACCGTAACTGCCCGACTTCTAAGGGTCACCAATGATGCGGGGCTCGGCATTGACCTTCGTCCCGGCGGTGGGGCGTTGGTGTTTAGCCCCAGCTACAACTTCATCTACGAACGCTACGATCGTCCCGAATCCGAGGCGGATCCAGGCACCTATCTGCAAGATCCAGAGAACCTCGACAGCATGACGCATCTACCCAAGCTGCGGGCGTCCTGGAAGTTCTTGCCAAAGACTGCTCTTTTTGTGGAGGCCGAAGGTCAATTGACCGTTTATCCAAATGCCGCAGTTGATACCAACGTTGACACCAACATCTTTTTGGCTCAGGTGGGTGCGGCTGGCAGCGTCACTCAGAAGATCGCTCTCTTGCTCAAGGCGGGCTACGGCGGCACCTTCATTTCCGCTGACAACCTCGGTGCCGACGCCAACTTCAACTCGGTAGTCGGTCAGGCAGAGTTTAACTACCTCGCCTCCGAGACCATGCGTTTTCGTGCAGGCGCGTTGCGTACCGTCAAGGCCACTCCCCTGTTTAAGTACTTCGACTTGGTGCGCGGTTATGTGGGCTACGATCAGACCTTTGGCGCATTCCAGGTCGGTGCCAAGCTCTCGTACGACTACATGATTTTCGCCACCGCCGTTTCTGGACCAACCAGTGACCGCAACGATGGAAATTTCCAGGCTGAGCTCTCCTTGGCCTATCGCGCCACTGAGTGGCTGACGGTGTCACTCACGGAACGAGCCGACTCGCGCTCGTCTGACTACAGCGCTGGCGCTGATAGCCCCCAATTCGACTACTTCATGAACGACCTGTTTCTCCGCATCAGCGCCCGCTATTAGTCCGTTGGAAACGTGATTCGTGCGCCATCTCCAAGTTCTCCAAGTCTCCAAGTCCTGTTCCTTGACTCAGACACCGCACGGCACCTAGACTAGCGGGAACTCAAATTTTTGTCGTGGTGACATGAGCCGCATCATCGGGATCGATCTTGGAACAACAAACACCTGCACGGCGTTTGTGTCGAACAAAATCCCTCGGGTCATACCAACGGAGAGCGGTTTCAATACGATGCCGTCGGTGGTCACCTTCCATCCAGATGGCACCGTGTTGGTTGGGCAGGCCGCCAAGGAGCAGATGCTCACCTACCCGGAGCGCACCCTGCATGGCATCAAACGCCTGTTGGGGCGGCAAGGCAGCTCTCGAACCGTGCAAGAGTTGCGCGGCTACTTCAGCTACAAGATCGTCACCGGCGAGAAGGGTCTCGCAGCCGTCGAGGTGGGCGGAAAGATCCACACCTGTGACGAGATCCAGTCACACATTCTCAAACAAATCAGACGATACGCTGAAATCAATCTCGGCGAAGACATACCCGATGTCGTCATTGCGGTCCCTGCCTACTACAGCGACCAACAACGAGCGCTGGTGAAACGTGCGGGAAGTCTCGCTGGCTGGAACGTCAAGCGCATCGTCAATGAGCCAACAGCGGCCGCCCTGGCCTATGGCTTCAACCGTGGTTTCGACCAGAAGATCCTCATCTATGACTTGGGGGGCGGAACTTTCGATGTCTCTATTCTCGAGATCACCGGGAACGTTTTCCAGGTCGTCGCGAGCGGTGGCGACATGTTCCTCGGCGGCTCTGATTTCGACGCGCGGATTCAAGACTGGATACTCGACATGCTGCGCAAACAATACAAGGTTGAGCTCGACGACGACCCTGCTGCTTTGCAGCGGGTGCGCAGCGCGGCAGAGCGCGCCAAGATCGAGCTGTCACTTCTAGCCAATACTGAAATCCGACTCCCTGCGCTCGTGGAACGGCGGGGCAAGTCGATTGATGTCAACATGGTTCTCGACCGTGACACTCTCAATTCTCTCACAGAGGACCTGGTCGGCCGTACCATCAGTGTCATCGACAGGCTTCTCGAGGACTGCCACATCGGCAAACATGAAATCGAGGAGGTCATTCCCGTCGGTGGCCAAACGCGCATGCCACTGGTCGTCGACGCCATCACCTCGCATTTCAACAGATCCCCACGTAAGGGCATTCACCCTGATGAATGCGTCGCCCTCGGCGCGGCCCTGCTTGGTGACTCGTTGGCCAAGATCGACGCCGTGACGTTGCTGGACACCCTCAGCGTCCCTCTCGGTGTCTCTGATCGGAATGGCAAACTGAAAGTCCTCATCGACAGAAACGTGCGACTGCCCCACAAGGCATCCATGGACATCGCCACGCAGACAGACAACCAAACGGTGCTCGAGCTCGACGTGTACCAGGGCGAATCCGAGATCCCCGTTCAATCGGCAGAGTATCTCGGCACTCTCATTTACGCGGACATCCCACCTGCCCCGGCCACAACGGTCAAGGTGAACATAGAGATGCTTCTCGACGCCGAGGGCATGTTGAGCATCACCGCATCCAACAACCAGTCAGGGGCCCCTAAGAAGATCACCCTCACCACTGTGGAACGCCCAACCAACGATGACTCGCTGGAGGAGCGCCGAGGACCGGGAGTCGTGCCGCCTGAGCCGAGCTCTGGTCTCAAAGGCCTAGTCCGAAGCCTGTGGAGCAAGAAATAAACAGCAACGCCTTGAAAAAGATCCACGTCGCGATACTTCGTTGTCGCCTCCGGTGCCTGCTCATGTACCACAACGTACACTGCGCGGGCTCCTCGGCTCCGCCTCGTCTCGCTCGTGTCTCTTT
>Ga0156400_1113_pt1 | contig 13194 bp, 12 predicted proteins | sample RifOxyA3_FD_108044 | JGI IMG/M metagenome (GOLD analysis project Ga0156400, IMG submission 108044) | Deltaproteobacteria bacterium RIFOXYA12_FULL_58_15
CGCCACCTTCGTCTTCCTCAGTCCTAATCGCGATGAAGCCCAAGCTTTCGATAAACGACTGCGAAGTCCACAGCTTCGACGCCCGGCTGCCCCTGCATCGCGTGTTCCTGGTCCCTGAGCATATCGACAACCTTGGTACGGCCCGCCTTGGTCTTGACGGCCTCGCGTGGCGTCTTGCCTTTCAACGCCGGCAGACGTTTGTCGATCCAGGATTCGATGTGCTGCTGCATGAACGGTCCGAGAAGCTGAGCCTGCACATCGGCTGGAATCTCATCTCGTGGCTCGTGCCGCTTGGGGTTCTTGGCCGCCTCGGCCAGAGCGACATCCAGATCCTTAATGGAGTCCACGCGATGTCGGGCAATGCCCTCAAGATACTCTTTGAGCATCTCCCGTCCCCGTTCGAGCCGCTCCCGTGACTTCGTCTCCAGGACGAGCCGCCGGCCATCAACGCGGATGGTACCGAGGCTTAACGGTCCAGCCCCGAGTTGTTTGCGACCCTTGCGGTCGACCCAGGTGAATCCGTCGTTGTCGTCGTTGATATTCGGATGGGCCGCGAGCTTGGCCTCGACTGCTGCCGCGTCGCTGACATCGAAGATGGCCTGGCAAAAGACAATATCCTTGCCGTCCATCGTGACCATCTTGGGTGGCCGCCAGCTGGCGAACGCTTCGCGGAGTGCCATCTGTGCCGCCGGAGCGGTTTCCCGAAGCAGGAGCTTGTCTGCGACACCAGGTCGTGCTTTCCGGAGACGACGAAGCTCCTTGCTGATCGCCTTGAGAGTCAACTCCCGGTGGACCCGAGGCACTCCGCAGTTTGGCCCGGTCATCTCGAAGTGGTCGCCCAACCAGACCACCCAAGCCAACATCAGGTCGAATTTCTCGAGCGAGTGCGTTGCCGATTTTTCTCGTACGAACAAACGCTCATTGGTCGCGAGGTCGAGAAGATCGAGGCCCGCATCGACCTCAACAGTCTGCACCTCAAAAAGAGAGAACCAGGCCGTGTCCCTGAGCGCCTGAAGAGCTTCGGCCTCATCGCCTCGAAGACTCGAGCCCTTCTCTCGTAGAAAGATGTCGATGGCACGGTCGCCGTCAGCGTTGGGATGACCGTAGGCGATGTAGGCAATATTGAGTGCCTCTTCCCATTCACCAACTTGGCGTTTGGGCCCGGACAACTTCAAGAACGCTTGCCCAAATCGGAGCTTGTCCTGAAACGAGAAGTCGATCAGCTTCTTGACCGCCATTTGATACGCATCCGGCCCTGCTGACGTCCGCAGGAACGAGCAACCAACCGGGCACTTGATTTCCTTCTTCTGGTGTTGGCCGCAACAGCGCGGGCACACAGTGCCTTTGAGGGCGGGGCACGGCCGTTTGGCACCGCCACCCCCACAGTGTTTGCAGGTTGCCATGGCGGAGAAGCTATAACGGTTAGACTTGGGACTGTCCATCGACCCGGCTCGGCGTTGGTGATACCAGAGCACAATAAGTCAACGAGGTGCTGCCATGAAACAAGACATTGACCTCACCCGCCTGACCGAAGACGAGCTCATTGCGCTCAACCGCCAGGTTGTCGAGCGCCTACGGTTCCTCCGCCAGACCCGGTCCTACCAAGCGATGGCCGCGTTCAACATCGGGGACACGGTGTCGTTCACCCCCGAGGCTGGCAAAATTGTCGTGGGCACGGTCGTCAGGCTCAACCAGAAGACCGTGACGGTCGTGACGAAGGATGGGCACAACTGGAGGGTGGCACCGTCGTTTCTCTCCCGGACCACCGATGCCAATTCTCTGGACCGACCACGGGTCGATGGCGGCCAAGGGGATGTCGTGCTACTCCATGAGCTGTCCGGCAAAGGTCGGCCCTGGCGATAGACCGAACGGAGCCAATCATGCACCAACACCACGTCTGCCCCTGGTGGGCCGGCTATTGGCTCGCAAGCCCCTTGCGCCGGTTGCTGCAGAACCCAGACAAGATCCTGACGGACCACATCAAGCCCGGCATGACCGTGGTCGACGTCGGCTCAGGCATGGGGTTCTGGACGATCCCGATGGCGCGGTTGGTTGGACCCGCCGGCAAGGTCATCGCCCTCGACGTACAGGACAAGATGCTGTCGAGCTTGCAGCGTCGGGTTACGAAGGCAGGGGTCGGGGACAGGGTGGAGACCAGGCTCTGCCCAGGCGACCGCCTTGCCATCGACGACCTCACCGGCCGGGTCGATTTCATCCTGGCCTTTGCCGTGGTCCACGAGGTTCCAGACGTTTCGATCTTGATGGGCCAGCTCCACCGCGCTCTTCATCCTGGCGGCAAGGTGTTGGTGGGCGAGCCGGCAGGTCGGGTGCCGGACCACGAGTTTGCTGAAGAGTTGGCGGCAGCCGAGAAGGCGGGGCTCAGAGTTGTTGATCGGCCCATCATCAGCAAGAGCCGCGCCGTGGTTCTGGAGAAGACCTCGCACGGCTCTTGATGCCAGGCTCCTCATCAACGACGAGCTCTACCGAGAGGTCGTCCTCGACAAGCTCGTCCACGCTCGAGAGTCGGTGTGGATCGCAACCGCCAACCTCAAGGCCATGATGGTCGAGCAGGACGGCGGCTTTGTCCCCATCGTCGACGTGATGGGCCGACTGGCCAAGAGGCACGTGGCCCTTCGGCTGCTACACGCCGATCTTCCATCCCGGCCGTTTCGAGTGGTGTACGCCGATGCTAATGTTGACATGCACTCCCGTTTATCTAGATAATCGGAACCAATGGTACACACAAATGAGATCCCCAGACGGCTCAAGCTAGACCTCGCGGATGCACGTGCCGCGTTCCTCTGGGGTCCTCGCAAGGTCGGCAAGACGACCCTCCTGCGCCAGCAGTTCAAGGAGGCCCACACCTACGACCTCTTGGACTCCGATCTCCGCACGCGCCTGTTGCTCCGCCCCGCTCTCCTCAAGGAGGAAGTGCTGGCCCAGAAGCCGTCGCTCGTCGTCATTGACGAGGTGCAGAAGGTCCCTGCGCTCCTCGACGAAGTGCACTGGTGCCTGGAGAACACACGCACCAAGTTCGTCATGTGCGGCTCCAGCGCCCGCAAGCTGCGCCGTGAGGCGGCGAACCTGCTCGGCGGGCGGGCGTGGCGCTTCGAACTCTTTGGGCTCACGACCGCTGAGATCGGTACGACCGACCTCGACCGCATCCTGAACCACGGGCTCGTGCCGCGGCACTTCCTCGAGGCTAAGCCGGAGCGAAGCCTTCGGGGCTATGTGCTCGACTACCTCGAGCAGGAGATCCATGCCGAGGCGCTCGTCCGCCACCTCCCGACCTTCGCGCTCTTCCTCGATGCTGTCGCCCTCGCCCACGGTCAGCTCCTGAACTACGCGACCGTGGCCCGCGATTGTGGAGTCTCTCCCAAGACGGTTCGGGAGTACTACCAGATCTTGGAGGACACGCTGCTCGGTCACACGTTGCCGCCGTGGCGCAAGGCCAAGAAGAGGCGACTCATCGAGACGGCGAAGTTCTACCTGTTCGATCCCGGCACCGTCCGCGCCCTCACCGGGATGCGCCGTATCGAACCGCGGAGCGACGAGCACGGCAGGGCGTTCGAGCACTTCCTCATCGAGGAGGTGCGGGCCTACCTCGCGTACGAAGAAAAGCACTTGCCGATGGCCTATTGGCGCACCAGCACGGGCCAGGAAGTGGACCTCATCGTCGGCGCGCTCGACCTCGCCATCGAGTTCAAGGCGACCGCGCAGGTCAACGAGCGTCATATCAAGGGGCTCATGGCGCTCATGGAGGACCAGAAGGTGAAGCGTGCCCTGATCGTGAGTCTCGACAAGAGCCGGCGGCGACTGAAGCCGGACATCGAAGTCCTCCCGTGGCAGGACTTCTGCGCGATGCTTTGGGCCGGAGAGCTCCTGTGAGCGGCCAAGCACCGCTTTGTCTTTTTGCGGGAAGTGACCACGTCGCCATAGTGCGTGATTCGCCGAGATCCAACAACTTCCAGACATTCAGCCGCATTGGAGATGTAAACATTAAGACATCATGTATCCGACCGTTTACGCGCGACATCGTTCTTGTTTGATAAAGTGCAACAAAATCAAACCATATGCTCAATGTCGCCTGTGGCATCTGTTTTGCTGAGGGTTCCGGTGGCTTCTCTGTGTGATCAATATGGAATCCGCGAGGTGAACGTCGATGGAAAACAAGAAAGAAAGCGTTGATGTGGAAGCGTTGCGTCCGAGCTACTGTGTTTGGGAACTGACATTGGCCTGTAACCTTCGGTGTGGCCATTGTGGCTCCAGGGCGGGCAAGGCTCGTTCGGACGAGATGACCACGGACGAGTGTCTGGCGGTTGTGAAATCCCTCGCTGGTTTAGGCTGCGAGGTCATCACGCTTTCTGGGGGTGAACCCACCCTTCGTCAGGATTGGCACACGATAGCAAGCGCCATCCATGACCACGGAATCCTCGCAAACATGGTCACCAATGCCTATGCTCTCGATCGCGTGCTCGCCCAACGCATGAGAGATGCGCACCTCGCGAATATTGCTGTGAGCATCGATGGGCCGGAACAAGTCCACGATCGGATTCGCGGGAAGGGAACATTCAAAAAGACAACGCAGGCAGTGCAGACTTTGAAAGAAGTCGGGATGCCCGTTACGGTGATGACCACCATCAACAGGCTGAATCTTCCGGTGCTACAGGAGACTTATGATGTGGCGGTGAAACTAGGTGCCGATCGTTTCCGAACACAGCTCGGAAAACCAATGGGCAACCTCAAGGATCATGACGATTGGGTCATCAAACCCAAGGATCTGCTGAAACTCCTGCCAATCCTGTGCGACCTCAACGAGCGTGGACCTATCAATGTCGGTATTGGGGACTCAATTGGATATTTTGGTCCCTATGACAGTCAGTTGCGCTACTGGAGTTGGAAAGGTACGCCCCAATGCTGGGCTGGATGTCAGGCCGGACTTCGCGCCATCGGCGTGGAATCCAATGGCGGAATCAAAGGCTGCCTGTCAATGCAGGCGTTTGGCGGTGAATCCGATCCATTCTTAGAGGGCAACATCCGAGAGCGGCCTTTGGAGGCAATCTGGTCTGATCCCAATGCCTTCGCCTACAATCGTCGATTCTCGCCGGAGCAGCTGTCCGGCTATTGTGGGCGTTGCCAGCATCGCATTTCATGCCGTGGTGGAGCCAAGTGCATGGCAGCGGCCGCGTGCGGGGGAGTTGGGGAGGACCCCTACTGCTATCATCGAGTTGCCGCTATGGCCACCAGGTGGCCTACGGGTCCTACGGGTGTTGTGTCCAAAATTCAAACGGCAACCACAGCAACGATGGTGTCGCTTCTGCTTCACGGGTGCAACGTGCCGGTGGAGCGTCAAAACGAACAGAACAAACAGCCTATCGTGAATTGTGAGGTTGTCGACTGTAGCACCTTCTGTGGGGCACCTTCTGACGAAACGTTGGCTGCATGTTGTGAACCCGCCGCATGCCTGGAATATGGAGTGGAACCTGTGGATTGCAGCAACGTGGACTGCTGCGATCAATGCAATCCGCTCCCGGAGGATGTTGCAGCAGCCTGTTGTGAAGCGGCGATCTGTGCGGAGTATGGTGTTGAGCCGTGTACACCGGTGGACTGCAACTCCGTAGACTGCTGTGATCCCTGTGCCCAAATTCCCGAAGACATTGCCACCCAATGCTGTCCCCCAGAAACGATGGCGACGTGTGTATCGGCTGACTACGGTTCGGAGCCTCCCATCTGTCCGGTGAACTGCGAGGACGTGAACTGCTGCGATCAATGCAATCCGATCCCGGAGGATGTTGCAGCAGCCTGTTGTGAAGCGGCGATCTGTGCGGAGTATGGTGTCGAGCCATGTCCACCAATCGACTGCCAGAATGTGTGCTGTGCATGCGAATATGGGGTCTTGCCACCAGAGGTCGCACAGGCGTGTTGCGAACCTCAACCCATAGACTGCGAGACAGTCTGTTGCGATTGCGACTACGGCATTCTACCACCAGAGGTCGCACAGGCGTGTTGCGAACCTCAACCCATAGACTGCGAGACCGTCTGTTGCGATTGCGACTACGGCATTCTGCCGCCGGAAGTTGCGCAGGCATGTTGCGAGCCACCACCAGTCAATTGCGACAACGTCTGCTGTGATTGCGACTATGGGGACCTGCCGCCACCGGAGTGCTGCGACGACCGGAAATAACCGAATTCTGGATGCGGCCTCGTGAGCGTCGGTTCCGGCATCCCAGGCGTCTTGAACGTCCCAGATGTTTTGACGGTGCCCCGTGTGCACAACGGCTATCCTGCGGCGCATTGGGCAAGGACAGGCTCCTGCAAGGCAAAGGGGTCGATGTCGAGCCACAAGCAGCGCCTGCGCAGTATCGCCAGTGTATCTTGGCAGGTGGTCCACGCTATTTGATTCATCTCACCACGGGTGGGCGCTGGCAGGGCGCGAAAGATGGGTATGGCAATCCCTCGTCTGAATGCTGCTGACGGCACGCCAGAAGACCAGCGAGCACCGGCTCGTGACAGAGCCAGCGCAGCAACACCACATCGCATGTGAAATCGCGGGAGTGGCTTCCGCTCGTCGCGATCGTGAAGATTTCGGTGCAACCTTTTGATAAGTTGCCGCTCTACCGAGAGGAGAAGGAGTCAACTTGACGGAGAGCGTATCCATACATCTCGTTGAAACCCGAGCGCCCAAGACCCTCGGTGACCTCAGCGACGATGACCTGATGCTGCTCGTGAAAGCCGACCGGCGGGATGCCTTCGAAGCCCTCATGCGCAGGCATCAACCGCTCGTTTTCGGCATAGCCACACGGTTTCTCGGTGACCGAGCTCTTGGCCGTGACGTGATGCAAGATGTGTTTCTGTCTCTCTGGAGAGAGCGTGGACGGTACAAGGCCAGTGGGCGTTTCCGAAGCTACCTTGTCTCAATGACCCTCCACCGCTGCCACATGGTATCCCGAAACAGGAAGAGCCAAGATCGCCGCGTTTCGGCACTGGCGAGGGCGCAAGAGGAGACGCCGCACAACGAGCGTCTGCCCATCGATGTTGTTGTTGAACAGGAGCGATCGCGTGGGCTTCGAAGAATGCTCCTTGGGGTGCCAGAGCACCACCGGCAAGTCCTCATTCTCCGCTTTGCTGAGGATCTTGGCCTGGAGGAAATCGCAGAGGCTACAAGTCTTCCTCTCGGCACCGTGAAGTCGCACCTCTTCCGGGGCCTGAAGACGCTCAGAAAGGTCGTGCAGAAGGAGTCGTCGTCATGAAGTGTGTCGACTCTAGCGAAGTCATGCGCCTTTTCGCAGGCAAGCTTTCTGTCGAGCGCGCTGAACTCGTCAACACGCATTTCGATCATTGCGACCAGTGTGCGGTACTACGTGACGAGATTGGGGCAATGACCTCTCGATTGCAGCACGACCCGGACGAGTTCAAGGACGAGGCCGCTGCTCTCGAAGTGATGACGCTCATCCGCATGGGAAAGGCAGAGAAGCCGGAGGTGGTGCCGAGCAGGTTCTTGTTCTGGAAATCTTGGCAGACGTGGCTCCTGGTTCCAGCCACGGCAGCCGCAACCGCTGTCTTGATGATGGTCTTGTGGTCACCGACAAAGCAGGATGCCACCGACGGATTCCAGGCGCGGGGTGCAGAGACAATCAACTTGAACGCTTGGGTTTCTCTTCAAGTATTCCGAGCAGGCAAAAACGGCTACGAACCTGTTCGCGATGTCATTGCCGCAGATGATGCACTGGCCTTTTCGTATCTCAACCGGTCTGACAGTCAATTGCGTTACTTGGCAGTGTTTGCCGTCGACAACCAAGGCGAGGTCTTTTGGTATTACCCGCCGAACGTTGATGCTGGCAACAGCCCAGGTAGTGTTTCTGTTCAAAGTGGAGCCCAGCCAATAGAGCTTCCTGAACAGGTTGCCCATCATCTGCGGATAGGTCTTTTGCGGATTTTCGGTGTGTTTTCGAAAGACCCGTTGTCTGTGCAGTTCATAGAAGCACAGGCAGGTCGTGATTTCGTGACCTCACAAACGGTCGAGCGAATGACACGTGTGAGCCTTCCAGATGTCGGCCAATACTCGCTTCTGCTGCGTGTCGAGAATGAGATGGACAGGGAGCCCAATTGATGAGGTGTGGTCGTATCATGCGCCGTTTGGGCCTTCTCCTTTTCGTGGCAGCCACGTGCCTGTTGTGGGCCTTTCTTGCGCACGCAGAGGAACAGGAGACAAGGTCTTTTGGTCTCGTGGTCGGCACCAACATCTCAAACGACCCCGACGTCAAACCGCTGCGCTATGCAGACGATGATGCTGTGAACAATGCCAAGCTCATGGGCGAGCTTGGGGCGCAGGTCGTTCTCCTCGTCGGTCTCGATTACGAATCCAAGAAGATGTTTCCGGAGATTCAGGAGACACCACCCACCAGAAACGCCATCGAACAGGCAATGGCTCGGCTCAATCAAATGATGGAGAAAGCGCGATCGCAAGGGCAAAGGCCGATCTTCTACTTCTTCTACAGTGGCCATGGCGACGTCGACAACAACCGGGGCTATGTGAATCTCAAAGATGGACGCTTCTGGCGCGAGGACCTGATGGCCCTGCTTGCACAGTCTGCTGCAAATGAGAATCATGTCGTCATCGATGCCTGCAAGTCGTATTTCCTGGTGTTCGATCGCGGGAAAGGTGGAGAGCGCGCTCCGTTGTCGGGCTCTCTCATCGGTGACAAGTCTAGCCTGCCAACGAATACGGGCGTTGTCCTTTCAACATCCTCGGCCGCTGACAGTCATGAATGGGAGGCGTTCCAGGCAGGTGTTTTCAGTCATGAAGTCCGATCTGCCTTACGCGGTGCCGCAGACCAAAACCTGGATGGCCAGGTAACCTATGAGGAGGCTGCGGCATTCGTGTGGGGTGCAAACGTCTCGGTGCCGAATCCCAAGTTTCGGCCCAACGTCTTTGTCCACGCACCAGGAGAAAAAAGGGCCGACGAGGCGGTTTTGGCCGATATGCGAGCAACTAGAGTCGACAACCTGGTCGTGGGTCCAGGAGTGACAGAGCATCTCTACATCGAGGACCAAGCTGGACGCCGTCTTGCTGATTTGAGGCCTGCTCCGGAACAGACGGTTTCGCTACTCTTGCCAAAAGAGCGCCCGTTGTTTGTTCGACAGAGCGGCAGTGACGAAGAGGTTGAGCTGCCACAAGGAAACAGACTTGTTCTGGCTGCATTGCCCAAGCGAGTCACGACAGTTGCCCGGCGAGGTGCTGAGCACGTAGCTTTTCGAAGCTTGTTTTCAAGGCCGTTTGGTCAACAAACTGTGATTGACTATCGCAATTGTCCGCCAGAGGCCGTAGAGATCATTGAGACACACCGAGACCTAACGTGGCTCCGTCGTGGTACTGGGATCCTGGGGCTCGGCGCAGCCCTGCTCGGTGGCACAATGACAGGCCTCTCGGCTAGGGAATCGTCATCTGTGAAACCCCGGACGGCCGGAACAAAGCGGAAGGAGGTCAACGACCGTATCGACCGCTACAATATCGTTGCAGTCACGTCCTACGCTTTAGCGGGTGTCGGTTTGGCCACCTATCTTGTCTGGACCTTGTGGCCGGAGAAGCCCGTTGAGATTCAAGTGATGCCGAACCGGGAGACGCAGGTTCGGATCTCGGTGGGCTTTTGAACATGAGTCCGCGGGCAAGTTGTGAGAAAGTCCTTATGTGCGCAGCATGTGCGCTCGTTTTGCCGACAACCTCTTGTTGGCCGACCGTAAAGATCGAAGGAGCACCTTGTCCTTGCCCGACCGCATATGCGTGTTGTGAAACATTGAGCATTTGCATCCGTGCAGGTGACATTTGTCCGGAATCCTATCCGCCGTCGAGCAACGCGCCCTGTGCTCGGGACCAGGACTGTGCGATAGGAGAAATCTGCTATGCATGGAGCGTTGAGGGAACGGGCCTCTCAGGACCCCAAAGCTGCCAACGAGATTGCACCGCGAGTTTTGCCTGCGCATCGCCGGAGATTTGCAGTCTGGTCCCACATGACGGTGTGGCTCTGCAGAATGTGGACGTGATACGCGCCTGCACGGATTCAAATCCTGTCGTGGGTTGTGAACAGGCCGGGTGCCAAGGTTGTGATCCGAGCCGACTTGGCACGACGTACTGCGAGGACAAAGCAACCCATGCATGTTTCCTGAGTCTCCACCCAATCTGTGGAGTCATCTGCGCCTCACAGATGATCCAAGACTGTGGACCGGCCGGGTGCATGGACAGTGGCACTGGTGCCTGTAATTCGAATCCGAATGGCAATCCATGTAACGATTTCCCTTGCTCTGCGTGCCCAAATCCCACGTCCCCTGAGCAGTTTTCCTGCGTCGACACCACGCAGATTAAGGGATGCGTTGTGGCACAATTCGCCGGTGAGACGTGCGATAGGATTTGTCAGGTCCTCACCCTTGGCTGCCCTGAAGGTTCGGTCTGTGTGGAAGGAACTGGGGCGCACTGCGAACCCTAGACAGTAAACAGGCCCAAACCACCTGGAAAGCCGAAGGTTCCAGCATCTATGCATCTGTGCCGTCTGCAGGCGCAACCTTTTCCCAGTGGCAGGCTCTTCCTCGCGTGCGCAATTGAACCACTGCGTCCCCAAGGACCTACTTGTGAGGAATGACATGAGATTCTCAAACATCCCGCTTCTGGCTGGTGCGATCGCCGTCTTAAGCGCCTGCGGTAACGAAGATGTGCAAAACCTTCCAGGCTCGGAATTGTCGGCGCAGCTTTCGTCGATCTCCGGTCGTGGTTGTACGCTCCAGGTCAATCGGGCGTGGGACCGATCGACGGGCACCGCGCCGCAGTATCCCTATGATGAATTGCCGGACACAGCCTATGCCCCCACGTCAAACGGCACGGTGTACGCCGTGAACTTCTCGCAGGATGGCACTGGTGTCACCGTTGGGCAGACACCGTTGGTCGGTGTACTCCAGACGACAACGGACGAGCGCAAATTGTTCGACCTTCAGGATGGCACCTTTGCTGGTGGACGTTTCGTTGTCTGGACCTCCGGAGATAGATTCGAAGCTGAGCTAACGATCTACGGTTCTGGCGTGCCCATCATTCAAAGTGAACGCGGAACCGTAAGCTGTGGGGACTGCCAGAATGGTAGTTGCGGTTTGCCGTTGCCAAGGATGGCCTGCGGCAACATGCTGCTATTCTCGTCCAGCGACGACGTTTGCGATGCTATGGACGCGGTCGCGGTGGGCACAGAAGACGGTCACTGCAACTGCATCCTTGGTTTTGCCTGGAACGGATCCGAATGCATGACTTTGGCGGACTGCGCGTGCGAAGGCTCTGACTGTGACAAATTGACAAGCAGTGCTGAAGAATGCCAAAGCCAGCATTCGGTTTGTACGTTGACACCGACCACGCTGACCTGTGGAAGCCCGGCACTCCACCAGAACACACACGATGTCTGTGAACCAATGGACATTACCGGTCAGGGCATCTGCAATTGTACTTCTATGGGATGGATGTGGAACGGGTCGGCGTGTGTTCAACTCAGTGATGATTTCTGCACGTGCTTTGGATCTGATTGCGACAAGCTCACAGAGACTCTCGAGGAATGTCAGAATCAACACGCATCGTGTGCCTCAACCCCTAATCCGTACCAGTGTGGAAGCGCAGCGCTTCACCAAGACGCGCACAACATGTGCTCGGCCATGGACGCCGTCGGGAGTGGTGAGTGCAATTGCTTCATCGGGTTCTCTTGGAATGGTTCAAGCTGCGTAGGGCTCTCCGGTTGCTCTTGTGCTGGCGACGATTGCGACAGGCTCACCACCTCGCTCGCTGATTGCCAGGCACAACATGACGAGTGCGATTAGGGTCGGATGGTGGCAGTTGAACGTCCCGAACGTGGAGAACGCTATGAAACCCATTCTTGAGATAGCTAAGGTTGCGGTCGCCATTGGTTGTTTTGCCTGTGGAAACCAGACCACCAACGATGCGCATCATGATACATTGACAAACCCGCCCAGTGAGTTCTGCTCTGGTTCAAACAAGGTCGAATCCGACGGAAGCACTGTGGAACCAGCGGCGATCACCTCAGCCCTACAGTTCATGAATTGTTGTGAGGCAGCAGTATTTCGTTTTCACACGAAAGCTCAAATGGGATTTGACATTCTGGCGACGCTGACAATGGCACCAAACCGCTTCGAACCGGGCCAGTATGCGCTTGGAGAGAGCAACGGCATGGCACAAATACACTTGGCCATAGACAACGATGATTCTCCCGAATGGGAATGGGCATCAGCGCGAGGAAGTCTTGATGTCATTGAAGGTGGCGATTATTCACTGCCTACTATGCTGACCTTCTGTATTGAGGTGGATCAGCCAGAACATCCCCTTGCGGGCACTCGTGTATTTGTGAACAGAGTCGGAATCATGGCTTTGGATTGGAGCCAGCGGTTCGGATTGTGGCTACTCAAAGACCCAAATATCACAGCTCGGGATGCTTCGGAGATTCCGCTCGAATCACTTGAGCTTGCCACCCAACCTGTCATGGATTTGCTCGGCGTTGCTTATTATGATGCGGGCTCGCACTCACTTGGGTGGGCTGAGCCATGGTACACCGCCGACTATTTCAAGGCCTTCTTGCCGACGGTTGGGGTTCAAGGTCTGCCGTTCGTTGCCATTGCGGACGGAGAGCGGGTCTACCTGGGGGCCTTCGCGACATTGTTGTCTTCATTTTTGATCCCAATGCCATCGATCTTTGTCGAAGAAATCAACTCCGACGGGCTGACCATTGAGGGCTCATATCCAGGTAGCGACGCCGGACAAGAAGACGATCTTCGAAACGATCCAAGGATACTTGGCGTGCTGGGACAGGCCTTCAAGTTAGTCCAGTAACAGTTCCAAACATGCAATCTCACAGCCTTCCGAGGGGTCTTGGCTGGCCCTGAATTGGTGCTCACAAGGACGGCTGCAGTCGCTGTGATGGGTCCATCAGACATTCGGTACGCCACATCTAGTTTAAGGCGCTATCTGTTGCGATAAGTTATCATAAATGCTAGTATGGTAAAATGAAATTCGAGTCACTTCTGCCACTCGCTCGTCGTCAGCCGTTGATGGAGACGGCCATGCTAAGGGCTTTCGGTGGGGACTCGTCAGCGTTTTCCGTGCAGCTTTCCCGTTGGGTACAATCTGGCAAGCTCGTTCAGTTGCGGCGAGGTCTTTAC
>Ga0156400_1029_pt1 | contig 13102 bp, 13 predicted proteins | sample RifOxyA3_FD_108044 | JGI IMG/M metagenome (GOLD analysis project Ga0156400, IMG submission 108044) | Deltaproteobacteria bacterium RIFOXYA12_FULL_58_15
TCGGATGCGAACGACTAGGGTTATTGGCCATCAGCAATTACCTCACCATGAAGAACCAGGCTCAACCACATGCGACCTTCATTCATGTCGACTCCACACGAAACGAGCACACGTTCGGAGCGACACAGACATGATTTCGGCCTTGATGCTTGGCGTCGTACATCGCTCGATCCGCAGCTCGAATCAGCTCTCCGGCATCCGGCGCACAGGCAGGAAACGCGGCAACTCCGATACTCACTGTGATCCCGCCGAGCGGTTGGGTGTCCCCACCGGCAAAAGTGTGAGCCGCAATGCACCTTCGAATCCGCTCTGCCGTGACCTCCGCTCCTTGCTTGGGGGTCTGCGGGAGAATAATGGCAAACTCCTCGCCGCCGTAACGGGCTACGACATCCGAGCTTCTCACGCGCGCCACTACATCCTCATGACAAGCCCCTTCAAGAAGGAGCTTCCCGATTTCTCTCAAGACGTTGTCCCCTTCTGGATGCCCGTGGGTGTCGTTGTAATTCTTGAAGTGATCGATGTCGATGAACAGCAAACCGATTTCATGACCGTGCCTGCGGGCACGAGAGACCTCAGCCTGCAGGCGCTCGTGGAAATAGCGATGGTTGTACAAGCCCGTCAGCCCGTCGCGCAAGGCCAGCTCAACCAGTCGGGCGTTGGCCGCTTCGAGCTCAGCCGTCCTTTTGGCAACGATGTCCTCGAGCTCGCGCTCGTTTGTCTTCAGACGCTGGTTCTTCTCCTCAAGTTCGTGCTGGTGTTCCTGCAGCCGTCGATTCTTCTCTTCCAGCTCGCGAGACAGGTAGTATACCTCGAGTGCGTCTTTGACCGTGTTGGCCAGCCGATCGGATTGGATGGGTTTGACGACGAAACGGTCAACGCGGCCTAGATTGATCGCTTCGAGAATGTCTTCGGTTTCCGTGAAGGCGCTGACGATGATACGAACGGCCTTGGGGACCACCTGCACCGCTTCGCAAAGAAGCTCTACCCCCGAGAGGCCGGGCATGCGCTGGTCGGTGACGACCACCGCTACCTGCGGGTTGGAGCGCAACACCTCGAGACCCTCCTCGCCGGAGTCCGCCGCGAAGACGTCGTACTGGCGGTGCAGAACTCGGCGAAGAAGGTCCAGGTTTTCCTTCTCGTCGTCGACGACGAGCACACTCAAGCGCTCACTACGAATGGCGTTTGTCTCCATCGTCACCCCCCGTGCCGAAATCCAATATGACGCCAACATGTCGTCTCGATCAAGAAGTTTCTAAACGGCATCAGCCATTTGGCGGCTCGCATCCGCCAGTTGACTTGTCTTTGGCTTGTGCTTTTGACGGTCTGTTCCTTCGGAAATCGCTCGGCTCGCGGATGGCGGCCTTGAGGCCCAAGATGTTCTGCTCCCAGGCCGCAGAAAAATCCGCCTCCAAAATGGAGATCTGCTGTTCGTCGTTGCTTGACTCAGATTGAAGGACAGCGGTCCCGTTTGGCTCGAACTCCTCCCGACCAGGTTGGTCGCTCAAGGCCGAGCCCGCTGCTGTTGTTGCAGTGGCGCTTTCTCGCAGACCACTGGCGATTGTGACGGGCCAAGACGCTCTTCCGAGGGCGTTCTCTGCCCTTGGCGGGTTAGGTCCGACCTTCGCCGAGGCTGCCTTGAGTGCATCCAACAGCTCGAGAGGGTGATACGGCTTGGGTATGAAGCGGAAGACTTCTCCTTCATTGATCGCGCGCAACAGGGTCCTTTGGTCCACATGGGCCGTAAACAGGATTCGCACAGTGTGCGGGAAGCGTTGCCTCACTTTGCCGAGCAGTTCGATACCGGTCATCATTGGCATGCGCTCGTCGCTGACCACAATGTCGACGGCTTGAGTCCCCAAGGCGCATAGAGCCTCTTGAGGGGAGCTCGCGAGCAGGACTCTGTAGTGAGAGTGTCTCAGCGTCCGCTCCACGGCTCTCAAGACGCTCTGGTCATCATCGACAAACAACACGGTGTAGGCTCTCGATCCCATGGCCCTATTCTCCTTGTGAGATTGAAGCCGCCCATCCATCATGCCGCCAGGACCTCGCATAGCTCCTCTCGGTCCCATGGCTTATGCAGCACGGCGTGTGCCCTCCCAGACGCAATGGCAAGCTCGAGCTGCGTTGGCCGGACGTGGCCTGACATCAACACGCGCCGGATCCCGGGATGCTCTTCTATCAGGTAGTCGCAAATCTCCAGACCATCAGCCGTCCCCAGGAACAGGTCAACAAGTGCCGTGTCAGGAGCCACGAGCATCTCGTCGAGTATGCGCATAGCATCCAGTGCGGCCGCTGCCAGAATAGACCGCAGCCCAAGTTCGCTGAGCTGGCGCGCCAGCGTCTTGCGAACGTTCTGACAATCGTCAACGACGAGGACAGAGGGCCCTCCTACGAGCTCTTTGCGCTCGAGTGAATAGACCACCGCTTTTTGGATCACGTCCTCCATCCACATGGGTACGTGCACAAACTCCAGTGCGATGAAGGTCTCGCCTGTCCGGCGAGATTCTTGCCGTACAACCTGTGCCTTGAGTGTCAAGGCGGGCCGTCGAGGCATTCGTAGGACTATTTGGAGATGTTGGTCGAGAGTTGGAACACGTCCGCCACACGCCAGCAATGCACCACCCGCGCAGAGGTTTTCCACGAGATATTCTCCTTGGACGACACCGTCTCGAAGCACCATGGCGGTTGCTCCGATCCTAGATCGTGCATGTTTCCGGCGTTCAGAGGCCCATCTGTTTGCCTGCATGGCCTTCTCCTTGTGCTTTTGGTCCAAACCCGCCCTCATAATCTCTGTTTTGGACGGCGCGATCCGGCGCAATCGGTTGTTGTTCTTTCTCTCTGTCATGACGCACCTCGCTCGCGATTGTCTGACAGTAATGCAAAGAATGGGCCGTCTGGGATTCACGCAATATCGGCCGCTTACCAAAGGATTCTGACCAAGCTGGTGTATGAGCAGGGGTTCCGTTGACCCTGGGGTCGAGGAATACCGCGATCCAACGACGGTGCCGTTCCTCCAGGTAGGTTGCCGACCCAATACGTGATCGATACCGCTGTCATCCTGTATCAGTCTTGATCCGGAGCCCGGGGGATATTATGCCCAAAGCACGAACGCGAGCCACGTACAGCCGGACTGATTGCGAAGGGGAATCACACACATCTCGGCGCGGATGGTGGCAGTGCTACTGCCGACCATGAGGACTCTGGACGACCGAGGCTGCCACTCGGCAGTGGCTCAGAGCCGATTGTCAGGACAGAACAGGAGAGAGGTAAGCAAACATGGGCAAATCTGGCCAATCCAAGGAACTCGAATCCTGGGACGTGTTCATCGTCGACTCTGACCCTGAGACACGCGAAGAGCTCAAGCTCGTGACCAGGGCTTGTGGCTATTCAGCCTGCGGCTTCCACGATGGACGCCTTGCCCTGGAAGAGCTGAGAAAGACCATTCCGGGCATGGTGGTGGTCGAGCTCTTGCTTCCCGGCATGGATGGCTTTGAGCTCTGCCAGTCCATTCGTTCGGAGCTGTGCTACGATGATCTGCCCATACTCTGCATGTCAGGGATTTCATGGGGTGCGGTTGATCTACCAACGCTCGTGAAGTGCCGATTCAAAGCGAGGTTCCTTGCAAAAGGATCCCTCGCCAAAGAGTACTTGTCGGCAATCGAGATCGCGATTGGCCCGCCAATGAAACTCAAACGAGACACTCGAGTTTCACATTCCGTTGACGAGAACCGGCGCGTTGGAGTTCATGCTGCGGCTGAGGCGCAACAAAAGACGCGGGAATTCGAGCGAGAGGTCGCCAAAGCAAGCTCTGGACCGCGGCGAGCCATCCGGGTGCAACAGGAATACAGTGTCGAGTTTCAAAACCTCACCGATTTTGTGACCGAATACACGCACAACATCTCCAATGGTGGGCTCTTCGTCAAGACCGAAAAGCTGCCGCTGCAAGACGACGTGATCCAAATCAATCTTCTGATCCCAGGACAAGCGAAGCTGAAGATCAAGGCCCGTGTTGTCCATCTCGTCTTGCCGGAGCAAGCCCGGGTGACCGGTGGTCACGCCGGCTTCGGTGTCGAATTTGTTGATCTCTCCAAAGAAGATCGTAGATCGCTGGCGAAACTAGTGGAGGAGCTTAGCGAGAAGACCTCCCAAGACGCGGCGCGCGAGGCATCGCCTGACCGGAATTGGATCGTGCTTATCGGTCTACCTCGAGATCCGATGTTGCAACACTGCAACTTTCTCCGTCGTAACGGCATCGAGGTTGCCGAGTTTCAAGACATCCCTTCAGCTGAGAGATTCATCACCGATTGCGGAGCATCTGTCGTTGTGTTGGCCGAGAGCCTTCTCATGACGCTTGGTGCTGAAGAAGCACTCTCACGTTTGCGAAGGGTCTCTCCCCCGAACGTAGAACAATTGATCGTGCAGAGCACAACGCGTGACCTCTCGTCGCTTGTCGAGAAGGGCCTTTGCCACGCGTTGATTGACCCGACTGTTACCATGGCCCATCTGGTCAACGAGGTGGGCAACAGGGTCGGCATCCGCATGAGACAGAGTCCTCGGGTCGCCCACAGGAGTCCTGTGCACGTGACGCTGCCAGGCAGTCACTTCAGGGCACAGATGATCAATATCAGCTGTGGTGGGATGCTCTTTTCGTGCTCGACCGAATTGTCCGTCGGCACAACGGTACAACTGGCATTTGAGCTACCAGAAACACCCAGTATCGTTTGCCGCGCGACTGTAGTCCGAGCTGCGAGAGAGCCAGAAGCCTCCGAGAGCCTCGTTGGGGCGGCGTTCTTCAAGCTTGGAGAAGAAACCGAGCAATCCATCCGACAGTTCGTTCAAGCCAACGTCAACTTCCGCGAATACTTTGGATGGATGAAAAAAGTCTATTTCGAGTCGCCATGTTGATTGAGGGCCACACGTCGTATCCAGGTATCGGCATAGTCTGTCGTGTGGGCCGATATTGCGCTTCCGGGCTCGAGAATTCGTGGAGAGAGTCACAAACATCTGCCTGCGCAAACCCTTTGACCTGGACGAGATGAGAAGGACGGTGCTTCACGTGGCAGTCATGCAACATCCCCCTCAGAACCAGCCGTAAGACGTGTCGTACGGTGCTTACCAACCGTTCCCACCCACGGCGGTGTGCCCAGCGAACATTCGTGCTTCCACACTTGGGGCAGGACGGCTTACTCATGCAACGGTTCTTCCGGAGGCTCTGATTCATCGTCTGCCCCCGATCCCCGTTGCTCCAACTCGAGCAAGAAGGCTGTCAGATTCTGATGCTCGTTGCCTCGCAAATTCGAGAATCGCATGCGCGCCGTCTTGCTTTGCGAATCAAATGCAAGCACCTCGCCGCGCACTCGGACGCTCGTTTCGCGCTTCAACCGGATGTCGACCAGCATAGATTGTTGCTCCTGCACAGGAATGTCACAATCGAGTAACATCCCGCCCTCGGAAAGGTTGCGTGTCTTGCCGACCAACACACCATCGGCGCGCAGAACCACGAGAGCCACAGAAAAGCGCCTGTGACACCTGACCGGAATGCCGAAGCGTTTTGACACCAAGCCATACAGCATTGCGAAATCGATCGGCTGTGAGATGATCTCGTCCGCCCCGTCCATCTTCAACCGCCGCAGCCCGGCTAGCGACATCTCCCGATAAACCGCGACGACAAACACATCTTTCTTGAGCCGCCGCAAACTCGAGATGAGCTCCGCAGGGGTGGGCCACTGGACATCCACAGATAAGATCACCATCTCGGGTGCGTGCTGCGACACAAAAAGCACGGTCTCGTCGCCGCTGGTAGTGCACAAGGCTGTCTCTGCCAAACGGTGAGTTTGTGCAGCAATATGATCCGCCGTCGTTCTTGACGGGTCGGCGATAACCAGACATCTCAATCGATTGCCGCCTTTGCGTTGACTCATGGCCAAATCCTTTCCATCTTTCAGCGACACGTGGATTCGGGCGTCTTCACCTGGTTCTGTGTTGCAGTCCCGACAACGCCACGGGTGTCGTCGTGGCCAACGCCAATCATGACGTCGTGGCCAACGCCAATCATGACGTCGTGGCCAACGCCAATCATGACGTCGTGACAGGATTCCCTTCGGCACCCTTCATCTTTCGAAGCACAGAATCGACAATCGCCTCTTGATGGCGTGGTGTCACGTCTTTGAACTGCACGCCCAAGCCGCTTGGCGAACGTGCGGTTTGGTGCGTGGTCCATACCACAATCGCCGTGGCCTGCACCGTCATGGAGTCATCTGGTAGGTCCCAATCAAGCTTCAGCATGGTTCCTGCCGGAAGGAGCTCTTCTGTCTCGAAAAACATGCCGGATCGCCCTATGTTCTGCATCATCGCTACGCCTTGTTTGTCATCCGAGGCCCAGCGCACATTTGCTTCCATTTGTGCCCGAACGAAACGCCGTTTTTCGGCGTCGTCGACGCGGACCGCCGCCGCTTTGGCCGACGGTCCTTGCCAAAGCGCCAGAAGCCGCGGGTCTCCTTGGCGCAGCTGTTCGGTAACATCCAATGACAGGTGTACAACCTCCTTGACCTCTCCCCCGTCCCCAATCACGGGTTGCGCCACCATGTGGATGTATTTCTTTTTGCCTTTCCGGTCGGTCAACTCGACCACATTTTGTTCGAGAGCTCCGGTGGAAAATGCACGCTTGCTGGGGATCTTGTCGAAATCCTTTTGGGAGGAGAAAACTTCTGCAACAGGACGTCCGATCACCTCTTGCGGCGGTCGCCCACAAATCTCGAACAACAACCGACTGGCGCGCAACACGGTTCCTTCTTTGTCGATGAGCATACAAAGCGCCGGCATAGCGTCGAACATTGCCCGCAGGCGATGATGCTCCTCAGCTCGTGCCGAAATGTCCCGTGCGATCCCCAAGATTGCCCACGGGCGGTCTTGCCGGAGAATCACTGATGCGGTGGTTTCCACATGCACCATGTCGCCGCTCTTGGCGCGTAGGATGAATTCGGTTGGTTTCGCTTGGTATCCTTTTTCCCGCAATTCCGCGAGGGTACGCATACCTAGAGAAAGTTGATCTTCACTTAAGAGCGACGCGAAGCTCAATGTTGGAATCTCGTCATGCGTGTATCCGAGAAGTCGTAATGCGGACGGATTTGCATCAATGAAATTTCCTTCAAAGTCATGTAAATATACGCCATCGAGAGAGCGGTCGAACAACGCGCTGTACCGCTCTTCGTTTTCTTTGAGCGCTTGTTCTAACTCCTTGCGTAAAGTGATGTCGCGTAGGATCGAGGTTACCGCTGTCACTTTTCCAGATGTGTCTCGCACTGGAGTCAATGATACGGACACATGGATACGCCTCCCATCCTTCGTGAGTGCCTCTCGCTCAAAAGGTGTCACACGCAGCTGCGATTTTCCTTGAGAGAGTTGTTCGAAATCGTCTTTCTTCTCTCGCAAGGACTCCGACGGCACAAACCTGGAAACCTGTTGTCCAATCATCTCACCACGCTCGCACGCAAACATTCTTTCGGCGGAGTGGTTGCAATGAAGCACGGTACCGTCGAGATCGACAGTGAAGATTGCATCAACCGAATCCTGGACAAAGTCGGCCAGTTTTCTCGACAGATCTTCCGCTTGCCTTCTGGCAGTGATATCCCGCGCGATGCCTTGAACACCAATGCCGTTGCCGTAGTCGTCCTCGATACGAGAAGCGTTCAGCTCTAAGGCGAGAGCCGAGCCGTCGTTTGCAAGGGCGGTCAACTCAACCCCGCGAGTCTCCCCGGTGGTGTACACCGACGCGAAGGCCTCCATGACCAACGGCGTTTGACTCGGCGGCAACAAGTCGAAAAGACTGCGGTGGAGCAGCTCTTCGACGGTGTAGCCTGTGAGTTGACAGAGCCTTTGGTTCACATCCTGAAAGCGGCCTTGAGGGTCCACAGTGAAGACAGCGTCATTGACGCGATCAAGTACCGCCCGAAACTGGCGACTTCGACTTTCGACCTCGGTATGTGTCTCGTAGATGCCAGTCATCAATAGCCGCGACAGCTCGGCCCAGTCTTTGGCAAGCAACAGCTTGTGGATCTTGGTCGCCGAAACGCCACGCGCAACTTCGAAAACGACCGCGGGATCAACACCGATCAGACTCGAAAGGGTCATGAGCTCATTGACGCGCGGGATCTGACGCTTCCCACTCTTGAGAAGACCGAAGCTCTTCCAATCCATCTCCCACCGTCGCGCGATCTCGCGATCGGACATCTCGTTGCCGAGGCGCATCCTGATGAAACGGTAGAGATTACGACAGGCCTTCTTCTCGTCACGCATCCTACGATCCAATCGCTCCCAGACAAGCAGACAAGCATTGGTACATTGCCCCCCCTCTGTCAAGCAACGACACTGGAGGCAACGACACTGGAGGCAACGACACTGGAGGCAACGACAATGGAGGCAACGACAATGGAGGCACTGAAGGCCGTGACCTGTGCACTGGCAGCCAGGCGCTTCTGTTCTCTTAGCTCAGGTCACGCCTTCCTAAGAGAAATGGAAGGCGCCCAGGGAAGCCGACGCTCGTCCGGACTGGGAGACGCAAATGGCGCAATCGTTCCGCCAAACCAGCTAAGCGCCTTGACACGCCGCTTCGGCACTGAAATACGCTGTCTTGCCCAGGGTGAAGAGCAAGCGGTAGAAAGGGGAAATCCTTGAGAGAGCGCAGCGCATCAGAAAACCCGATCACAGGTCTTTCATCTCTTTGGGCTCTCTGGGTATGGGGCTGGCGCGGCATGGCCCGTGCTGTCATCACGGTGGTTACGACCTGGGTCCTACTGGCTACGTTGTTTGCATGTGCTTCCCCCCTCGCGCTTGGCCGAAAAGCTTACGCGGAGGGTCGGCTCCGAGAGGCAGAACAGGCCCTCACAGAGGATGCTTCTGAATCCGAGGACGCGCGCGCGCTTTTGGAACGAGTCCATGCGGACAAGAATGCGCTCGTTAAGCTGTGGCTGTCCCAAGCAACGCAGATAGAGCAGCGCGACCCCGAGACCGCCAGCCGGATGGCGCTGCGCTACTACCGTGCTGCCCAAGACCTGCTCTCATCTGGAGATTCTCCCGATGCTTCTATTCAAGAAAAGGTGGACAGACTCCAACGCGAACGAGGAAAGCTCGAGAAGGAATACGAAAAACTCTATCCCCTTCAGATTGAAAGCACGTCGCCGACCTGCAACTCTGCAGACATCGAGCAGCGGGCACACCGATTGGCAAAGCTCCGCGAAGCTCTGAATCGACGTGATTCATTCGTGCAGCCGCTACTCACGGTCGCCCAACACTGCTTCGTCGCGGAAGATTATGTTCGTGTCGTCGCGCTCAGTAAGCTGGCCGATGAGATCCGCCTGCCATCTGAAGAGCTTCCCCTGATTGCGGAGGCACGATGGGCTTTGGCGCAGTCACGCATTGAGCCCCCAGTGACAATCGAAGAGGAACAACCACAACCACTGAAAGAGCGTCCTCGCGGGTCACGCACCAAGACGCGCAGGCGTGCACCAGAGCCCACCACCGCGCCTTCGGAACCCGACCCAGGACAGGATGCGTTGAAGACAGCCCGCCGGCTTTTCGAACAGGGTGATACCCACAGCGCTTTCACCACATTGAATGCAAGCGTCAATGCCGAGCTACAACCAGAATCTCGAGAATCGATCGCGCGCCAACAGAAGGCCTGGCAAGACGATAGGCAAAAGCTCGTCGACCAATATCTGGCAAACGGCGAAAAGGCGCTCCGGCAGGAGGACGCCGCATCTGCTCGGCGGTGGTACTCCCTCATCCTCGAGATCGAGCCCCAACACGAGGTTGCGAAAGGCCGCCTGAACAAGCTCGATACTCTGCAAAAGCTTCGAGACACGCAAGAATAGGTGCTCAAGGTGTCGGCAGGTGCGGGTTCTGCTCGATCTCACGCGCAATGATTTCCCGCAACGTTGTTCGCTTATCCTGCTCTGAACGGCTCACACAAAGCAGGCTCTCTATCACGGCATCGTCGAAGAACTCCTCAACGAGATAGTTGCGCATGGCCTCAATCTCCGGTCGCGACTTTAGACCACGCACAGAGTAGACCTGAATCGGAGTGTCTACGCCCTTGATATGCTGGCTACCACTGTCGACCACGTCGAGGAAACCTTCTCCGCTGTCCAAGAAGGTGAAACGATCGATGACCAGTCCACCCGGCTTGGCGATTGCCTCTAATCGCGCCGCGAGATTCACCACATCGCCGATGAGACTATAGTCCAGCATGATCTCTTGGGCTCCCATGGCTCCGACCAAGCAACGACCGCTCGCGATGCTGAAGCGATAGACGAGTGGATCACGTTGTTCGAAGACACGGATCGTCTGGCTCAAGACACGCAGCACCACTTGCGCGTAGATCACGGCTCGCAAGGCATTCTGAACGTGAGCGATCGGTTGCCCTTCAGCCGGCGTCGAATTTGTCAGCAAGCCGAAATGGGCCAGGATGCCATCGCCCATGAACTTGTCGATAATGCCCTGGAATTTGGAGACGAGGAGGCGCCCCATGCACGTGTAGTACCGCGTCAACGTCCCGAAGATGTCAGTAGGGCTGTGCTGATGAGACCAACGCGTATATCCGACCGCATCGCCAAAGACGATCGACAGTTGGTGCTCGCGAACATCATCGACAGCGCCACCCGTCCGAATGCGATCGACCAGCGCCGCGTTGCTAAAGCGCATATGTAGCTCGATTGTGTCACACAGAGTATTGAAGCTTCGGGCCGCTTTTCCGATCTCGTCATCGGATAATGCCGTAGCGATTCGATGGCGATAGTTGCCACGGGTGAGTTGCTCCGCTGCCGCCCCGAGTTGGACCACGGGTCGCAGAACGACTCGCAGCAGCATGAACAGAAGAATAAAGTTCAGAAGGAGAAAGGTTCCGGTGATGGCCACCGACTGGTGGAGAATGCGCGCACCAGCCTCGGAAACTGGCGCGTCGTCAAAACTGAAGAGGACATAACCAAGAAGCACCTTGTCGTAGACGACCGCCGCGGAGATGGCTGTCCTCTCGCCCGTTTGAGACAACACGCGGGGCACCATGTCGCTTGCCCGCAATGTTGCCTCACTCAAATGCGGCAAAGTCGCTCGATCACCGGCCGCAGCGATCACCTGTCCTTTGCGGTTGAGGGCAAACGCGCTGAGGACACGTTTCTTGGTTTCGCTCTGTAGAATCTTGTCGAGTCGCAATTCGAGGTTGAGTGGACCCTGCTGCTCGTCCAAGAAATCGAGTGTGTTCGTCTGGGCAAAGACGGCAACGCTGCGACTTCCAGATGAAATGATCTCTTGGCGCAACGCATCTCTCGCAACCCTGTAGCTCAACATACCCGAGGCGGTTATCGCCACCAGAATGAGGAGGTTGACCACAAGCAAGATCTTGGCGAGTAGCGGCAGCCCCGACCACAACTGGCGCCGAAAAAGGCGAGGGAGCATAACAGAAATCGGGCGAAACATTTCGGCACCATAATGCGACGAATTACTCAAGGCCAATCGCTGCTTCAAACCTGGATGTGCAACTTACGCCGACTCGAGGGACAAAAATCCATCGAGTTGCTCAAACACCCGCAAGGCCTCGAAGCTGCTACGCTGCCAACTTAGACTCTCGTCGAAGACGATCTTTGTCTTGAGCTTCAAGTCGGGAAGCGAGTGGATGAACTGAATCAGTGCGGTCATCGTCGATGAGTTGAAGTACTCGAGCCGTTCGAAGTGCATTTCCAGGGTGGCTTGTTGGGTCAACGCCGCGTTGGCGGCGCCACTGAGAAAAGGCCCCAGAACGGAGCCCGGTTGCCTGGCATTGCTCTTGCCAATCCAGTCGAGCCTCAACAGCTTCCCTTCAGACGCGGAAACTCTGATGTGCAGATCACCCGACTCCAGGTCCTTCATGTTGGGCCAGCCTCCGCGCGCAGCATCGCACGAATTCGTGATGCTTGGCCAGAGCACTGATGAGAATATGAGAACAATTTGACGCTACTGCAATTTGCGGATCGCCAAGAGGGTGACATCGTCGTCCTGGCTGCGAGAGAAGTCTTTGACATCTCGCACTGTGTTGCTGACGATCTCTTGGATGGGCAGAAGGGCGTAGGATTGCAGGGATTGCACCAACCGTTCTTGACCGAACATCTCGCCCGCCCCCTCGGTGGCCTCGGTGACGCCGTCAGTGAACAGGAGTACGACATCACCCGTGTTCAGAGGGGTCTCGCTGTCAGAAACAAATGCACCTAAGTCATCCACCAGACCAATCCAGGTCCCCGTTGTTGGGACAACCTCCACGGTTTTGGTGCCACTGCGGTAAATCAGGATGTCTTGGTGTTTGCCCGCGAAGACCAGGCGATTCGATTCTAGGCGCATCAGCGTCAGGGTCATGTAACGGTCGGCACCCAGGCGACGGATGTTCTCTTTGACAACAAAATTCACATGCGCCAAAGCATGCGCCGGGCTGAGATTGACCCCTTGATTGGTGACTGAAGCGATACTCGTCTGGGTCATCATCATGATGAGTCCTGACTCCACACCATGTCCAGAAACATCGCCGATCGCCACCCAGTCTTCGTTGCGTTGCGTGCGAATGAGGTCGTAGTAGTCGCCACCGACCTCTTCCGCCGGACGCATGGTTGCTGCGACCTCGAATCCTCCCAATCTACTTACCTCGGGCAGCAGCGATGTTTGAATCCTCTTGGCGACTTCCATCTCGCCCCACAGGGCATCTCGGGTCTTCTTGAGATCGGAGCGCGCATGAAACTCCTGCGTGACCAAGCGCTGCTTCACGTAACTCACACTCACGGCGACAATTGCCGTGCCCATGAGGAAGAACATGTTATTGGCCACGGAGAGTGTGTCTACTGGCTCATTGCTCGGGAAAAGAAGATTGAAGCCGATGTACATGACAACGACCAACGCCGCGTTGAGGGCGGATTGGCGCAGGCTCCAGGGAAGCAGGATGGTGACAGCGGTAAGCACCAGCAACAAACCGGCGTAGTAGGTGGAATTGAAGCCACCCAAATCGGTGGTCATCAGGGCGATGGTCCCACCAAGCATGATGGTGATGAAATAGCCGTGAAAGGCAGAGAATCGACTCGGCTTGGTGGCA
>Ga0156400_1064_pt2 | contig 12667 bp, 11 predicted proteins | sample RifOxyA3_FD_108044 | JGI IMG/M metagenome (GOLD analysis project Ga0156400, IMG submission 108044) | Deltaproteobacteria bacterium RIFOXYA12_FULL_58_15
ACTTGCGAGTTTTCGCCGATTGCTCGGACGAGCCAAACCGGCAGCCATCGCCATCGACGAGGCACACTGCATCAGTCAATGGGGTCACGACTTCAGGCCGGAGTACCTGCGCCTCGGTGAGCTCAAGGGCCTGCTGCGCATACCGACCATTGCCCTTACCGCTACGGCCACCGGTCGCGTGCTCGACGAGATCGGTTCGTCGCTTGAGCTCCAAAATCATCTGCTCGTCCGCGGCAACTTCGCGCGACCGAATCTGCGGTTTGTCGTGCGTCACATAGGCAAGGACGCCGACCGCATCGAGGCTCTCTGTGAAGCCCTCGAGCGAGCAGGCATGCGCAATCAAGGAACCGGTCGCGCCATCGTCTACTGCTCCACCCGAAAGAAGGTGGAAACCGTCGCCAAAACCGTGAAGGCCCGTGGTTTTGCCGCCGGCTACTATCATGCCGGTCGCACCGACAACGCTCGCAATCAAGCGCACCGGTCCTTCGACGTCGGCAGAGCGAGGATCCTGGTTGCCACCAACGCCTTTGGCATGGGCGTCGACCACCCCGATGTTCGCCTCATCGTCCACTTCCAGACCCCTGGGAGCGTCGAAGCCTATTACCAAGAGGCCGGCAGGGCCGGTCGTGACGGGTTGCCAGCCGAGTGCCTGTTGCTGTTTGGCATCGCCGATCTGGTCACCCAACGCTTCCTCAACCAGAAGAACACACGCTCGACGACGAGCAATCGTCGCGAAAACCTTCTCGCTGGCATCGAAGCCTACGCGCGTGCCACGAGGTGTCGACAACAGGAGCTCACCGCTTATTTTGGCGGCGAGCCCATGGAGCGGTGCGGGCGTTGCGATGCCTGTACCGATCTCGACGGGCTCACCACACATCTCAACGCCGTCGAAACGGCCCATGCCAATGCCAAGGCCAAGCGCTTCCGGCCGTGCGACTCGCCGACTGCGGAGGAAATGGAGACCGTGGTGGCCGCAGTCACCGCCTTGAAAAAGCCCGTCGGCAAGAGCGCCTTGGCGAAAGCCTTGCGGGGCAGTATGGCCCGCACCCTCAAACGGGGCGGCCTGCTCAATCTCGACCAACACGGAGAGCTCAAGGCCCACACCGAGCCATGCCTCGTCGATGCCATCGACACTCTTATTCGCGAAGGCCGACTGGAACGGCGCGGCGACAAGTATCCAACCGTGTGGCTCAAGGGACGACCGGTGCGACCCAAAAAAGATGGCACATTGCTGCGCACGGCACGCCCGGGCTCAGACCTGCGCCGCGCTCTCGACAGCTATCGCCGACGGGAGGCTAAACTCCTCGGTTGGAAACGCTACATGGTCTTCAACAATCAGGCTCTGGGCCTTATCATTGAGCAACTGCCCGACTCCCTGTGGGCGCTTGGGCAAATCCATGGCATTGGCCCCGCCAAGGTCGATCGATTCGGTGAAAGAATCATCGAGATCGTTCGCCGTCACGCACCGGCCTAGGCCAAACTCGATGGACTTTGTCCGTCATGAACGACGGCGATCCAGCGCCGCAAAGATCCCGGTGTTCTTCGGGTTCTTCCCAACGAAACATGGACGCAAGGTTCTTCGCAATGAACCACTCATCGCCGCAGTGGACCTGTCACCTACTGCAATCGGTTGAAAAACGGCAGCAGGAGCGCCCTCGACGTCTGGCATGCCTCTTGCTGCTGTTTTCGGCACCAAAGGGGTGCAAGTGTACAAGAAGACCACGCTCCTATCCTCCGCCGTCAGCCTGCTGTTGACTACCGTCGCAGGCGCCGCCGAGGTGCCATCGCATCTGACCATTACGATTGGCGGCCGGCGCCATGAGCTGCATCGGCGTCAAGAGGTCGCCGGCCGTGCGGCGAAGCCCACCAGCATCAAGGGTGTGGCCATGCGACCCTTGGGCCATCCGCAGCAACTCGGTGCCGAGCTGCCGGTGTTCGGTCGACTCCTCGTTATCGTCACCACCGAAGACCTCGGGCGCGCAAGCGCCGTGCTGCCGGAGTACATCGACTGGCGGGTCGCTGGAGGTTGGCAGGTCGTGGTTGGGTTGGAGCACGATTGGGATCAACCGAGCCTGCGCGATGGTGACGACCGCCAGGCGCGTATTCGTGCCTGGCTCAAAAAGGTGTACGCCGCCCACGGCTCCGGCTACCTTTTGCTCATCGGTGATCCGCACCCCGATCACCGCGGTGTGCCCATGCGCCGGATGGAGCCGATGGCTCACTTCCCGGGAGTCGGCCTGGTGGACCCGACGTTGTCACACGTGCCGACCGACTTCTACTATTCCGATCTCGAGTCCGACTGGGATTGTGACGGTGACGGCGTCTTCGGCGAGTATCCCGACGACGACGGTTGGGGGTGCGCCGACTGGGGGCCGGAGTTGATCACCGGCCGTATCCCCGTCTACGGCGGTGCCGACGAGCTCGATCCGGTGTTGACGGCGATCCTCGCCTACGAGCAAGCGAGCGACAAGTCGTACCGCGACCAGGCGCTCTTTGCCGGCGCTTTTGCCGGCTTTCGCGGACCGTGGCGACCGAGCTGACCCAATTCACCAATGACCCGTTGATCGTCGACATGTTGTCGGCGTACCAACAGACGCCGTACCACGCACTCGACTGGCTCGCCAACGGTTCGATGTATCACTATGGCGCAGCGCTCTTCTCGTACTTCGTCGATCAGGTCTACGGCAGTGGGAACGGCGCATTGCTCGGTGCCGCGTGGCGCGGCGCGATGCAACCGGGCGTTGTCCACATCGTTGACGGCTGGGCCGAGAGCACCACCCCCAACGAGCCGGACCTGCTCGACAGTCTACACCAGGTCATCACCGACAACGGTGGCAACTTCGACGAGGCGTTTGGCACCTTTGCGGTGTATCGCTACTTCATCGGCAGTTATGACGATGGTGCGCATTTCGCACATGCGGACCAGTGGACCGGTGCCGAGGTGCGCCTCGAACGGCGATACTATCCCGACGAGCTGCCAGTGGTCGGAAAATGGGCGGAGGACCCACCCGAACACCTCGGGTCGAGCTACATCGCGTTTGATGTCGGTGCCCTCACTGGGCCGCATGCCTTGCGCCTTGATTTCGAGGGTGATGCGGCAACGCGGTGGGACGTGCGGGTTCTCGGCATTGGCGACGGCGCTGCCCGTGAGACTCCAATCAGTATCGACGCCGCGACCGTGATGGGGAGCGTGATCGTTCCGGTTGCCGGACTCATGCGCGTCGTTCTGGTGGCGACGAACCTGGGCGACGATTCCCATGACCCCGACGAATACGTGTGGCCAAACAATTCGTTTGCCTATTCTGGTGGGCTTCTGGAATGCCCGGCACCGACCATCGAGGCGGTCACGCCACGGGTGTTGATCGCCGGCGAGACGACCACCACAACCGTTTCAGGCTCCGGCTTCATGGGCGGGCAGAAGCTCGCGGTAACCCCCGGCGGCGCGGGGATCGAGGTCACCGGCCTCGTGAGGCGGGACGTCAACACCATGGATGTGACCTTCGCTGTCGATGCCAACGCCAATTCCGGCGGTCGCGATCTGACCATCGAGCTCGAGTGCGGCCAGAGTGTCGTCGCCCCGCGAGCGATCGCCATCGAGGCGGCCGGTGGCTGTCGCGCCGCGCCCACAGCTACAGCCTGGGGGCTCGCGGTGCTCGCACTGGCCGTCGCAGGCTGCCGCTGTCGCCGCGCCCGACGATAGGGGCCTGGGGCAGCCGCAGGCTGCAATGGACCGATGCGCCCACCGCTGCACGCACGCGTCGGCATTCGCAACCGCGCCGGAGCCGACATCAATTCGCGAATTACACCCTCGAAGAAAGCCCTTGAATCACCTTCTGGCGGAAGCCATGATGCCCCTGCTTCTTCGTCACGGAGAGATCATCCATGCGCACATGGTTCGCTTGCCTTTGCGGCCTCTTGCTGGAAACCGCGCTGCCCAGTCGCACATGGGCCCAAACATCCAAAATCGCAGTGCTCGATTTCACGGCAGCGGGTGTCGAAGACGGACAGGCGAAGGACGTGACCACGAACCTCGTGAACCTCGTTGCCGCAGAGGTGGGAAGGTTGGGCTTCGAGGTCATCTCGACGGCGGACATCAACGCCATGCTATCGTACGAGAAGCAGAAGGATCTGGTCGGCTGCGAGGAGAACACGACCTGTCTCGCTGAGATCGGCGGAGCCTTGGGCGTGGACATGCTGCTTGGTGGATCGCTCGGCAAGCTGGGGGACACATACACCCTGTCCTTGAGTCTCGTGGACATCAAGACGGGCGCGGTCAAGAAGCGGTTTCACGGAGAAGCGGGGGACACAACCCTTCTGAGTAGCACGGCCAAACGTGGCGTCGCGGTTCTGTTCGGGAAAGAGGAAGATCGCGCCGGCTTCGGCACCGTGGTCGTCAAGACCGATCCACCAGGCGCGAGCCTGTTCCTCGATGAGGTCGAAGTCGGTGTGTCTCCCACGACGCTGGACAATGTGCGGCCGGGCGAGCACTCGATCGAGGCAAAGCAGGCCGGGCTCTCGGGCAAGGTAATCATCGAGGTGCGCTCTGAGTCCATCGAGAGGATCTCGATCAAGCTCCAGACGTCGCCGCCCGTAAAGCTCAAGATCATCTCCTCCCCGCCCGAGGCCAGTGTGTTCTTCGACGGGGAAGCGGTCGGACAGACGCCAGTGATCCTGCCAGAAGTGCGTGCCGGCAAGCACCGGGTGCGTCTCGAGATGGAGGAGCATCTGCCAAGCGACGAAGTCATCACGGTGTCTTATGACGAGTATGAGAAGGGCGGCCGGGTCCCAATCAAGTACGAGGCGACGCTCACCCGCAAGTTGTTCGTCCTGCCGGTTGAGCTGGTCGCGGTGGTGGGCAGCATGGCCGAGATAGACCATCTCGGCGACGGCGTGAGCTTCACCGGGGAGGTCGCGGTTGGATTCCTCGACCGCTGGGAGGTCGGTCTCGGCGTCACGTTGCCCATCGCCGTGTATTTGAGCGGTCGCTTCTGGGCCTTCAAAAAGGTCGTAGAGCTTGGTGCGGTGGCTCGCGTTGCCGCGGGCAAAGCTCAACCAGGCGGAGTCGACTTCGTGGCGGCAGGCGGCGGTCTCGCCCTCGGCTGGAACATGGACACCCTGGTGGGTCGGGTCGGCCTCCGATGGGAGGGGCTCGCGGTCTGGGAAGACACCTGGGGGACGGTCAACTTCCCGGTGACGCTGGCTGTGGTGTGGAGGTTGCCATGAGGATGTTATCGCTGGCCTGGGTTTGCGCCACGGTTGCGTGTGCTGACCTCAACCCTTTTCAAGCGCCCTATTTGATCTTGGATCATGAAGGCGGAAGCGTGGTCACCGACAGCACCCATGTCTACTGGGGGACCTACGAAGGTATCCGCGCCGTCGAGAAGACGGACGAGTCCGATTCCTATCTGTTGGTCAGGTTCTCGGAGGAGGAGCAAATCAGAGAATTGGTCGCGGATGACAACAATCTCTATTGGCTGACGGATACCTATTCCGGAGATCGCGGCGACGCCCCGTTGATCCTCCGCCGCGCGAGCAAGAGCGGAACGGCGAAGACGCCTTTTGATTACGACACGGCAGATCTGGAGCCGTGTCTCCCAGACACCAGCGAGGTAGGTGGCCTTCCACCCCAGAACCTCGCGTTGGATCGCAATCACGTCTACTTTGCTGCCCGGCCTTCGAATAGCGACGACTTCGCCTGCGAGGCCTACCGGGTGCCGACGACCGGCAACTCGCCGGCGACGTCCATCGGAGCGCCCGTGCCACCTGCCGGTGCGAGCGTCAACGCCCGTGCGTTGGCCGCAGACGAGAGCGCGGTCTATTGGGTCGTATCGATCGAGGGCCAGGATGGGACGGGCCGTTTGTACAAGAAAGGCACGAACCCCGAGAGCCCGTCCTTCGATCCCGTCTGCGATGTGGACAAGAGCACGAGTCGGATGATCATCGATGACACGAACGTGTGGCTGGCGACGAGAAACGGCATACTTCGAGTGGAGAAGGAAACCGGTGACCCGGTGGATCTGGTAGAGGGCAAGAAATCCGGCGGCACGGCGGCGGCGTTGGCCGTGGATGACACCGATGTCTATTGGGTGGTCGTGGGGTGGAGCATGTCACACGGGGGCGAAGCCACTTTGTACCGGACGGGCAAGGATGCCGGCGGCAACACGACCCAGATGGTCTCGTTCGTTCTCGATGCGCCAAACACCGACAACCCTCCGTACACCTGGGCCATTTCGGTGAGCGATGGCTGGGTGTACTCCGCGGTGTCTTTGGAGGAGAGCTTCGGCGGACCAGACGGGATCTTCAAGATTCACAACTGAGGACCCCATGTGATCACCTTCGGGACAGTGATCCGTTGGCGTCGTTTGGGCACCGTTGACAACGGAGGAACCATCAACACCTTATGTTAGCCGGAGATCGTTAACATTTAAACGTGTGGGAGGTGCCTCATGGATTCTGGATCGACTAACCGACGATCGGGAGCACGGTATGGGATTGGGTGGCATGGAGAATGTGAAGTGGGGGACGGCTTCGTCATGGGGCGCGTGCGCGACATAGGCAGAAATGGAGTCTTCTTTCAGCCGGTCACAGAGCTTTTGGGTTCACCCAGTTGGGAAACAGGGGAAGTCCCGTTGTTGCTCCGGCGGGGAGACAAGGTCTCGTTCTTGTATGAAACAGCGCCGGGCAAAACCGAGGTGTCGGTGTTTGCAACGGTCAAATGGGTCGGCAAGAGCCACCACCACGGTGAATCTGGGGTGGGGTTGGAATTCGTTGGACGGCGCGAAAAGAACTGGGTTGATTGAAGTACTGATTCAATCTTCAGCTCTATGGGAGCTTGCTGCCACAGCCACAGTGTTAGGTATCGCGGTGCGTGGGGCCGAATTGAAGGGCGAGCGCTGTATCGAACCCGATCACATCCATGCAGCGTGGGGTCAACTGCGCGACCAACACTGGATTTGATCCATCGGAGATGACCGACTCGTCGCTTACAGTGGAGTAATCGACGTCAATCGTGGCGCCAGAGAGCAAACTCAGCCAATTGATCGACTCTTGCTCTCCAGCAATCCAAACCTCGCCGCCGTTTCTTCTCACTCGACCACCCGAATCGGCCCCACGAGTCGCTGATTACAGCGGTTTATGTTGCCTATCCACTGGCGCGGTCAGATCAACCCGGTTCCGAGGCCCAGTGAGACGATGATCTCCGTTAGAAACCGCCTTCGATTACGAGGCTGCCGCACACGGTCACGAGGCCCTTGAGATCGTCCGGATAGCTCTGACTGCTCAGACGAAGGCCAACATCAAGAGCAGGCCAGATGCCAAACAGTAGGTCGAGCCCCCAGTGCCAGCCGAGTCTGAATGCGGCGTCCTCGCCGTCGGCAAGGGCATCTCGGACGTTTTCTGAATAGCTGGTATTCGCCCCTGATGAGACGTGACCATAGACCAGCTCAAGAGCAAAGGAGGGAACGACTCTGAATCGCCCTGCGGTGCTGTAGGCGACGCCCAGTCCGATCGCCCACTGGGTAAACGTCACGCTCCCATCGGCTTCGGGGAATGCCACAGTGCGCACGTCTAACCCTGCGAATGGTTCGAGCCCGAAGTCGAAAAGGTAGCCAAACCGACCCCCGACGCCCTGCCTGCCAGCCGCTTTCAGCGTGGTGCCGAGTTGGTGACCAGGGCTCGACATCGGGAAGAGCATGCCTCCGTGGCCGGAGATCCGTAGCTTGTGTCTCTGCCAGGGAGCGAAGGCAGAATCACGGGGTGCTGCGGCACCTGGCTCCAATGGACTGGTTTCCACGACTGCATAGGCCGGGACTCGCACCTCCCGCCGTTGCTGTTCTTCGTTTGGGGATGACCAGGTGACGGTGTGGACGCCCGGAATGACCGGCAGCCGGTCAAGGGGCGCCTTGCCCTTGGCCACGCCGTCAACGAGAATCTCGCCTTCACCACGGACGGTGAGGTAGCCGAAACCCGCTGTCCGCTCCGGGTGAACGAGGTGCGCTCCCCACTGGCGTATGGCTTCGATGAGCAGCGTCTCGTCTGCCGCAACCTCCTTCGAGACGTGGCGAACAGTCGTGGCATGCTTGGCGTCGAGCAATTTCAAGCTTATGGTGTAGATGGTCCCCACTCTGCCGATTGAGCCGACCGTGAGGTGGTCGGCTCCCAAAGCGCCGCCGATCTCAGCAAGACACGAGACATCATCACTGCAGCCGAGCAGGTCACGTTGCTTCTCAAGCGCCAGCATGCTGTTGATTTCGCTCTGACCCAGAACAACGATCGATGAACTCGTTTCGCGAATTGTCGAAGCAAGGATCTCCGAAAGACTTCTGGCTGTGTTGACGTCAATGCCGAATGCGGTGAGGTCAAGCACAAGCAGGCGGTCCGTTGGCGGATCAGCCGCCAAGACAGGATGGGCACTGATGCACATCACCGCGACAGCACAGCGAACGAGAGTACTCGAACTCTTCATGGCTTTCTGCCCCTGCGGGTACGTTGTCTGTCACCTGTATAGCGCTTCTTGAACTTCCGTGTCCACGACGGGAGCGCGCCCGATCGCAAGCTGCATCTCGCGGCATCGAAGCTGAGGCTACATCTTCCTCGGCAGGTTCGTGAGGCTGCCGCCCCAGCCGCTCTGGCATGGCTCCAAACCAAGCACCCAGCTCGGCTGCCAATGTGATCACCTCTGTATCTCTAGTATCGAACTGTCAGGGCGCTGCGAATCAAGGAATGGCTCAATCTCCACCGCAGAGGGCGCCCGACACGTTGACGTCGACCTCTAGGACGATCTTGCCGTCGATCGTAGTCTCTTTGCTGGGCCGCCTGCCTGTGACCTCGCTCGTGATGTTCATCGACTCCGCTGCCGCATATGGCGCGAGGTCAACGTTTTCAACCTCCAGGCCAACCGTTGTCAATCCAGCGGCGAATGGACCGCCGCTGGCGATGAGCTTTCGCTCCAGGCCTTGCGACTCGACAAAGAACTCCAGATTGTCGATGAACGTGAAGTCACGACCTTCGGGCGGAGTGTCGGTGATCGTCAGGGTGAGGGACTGGATGTGGACCGAATCGATCTGCTCTCGCTCGACGCCCTGATTCTGGAGCTCCTGGTTCTGCGAGATGTCCATGTTGAGGAAGCCGCCAAAGCCGAGGTCGCCCGCAAGCTGCTCAAGCAGTGACGCACCTTGAATCGTGGTCGATGAGCTCTCCTCGATGGTGAACTTGTCAATGTCACCACAAGTGATAGCAGCCAGAATCAAGGCAATTGTTCCGTACCTCAAAGCTCGATGAGTACCCATATTCACCTCCCTGCGACGTTGCGGTCGAACCACGGTGAGTGTATCGCGCCGCGGTGCATGAATCCACTTTGTTTGGTGTCTGCTTTGTTTGGTGTCTGCTCAACAAGCAATGGCGAGAGCCGGTTGTTGATCTCTTCTTCGCGAGCGACATGTCGGCCGAGACGTCGGTTGAAACTTTTCGCCGTAAGGGAGTTTGTTGTCGCAGGAGTAAACGCGAGCGGGACTAGGGCACATCTCATAACCACTTTGCTGTGTTTTTGGACGTCATTCCCGCGAAAGCGCATTCGCGGGAATGACGAAATGCGAATCAAGGAGGTTATGAGACGTGCCCTAGAAACCCTGGTTCAAATCAATAGCGTGGCTGATGTTGATCAAGACATCCTTCGCAAGAACGGGCTGAGTTGCACCCACAACCTTGCGAGTGGCGATAGCATAAGTGTCTCCCCGATCCGTCATCGCAACAAGACCCACCACCTTCCGCGTTGCAATCGCACTTCGGATCGGCGTACCGCACATACCCGAAGGACATTCAGCACCTTGCGCAAAGACCGGCAATGCAGAGAAGCTGGTTGCAATCATCACTGCAAAAGCGCTCAGAGTCTTCATGGTGGATCCCCTTGTTTGAGTTGACTACACATTGCAGGATGCGGGCCATATGGAACGATAACAGCGGAGACCCAAACTACCTGAGATCAAGCCAGTTCTCTCAGGTGCATGTGTAACGACCACTACAGTTCTGCTCAACTTATGGGCAGTGGTATGACCAAAAATGAGCAGGTCAAGAATCCAACTTGGCGGTGCGGTACCTCAAAGTCTGAGGGGTACTTTGAGCTTGCGCGCCACCGCACTTTGATTGCCTTCAAATCGGGGCAGAATCATCAGGGCTGGCGCCTGAACCTATCCTGCATCGAGTATGCTTGCCAGCAGTTTTGAAGTAGTTCCTGTGCACCCAACCGATGCTGGTGCTATAAAGCCTCATGTTCTTGTTATCCCAATTGCGTGAGGAACAGCCCTTTGCGGTCACAACTTTGACCCAGGCTATTGAGGGCGAACGCAGACACCACGCATACCTCTTCGCTGGCCCGTTGGAGGCCAGCGCCAACAACCTCGTTATGGCGATGGCAGGATCATTGTTGTGCACCGATCGCCGTGGTTCCGACGCCTGCGGCACGTGCGCCGGATGTCGCAAACTCGCCGGCAAAAACCATCCAGATCTCGTCCACCTCCAACCCGACGAGAAAGGCAATCTGAGCATCGACACCATTCGCCAACTGGCAAACCGCCTGTCATTGCGCGCTACCGAGGCCGATACAAAGATTGCGATCATCGAGCATGCCGATGCCATGAAGCCACCGGCCCAGAATGCTCTACTCAAGACCCTCGAGGAGCCGCCGGGCCCCACCTGCTTTTTGTTGACCACGACCCGAATCCGGACCTTGTTGCCCACGATCCGCTCACGCTGCCAAACCGTCCGCCTTGCACCAAAGAAACGCGCCGGCGCATGGCGAGTTCTGGCAGAAGCGGGCATTGACCCTGAAATCGCACAAAGGCTGGCAGCACTGGTTGGGCCTGATGTGGACCGCGCTCAGGAGCTCGTGGACAAAGGCGCAGGTGAGATCATCGCAGCCCTGAGTGGAATCCTCACTCTCGATGTGCCCATCCCGACCATCATGAACGCCGCGGCCGATCTGGGCGGCGACAAGGAGCGCGCCGATCTAGCGTTCGCACTGCTCGAAGTCGATATCCGTGACCGATTGGCCCGTGCCCACGGCGCGATAGGTGCCTCGTACAGCGAACAAGCCGGCACAGATTTGCCCGTGTCCCACCTCTGCAATGGTGCGGCACAACTTCAGACAATTCGCCGTTATCAGGCAGTAAACCTCAACCGGACCATGGCCCTCGAGACGGTGCTACTTGCCGTCACCGGCCACGTCACGCCCACCAGGAGTATGGCGTGAGCAATCAACCAGGCGACGATCGCGAAGTGCCAGAAACTGTCGATGTAGCCATGCCAGAGGTTTCGGCAGACGCCGACGACGCCATAGCCGACGACAACATGGCCGGCGACGACGTGACCGACGACGACGTGACCGACGACAACGTGACCGACGACGACATAACCGATGACGACATGATCGACGGCTCATACGACGACGTGACCGATGGCCCATACGACGACATGACCGATGGCCCATACGACGACGTGACCGACGGCCCATACGACGATGACATGGCCGACCAGGACCAGGTCCGGCCAATGGCTGGCGACGGCCTGACGTCTGTTCTGGTTCGCCTGCGAGTTCCCGATCAGACCGATGAATTCGACGCCGGACGTTGGGATTTGCGCGTTTCTCAACAGGTACTCGTCGAGGCCGACCGTGGTGGCCAAGCGGTGGGCACTGTCATTCGCGTGGCACAAAAGCGGCGACGCAAGCAACCTTTGAAACGGGTCGTGCGGCCCATCAATGCCGAAGACTTGCGTATTATCGAACGCAACCGTGTGCGTGAGCGCGAAGCACATCTTTTCTGTGTTGAGCGCATCAAAGCACGTGAGTTACCGATGAAACTGGTATCGGTGGATCTCGCTCACTCTGGAACCCGCGCCGTTTTCTATTTCTCCAGCGCCGATCGGGTCGATTTCCGTTCGTTGGTCAAAGATCTGGCCAGACGTTTTCACACCCGAATAGAAATGCGTCAGATTGGTGTGCGCGACGCCGCCCGACACACGGGTGGCATTGGCATCTGCGGACGCGAGCTTTGCTGCGCAACTTGGCTGTGCGCCTTCAAACCTATCTCGATTCGTATGGCCAAGGATCAGAACCTCGCCCTCAATCACCAAAAACTATCAGGCCTTTGTGGTCGTTTGCGCTGTTGCTTGCAATACGAGCAGGAGACCTATCAAGCACAACGCAAGGGTCTGCCCAAGATTGGCAAGCGCATCGTCACGCCTGAGGGCGAAGGCCGCATCAAAGACGTCAACGTCTTGCGCCGATTGGTTCGGGTGCAACTGCTCGACGGTGGCTACGTTCAATACGACGCCGATGAGGTGCAACGGCCAACGGCCGAGGTGCAACCGCGACAAGAACAGCCAAGACAAGAACAAGAACAGGAACAAGAACAAGAACAAGAGCAACCGATTCAAGAACAAACGCGACAGGAACAAACGCGACAACAATCAGAGGATCAGTCGAGGGCACCGTCTTCTCAAAGCCGGGGCAATGACACCAGCGACGCGGCTGCGTCAGCAGCTTCCGATCGTCTGCCATCTGGCGATGACAGCCAGGGCAGCGACGCATCGAAGACGAACACATCCAGTCGACCACGTCGCCGCCGCCGTCGTGGTCGGCGCGGCCGGAAGCCCCAGGCACCCGGTCAAGGCG
>Ga0156400_1100_pt2 | contig 12647 bp, 12 predicted proteins | sample RifOxyA3_FD_108044 | JGI IMG/M metagenome (GOLD analysis project Ga0156400, IMG submission 108044) | Deltaproteobacteria bacterium RIFOXYA12_FULL_58_15
CAGCGAGTTTGGGATGTTGGGGTACATGTCGTTGTGATCGGGCAGCGCCCTGATGTTGGCCGGTCCGGCGTTGAGACCTACTCAGGAAGGCAGACTGCGCCCGAGCTTCCTTGAGCGAACAGACTTTTCAGGAAAGTCTCCAATAGTTTCTTGAGGAAGCCACCATCAGACCCGCCGCATTTCTCTCCAGTGGGGCAGGTATCGTTGATCTGCGCGATCAGAAGGTCGCAGACCTGCCGGCATTTCGCATTGCAGCTTGCTGCATCGAGGCCAGATTCGCATAGCAATCCTTCGAGGAAGGTCGCCGGTGCGCACACCGTCCCACCTGCGCATTCATCAGTGGTGTCGCATGGTTGATTTGTATCGGTGACGACCTCGCTCACACACACATGGCTTGCGTTGCAGTTGCACAGATTCGCCTGCGTGCAGGAGCACCACGATTGTCCTGGGCAACTCGCTCCACAATCTGCGCTGTCTCTGCATCCAGGTTCGCAAGTGCTGGTCGGCAGGTTACAGTAATCCCCAACCGGGCATTGCCCATCGCGGGTGCACTCGGGGCCGCCCTCGGGCATGCAAAGCGGTGGGTTGAAGTTGTCTTTGCACTCGAATCCGGCCGCCGCGCATTGCCCGTCGACGCAAGCATCTGGGTTGCCGCAGTGGTGCTCGTCGTCGCCCTGGTCTTGGCGGCACACGAGAGTGTAGGGAACGCATTGCTCGTGCCCGGCGAGGTCGTCGGTGTTGGGCGGACAGGGCTTCGCTGGTTGGCATATGGTGGAGGCGCAGTAGTTGTCCTCGCCACACGAGATGTCGCCTGCGGGAGTGGGTGAGCAGGATCCGGTGACCTGACATTGGCCATCTTCCGTGTTGCAGGTGCAACCCGTGGCGCATCCGGGACGATCATTGCAGTCGTCGTCGTTGGTGCATTCGCCTGTGGCATTCGGGTCGATGCAGGTGCCATCGATGCAATTCCAATCGACGGGACATTCTTCGGCGAAGTAACAGTAGTCCTTCGGCCACTTGCAGGTGTGGGAGGACGGCGAACAGACTTCGCCGGGCGGGCAATCGGTGCGCACGCCTGGGGTGCACTCGGTGTTGGTCCAACAACGACGCATGCCGTCGGCTGGGTAGGCGTGGCATTCCTGACCGAAGACGCCGCAGGAGTTGTCGTCGGTGCAGGCACCGGAGCAACTGCCAGTGGTGCCAGCCAGCCACGTTCGCAGGGTCGGGAAATGACAGTACTCGTCCGAATCACATGCGGCGTGCGTGGCACATGATGGGGCCGCAACACAACGACCGCCTTCACAGACGCCGCTTTCGCATTGGTTGTTATCGCTGCAGAAGGTTTGCGCGCTGTCACCACCGGTCGGTGAGTCACCGTCAGCCTTGCCGCCGGCTCGGCCGCCACATGCTGCGACGAACATGACGAGTGCTATTGCCAATAACCCATTACTCAATCTCATTAGGTGCTCCTCAAATAAAATAGGGACGGGACTCGTTTTTCCAATACCCACACCGCCCACCTTGTGGTTACGAAGCCCACCAAGCCGACACGATGGTAGGATCCTCAATCCGTCTCTGTCAATCAATCACCGACAGCACGACAGCAATATTAACGATACCGCAGACGAAATGATTCTCAAGTATTGGGTGCAGCAATTGCGACATTGTCCTACATGTCGGACAACTCCATACCTCATCGAGCTGGTCGGTGGCCGAAGAGCCGAAGAGCCGAAGAGCCGAAGAGCCGAAGTGCCGAAGAAGACGACCGGCTTGCAACTGGCAAACCGTCGCGGTACTTGGCAGTGAGGGAGTCCAATCAATGTCACAGACATCCAAGAGAATCCTGGTCACCGGTGGTGCCGGTTTCATCGGTTCGCACCTGTGCGAGCGCCTTGTGGCAGAGGGCCACGATGTCATCTGCCTCGATAACTTTTTCACCGGCCGCAAGGAGAATGTCGAGCACCTGCGGGACAACGCAAACTTCGAGCTGATTCGCCACGACATCGTCGAGCCGCTCTTGGTGGAAGTCGACCAAATCTACAACCTCGCCTGTCCCGCTTCCCCGGTGCACTACCAATACAACGCCATCAAAACCGTGAAGGCCAATGTCTTGGGTGCCCTGCACGTCTTGGGCGTCGCCAAGCGAGTCAAAGCCCGGGTGTTTCAAGCCTCTACGTCTGAGGTGTATGGCGATCCATCGGTCCACCCGCAAGTCGAGACCTATTTCGGCAATGTCAACTGCAACGGCCTGCGAGCCTGCTACGACGAAGGCAAGCGCATTGCCGAAACCCTCTTTTGCGACTTTCACCGCATGAACGGTGTCGACATCCGCATTGCCCGCATCTTCAACACCTACGGTCCACGCATGATGGAAGACGACGGCCGTGTCGTCAGCAACTTCATCGTCCAGGCCCTAACCCATCAACCCATCACGGTGTACGGCGAGGGCCAACAAACCCGTTCGTTCTGTTACGTCGACGACCTCGTCGAAGGTTTCATCCGCCTGATGGGCGATGACGCCCCCACGACTCCCGTCAATTTGGGCAACCCCAACGAGATGACAGTCCTAGAGCTCGCCAAACAGATCATCACCCTCACCGAAAGCAAATCAGAGATCCGCCACGAACCCCTGCCACAGGATGACCCCACCCGCCGCCAGCCCGACATCACCAAGGCCAAACAGTACCTGGGTTGGGAACCCAAGGTAAGTCTCGCCGACGGTCTCAAAATGACGGTGGACTATTTTCGCAAACGGCGAGGCCGCAGCAGCTAGGCCTTGAGCCGCGGGTTGATCGAGGTGAGCGGCACGGTTTTGTTCTCCTCGCTCGCCTGTGCGTGTTCGGCAACGGGCGGCACCTCGGAGCTCGCGGCAGTCACCGCGTCGTGCTGATAATTCACGATTTCTGGGTTGACCAGCTCGTCTTGGGCGATCCGCAGTGACGCCGCATCACTCACCGAGGGGTCCATCTGCGAGCGCTTGTTCTCAATCTTGGCGTTCTCGCGATCTTCCTCAGTATAAATGTTACCGATGATCGTGTCGGCAGCCGATTTGTCGATCTCTGAAATGCCCACGGTTGCTGCTCCTTATGATGTTGTTAGACACCGAGGATACCATATCTAAATCCCACAACGACGCGTTTTCCACCCGCAGCGTCCCGCAGCGTCCCGCAGCGTCCCGCAGCGTCGCAGCGTCCGCAGCGTCCCGAACGTATGGACTCCTCGCCGCCGTTGGGCTATCTGCCGGCGCAACAAAGTTGTCCGTCCTACCTGCGGACGAGGGACTGCCGTCATGAAAAATCTGCCTGTCGTTTCTGTAAGACCGTGGGTGATCGTCTGTGCGGCAAGCGCGTTCGCGTTTCCGGTTACAGCGAGCGGTGCCGAGCGCACCAGCATTGCCGTTTTGGATTTCGTTGCCAAGTCTGGAATCTCGCAAGAATCGATGGACGCACTCGGGGATCTGGCGACCAACGCTATTCGCCAACTCGGTGACGTGGATGTGTACGGCAAGTCCGACATCGAATCGATGTTGGGATTTGAGCGATTCAAAGACGCCATTGGTTGCGACGACGTGCGGTGTTTGGCTGACATCGGCGGTTCCCTTGGGGTCCGCTTCATTGTTTCGGGAAACGTCGCGAAGCTCGGCGAGATCTTCCTTTTGAATCTGCGACTCATCGAGCCATCCAGCGCGCAGGTCGTCTCAAGCACCTCGAGAAAGGTGCCAGGCACCGAGTCAGCGCTGGTCGACGTTCTTCCCATCGTCATCCGAGAGTTGTTGAACAGCTCTCGCGTTGAGGTTCCAGGCCTGAGCCGCGGGGATGTGACGGGAGCAGGCGCAACCACAGCGGCCTCGGCAGCTGGCAGCTCTTCGACCATCCCGTTGTATTTGATGGACCAACGGATCACCGATGACGCCCGTGACCGCGCTGCCATTTATCGCTGGATCTGGATTCTCGGCGACGTCATAGGGATTGCCGGCGGCATTGCGGTTGCGACCACTCCGTTTCTTCACAACGAGTATGCCGGTTACACCGGTGCCAGCCTGGTCACCGCAGGTGTGGGCCTAGCCGCCGCCGGCTCCGGATTGCAGTTCTCGGCGCGCCAAGAGTACATCGACCCTGCGGTGCCGACGTATACCACCCACTGGAGTCGCATCCTGGCGTATGCCCTTTGGATAGCCGGCGCGGCCACCGTTTTCCCAGCGGTCAATTACGACAGTCAAGGGGAGTACGGCACCTCGACGCCCCTCGCGATCATTGGCGCTGTCTCATGGGGCGTTTCGGCGATTCTCTTCTCGGCAAGTCCCTACCTGGTGGGCAGCGACGCAACCTCGGCGTCCAGGCCATGAGACTAAGTAGCTTCCACACTGATCCCGCGGACCGCATCATTGTTGCGACAGCTCGTCTGGCGAAGATCCCCATCGTCACCAATGACACCAAGATCCAGAAATACCCACACGTCGAAACCATCTGGTGATCGAACAGCTGAATCAATGAGCTGAATCAATGCCGCCGATGTGGTTGTGCATGAGTCGTGACAGATGGATTTCGAGGGTTTCGGGCCGTTGTCTTGACGGCGCACTCGCTGTTGAGTAACCCCTGCGAAGCATGAAGCCTCAGCAAGCCATTGCAGCGTTGCGGCGTGCGCGCTCCATCGAGCACGTGTTGAACGTGCTAGGCGAAGTTCCCGAATTGGAAATGGCGCTGCAGTCTCCGCGCGGTCGCCTCATGGACAACGCGAGCGTTCAAGCCAAGAAGGTGATGGCATCGTTGCTCGGGAAGATGAATGGTGAAGGTGCAAGCATTGTCCAGCTCATGCGCAGCTTGGAGGGCTTGCGTGGACAACTGTACCGTCCATTGCGTCAGGAGTTGCTCGAGATCGCCCGGGAACGGGCCCTGGCGGCAGTTGACGATTTGGTCGCGTCAGGTGGCTGGCCAAAGGATCGCCCGCAGCCGCGAGACCACGAGCGAGCAGCCAAGGGTTCTTCCAACGGGGCAACCAAGGGTTCTTCCAAGGGGGCGGCCAAGGGTTCTTCCAAGGGGGCAGCCAAGGGTTCTGCCAAGGGGGCAGCCAACGACGAGTTCACTGCATACGAAATCGCCGAGGCGCTCGCCAAAGTCGGCAGCGCCCAGGCCGTTGACCAGTCAGGCACCGTGTTGCTCTTCGATGGCTGCTCGCCCGATTTGTATCCGCGTTATGTTTATTTCGACGATGGGTGGACCCTTGGCGAATTGTTGTTCGGTCGTCGATTGACAGCAGAAAACCAATCTATCGTGCGCAAGCAATTCGCCCATCGCATCGAGTGCGCTGGGGCCGCCCAGGAAGACGACCAGCAGCTCCGGGCTGCGCGCCGCCGATCGCTGAACAATCCGGCCCTGTCAGCCCTGGCCGGTTCCCTCTGGCAGGTGCGGGACGCGTTGCGCCCGTTTGTGCTCATGCGACCGTTGGACAAGAGCGGCAATCCTCTGTTGAAGCTCAAGCAGCAGAAGCGCACTTTGGATATTTGGTTTTCGGAGGCGATGCCGGTTGTGGGCAGCCGGCGAGCTGGGCGGCGGGTGAGGGTCTCGATACCCGTCGAGGCGTTGATTGGTTGGGCCGGAGCGTCAGATCCGCCCTTGGGAAGCTGTTCTGCGTGCGCCACGCCACGCTGCTTGCATCGACTGCGCGCCATCGACGCGGCGCTCATCTCGTTGTTGGGACTGCCTCCATTTGCCAAAACCCAGCGGGGTTTCGCGGCTACGCTGGCGGAGTTTGTGGCCAAGCCAGCTTGGGCGCGGACTCTCGACTCGCTGGTCGGGCAATTGCCCCGTCCCAAGCAGCACCAACCCAACCCGGCATTGATGTTTCGCATCGACCTTGGGCAATTGCCCCTGGTGTGGAGCTGGGGCCCCTTGCCGGAGCCGCAGGCGCTCGACAGTCTGGACCTCTCTGCCGGGGAACGCGAAGCCTATGCCATGGTTCGCGGGGTCTGCGCGGCATGGCAAGAGACTGGATTGGCGCGAGGCCATCGTTACTACTACGGTGCGCCGGAGGTCACGCTGGAGCACCTCTACTTGTTACGTGCTTTGGTGGACAGCGAGCGCGTTGTCGGTGCCGATGGCAAGCGCCGGGCGGTCGAGGTGGTCGAAGGCCGCCTGGTGCCGTGCAGGCGCGCTGATGTGTGGCACGTCATGGTTGCTTTTGGCGACCGTATGAGCGACCCGAGGCCAAAGCGATTCCCAGAAATCAAGGCAACCGATGATGGCGAAACGATTCGCGTCGAGCACCTGCCACGGGCAGTTGTGGAGATGATCGACACCGGCCTGCTCATGGAGCTCGAAGTACCCAAGTCGGCCGAAAAGGATCTTGCCACAGGACTTCTGCCTCTTTGCAACCGGCTTCCCCTGGAGATGCCCGTCGAGCTCAAGGGGGAGTCGATCCGAGTCGATCCCGAGGTGGTTTTGCGCGCGGAGTATCTGGATGGGCGAGTGCTGCGCATGAGCATTCGTTTGCGCCTCTGCCCGCAGGCACCGCTCGTGGTTCCCGGCGTTGGTGACGACGTCGTCCTCGGATTGGTGGACGAGCGCAACGGGGAAGTGGGGCACATCGAGCGCGATCTGGACGCGGAGGTGGCGTTCGTCAATCAGATCCTCGACCGGCATCCGCACGACACCATCTGGGATTTGGCGCTCGAGGACCTAGACGAAGCGCTGGATTTTCTCGCGCACATGCAAGAGCACCCCAAGGTGCGACTGGAGTGGCCCAAGGGTAAGGCCTTGCGCGTGCGTCGCCCCATGCGCGGCGACGAGTTGGCTCTGCAGGTCGTTGATGAGGGGCGCTTCTTTCAGCTCACCGGCGGCGTTGCTGGCGATGATCGCCAGGTCAGGCTGGCTTTGCTGCTCGCAGCGATCCGAGAAGACCGTCGCTACGTGGAGGTGAAAAAGGATACCTGGGCCAAGATCTCCAGTGACTTGGAGAAGAAACTCCGTCGTCTGCAACCGGCGCTGGTGGAAAAAAGTGGCAAGCTGCAGGTATCGGTGGCCGCCGAGAGCAGTCTCGAGGAGGTCTTCGGTGAGGACGGCGTTTTGGGCGAGCTGGAGGCGCACTCGCAGAGGTGGCTTCAGTTCATCCGTTCTGTGCGGGAATCCAAAACGCTGGAAGTCGACGTCCCCGCAACACTGCAGGCGACTCTGCGTCCGTATCAGGTGGAGGGTTTTCGATGGCTCACGCGTCTCGCCCATTGGGGCGCGGGCGCTTGCATTGCCGACGACATGGGGCTCGGCAAGACCATGCAGGCACTGGCTATCCTGTTGCACCGCAGCAGTCTCGGCCCGGCTCTCGTGGTCGCCCCGACGAGTGTCTGTTTCAACTGGATGCGTGAGGCCGAGCGCTTTGCCCCGTCGTTGCATAGGGTGCAGTACCGCGGCAATGACCGTGAGCGAGTGCTCGCCGATCTCGGCCCCGGGAGCGTGTTGGTGCTGAGCTACGCCCTGATGACCCGGGACATCGAGGTGCTCGCAGGAAAAGAATTCGCATCGCTGGTGTTCGATGAGGCCCATGCACTCAAAAACCCAGCGACCCACCGCTGCAAAGCTGCACTGCAGTTGCAGGCCAAATGGGTGGTCGGCTTGACCGGCACGCCCCTGGAAAACCGTCTGTCGGAGCTATGGTCGGTGGCGCGTGTGGTCATGCCGGGCTTGTTTGGGGGTTGGGAATGGTTCCGCAAGACCTATGCTGCGCCGATCGAAGGCTCGCGGGACGAGGCGGCCACCGCCACCTTGAGGAGCCGACTGCGCCCGTTTTTGTTGCGCCGAACCAAACGGGAGGTCGCCAGGGAGCTGCCGCTGCGTAGCGTTATCGATGTGCCAGTGGAGCTCGGTGAAGACGAGATGCGGTTATACGAGGAGATGCGATTGGCGCTCGCAGCCCAATTGGCAGGGTTGGACGATCAGGTGAGCCGCGGTGAGGCACGCCTACGCATTCTTGCCGTGCTCACCCGTTTGCGCATGCTCTGTTGCCACCCAGTCCTGGTCGAACCGAGTTGGCAAGGGCCGGCGTCCAAGCTGCGGACCTTCGGGCGCATGGTTCGCGACCTGGTCGAAACCGGACACCGCGCCCTGGTGTTCAGCCAGTTTGTCGGATTTCTCGAGCTGGTAACCGCGGCACTGGACACGGCCGGCATCGACTACCACTATTTGGACGGATCGACCCCGGCGGCGAGTCGCGAAGAGCGCATCACCGCGTTCCAGGCGGGAGAGAAGAGTGTGTTCGTCTTGTCTCTCAAGGCCGGTGGTCTCGGCGTGAATCTCACGGGGGCAGATACGGTGATTCACCTCGATCCGTGGTGGAATCCGGCCGTCGAGGATCAAGCGTCCGATCGCGCGCACCGCATCGGTCAGAAGCAGCCGGTGACCATTTATCGCTTGTACGCCCAAGGCACCATCGAGGATCGGATGTTGGCGCTACACCACGACAAGCGCTCACTGGTGGAGGGCGTGTTGTCTGGAGCATCGGCCGCAGCGAGTCTGACGGCAGAGGATCTCATGGGACTCGTCGCCGAGCCAGCCACCGTGGAATAGGCGGAATAGGCGGAATAGGCGCTGTCACCCACACCTGAATGCCAATGTCACACGGGCCAGCTGTCGAGCAGCTGTACCAATGGCGCTTTTCTGACGCGTCGGGCGGCCTTTTTGTCTGCAGTGAGCCAAGTGCCATTGAGCAGGTGAGCGGTTGCAGCATACAGCGCATCGTATCCCGAAAGTCCCCAGTCAACCGAGAAGCCGACTGCAGTTTCCAGAAGCTCGTGGCCATGACCGATTCGAGTCAAGCCCAGCGCTTCGAGATCTCCCATGTGGGACTGAATGCGGCTGCTCTTCGCGTTCAGCGACCGACACAAAACCGCCAGCATTTCGGCAAAAAATAGTTCGGGAACCGCAAAGCCATCTGGATTCTCCCTCACGGCGTCCAGAACCAGCAAGGCCCGCACACGACCTGGCTCGCCGTCAAAGAACCACTTCAAGGCAACAGACGCATCAATCACAATCATGGGGTCATTTACCGCTCACGCAAACGTCGAAGAATGGAACTGGCGGACTCTCCTCGGGGAGTCTTGAGGTGTGCATCGCGAATTCGTTCTACAATCTGCCGTCGTTCGTCATCGGCATCTACATCCACAAACCGCCTCTTGTAATCTTCCAGAGAGATCAATACCGCTGCGGGTTTTCTGTCCTTTTCGACGAGAATGGGCCGCCCTGTCTTTTTCAGACGAGCCAAAATCTTCCCCAGCGATTGCCGAATCATTAAAGCGTTGGTCTTGTCCATTCTATCAACGTTGCATGTGTGTAGGCATGTGTCAATGCGCTATGCACTATGGCGTCCAGAACAGACACACCACAGACGCTTCGGGAGGGATACGCTTCAGAGCATCCGCGCCGACGAGGCACCATCCCAATCGTCATACTCACAGTGGCACGGGCCTTGATGTGGTCAGGCCCATCGCTATGGTTCCGAAATCGTTAATGACAGAAGAACACGGATGGGATAACGTCGATTGTGGATGGAATAGGGTCACGCAAAAAGCACTGGTCAAACAATGCGTGGAGAAGGCTTTGACCGAGTCCACCGAGTGGGTGAAGTTTGGACCCCTGGGTCGCGACGCATACCCCGCCTATGCACTGTCGAAGATTGAAAAGAAGTTTGGAGAGAGCGGTAACCCGGCAGGTTTGCAAGCCCGGGCTGAACTCTGGGAGCACTATCGGCAGTTGGAAACCACCCTTGGGCAGTGCAAAAATGGCGACGTCGTTCGGGCAACCTATGCATTCGTCAAGGGTCTGAATGGCTTTGTCCGTGACCAGTTGGAGAATACCCCAGAGGGCGGATTGGGACTCCATCTGAAGAACGCGACCCTGTTTGCCAAGGCGTTTCTCCTCACCGAGAACGGCCAAAGCAGATTTCCACAGATCCTCTCAACCCAACAGGCACACCTCCTCGCCGAAGTGGCCGCTCCCATGCACGACGTTCTCAAGTTCTTGGGAAGGCCCGATGCGCAAGTCACGCCGGACCATGAGATCATCGGTTGCCAATTCGCCCAACACCACCTCCCCGGCGGCATGGTCGATTGGGCGGGAAAGCCGTATCGGTTGAGCAAGGAGGACGCAACCTTCGTGGCCGAGGTCATTGGCGACCATGAGAACCTCGAGAAGGAGGTTGGGCGCCGAGAATTCATCACCTCCGACGCCGCTGCCGAGCGCGCCAAGGCTCTTTTCTTCGTCATCGATGTCCTTGCCGGTGTGTTGGTCCCTGGGCGGGATGGCCGCTTCACCATCGACTCCAATCAATTGCGTGCCAGGTTCACGGATCTCTACTTCCGTCATATCGACTTGGTCGCAGGCAAGATCTTCAGACCGCAGTGGGGAGCTTTCACCATCGGAGACCTCACAAGAACCCTCGGGGTGCTCGGTGAACACGGCCTCAAGCTTGCATCGTCCACAGACGGTCGGAACCCACCTGAAATCTTGATCGATGCGGCCTTGGATGCCATCGGGATGGCCCGAGCAGCCAATGACCAACGGCAGGACAACAAACTGTCCCCGGCCCAATTGGCGGCCATCCAGGCATCGGAAAGTCAGTTGAAGGATCTGCGGCGCGAAGCAGGCGTAACCAACCAGCCAACCAACTAACTAACTAATAACGTGCGCCGGCAAGGATATCCATTGCCCGTTTGAGCTCATCATGGATGGTTTTCACATCTTCTTTGGACCACGGCTTGGTGCGAACAAAGGTCGTCTTGTCATCCCGGTTATCAAAGCGGGCTGTTCGCAGCATGTAGGTCTCACCGTGGGCGTCGATGCGGATGGTGTTGGGCTCGCCTGAAGTCTCGAGCAACCACTCCATGTCATCGCAGCCATAGTCGTCAAGCATCACGCACAAGGGAACTCCGTGATAGATCGAGGTGTCATCGACGCCCGGCGGGGGCACGGCGCGGGCGAAGTTCTTCCGACGGGACTCCTCGGGGTCGACCCACACATTAAGGACTGCCGCATCCTTCAGTATCTGAGGAGAGAGACGGCTGACGCAGTAGCCGTAACCGTAGGGGGGATCGAGTGGCATGGGGCCGACGGGGCCGCCACGGGCAAACTCGACAACCAGGGTCTCGCCGTCCTTAAGGCCAGCCTTGCACAATGCTTGTTTGGCATCGCTCACCTTGCGCGCGACCTTGTCCAATTGAACGTCCATCACATCGAGCACGTCCTTGGGCAGTCGGCCAAGCTTGATCTTGGCACCCGCGCGTTGCTGGGCAGCATCGATGCGCTTGAACAAGTCGAGCGCTGGGTGTGCTGAGCTGATGTCCTTCTCGGCCACCAGATCGGCGTAGTCTTCGTTCAGCAGCTCGACGAGCGTGCCCCATTCATGGGGATCCACAAACGACCGATCGTGGTCCACAAAGAAGAGGGTCCCCAGGTGCAAGATGTGATCGGTGACCTCGTCGATTGCTCGCATGAACTCGACGTAGGGATAGTCATCGAGCTGTACGGTCGGACCGATGTGAAAGATCTCACGGCACTGATCTGGCGTGAGTGAGCTCATGTACTTACGTGCCTCTGATTTTCCCGAAGCAGGTAGGGCGAGGACCAGTAGATTCTTGATGAAGTCCGACACTTAACTCTCCTTTGGTTGCGGGCTCTCGTTGCCTGCGTCGTTGGCGCGTGACATTAAAACGGAAAAGGGAGTGTTTGACCACTGGGTCCAGCGTGGACTCGGTCCAGCGTGGTCTCGACTCCTTTCAACGGGTGCATCCGGGCCCGCCCCTTGGGCAACGCGAGCCACCACAATGGTCGCGCAGATACCAGATTAGGGTACCCTTCGGGAGTTTGTTGGAATCCGAACAGGGAGAATGTCATGGGAAGCAGCAAATACCCCGCATCATTTGTCTTCTTTGTTTCATGCGTCTTCTTGCTCGCGCCCAGTTGCATGCTCGATCTCCGCGTCGACGCGGGTGTGGCGATCAGCTGCTCCTAGGGGGCGCAATGTCCCGACGGCTATGTGTGTGAGCAGCGTGTTGGCATCTGTGTGAGCGCCAACGCCTCCCAGGCTGATGCGGCCAGCGTGGTGTCCAGTACCATCGAACCGCCCAGGGCAGCGCGCGGCACGACCGTCTCGATTACGTTGACGGTCGATCGGGACTTGTTGGTGCCTCCCCCTATCGCCCTGCGCGGTGGTAGCTTTGTTGCCACGGTGGAGTCGGACGGGGCGGGCAAGGGGCCCTTCACCGCAACCTGGATGCGCTGCCAGTCGAGCTCACCGCAGGTGACGGGCGCAAGGTCATCACCTTCATCTGCGCCGACGATGTCGGCAACGAGAGCACTTGGAATGTCGATGTCTCCCTCGAGACCACGAGGCCCCAGAGGCCGTTGAGAATCATTGATCCCGTGGCGGGTGAGATCTGGCTCAACGCCGACGCCGTGACCGTCCTCTTTGGGGCGGCAGGAACGCCGGCACCCGATTTCGAGGGATTCATTGTCTCCACAGACGCTGGCGGCTTTTGGGCATCTGCGTCCAATACCGGCTTTCATGTGCTCGGCCCCCGTGCGCCGGGATAAACCGGTGAGGTGTTGTGAATGAAAGAGTCATACGGTGAAGGGTTAGCGACCCATGCCGACCCCGAGTCATGC
>Ga0156400_1118_pt1 | contig 12569 bp, 10 predicted proteins | sample RifOxyA3_FD_108044 | JGI IMG/M metagenome (GOLD analysis project Ga0156400, IMG submission 108044) | Deltaproteobacteria bacterium RIFOXYA12_FULL_58_15
AGTGTCGACCAGCACGGTCCAGTTGACCTGGCCATCGAGGCCCAACGAATAGAGGCGTCCATTCGCCGACCGTACAAAGATGGTTCGGTCGACAGTAGCCGGCACGCCCATATAGGCCCCCAATGAAGGGGTGTAGCGGAATTTCAGGTGGGCTGAGGCCGGCCCAGTGAATGGGCTGCGATGCTGTCGGGAGGGACAACGCCCCTCCATGGGCCAGGCCGCGCCGGTTTGCGCCCCACTCAGATCACAGGGGCCACCCACCGCAGCGACGCATTCGCCGTTGTAGCTGCAGAACGAATCTTCCCCACAGGCACCACAACTGCCGCCACAACCGTCACCGCCACATTGCCTGTCGCTGCATTGGGGCTGGCAGCACTGGCCCGTTTCGGAACACACCCCTTCGCCGCAGGTGCCGCATTCAGCGCCGCAACCGTCTGAACCACAGTCTTTGCCCACGCAGTCAGGAACGCAGATGCACTGCCCCGCATTGGTGCAGCTGAGCCCATTGCCGCATTCACCACAGTTACCGCCGCAACCATCCGATCCACACGCGCGACCGTCGCAATCAGCCTGACAGGGCACACAGTGGCCGGCGCTGTTACAGGTTTCGCCCGTTTCGCAACCATAAAGAGTTTGGTCAGGGTCGACACAATCGGGGTCCATGGCACCGCACTCACAGTCGCAGCCGTCCTTGGCGTCGTAATAGGACAGATCACAGGTCCAGCTCTGCGGCGGACCTTCGTGACATTCTCCCCAGACGCAGGTACCAGGGTCACAATCCCCACAGGAGCCCCCACAACCATCACTGCCGCATTCCAGGCCAAGGCAATTGGGCGTACAGGTCTCACAAATGCCCGAGTCGTTACAACTCTGGGTAGTGAGGCACGGGCCGCAGTCAAAGCCACACACCGGATCGGGGCCACACTCGCGTCCCGAACAGTTCGCGGTGCACATTTCACAGGCACCCTGTGGATTACAGATCTCCCCGTCGTCGCAGCTGCCGCAGGAGGCGTTGCACCCATCATCTCCACACTCACGATCGGTGCAGTTGGGCGTACACACCCGGCAATCGCCGTCGGGCATACAGATCTCATCGCCCACGCATTGGCCGCACTCGCCGCCGCAGTCATTGTCGCCACACTCCCGCTCTCCACATTGAGGCACGCAATCGTCGGGAATGAGCCGCAGCTGCCCCACAGCATTGCTCCCCTGCGACAGCACTACCACCCGAGTGAAGGCGAGATAGCCGGTGGCAACCACCGCCAGCTGATGGCTGCCCACCCCGAGTGCCGTGAAAGAGAACAATCCCGTCTCACCGGTCGTTGCAGTGCTTGTCGCGACTTCGACTCGCGCACCGGCCACAGGCTCCTCGGTGACCGCGTCGATCACCACGCCAGAGAGGTCGGCCATCGGTCGTATCGTGGCCTGAGTATAGCCCAAGCTGGCGCTATCGATTCCATCCAAGCAGCCGGCGAGACCCATCAGCACTACACATCCCGCAGCCTTTGCCAAATATTTCCGCCTCATCGCCACACTCCAAACTCGTGAAAGTATTACAATCAATCTGCATATGCTCCCGACCGCGAAATTTGTTGTGGTGAACGCCAAGATTTTTGATTTCCCGGACCTGGTTAAAAATCACGGTGCACAAGACCCAAGGTCAACACCCAGCGGGAGTACACATCTTCCTCACCATCGATGGTGACCAAATACGTGGCAACCCCGGCCCGCATTGATAACCACACGGGACGCACGACTCGCACCGCCACACCCGCCGTGACGCGTCCCACCCCAACGGACCAGTCGGAGCTGGGCTTGTCGCCAGCCAACATCAGCGCGGCATACCCGACTTCAATGGACACACTGGCGTCGACACCACGATGCACGGGCAGGTTACCGGCAATGCCCGGCAACAGGGCAAACCGCACACCGGTGTCAGCGGGATTGTCTTCTAGGTGCGAATAACCAACTTCGACGCTGCCGCTGAGAGACAGGTTGTCATGAAAATACCGAAGTGCGGTGAAATAGAGACCATGCTCGAGTTGCTCTGATTTTAGGACGTTGTTCCCGGTGACCCAACCGGCTCCCAGAGTCCAGGCAGCCCGGTGCCCTTTCGGCTCAGCCAGGAAGCGTTCGCCAATTTCCTCAACAGGCACAAGCTGGTTCCGTCCACTGACGTAGCCACGGTAATAGGATGACGTGTAGGGGACGGCGAACAGAGCGGTCTCAAAAGCCTGGTCGATGGCGCCGCGGGGTTGGATGGCATACGGGCGTGCCGGGGGCTCTCGCAGACGCACGGTGCGGGCCCCCGCGACAATCTCCTGTTCCCGCTCCCCATCGCGCAAATAGAATGCGCGTCCTGCGGGCAGGGCCAGCACTGTTGGATCTCCCGAGGCTTTGTTAAAATCGGCCCAGCGATGGCCCTCAGAGCTCTCGATGAAGAATTTACCCGCCAAGTCTGTGCCAAGAACCAGGTGACGGGTGGCTTGCCCCGCGCGCAGGTTCAACAACGGTATGCGGCGATGGCGAGCCGGTGGCAGAGCCAAGGTCGACACAGCTTTGCCAAAGCGCTGCAATTCGCTATTGGCGGCATCAACGAAGCCGGCCAACTCGCTGTATTCTATGAGGCCATCACCGTTGACATCGGCTGCTCCGAGCATACCGGAGCGGACCTGATGGGAGAAAACGCCCGCCTCGAGCTTGGACCACTCGTGGCTCTCGCGATCGCGACTGGTTGCCGCGAGCAAACCCACCGTGGGATAGTCATCGAGGTCGTGACCGGCCATGAACTGTTGGAAGGCCACGGTTTCGGCATCATCGCCGCGGCCCGCCACCAACGAAAAAGCATTGCAGGAATCAATGAGCAAATGGGTGTAGTGGGCCGGCGAAGCTGAGATGACGTCGTGGAAAAGATCGGCGCGGGTGAACTTGCCATCACGTAGATGCACATAGCCCTTGCTTTCCGCGTCGACACTGCCGTGGCCTATGTAGATGAAGAGCAAGTCGACCTGTTGGCTGCTCCTCTCCCGTTGTTTGGTGATTGCAGCAAACAACTTCGTCAGCTCGTGATCCAGGTTGGCACGTGTCGGAGACAGCAGCCCGGCGGCGAGTTGGGGATAGCGACGTTGCGTGTCACCGTCCAAATCGGTGAGCAAGACGACGTGCTCGGCGAATGGCCCGAGGACCTCGGCGTACATGACCCCATCATCGTCTGCGTAATGCAGGTTCGCAACGGTCGGGGTCAGGCTGCGGTTGTTGGCCACAATCAAGACATACCGGACGACGTTGTCGGTGGCGGCGTGCGCCTCCCTCCAAGACAGAGCCAACAGCACCACCAGCAATGGGATTCCTATGATGGTTCGTCGCATCGTTATTATTCCTCATGCTCGTTGGAAAAACGAAATTCCCGGAAGACAAACGAGACTTCGTCTCCAACCGGCGGCACAGCCTGCCGCAACAGGATAAGCAATTCCTCCGGCCTCTGGGGGGACGCCGAAAAGGCGAAGGCGAGCTCGACACTCTTTTGACCGTGTTCTTCCGCCCGGATCCTCCAAGGCAGCGGGGTGAGCTCTTTGGTGTGCCCGACTTCGATGGCGTCACGCCATACCACCCACTCCCCCCGCAGGCGCATCCAAACGGAGAGGTATCCGTCGCTTTCGGCCGTATAGGCGAGAAACACCACGCCCGGGCCGGGGCACTCACGTACCTCTTGGGGTGAAGGGTCGTCAGAGAGGGACAAGAACAGCGGCTCACCCGTCACGGTGATCGTGCGACACACCGCCCGCACCCCGAACGTCATGTCAGGTTGTGAGCGAACACCAAACTCGGGCTCGGGATCGAGCTCGGGCCCGGAAAACAACAAGATGAGCAGAAGCGCCGCGGGGACGGGTGCCGCTGCCCACAGCCACTTCCGTTGGCGAGGGTTGCGGGGTAGCTGTCGACGCCTGGCCTCCTCCACAACGCGCATGGCAAAGGGTGCCAGTTCCTGATGCACGGGCGTGCGGAGCTCCCGCCCGCCCGAAGCAAACAGTCGTTCGCTGCGGACGATGCGATCGTACTCGAGTTGCAGGGACCGCGAGCGTTTGAGGCGATGCCACAAGCGGGAAGATTCTCGGGCGCTGAGAGCCTGGCCGCGGGCCAACCTTCGCAACAAGCGCCGTGCTCCCCAGATCATGACAACTCTGCTCCCCACAAAACAACGGCCAGGCACAAGACTGCCAGCTGCTGCGTGTCGAGGTAACCAGAGCCCTCCATACGCTTGAGAAAGGACTCTTTGAGCTTCTGTTCGCGCGTGCGCACCTGCATGGCGGTGAGCCCGGTCTCCTCGCTGACGCGACGACGGGGTACCTGCTCTTCGAAACGGAGCCGCATGATGACGCGATCGATCTCATGGAGGGAACTGACAAAATCGACATAGAGCTGTTTGAGCTGACGCTCAGCGAGGCTTTCCTCTGGATCGGGGCCCATTTCGGCTGCGTGGTCCTGCTCCCAAGCATCGACCAGGTGCTGGCGGCGATTGTCTTGGCGATAGCTCTGCAAAAGGACATTGCGGGCAATGGCTAACACATACGGTTTGTACGGGCGCAGACCGTCATAGGACTGCCGCGCTTTGTCGGCGAAAGCAGCAATGAAGGTCTCGTGGACCATGTCGTCGAGATCGAAGCTGCTAATGGTCCCTTTGAGCCGCAAGGCTTGCCCCTGAGAGACGACCGTCATACCACTGGCGAGGGCCTTGGCCACATCGATGGCATAGTGCTCGAAGACCCGAGCCAGGGTCGTCGTCTCACCGCGCCGAAATTGCGCAAGACGCTCTCGATCCTCAGCCAGCCACACGATGGGTCGTCCTAACACCATGGCAATCGGGTCTCCGCCCACATGGTGTATGCAGCCGGAAACCTTTTTTGTTACTCAGCAGGGGCATTTTTTATCTCGGTTGGGCCTAGTTTCGCCGCTACCCACCGATAGGTCCATTAGATAAATGACCTATCCACAATTTGGGCAGAACCAGGTAGGGTCGTGGTTGATCGGAGACGGCGGTTGCCCAATGCCTCATCTTCGTGCAGAATAGACCGTAACGGCGCGAATTGATTTAATATTCAGATAACCATGGGCCGTCCAGAAGTGTAGGAACCATATGGCGAACAACTTCCTCAGTTACAATCGCTTCACCACCCTTCCCCCCGTCATCATGCGATACGGATGGACCGAGGAGGAAGCAGCTGCCACCCGCGGAAAGCCCGATCCCAATCCGCTGCACTCACCCATGGCCGCCTCGGCAGCAACAGAGGTGAAGCTTGCGTTGGTCCCGGCGGGGTCCGACAAGATGCGTCTCGCGGGGCCCGGTGAGCCCAAACAGAATCCCTATGAGGGCCCCAAAATGACTTTGGGGCTTTCTCGAAACGCCGTGAAAAAATTGAGTGGCAACGTCATTGGCCAACTCCAACATCTGGTTCAAGGCAACGCCATCAACGATCCCAACCTGCGCGCCTTGATGGGCGATTCAATTCGCCGCGTGGTGGGTTTGAGGGAGTACATGGACCATCTCAACCGTCTCACCGAAGGCGTGTACGTCCGCTCCATCGCCGCCAGCAAAGGCTGACGCCGCCCCCTAGAACAACAACACACGTGACAGTGAGACTTCTTGATGCGAGAGTGGCGCTTCTGTTACGCAATAGGTGACAGCGAAGCTTCTTGGTGAGAGAGTAACCAATCAGAGCATGGCGGAAGACGACAACATTGGTGGTGAGCAGCTCCAGGCCCGCCTTGCGCAGCTGGTGGAGCAATGGTCGCAAGGGAAGGTTATCCTCAAGCAGATCGTTGGCCTATCAGAGGAGGAGCTCTACGCAGTCGCCAGTCAAGGCTACCTTCTCTTCTTGCAAGGAAAGACTGAGCCGGCTCGGGTTGTCTTCGAGGGACTGGTGGCCGTCGATCCGCGCAACGCCTACTACTACCGCGCCCTAGGGGCGATCTATTGGCGACTCAAGGAGACACAGAAGGCCCTAAAACAGTTCACCTATGCCATTCGGGTCTCCCCCAAAGAGGTGTCGTCCTACATCAATCGTGCTGAAATCTATGTCTCACAGCGGCAGTTCGACAACGCCAGAGCTGACCTGCGTAGCGCGCTCGACTGCGCGGGAGCCAATGATCGCGCCCTGGTTCGCAAAGCACGGGCGATGCTCCGCATGATTTCTTAGCCGCACCATGGCCCGCCGCTATCGGCTAACAATTCGGCCAACACCGCCAACACAAAAAACACGCAACGGTGCGGCTGGGTATGCCGATAAGAGAAGAGACAATCGATCAGGCGTTAATAGGGCAAATATTGCCCTATTGAATGTCCTGAGGGTGTCAGAGAGAATAGTGTAACTCAAAACAGGAGAGAGTCATGACAGGCGCAATCGGTGGTTTTGACATTCTGGGTATGGACCTCGGGCTGTTGTCGGGGAACGAGATCAACCAAGAGCAGCTCGCCAAGTACTGGGACAAACAGAAGGGTGATGCCGAAAAGGTCCAGAAGCTGGGTATCAAATCCCAGGATATGGTGGTCAAGGGAGGCAGCGAAAAGCTCAGCGGCGAAGCCCAAAACCAACCGAGGGTTAAGGGCAAGCAACAACAACTCGCCCCGCCTGAGGAAAAATTACAGTCCGAGGGGAAGAAACGCTGGTTTGATTGCAAGGATGTGGAAGGAAAGATCCACGTCGTCAACTCCAAGGGCGAAAAGCTCATGGAGAGTATGCACTATGAAGACACCAAGCTGAGCGACGAGAAACTCACGAAGCTCAACGGGAAACTGGAGAAAGACCCTGTCGAGGCGGAGACATACGCCAAGAACCACGGTTGGGTCAAAAAAGGAGAGGAATGGCAACAAAGGGGCTTCAAGTCGATGATGCAGGATTGGGAGGAGACTGATCCCGGCAAAGCCCAGGCCTTCGCCGATGCCAATGGCATGAGAAAAGTTGGTGACGATTGGCAGATGTCGGTGGAAGCGAACAGCGCGAACTTCACCAGTATCGGGGGCGTTAGTGCGGCGGAGACTCCTAGCAACGCCAGCGTCATAAGCGCGCTCTCCAAGAACAAAGCGCTCATGAGTATGATGGGTGACGCAGATGCTGCGGCCTTCATGAATGCTGGCACCGGTGACCTGTCCTCCTTGCTCGGTGGTGGCGGGATGTATGGCGTTCTCGCCAACGGCGGGGGTGGGCTCACGGCCGGCCTGATGGTTGGCGGCATGCTGGGCAGCGGCATGGCAGCGGCAGCAGCGGATGGCATGGCCTTTCATATGAAGACGCAGATGCGCCGCATGGCGTACAAAGCGCAAGACAACGCGATGCGGGCGATGATCAACAATCCTGGTATTCCCATCGAGGATTTGATCTTCATGTTCATGTCGTACATGACTGACCGCTATGATCAAAAGCTGCGCGACAAGATGGAGGAGTCCGTACGCGCAGAAACACGTGAGAACGAACGCGAACGACTCAAAGAAAAGGGTAATTTCCTCGGTGGTTTGGTCGCGGCGAGCGGCTCCGGCCTCGTCGGCATGCTCAATCCAGGTCTCGCCATGGGTGCCCAAATGGGCGGGCAGGCGATTAGAACGTACTACGACGGCAAGATTGCCATGCAAGATGCGGTGGGCGGGTACACCAAGAGCTCCACGCAACTGGCCAACGAAGTTCAGATGCTGATGAACAAGTGGAAGCAGATGAACGAAATGATGTCGAACTTGATGAAGGCCATGAGTGATATGGCGATGACGACAATCCGCAACATCCGTTAACAATAGATGATCTCTTCCCTGCCGACTTACTCGGCAGGGAAGATTTCTCTCGCCACTATCTCTCCTTGTCGATGTTGTTGAGCGTCAGCATTTGATGTAGGTAACAGCCGACCACCGACCCTCGGAGATCGCATGACCGATCCTAAAAAGCCCCAGCCAACCAAACAGGCAGCCCCAATTGAAGACGACGAATTCGAGGCTGACAAGATCATCACCAACATGGATATCGACGAATTCTCCGAGCTCGTCGAAAAGGGTGACATCGTGCTTCCCAAGAAGGTTGCGCCCGGAATCGACGAGCTCTACTCCCAAGAGAACCTCGAAAAGTTTCTCATGGGGGAAATCACTTGGGGACAATTGCAGGGCATGACCATGGAGGAGGCCTACGCCATCGCTGGATTCGGTTATGGCCTCTACCAAGAAGGCAAATTCCACGACGCCCAGACGATCTTCGAGGGGTTGGTCTTGGCCAATCCCTATGACTCCTATTTCCACAACGTGCTCGGCGCGGTGTACCAACAACTCGACAAAGATGAAGAGGCCGGCCAGGAGTACACACTCGCCATCGACCTCGACAAAGAGAACCTGCACGCCTACGTCAACCGTGGTGAGCTGCTCCTGCAAAATGGTGACTTTGATAAGGCGCTCGACGATCTTCAGGTGGCCATCGAACTAGACCCAAAGGGTCACGATCAAGCTAGCATTCGCGCGCGCGCCCTGGTTGAAGCTACTGCCAATGCGATCGCGGCGTTGCAAAAGGCACTCAAAGAACAGAGCAAAAAAGATACGAAGACGCAGAAAAAGGGCTGACATTCCCCGCACAGAGGCACAGAGGCAATTGGACACACCACTGCCCATCACTGTTGCGATAATGCCCGAGCACAGGAGGCAGTGATGACGCTCAGCAGCACCAAAGCCAGCAGACCCGTCTCGAGGGGCCACGCCACCGGTTTGCGGTGGTTCGCATCCTTGACGAGAACGGCAAATCGCCGCACCACGTTGGAATCACTCCAACAATCCATGGAATTCTACAACCGTTATGCGCAAACCGGTGACTATCGGTATCTGGATCTGTGCGAAGACTTGCTCAGGGTCTCCCTCATCGAGTCACATGTCTAAGACGGATTGACCGCGCAAAACCCGCTACAACACCACGAAAGTGTTGCTAGTATCCCGCAATTCTGGATAATCTCGCGTCCTTGGGAGATGAAGATGGCTGAAAGTAACACGCAAAGCGACCGTCGAAGCCTGGATCTCGAGCAGCGTATTGCCCGCCTCGAAGAACAGCTCAAGACCGATCCTGACCACACCGCGAGCAAACTTGCCGAGGCCTATATCTTGGGTGGCAGACCCAAAGAAGCGATCAAGGTCCTCGAGAAACACAAGAACGGTCAACAACCAGATGTTGAACGCGGTATCCTGCTAGCGCAGGCCCTCTTCGATATTGCTGACACCAAACAGTCAGCAGCCGTTCTCGAAAAGGCCGTCAAAGGTGCAAACATCACCAACAATCTGCGGGCACAAATGCTGTTGGGGGAAATCGCAGTAGAGCAAGACCGCACCGATGAGGCCAAAAAGTACCTCAAGCAGGTGCGCAGTCTCGACCCAACACATCGCCGCGCAGCGGAGTTGTTGAAAAGTTTAGGAGAGAATATCGACGTGCCGCAAAGTGATGCAGACAACAACCCTCTTGGTTTTGGTACCACAGAAGAAGGGCGAGAAACCGCCGGACACGCTTTTCTACAGATCGGCATTGGTTTGGTCGTCTGCGCCACCGCGCTGGGTATTTATTACAAGTGGTCCGGGGATAACTTCCAGGCCAATACCCTATCCAGGGAAGCGATTGAACTGGCGAGCAGCGCTGACGTCAACAACCTTCGTGCGGCCGAGGCCAATTACCTCGAAGCACTCGAGTTCCAATCGAGCAATGAGTATGCCCTTAGTGGCCTCGCCGAAATCTACACACTGCTGTGGGTAGATCACGGCTTCGCCGACATGAAAGCAAAGTCCCTGCAATACGTCGCTGATGCCAAAAGCAGAGACATCCAGAAAGCTGAGCGTTATGGTGCCGAAATTCTCGCGCTCTATGGCGAAGGTCAATACGAGCAAGCAGAACAACTCGCCGCGAGCGTCATCGAACGGGGAGCGCAATCAGAAAAGGTTTTTTATGCCCTTGGCTTAGCCCAGCTCGCCCTCGGTAAGCAGAAACTAGGACGGGACAATATTCGCCGGGCGCACGAGTTCAAGGGCACGGCTCCCCACTACGCAGTGGCGCTGGGGGACGCCTACGACGAGGACAACGACGATCGCAACGCCGTTTTCTATTGGAATCGAGCCAAGGAGCACAACAGCAATTACGTTCGTGGCGTCGCGCGAAGCATCATGGGTCGCGCCGGCAGGGGAGAAGATCCGAACAGGTTGCTTGAAGAGATCGCGACCATCGACACACGTTCCAACGAGCTAGGAAATAACGAGACTGCCGCCTTGGAGCTAGCGAGAAGCACTGTGTTGTTGCGAGTCGGCCAAAGTGGCAAGAGTCTTGCGGCAGCACAGAAAGCGATAGACCTGGTCGGACCGATGCCGCGTTTGCTGGTGGGTCGCGGCCGCGCTCTGTTGGCGGAGGGCAAAACAGCGGAAGGACTCAAGGACTTCGAAACAGCCAACAAGGACGGCAAGGGAGCTATTCGTTTCCTGTTCGACCTGGTCGACGCCTACATGAGCGCGGCCAAACCTGACCTCGCCATCAACGCCCTCACGGCCGAGGCCGGTGCCCTCGCCCAGGTCCCGAGCTACCACGTCACCCTCGCCGACGCTTATCGGCTGGGGGGAAAGTGGGATGAAGCCATCGCCGGGTACGACAAAGCCCTCAAGCTCCATGAAGAATACTTGGATGCGATGTTGGGGCGCGGTCTCACCTTCTTCGCACAGAAGAAGTTCGACGAGGCGACCACGGAATTTGAAAAGGCGGTCAGCGCCCAACCCAACGATCCCCGCATCTACGTTGCCGTTGGCATCATGTGGGTCGACCAGGGTGCCTCGTCGCAGGCGGTCACCCAGCTAGATCACGCGGAGAAGCTTTTCAAATCTCAAGGAGCCGACCGCCAGACCATGGGCAAATTCTACGCGGACGTTCTCGCGGCATTGGGTCGCAACAGCGGCAACTCCGCCAACATCAAAGACTGGGCGGCGCGGGAGAAAGCTTACCGCGAGTCTATCAGGCAGCAGGCCGAATTAACCCTTGATTCGCCCAATGACGGCACCGGTCAAACCGACTGATCCGCCCAATGACGGCACCGGTCAGGCCGATTGATCCGCCCTCGCCGGTCTTTTTCGCCCACCCTCCAATCTCTAATTCGTAGTCGATCCTGTTGAGCACAGAAACACTGTTATCTGTTGATTTCTGGTGAAATCTTACCTAATGGAGCGGCCATTCAAACTTGGAGGCATATTGTGAGCTTTGTCCCAAAACACATATTCTTCACCAAGGGTGTTGGCCGTCACAAAGAGAAGCTGCCGTCATTCGAGCTGGCTCTGCGTGACGGCAACATTGCGCCGTACAACATCGTCACCGTTTCGAGCATTCTGCCGCCGCACTGCAAACGCATCACCAAAGACGAGGGAGTGCGAAAGCTCTCCCCCGGACAGATCATCTACGCAGTGATGGCCCGCAATGAAACCAACGAACCCAACCGGCTCATCGCGGCATCCATTGGCGTGGCCCAGCCGTCTGACCCCAATCACTATGGGTATCTCTCGGAACACCACCCCTTTGGCGAGACTGACGAGAAGGCCGGCGATTATGCCGAGGATCTTGCCGCACAAATGCTAGCCACGACACTCGGTATCGAGTTTGATCCCAACGTGGCATGGGACGAGCGGGAGATGGTTTTCAAGATGTCGGGCGAGATCGTCCGTTCCTTCCAAGTGACCCAGAGCGCCATTGGCGACAAAAACGGCCTTTGGACCACGGTTGTTGCTGCTGCCGTGCTCATACCGTAGCTTTCGTTGCATGGCACCCGAGCGTGTAGCCGTTCTGCGGTTTGGCGCACTCGGCGATGTGGTACTGACTTCGGCTTCCTTAGCAGCCCTCGCTCGAGCTTGGCCAACAGCCGAAATCATTTACGCCACGAAATCAAGATGGGCCCCGTTGGTGGCGCACAATCCTCACGTTAAACGTCTGCTGCTACTGGAAGACGGTGAGCCGTTGTCATCAATGCGGCATCGCCTGCTCGCGCTGAAACCCGATTGCATTTTGGACCTGCACGACAACCTGCGCAGTCGACAACTTCGCAATGTCGCGAGCCGCAACAACGTGACCATTTGGCACAAGCGTCCTTTCTGGCACGGCGTAGCAGTGCGACTGCGGTTAACCACCTACAAGGCGACGATGCACATCGCCGCCCGCTATCACCAGGCAGCAGAACAACTGGTCGGATCATACGCCAACGAAGGTCCACAAGAGCTGCCACGTTGCGGTCTGGGGCTGTGGATTTCGCCAGAGGACCAACAAGGTGCCGAAAGAAGACTGCAGCGGGCCGGTCTCGATCTAGAACAACCCATCGTCGGGATAGCCCCCGGAGCTATGTGGGCGACCAAGAGGTGGCCCACGGAGCGATCGGCAGAGCTCGCGAAGACCGCGATCGACGCGGGTTTGCAAGTCGTGCTCACAGGCAGCCCTGCAGAGAAGGACGTGACAGCCCAAGTTGCACAGGCGGCCAAGGGGGCCGTCGACTTAGCAGGACAGATGGGCTTGGGTGAGCTCGGGGGGATGATCAATCGATGTGCAGCCTTT
>Ga0156400_1189_pt1 | contig 12538 bp, 14 predicted proteins | sample RifOxyA3_FD_108044 | JGI IMG/M metagenome (GOLD analysis project Ga0156400, IMG submission 108044) | Deltaproteobacteria bacterium RIFOXYA12_FULL_58_15
CTCGATGCGGATGAAGTACTCCGGACTCAGACCGCTGAGGATCTGCTCGGAGACCGCCTCGCCCTGTTGGCCGACGAGGGCGGCGAACAGGCGGTTGCGCCAGCCCATGCTCTCGACATCGTCGGTCTGCATCTCCACGGGCACGGCAGCGCGGAACTTCTCGCTCAGTTCCTGGTACACGCGCCGCACCTCGTCCGGCGGCAGCCGCGAGAAATCGTGCGGGGCGAAGGCGGCGGCACCGAACCCCGGTCCCGCCAGGAAGAAAGCGATCTCCGGATTGCCCATGCGGTTGCGCTTGGCGGCGTAGTCGCGGATCTCCGCCAGTTGCCGCGCCAGCGCCGATTGCCGCGCGCCCCCCGATTGCCGCGCGCCCCCCGATTGCCGCGCCACCCCCGATGGCTGCGCGACCCCCAATGGCTGCGCCACCACCAACCGTGCAATCTGTGAGCATGCCTATTGGCGAGGCCCCCGCACCTGCAGTGCCCGCGGTAGAGCGTTTCCTCTCAGTCGTGGAGGAAGAGACAATAACGCAGGAGAAGGCAAGCGCCGCCGATAGGGTGAAAATCGGCCGCGTCAAGGAGGACGAGAAGTCGATAGATGACCTCCTAGCCGACCTTTTCGAAGCCACGCAAGCACTCTACGACCAAGAGGACTTACAGGCAGCCGCGCGACTCATCCTCGACTTGGCCCACGACACCATCCCGTCTGACGCGGGTGCGGTGTTCATTTCGGACATCAATCGAATGGATCTGTTTTTTGCCGCAGCCACAGGTCCAAAAGCTGAGGATGTCCTGAAGTTCCGGGTCCCCATGGGCCAAGGCATCGTCGGGTTTGCATCCCAAGAGGGTGTGTCGTTGGCCGTCTCGGATGTGCACAAGGACCCTCGCTTCTACGCCAACATCTCCACCGCCCTCGGTTATGAAACCCGATCGATTCTCTGCGCTCCGGCCCAGGTCGAGGGTCGTGTTTTTGGTGCCATTGAGCTCATCAACAAAAAGAGTGGCTCGTCGTTTACCAGCCATGAGGTAAATCTGCTCAACTACTTGGCCCATGAGTTTGCTGACTACTTGATTAACACTGGGCAGACTGGGGAATGAGTATCTGGCGCACCAGCGTGTTCGTCATCGCCGCCACGATAGCGATGCCAGCTCGGGCGGGCGATATCTTCCGTTTCGTCGACAATGCGGGTGTGGTGCATTTCACTGATCGGATCGGCGATGTGCCCGAGCCGTATCACAGCATGTACGCCGCAGAGCTCAGGAGACGGGAGGAGAACGGAATGAACAGCCCGTCGCCGTCGCCGTCGCCATTGGTGCAATCGGTTCCAGTCAGAGCGCCCTCGAGGCCAACAGGGGTAGACGCGGAGATCGCCCGGCAGAAGAAATGGCAGAACCTTGTGGCTCTATGGCGTCAGAAGCTTGCGGCGGCCACAGCTGCTCTCGAAAAGGCCGATGCGGAGCTAGCGCAGGCCGGTGCCAGTCCGTTGACTCCGGTGAGGGCGATGGCTGGCCAGATTGAGGTGCGCCGCAGTCAGATTCTGGCCGAGGTCGACGAGGCGAGGCGGATGTTGGTGGAAGATATCCCGAAGCGAGCGCGTAAGGACAACGTGCCACCGAAGTGGCTTCTGTGAGGGTACATTGAGTTCCGACGATTGGATTGTGCAAACGGTCATATTGGCGCTGAGTTGTCTCGGTGTCGCCTTCTTTTCATCTGTGGAAACAGCCCTGCATGGGGTGACCAAGCTGCGCATAGGTGTCGCCATCGAAAAGGCGATGACCAATGCGAAGGAGCTCAAGCTCTGGGAAGAGTCCCCGGGTCGGGTCATGGCCACGATTCACCTGTTCCGTCTTGTTTGCTGTGTCGCGGCAGGAATGTCCGCTTTGCGGTTGGTCGGTGACACGCTGCCTGATGGCGTGATTGTCGGCCTGCTTGCAGTGGTGTTGCTCTTTGGGGGCCACCTGCTGGCCCGCGCGGCAGCGAAGAGGGCTGCTCTGGAGTGGGCGCTCGCCACCATTCGAATCGTGAAAGTTTTCTCGTGGTCTGCTGCTCTCGTTGTCTGGCCGTTGCTCATTGTCACCGGCAAACTTTTTGGGGCTCTCAATGAGGGAGCGAGCATGGACTCCGTGTTCTGGACGCCTGAGGAGGTAGAGAAACTCGCGGAGGACGCGCGCGCTGAGACTCTCGATGAAGCCGGCGAGGATCTCTATCGTTCTATCATTGAGTTCTCCGACACGGTGGTCGGTGAGATCATGGTTCCGCGTACAGAGATGGTTGTCTTGCCTGCCGCATCCGGCTTGCAGGAGGTGCGACTCACTGCGGCACGTTCGGGACATTCTCGCATTCCGGTTCACGATGACACCATCGACGACCTACTCGGTTTGCTCTACGTCAAGGATCTCTCTGCCGAGCAAGACATCTCCGGGGAATTCGATCTGCGAAACAAGGTTAGGCCGACGTTTTATGTCCCCGAGGTTATGAAGATCAGTGAGCTGCTGCGCGAGTTTCAACGTCGCAAGACGCACATGGCAATTGTCGTTGACGAGTACGGCGGAACGTCGGGTCTGGTGACCCTTGAAGATATCATTGAGGAGATCGTCGGTGAGATCCAAGATGAGTACGATGTTGAGGAGAAACAATATCGCGTCATTGGTGAGGGCAAGATTATCGCCGACGGGCGTGTGCGGCTTTGGGATCTAGAGGAGCCATTGGGGGTGGAGTTCCCTGAGGACGGGGGCTACGAAACCCTGGCAGGTTTCATCACAGCCAGAGCTGGATACCTGCCGGCGCCGGGGGCAGCGGTGCCGTGGAACGGTCTCTTGTTCACAGTCAAGGAAGCCAACGAGAAACGAATTGAAACTGTTGAAATCGATGCGATACGAAGTGACAATTCCCCTTCCCGTCCGACATTGTAGGAAGCGGGTCTCGGGATATTTGTGACGGCCGGGTTGGTTCAGATCGCCGGTCATCAACAGCTTCAAATGTTCGTCATCTCGATGTGGCCTTTGTACTTGCCGCCATCTTCGAGAACGACCCGCGGTGCCCGCACGTCACCAGACACGCTGCCGCCTGGGTGAATCTGGAAGCGGTCGGAAGCGGTGACGTTGCCGATGATTGTCCCGTGAACATCAATACTGCGGGTGGAGACCTCCGCTTCGATCGTCCCGCCTTCTTCGACGATGAGATCTGCGGTCGTCTCAATGGAGCCGCGAACCTTTCCCTGAACTGAAACGTCCTCTTCACTTTTGAAGCTTCCGTCAACGGTGATTGTTGGTCCAACAATTGTGGTAGCCATGGATTTCGATTCTCCCTGAAGCTGATGAGGGGTAGGAGTCTAGCGTCAACGCGAAGGGTGAGCAAACATCTCGTGTCGGATCGTCGGATCACTGCTTGAGCTTGATGTCGCCACCTTCCACCGAAGCATCCTCCTCAACGCCAAATTCGGCGTCGAACTCGGTAAACTCCCGTTCCGCACCGTAGTACATCGTCGCAAGCTCTGCAGCTCGCATGTAAACGGGAACCAGTTTCTTTTCCAGGGCGGGTGCTCCCTTGTGCAAGCTCTTGGGGTCGTTGAACTTGCCCTTGCCTGCAAATGTCATGAGTTGTTTGTTGATGGCTGGGTCGACCTTGCCGTTCGCGTCACGGGCGCTGAGCGCATCGATTGTGTACGCCGGTTCACGGGTCATGGCGATGGCGAGCTCTTTCACCTTCGGTTCTTTGGGCAGGTCGAGAAACACAAGATATCCGATCTTGTCGCCTCGCTTTAGACGCGAACGAGTCACGCGGTCGTCAAAGTCGACAACTTTGAGTCCACCCGGTTGGGGCATTCCCATGTATGCAACAAACACCCAAGCGGTGGCGTCGGCATCGGCCAGGTCGAGGTTGAGTGACTCTTTGAGCCGTTCCTTGCCGTGTTCGTTGATGGTGAACTCTTTGCTAACGACGAAGGCCGCGTCTGGGAAGAACTCTGCTATGGTCCGGTGCAGGCTGCGCAAGTAATAGAGAAGGTCGTTTTCCTCCAAGATAGTCATCTTGGGGCCCTTGGGGGTCAGCATCTGCTCTAGAAGCGCCTTGTCGCTCAGGGCCGCTGCAAAATCGGAGCGCAGGAAAGTCGGAGTCGCGCCGTGTGGGTACGCTGCTTTTACGTCCGTTCTGCAGCGTTTCTCACAGAGGGATTTCCCATGCTCGAGGTCGCCGGTGACGGCCGTCGGCTCTTTGCTCGGCAGTGCGGGCGGAGCGTCGTGACTGATTCCCTCTGGCATCGGCCAGACCCCAAATGGGACGGCGGCACTGTATGACACTTCGCCGGCGGTTTTTGTTGTTCCGAGGATGTGCAGACCGTAGACACCCTTTTTGCCGGTGAAGGTAAATCCATAGTTGCCGGCGTCGCGCAAACGCACGGCCTTGCGGGCCTCGGCCTGGCCAGGGTCCTTCGCTTTCCCCTTGCCCGTTGGTGCTGCAACCAGGACTGCTCGCAATTCGGCATCGTTGATTGGCTTGCGGCTTCCATACATTGGATCGGGTACAGAGAGGACTTCAGAGAGATCGAGCTCGATGGTGACCGTGGTCCCGGGTTCGGGGACACCGGGGCGAATCGTAACCTGGTAGGCTAGTTTGTCCGTCGTATGTCGGAGCTTGACCACAGGGGGCGGCGGGCCAACCGGCTTTGGCTCGCTTTTGGATGCGTCTTTTGACTCGCCCTGGGCGCTTACCACGGCGGCGGACAGTAACAATAGGGGCAACACAAATATAGCAGAACGAACCATGACCCACTCCCTTGGTGCAACAGCGCTTCTTGCAATCCCTGTTGTCATCATCTTCCAGGGATGGAGCCAAGCTCCCACGGCACTGTCTGAGACACTCGTAATGATGCCTTCTAACCTTCTGGCGGTGGTACGTCAATCGCCGTGCGGGGTCGCCGTGCGGGGTCGACCGATCTCCGTTCGCGCTGCAACCAGGTTGAATCTCCGTTCGGCGTGAACTACAAAGGTAGCCACATGAGTTTCGACGAAAAGACCTCGCTCATTGATGCCAGCAAGCTTGCGGCGTTGGCCCAGGAGCGCGAGGAACGGTCCGCTTGTTTCATTGTCATTGCAGGGGGGCAGGTGGGGCGGATGTACAAACTCGATTTTGGCGAGCTCGTTGTCGGCCGATTTGACGATGCGGGCATTCGAATAGACGATGACGGTGTGTCGCGGCGGCATGCTCGCATTGTTCGACAAGTGGATGGCTCGGTGGCGATCTCTGATCTAGGGAGCACCAACGGCACTTTCTGCAATGGTGAAAAGATCACCTCGCGTACCCTTCAGGACGGCGACAAGATCCAGATCGGCACCACGACAATACTGAAGTTCAGTTTCCAGGATAGTCTGGAGGAGGATTTTCAACGCCGTCAGTATGAGTCCGCAACGAGGGACGCGCTCACGGGTTGCTTCAACAAAAAATACTTTTTGGAGAGGCTTCCCAACGAGATCGCATTCGTCGGCCGCCATCACAAGCACCTCTCTGTGGCGATGCTCGATATTGACCACTTCAAGAAGATCAACGACACCCATGGTCATCTGGCCGGCGACTATGTCTTGCGCAATATCTCCAAGATCATGCATGCCAACATGCGTGCCGACGACATCTTGTGCCGGTACGGCGGCGAGGAATTTGCCTTGATCATGCGCGAGACCCCACCCGATTCGGCGCTCATTGCGGTTGAGCGCATTCGTCTAAGTGTCCAAGCTGCGAAGTTTGTCTTCAAGGGAACAGACATCCCCGTCACGGTCAGCTGTGGCATTGGTACCTGGGAAACCGCCCCGGGCAGATCGCCGGCCACCCCAGAAGGGCTCATTGCCGAAGCCGACCAACATCTCTATGCCGCCAAAAACGCAGGCCGAAACCAAACCAAGAGCGGACTGCTTTGACCGCCTGTGTTGCCATGCCAGTGGCCAGAAGTCTGGATTGCTGGACATGCCCCAACGCGTATTTGCTGCGTTTTTGGTGGCACGCTATTTGCGTACTTTGGGAATGATGGGTCACTGCAAATATTCAATCTTGGCGGTGCTTTTGCTGCCAGGATGCATCATTGGAACCTGGCCCACGCCCGAAGGCGGGGGTGCGAGCGATCGGCCCTCACAACACAAGATTGCGGAGGAGTTATGTGATGCTGTCGACAACGATGCTGATGGCGCGGTCGACGAGGGATGTGCGGACTGCCGTGTCGCCGACGTCCGTGGCTGCATAGGCCTGAGCGTTGATGGGTGGTGCGGTGTCGGCGTACAGGATTGTCGTCAGGGATATTGGGGCGAATGTAACGACATTGGACCGCCCTGGAGCGCCAAAGCAGAACCCGTGTTGACCATCGCCAAGGTGGAGCCACTTGTGATCACGCGTGGAGGGACGGAAGAAGTTGTTGTGATGGCCGAAGCGACCGCCGTCTGTCCGGGGGTGCAGGTGTGGCGGGTTGAAGCCTCCATTGCCGCAACGACCCCCATGATGCGAATTCGCGAGATGGGTCATGATGATGGTGTTGCCCCAGATGTAACCGCCCGCGACGGCAAGTTTGTAGTGGAGCTGGTCAATCCATTCGGGGTGGGGGTGCCCGCGCAGACTCTGACCGTGCGGGCCGCTACGGTGATCAATGGCGTCGATGTTGACGAGACAACGACGATAGAGCTGGAGGAGCCATGAGACGGTGGTCTGTGTCGCTGGCGGTCGCCGCAACTTTGTTGCTCCACGGCTGTGGCTCCCAAGAGATGATGGCGAACACCCCGCAGTGTGCGGACAACAACAGTACCATTGCTCTGGAAGTGATCCCATCGAAGTTTGCTCGCGCGGACCACACAACCATAAGCGTGCGTTGGCAAACCTACATGGAGCTCACGGGCTTTGTCGTGGCTACTTTGGTGGTGGGGGAAGAGCAGCAGATCGACGTTGAGGTCGAACTGCATGGGCAGGATGTTGCATCTGAGTTCATCTATGTCGGGGAGTTACTCAATCCCTTTGGCGCTGGCGCTCCCGCAGGCACCGCAGCGGTGGTCGCCGTCGCCGAGGCCAGTAACGGGTGTCGGGTCGTTCCCACAGCCACGACCTCTTTCGAGTTGGAGTAAGCCATGCGTTTGGGATGCAGCGCCGCACCAACCACGGCGACCACATCCGACGCTCTCCCGTGAACGGTCGCAGTTGCCCAGTCCGCGTCAGTGGAATTCTCGCATGTGAGGAGGCCCCGGTGTATGGTGCGGTGTCATGCGCATGCCTGAACCGCTAAAAACGGGTGACCAAATCCGCATCGTTGCGCCGAGCAGTTCCTTTGCTCGCGATCGTTTTGACGCAGGCGTCGAGATCATCGAGGCCATGGGATTTGCAACAAGCTTTGACGACTCCATTTTTTCCACGGACCGTTTTCTCGCAGGCAATGACGACCGACGGGTTGCCGAGCTTCGGGCGGCTCTAGCGGATCCAGAGGTCCGTTGTATTTGGGTTGCCCGTGGAGGATATGGAGCGACCCGGTTGCTACCGTTGGTTGAGGTTGCTGAGGTCGCGAGGGCCGACAAATGGCTGGTGGGCTTCTCTGATGTCACCGCTCTACATGGGCTGTGGTCACGGGCCGGTTGTGCGTCCGTGCACGGAGCGAATGTGACGACCCTGGGAAACTGGTCGTTGGATGCGCGCGCGGAGCTTTTTGGGCTGCTGCGCGGTGAGAAACGAGCTGCGCTTCGTGGCCGCGGGGTGTGGGGAGAGACGAGTGTCGCAGGGCCGCTCATCGGCGGCAATCTCACCGTGCTCGCTGCAATGACTGGGACCGTGGGATTGCCGTCATTTGCTGGCGCGGTGGTCTTGCTCGAAGATGTTGGCGAGCGACCCTATCGCCTCGACCGCACCCTCACACAATTGTTACAGGCTGGAGCTTTCGCCGATGTCGTTGGTTTCGCCATCGGCCAGCTCACCGAATGCGATGAGAGCGGGGCCAATTTCTCGGCACTGGACAGCGTCGTCGATGTGTTGTCGCCGCTCGGACGTCCGATTGTGGCCGAGTTGCCCGTTGGCCACGAACCGTCGTCGCGAGCCGTGATGTTGGGACTCGAGGTTGTTCTTGATTCACGGGCAGGGACGGTGACGCCGCGACGCTGATGTCGTTGTGAGGCTCACTCTGTGCGGAAGGGTGTCATCTCCAGGAGCTTTGAGTATCATCACCGCCGATGCCAAAAACAGACGATACAATAGAGCTTCCGGAGATCACCGTATCCGACATCGATCGGTGTTTGCAGACGGGCATCTTCCAGAAGACGTTCTCCGGGGCGGCGTGCATTGCCTCCGTGGGGGGGCGGGTTTTCCATCGTGGGGTCTATGGCAGTCTCAACCAATCTCCACCTTTGAAGAAACTCGATCATCAGGCCCTTTTTGACCTGTCTTCATTGACCATGCCGTTGGGCAGTGGCCTGGCGGCACTGAAGTTGGCGAGCAACAATCGCCTCGATTTGAACGCGAGTGTCAATAAGACGATCCCAGCCTTGCGAGACAAACGATTTGCCAAGATCACCATCGATATGCTGCTCGACCACACGAGTGGCCTGCCGGCGATGCGCAGCTACTGGAAGGAGGTCCTCGAACACGACGAAGGGCAGATTGCGTCGCAGAAGGTCTGCGGCACGCAGAAGGCGATCGAACTGGTGCAGGAGATGTTGTCGAAGACCATTCTCGAATATGAGCCCGGAGCGCGGACAATCTATTCCGATATTGGTTTTCTCATTCTCGGTTGGATCATCGAAGGGGTCGTTGGCAAACCCCTGGATGTGTTTCTGGCACGGGAGATCTTTCAACCACTGGGCATCGCCGATGACCTGTTCTTTGTCCGCCTCGACGACCCTCGGCAGCGGCAGTGGTTGTATCGCCGGCCGTTTGTTGCAACCGAGGAATGTGAGTGGCGCGAGAAGATGATCATCGGGGAGGTTCACGACCCCAACGCTTGGTGTGTCGGCGGTGTTGCCGGCCATTGTGGATTGTTTGGTACGGCCGATGCGGTCTGGAAGCTCGTGCACGCCATGTGGTCGAGTTACAGGGGGGAATCTCGAGAATTTCTCGGAGGTACCGTGCGGCGGTTTTGGACGCGCTCGCGACGTTTGCGTGACACCACCCGGACTCTCGCCTGGGACACCCCGTCGTCATTGGGGTCGAGCTGCGGCAAGCGCTTCTCAAAAACGTCGGTGGGACACACCGGTTACACTGGCACATCGATTTGGATCGATCTGTCAACTGACGTTATCGGTGTCGTGTTGACCAATGCCATTCATCCGACGCGGGAAGGAAAAACCGAGAAGATGGAAGAGCTGTGGCCGCGAATCTATGAGCTCATAGCCAAACATGGTGAGGCGCAGCCCCGAGATCCCGAACACAAAACCGGTGCCGCTGCCTTTTCTTCGGGGCCAGGTACCACTGTTCCTTTGAACAATCCCACACGTGGGCCCGGCAAACCCAGTGGGTGGTGAGGTTGGTGTGAAAGACAAGTCGTTGGATATTTATCTTCTCGGTATTTGCGGCACCGGCGTGGGCTCCCTCGCGGGGTTGCTCAAACAACTTGGGCATCGGGTACGTGGCTCCGATGAGCATGTCTATCCGCCCATGAGTGAGAAGCTCGAAGAGTGGGGCATCGAGGTTCTCGACGGTTATGATCCAAGTCACCTCGAGCCAGATCCTGATTTGGTGATTGTCGGCAATGTGATCCGTGCCACCAACGCGGAGGCAGCCGCTGCGCGGACTCGCGGACTGCCGACATGGTCGATGCCCGAGGCGGTTTCGCGATTGGGCATTGGCGACAAGAAGAGCATCGTCGTTGCTGGCACTCATGGCAAGACGTCGGTTACTGCGCTCGCCACTCACGTTCTCATGGAGGCCGGTAAGGACCCGTCTTATCTCGTTGGCGGCGCGTTGGTGGGCTACCCCGAGTCATTTCGTGCCGGTGGGGGAGAGCTCTTCGTTATCGAGGGCGATGAGTATGACACGGCCTATTTTGACAAGGGACCCAAGTTTCTTCATTACCAACCTCACACTGCAATCATCACCAGCCTCGAGTTTGATCACGCCGACATATTTGATTCGATTGTTGCGGTAGAGCGCAGCTTTGCGGCGCTGGTGGGGAAGGTTCCCTCTGGTGGAAATCTGATCATTTGGCACGGTGCCCATCGAGCCCGACGGTTGGTGGAGCGCCACGCGCGGACGTCCAACATTTTGGTGTATTCGGAGACACCGCAGGCTGACGCCGATCTGTTCATGGGTGCGCTTCGCAGCGGCCCGGAGGGATTGGTGTGCGAACCAGTTCTGCACGGGGAGTCTCTCGGCACCATACAGATTCCACTGTGGGGCGATATGAACGCGGCGAATGTACTCGCTGTCGTGGGGGCCCTCAGTGTCAATGGATTGGACGCAGAACAACTGCGCCAAGGTTTGGCAACCTATCGTGGCGTGCGCCGGCGGCTCGAGCTTCGCGGTGAACCGAGGGGCATTGCTGTCGTTGATGATTTTGGCCACCATCCGACCGCCATTGAAATGACCATTGCAGCGGCGCGCACCAGGTGGCCGGGGCGCCGTCTGTGGTCTGTTTTTGAGCCCCGCAGCGCCACCAGCCGAAGAAATGTTTTTCAGGACGCGTTTGCCAAAGCTCTGGCCCACGCTGACCGCGTTGTTATCGCGTCGCATGAGCGCCTCGGCGAGATCCCGCTCAATGAACGCTTCAACCCCGAGGCGGTCGCCCGGAACATTAACGAGCGTGGCGTGATTGCCGACGCTGTCGGGGAGGTTGACGCCATTGTTGAGCTGGTTGGCAAAACCGCCAAGCGAGGTGACGTTATCCTCGTATTTTCAAACGGTGCCTTTGGCGGTCTGCATGGCAAACTGCTCGAACGGTTGGGGAACGAGGCATGAACGAGTTGCTTGGTGTCGCTCTGGAGCTCGCCCGTGGTGCTGGCAAGATCTTGCGTCGTGCCTATCTGGGACCCGCAAGTGTCATTCGTGAGAAGAGCACAGCCATCGACTTGGTGACCGAAACCGATCGCGAGTCTGAAGACTTTCTCATTGGTGAAATCACCAAGCGTTTCCCGGACCATGCCGTCTTGGCGGAGGAATCGGGTGTCAGCGGATTCGATGGCCCCTATCGTTGGGTCATCGACCCCCTTGATGGCACAGTGAATTTTGCGCATCGTGTGCCGACGTTTTGCGTCCTCATAGCGGTGCAAGAGCGGTTGGCTTCTGGTGAGTTTCGTACTGCGGCCGGGATCACATACGATCCACTGCGCGATGAGATGTTTACGGCGGCCCGCGGTGGTGGCGCATTCCTCAATGGCGAGCGAATCCATGTCTCGGCGACGTCACGACTGATCGATGCGATGCTGACCACCGGTTTCATGTACGACCGGCTCTTTCGCGACGACAACAACCATCGCGAGTTTTGCCGTCTCAATCTGCTGACCCAAGGAGTGCGACGAATAGGCTCCGCTGGTCTCGACCTCGCATATGTGGCTTGCGGGCGTTTTGATGCCTCCTGGGAGTACTGCCTTAAGTTGTGGGACCTCGCCGCAGGGGCGCTCTTGGTCGAAGAGGCTGGCGGGCGAGTCACCGATATCGAAGGCGGAGCAGAGTGGCCAGGTGGCAACGCTGTTGCCAGTAACGGCGTCATACACTCTGCCGTTTTGAAGTCGCTTGCGGTGGCCAAGACTTTGCCCTTAGGAAGTCGCGCGGGCCTTGGTGATGAACTCCCGGAGGATCTCGCGGCGCGTCTGTCTGATCTCGGGGGATGAAACCCTGCATGCATTTGGCAGGGCGTCCGGATGTGGTTATGGTCGGCCCATGAGTGCAACGTGGCAGAAGCGTGTCGACACCCTTCAGCGGCGGATTGCCGGTGAATCTGACGTCGGCCGGCGAATGTACCTGGTGGCGCAGGAGCTGTGCAGCCAACCCTATAGGGCGGACGCGCTGGTGGGTGGGCCCGAACTCGAGGAAAAGCTGGTGATCGATCTCGGCAGTTTCGACTGTGTCACTTTCGTAGAGTCGGTTCTGGCGCTCGGGCGCAGTCGCACTTCGCAGAGCTTTTTGCGCGAGCTCACTCAGCTTCGTTATCGCAACGGCGAGATCCGGTGGCGAACGCGTTTGCACTATTTCTCCGATTGGTTGCGTGCGAACCACCGGCGCGGTGCGATTCGCGTCCGAACTCGTGGTGCCGGTGCCCAAACAATATCGACTCACCTGGGGACACTTGTGGCATTACCAGAGCGGCGGATCCAGCTCGTCGTGGTTCCCAAGGCGAATCTGCATCGGGCCGTTTCGCGAATCTCCCACGGCTCGGTGATCGCATTTGCATCGGTGCGCGCTCGGCTGGACTTTTTCCATGTGGGACTCGCCTTCTGGAAAGACGACGCGCTCACCTTGTTTCACGCCTCTCGCAGTCTCGGCCAGGTGGCGTCGGTGCCTCTCTCTGAGTTTCTGAGCAATAACCGTATGCGCGGCATCGCCTTTGCTGCGCCCTGCGTAGGAACACCATGAGTCAAAAACCCTTGGCGGCCTT
>Ga0156400_1002_pt1 | contig 12427 bp, 12 predicted proteins | sample RifOxyA3_FD_108044 | JGI IMG/M metagenome (GOLD analysis project Ga0156400, IMG submission 108044) | Deltaproteobacteria bacterium RIFOXYA12_FULL_58_15
ATTTTCGTTTCATGGACGTTCTTCCTGTGGCTGGCGGATTGGTGACGGTGCAGAACCACAACAATGTGATCAAGTTTGGCGCTGATGGCACCCAACTTTGGACGCACACGGTTTCTGTCGTGCACGATGTGCTCGTTGGCAATGGGGCTGTCTATTTCTGCGCCGGCGGCGGGCTGATCGCATTGGACGCCGAGTTGGGCGAAGTCATTTTTGACAACGACCTGGACAACTCAGTCGACGCGGGTGTCGTGGGCGAAGATGGCACCATCTATGTCAACACCAGAAGCAATGACTACCCAAACCCTCGGACCTTGCGTGCCTTTGATGTCACCGGCCTGCAGTTGTGGTCCGAACCGATCATGGGTGAATACCATGTCAAGCCGGTAGTCGGACCCGACGGTGCCATCATCTCTGCCGGACGGGATCCGGATTGGGTAGAGAAGATATCGGCCGCTGGCGAGCGGCTATGGTCTCAGCCCATGGACCTGGAGCCAGAACACCTCGCTGTTGCACCAGATGGCTCAGTGTACGTCGGCGGTGACAACGGATACTTTGCCGTTTTGGAATCTGCGGACGGCGCTGTGCGGTGGAGTACTCGCTACCCAGTTTACGATGAAGCGAATGTTGCGGTGGGGCCGGCTGGTGAGCTCTATGTCGGCGTTGTGCACGACGACTGGAACGGCACATATACGGCAATCATTGGCGAACGTGATCCGCGCAACGGCGAAGAAATCTGGGAGCTCGAAATTCCGACGACCGGTTCATGGCGTTATCTCCACCCTGTTGTGGGCAATGACGGCGTTCTTTACATCAGGGTTGCAGGCGGACTGATGGCGATCGCCCCCGACGGCACAATCCTATGGAACCGCCCTGCGCCTGGTTTTCCGCTGCGTCACAGTGTGGCCATCGACAGCAGCAACAGGTTGATCGTTGCGGCCTCAGCGTTCGATCCCGATTTCCCTATGGGCCATATTTCTGGTGCCAATGCCGACGGCACCGAGGCTTTCCTCCTGTTTGCTGGATATGATGTCGCCCTGCGCGGCTCGCCGGCCATTGGGCCGAGCGGCATGTTCGTCGGCGATGCAGGCATTCTGCACGGTTTCACATTGGCGGGTGCCACGGACTGGACCTATGAATCGCCAGGGTTGACCTCTTCGATCACACTGTTGCCCACCCATGAGATCGTTCAACCGTCCACTGAGGGCAAGTTGTTGTTGGTTGGGCAAAACGGTGTGGCGATCCGTGCCTTGGACTTGGGGGGACCCGTGACCCTTCCAGTCAGCGCCGGGGTCGATGGCACCCTTTATGCCATCGTCAACCATGATCTCGTGGCCATCACCACCCAGGGAGTTGAGTTGTGGCGTCATTCTGCTGCCGAAGAGATCACCGCCGCCCCTTCCATTGGCGTGGATGGCACCCTGTACATCGGCACCGCGTCGGGTCGAGTGTTGGCTGTGAGTCCCGACGGCGATCGGTTGTGGTCGTTTGATACTGGTGATGCGGTCACTGCGACACCCGCCATTGGTCCCCAGGCTCACATATATGCCGCATCCACCGACGGGGTGTTGCATGTGCTCTCCCCTGAGGGGGAGCTGTTGTGGCAGGCCGATCGGGGCAGTCCCATCCGCGGCGGAGCGTTGGTGGATGGCGTGGGCAAGGCATTTTTTGGTTGTGACGACGGTTTTGTCTACGGCTTCGACGCTGAAGGCAACGAGCTGTGGCGTCTGAAAACTCTGGCAGAAGCATCTGCGCCCCTGTCGCTCGGGTCCAATGGTACCCTCTATGTGCCCTCGCAAGATGGTTCGGTTTACGCTGTCGAAAACCGAACATTCCAGCCAGTCCTCATCAACGAGCTCTTCTACAATCAATCTGGGGAAGATGGGCCGGAAGCTTTCGTCGAGATCCATGGCCCGGTGGGAACACCACTTGATGGCTGGCGCCTTGAGGCCTACGATGGCACCACCGGCGGATTCTATGATGCCCTACCCCTGACGGGGGCCATCGGCGCGGATGGCTTCTTCCTCATCGTGCACCCCCTATCCAGTCCAGGCCTCCAGGGCCAGGCGGACATTGTCGACACCTTTGCCAACTTGCAAAATGGCCCGGACCTTCTCTTGCTCATCGATGCCGGCGGCATCGTCTGGGATACGGTGGCCTATGGCACCGGTGGGGTTGATGTGGGCGAGGGCTCGCCAGCTCCTGACGCAGCGGAGGGCCAAGCCATCAGTCGTTCCCTCGACCACCGGGATAGCGGCGATAACGCGACCGACTTCAGCGTGCAATCTCCGACACCTCGTCAGTGAACACGAGCGCCACAGGGGCGACGCAGGCGCTACGATTGGCCCCCTTGCTTCGCCAGGGTCTTCTCAATCGACGTCACGTCTTGTCCCAAGTGCTAGCTAACCCTTCTTCTTTTTCTGTTCCTCGGACAATTGGAATACGAAGTTGAGAACCTCAGCGACGGCCTCGTAAAGCTCTTCGGGGATTTCGTCGCCGATCTCCAATTTGTTGAGCGCTTGGGCGAGAGGCACGTTGCGGACGATCGGCACGCCGTAGCGCTTGGCTGCGTCGAGGATGCCCTCGGCCCACAACCGCTCGCCCTTGGCAACAACCTCCGGGGCGGCGTTTTCTTTGCCCTTGCTCTTGTTATACTTGAGGGCGACAGCAATCTGGTGGGGATTGCGGACCACGACATCGGCATTCTTGACGTTCGACGGTGCCGCCGAGTTGAGAATCTCATGGTGAAAGCGCTTGCGCTCGGCCTTGTGATGCGGATCGCCCTCTGACTGCTTGTACTCTTGTTTGACGTCGTATTTGGACATCATGTTCTCTTTAATATACTTGTGCTTCTGGTAGAAGGCATCGAAGATGGAAATGATGATGAAGACGCCGCCGATCTTGATGGTGAAGTCCCAGATAATGCTGCCAATGACGCGCAGGCCGATGAGCAGATCACTGCGGACGATGAAGACCACATCGCGTAGAGCATCGCGCAGCGCCACGTAGGACAGGTAGCTTACAAGGGTGAACTTGAGGGTGGTCTTGAAGAGGTCAACCAGCTTCTTTTTGTTGAAGAGGTTTTTCAGTCCGGTGATCGGGTTGAGCTTCTTGATGTCCGGTGTGATTGGTTTGAGGGTGAACATAAAGCCCACCTGCGCCACACTGAAGGCAACGGCCAACACCAACTCGACACCAAAAATGGGGCCTACCACCATGAACATGGTGATCAGGGCCTCATAGAGGATGCTGCCGGTGAGGAAGATTTCCGTCTGTTCGGGTGAGGTCGCGGCCAATAGGGCCTTGTGAAAAAACCCCATAACCCGGTCGCTGATATATGGGAACAGGCCGGCAAGGACGGTAAAGACGCCGAGGAACTTGAATGCCGTGGTGACATCCTTGCTCTTGGGAACATTGCCCTCTTTGCGCAGCTTGCGCAGACGCTCCGGCGTCGGTTCCTCGGTTTTTTCGCCGGTGCCACCATCAGCCATGCGACGAGCTTACCCCATAGGCCGCGTTGGGAATAGGGGACAGGTGTGACACGTCAAGGTGGTTGCGGTGGTTGCGGTCTGCCAGGTCTGCCAGAAAGCGTATTGTGTCCCCCCGTTCACACTTGCTAGGTTGCTCGCGTGATTGGAGATGGCAGCAAGATTGGTGGGCCTCCCGCGGGGATTTTGCCTCCGGTGACCCAGCAGACGACCAAAGAGGTGGCCAAGCCCGCGCAGACCAGGACGCCCAAACAGGCCGACTCGAGCGCAAAGGCCCCGCGAGATAGTTTTGTCAAAGCCGAGAGCGCCCGATCAGGTAACAGCCCGAAGGCCGCTGCTATGGGCAGAGAGCCATCTGGCTCGACCGATCTATTCCGACTGGCCCGGGATAATCCCACCGCCGCCCGTCGCATGGTGGCTACCCTCGCCAGCCAAATGGCCACCAATCTCTCGGAGGTGGAGAAAGCACTGGCTGCGGTTCGTCAGATGTTGGAGAAGCTCGCCGAGGAGCGGTTTGCCAAAGAGGCACGCAAAAAGATGGGCGAGGATTTGCGCGCAAAGCGCGAGAAGCTCGCCATCCTCAAACGGCGGATGTCTATGGGGGCACGCAAGATGGCCCTGTTGCAGCAGATCGCAGGCAAGCTCGGAGACCCTCGGCTCGATGAGGAGCTCGATCGGATTCTCAACCACCACCGCAAGCTCAAGACCAAATGGGGCAAACGTCATCACCTCCTGTCCATTGGCAGCAGCCTGTACGGCGAAGACGCCCAGACTCCGCAGCACCTGCGCGAGGTTATCAAGACAGACGTCCGCGCCGGCAACCAAGGCGAAGAAGCAAGTGGCGTGCTGGCTGATTTATCGCCGCGCGCCGCGATGGCAGAGCTCATCGCGCGTACATTAGACGGTTCGGTGCGGGAAGGTGCGGAGTTCGATACGGGTGCGAAGCGGGGAGAGCTCGGGCGGTCGAGTCAGTGTTGTGCGCTGCTTGGAGACGCGTTTGCCGAGTCCCTCGAGGTCGATCCCTTGGGGGAGGATTGACATGTCGGGGCCTAAGTTTCAGGCCAGAATTGGCTATTTGACGCTGACAACCGATGAGCTCGCGTTCTTCCGGCTCACCTGCGATCTCTTTCCTACCTTCGAATCGCCCTTGAGATTTCTCGAAGACAGCGACGCTCAGCCTGGCGATCCTGAGGTTGTGTTCGAGAGCCTACAGAAGAGAGGACTGCTCAACGCTTCGAGTTCAGGGGCAGCACAACACTTGATGGACAGATTGACGCCCGTGAGCGAATGCAACGCCAAGGTGAGTCTCGCGGCCAAAGGAGACGGCACCAGAGCTCGGAATTTTTATCTGTCCGGCGATGGCGGTGTCGAATACCGACGCGATGGCGATGAGCATTCCTTCGGGCCGCTGCGCAGTGAGGCGGCGCTTGCGGCAAACTTGACCCAGCACTTCCAAGCGTCGCTCTCAGATGCCCCGCGCAGTCTGCGCATGTCGGCCGGTGACTACTTGGTGTTCGCGGTGTTCGCTCGCGACTTACGCGGTGCGCCAGGGGAGAATAGCGGCGATGACACGATGTCGCTCGATGAGGTGCTCGCCTATTTCGACGAGCCGGAGAGCAAGATCGTGCGGACACCGAGCGATGAGACCTGGCAGGCATCGGTTGACACTCTCCGTCAGCAAGGCGTGTTGGTCGAAAGGGAAGGTGGCTACGAGCTCGAGCCCACGTGGCATCCATTGGCCCGGGAGATCGTTGCCGACCGCCAGCACACCATCACGCGTTTCGATTTTCTCGATGAGCAGTGGTTGGTGCGGGAGGTGAGTATCTATCCAACCGCCATCTCTGCATATCGTCTCGGCAGTGAACCTGACGGCGCGGTGGTGATCGAAGAACTGTCGACGGTGACCCTCGCTGATCGGCTCGCTGGCGTGGTGGGAACCCTCCCCAACCTGTTGGCCGCCGAAGCGATCACAACCCTCAAGTCCTCACGTCCTGAGGGGTAACCTTCGTTTGTCTCCGTAGGTGCACTCGTGGTCTAGCTCGCAAGGAATTCGAGCGTGGTCTCTATGGATCGTAGCGACCACATAATGAAATCATTGAGTCGGGCAACGAATGGATAAAGAGCGATCAGCACCATGATGATGCCGGCCATCGCCTTGACTGGCATCGACATGAAGTAGGCATTCAATTGCTGCGCGACGCGATTGAGAATGCCGAAGACAACGTCTGTGATGAATGTCGCGGCAATCACTGGGGCCGCCAGAATCACGGCAATGAAAAACATCTCGTTGGTGATGGTGAGAATGTGCTCAACCAAGGGACCCGAGCCGCCATCCACCATCTGAGTGAGTGGGATCTTCTTGAAGGAGAAGAAGTACGCCTCAATGAAGATTCGATGTCCACCGGCAAAAAACAGCACCACCAAGAGATTGTAGAACATGTTGCCAAAGGGGGTGGCGCGGGTACCCGAGCCCGGAACCAGGACCTCGGCCATCGACGAGCCACGCACCGTATCGATTATCCGGCCCGTCATCTCGACTGCCCAGAACAGGTGGGAGTTGATGAAGCCGAGCACAAAACCGATGAAGACCTCTTTGAGAAACAGCGCCAAAAAGGGGATCACGGCGACCGGCACGGGTTCTGTCAGCGAGTCTTTCACCAGCGGGAAGACCAGAATGGTGACACCGATCGACAGTCCCATCTTGACCTCGGTGGGGACAGTCCGTCCGCCAAGAAATGGGGTGAGGACGATGACGGGGACGGTGCGGCCGAATACCAACGCAATGGTCATCAGGACCTGCATAAACTCCATCGACTCGAAGAGTGCGCCTGCGATACGTAGGAATGCGTTGGCTGGTTCCATGGGAATGGACGGGTGCGCGCTGAGCTCAATATAGGAGCTTCGGAAACTCGGTAAAACACATGGCGGTGAAGCGCAACAGCGCCGCGCCCAACCATGGGCCCAATGCTGCAAGCGTCGCGAAGATGATAAGCATCTTGGGGACGAAGGTGAGTGTTGCCTCCTGAATCTGCGTTACCGCTTGAAACAGCGATACCGACAAGCCGACGATCATACTCAAGAGAATCGGTGGGCCGCAGACGACCACGATCATCAAGAGGCCCTCGGAGGTGATGCGCAGGATGAACTCGATGGCGCGTTGATCCATGGTTGTCTCCTACTGATATCCGAGCAAGAGGCCACGGGTGATCAGGTACCACCCGTCCACCAAGACAAACAGAAGAATCTTGAACGGCAGCGAGATGGTCGTCGGGGACAACATCTGCATACCGAGGGCCATGAGGATGTTCGACACAATCATGTCGATCACCAGAAATGGCACAAACAAGATGAACCCTATCTGGAACGCCTCCTTCAATTCCGTAATCACAAACGCGGGGACGATGATCGAAAAGTCTTGGTCGGTGAGGTTGGCTCGGTCCCGTGGTTTGCGCATTTTCCAGGCGAGCTTGTAGAACATGTCGCGCTCGCGCAGGTGGGTGTGTTTGATTAAGAATCCTCTCACCGGGACCTTGGCGGTGGTGAGGACGGTTTGCAGGGTATCTGCCGTGAGGTTGTCCCAGTCGATTGCCTTGCCCTTCTGTTGCTTCTCGATGGCACCGCCGACGTCGTGGTAGATGTCGAGCCCCACGGGGGTCATGACGTAGATGGTGAGGATGATCGCCATGCCAGTGATCACCTGAGTGGGCGGGATCTGCTGGGTGCCAATGGCCTGGCGTACCACCGACATGACCACCGCGATCTTTACGAACGACGTGGTCATCATGAGCAGAAATGGAACCAAAGACAGCGCGGCAATGACGCCAACGAGCAAGATCGGCCGGTTGGTGACGCTCTCGTTGCCGGTCATGTCGAACTTTTGTGCCATTGCCAACGGACTGACAGCCATTGTCGAGGCGAAGGCCACGACCCCGAAGTAGATCCGGGAGACGAGTGCTCTATTCATTGGAACCTCGGTTGTCTTTGGCCGCGTCTTTTTGTGGGTCTGCGGTTTGTTCCATGGCTTGTTGGAATGTCGCTTGCGCAGTCTTCCGGAGTGGGGTCGCAACACCATCGAGCTCCGCGAGGACCTGGACGCCCTGTTCGCCGGTACCCAACAGCAGACGACGTTCTTTCGGCTCTGTGACCAGGACGATGACCAGCGCATGGCGACCATCCAGTTGGATGCGTTCCAAAACCTTCATGGTCTTGCCGCTCTTGAATGCCGCCATACCGACAAAGCGCGCGAGGCCCACCTTGAACAGGACGTAGATCAGGCCAATGACCAAAAGAAGAGCAAAAAAAGTCTTGAGGAGCTGTGCGCCCCAGGAGATCTCCTCTTTGCCCTGCTCTCCATTCGTCTCTGACTCGTGAATCTGGTCCCAAGTACTGGGCGGCGGTGCCTCCAAGGAGGCACCTGCCTCCTGTGGCATTTCGGGTCCAGACGTCGTTCCGGTGTTCGTTGTTCCGGTGTTCGTTGTTCCGGTGTTCGTTGTTCCAGTGTTCGTTGTTCCGGTGTTCGTTGTTCCGGTGGCCGCCGCCGTTGGTTTGACTGTGCGCGCTTCAGTCTTCTCCGCCTGGGCAAAGTTCAACGTGCCCACGCCCCCCGTAAGGACCAGGACAAGGACGGCAATCAACTTGGTGATACAATGCATGCGAACCGTCAATCCGGCGCAACTTGCAGCAAACGGACGCCAAGCTCGCCATCGACCTCGATGAGCTCACCGCGGGCGAACAACTTACCGTTGACCACGAGATCGACAGGATCATTGGGGCCGCGTGGCAGCCGGAGAATCTGACCGGTGCGCAAGCGCGCAACCTGAGTGGTATTGAGGCGAATGCGACCGAGCTCGATCACCACCGGTGCCGGAACATCCCGCAACAAGCCTTGGGTCTCGCTAAGGTTATCAGCGGGCGCCGCCTGATCCTCTTGGTCTTCTTCTTCGTCCATCGGCTCTTGTACGTTGCCGTTTGCCATGGGGTCCTCCAGGGGTTGTTCCTGGGTGATGATTTCTACTATCTTGAATTGGACGCGATCGCTGTCCGATATCAGGCGACCACGAACACCACCGTTTTTACCGAGTCCGATTCGCAAAAATACCATGCCCTCGGGACCCAGGGATGTCTTCGTGACTTCGTGATTCTCGAGAATGACGATATCGCCAACCTCTAGATTGGCAATATCCTCCGGGCCCAGGTCAACAGTGGCTGCCTCAACTCTGCATTCCACCACGGCTTGACCGATGCGTTTGATATTGCCGCGCATGTGGGTGAGCTCGAGGTCAGTGTTGGCATGCTGACGCAACGGTGAGGCAAAACTTTGGGTAATGAGGCTATCTGGGAGCATCACCCGCGCGTAACCAGACTTATCACCAGCAACCAGCCTCACCCCAAGCATGTGGAAGCCAGCCTCAGCATCGACATGTGCCTGCACTTCCTCGAGCGTGGAGGCGAATCCGTCGAGACTCAGTGAGAGCTCCTGTCCCGTTTCCCAATGGCTGTGAAACAGGCTCACCACTTTCAGAGCGAGAAATGAAAGGACACCGGTTTCGATTTCGGTCAGGGGTCGCAGAATTCGGCCTGTGTCCCCTGCACCGCCGAGCAATCGGTCAATGGCAAATGCCGCGAGCTGAGGGTCAATCTCCACCAGGATTTTTTGTTCGGCTGGGGCGGCACCAACAATGGCAATGCACGCCGCAGCGGGAACCAGCGCACCGAGTTCGGCCCGCGAAACAGACTTGAGCTCTATCCCACCGAGATCACAAGGTGATTTGAGGTAACGCTCCAGCACTTGGGTGATGGCACCCTTAAAATCCGCCGCAAACGGCTTGTACGACAGGTAGGTGGCGAAGCTCTCGCGCACCGCGACTTGATCGCTCGTGTACCGCTTGAGTCCCGTGAATCTGAACGGCCGGACCGTGGGCATTGATGTTCCAATGTGACGTACCAGCTTCCACCTCCCTGTCGAGCCACCTAGCCCCACAGCCAGTGATGGAATGCCGGAGAACGCTCCAGCGGCGGACGGTAACACCACGAGGTTGCGACTTCAAGAAGCGCCGCTGGTTCGATCGCCGCCTGCCAGAGTTGCAAGTGGAGGTGTTGTCGCCGAAGTCGATGTTGCAGGATTCCGAGTTACCGACCGTGTTCGAAATCCAACAAACGACCTTCAATGAATCTGTGCGGCTGGTTCCGGGCTAGTCCGCCCACCGCGTTCCGGCGGATCTTTCAGGCAAGAAACAAAGACACCAGGTCATCGGCTTCTCTGAGCTGATGCAGTTGTCGACACGACCGTGTCGGCAACGCATCGTTCAATCTGTGCCAATCGAGCAAGGTACTGGCGTCCAAAATCTGGGAGGCACCGAAGCCACTTCGCGGCATGCGCAGGTCGATCCCATTTGGGACCGAGATGCAAAGGTGGGCACCTTTGGTGCCCACCGCGCATCGAAACCCCGAATGGGGTCGACCGAAGCAGCGCAAGCGAACTGGCGTGGGGTAGCGGCTGGTTCCGAGTCAGCCGCCTTCAACCTCGAGCTTCTCCAGGGTCAATCCCTTCTTTGAAAATGCACGGGCGAGCTGTCCCTCGCTCGCCTTGAGCAGGCGACTGATGTTCTTGTCGTTGGTGTGAAAGTGTGCCGAAATTTTGCCGTCTTGGGCGGTGAGTCGCAGTGAGGAACCAGCGAGAATGTTGTTCTTGAACTCAATGTGGAACTCGTTGAGTCCCTCTTTGTTGATGCCGACCATCACTCGTTCGACGATCTGCTGTAGCACCTCCTGGGGGAGCTGTTTGGCGCCCTGCGCACTTTGGGCAGCGGATGTGTGTGCCGCTTCGGCCTGGGGCAGAGCGCCGTGGGCCATGCCCAAGCTGCTGCCACCACCTGAGTCTTTGCTGCCCGGACCCGAGTCCTTACCGCCACCGCCGCCGCCGCTGCGATCGTCACGGGATATGGCTGCGAGCTTGTCGCCTTCCTTGTTGATGCGAGCCTTGGTGCCTTCACTCTCCTTGTTGGAAGCTGTCTCGCTCATTTTGTCAGCATCTTTGGCCCGCGTTTGGGTCATTGATCTGTTGGCACCCGCGCTCGCCTCACCCTGTTTTTGCAGCTGCTGTTGAAAGTTGGTGGATTGAAACCCCTGTTTCGCGAGGAGCTTGCTTTGGGCGTCGGTTTTCTGACTTAGCTGCGCTCCCTGTCGGACGTGTTGCTCCTTGTTGGCCTTGGCGGTTTGCTCCTGCTTGGACGACACCAGTCGCGAAAAATCCTGTTTGTCGGTGCGGTTTTTTTCCTGGTTGAGCTTTTGGTTCAGACGCTCCTGCTCCCGTTGTTGCGCCTCCCTTGCTTTGCCGTCGTTTTCAACTGCACTCATATCTATCTCCCCGCCGCTCGTGTTGATCCTTACGCCGCGGCCGTGTTGTCTGAATCTGTCCTACATATGGCCCGGGGCCTGTACGGGTTAAAAATGATCGAAATCAAAAAACGCAGAAATATCAATGGTTTTTTAGGAAGATCGTCTGGGCGATCTCGTCCATCGCTTCGTCTTGTTTGACCTGCATCTCCCGTTTGACCTCGTCCTCCCACTTCTCCTTGTGTTTCTCAAGGGCCTTGAGGTCTTGGGTCGCATCGACGAGGTCTTTGCGGGCACCACGCACGGCTTCCTCCTTTTGTACGATGACGGACTTCTGTCCTTCGATGGCGTCCTTCTGGCTCTCCTCGAGCTCCTTGAGCCGCTCGATGTACACGTTGGAAGAGGTCACCGCCTGCGCGACCATCTCCCCACGCATGGCTTTCTCAGAGTACTCGCGCATCTTCGTATTGCGTTTGGCGATCATCCGTTCGAGCTCATTCTCCATGTCGCGCAAACGATCTTGCTCGACGCGCAATGCCTTGAGGCATTCCGCCAGGAATTGCTCTGCCGCTTCTTTTTTGCGCTCGCGCATCTTGAGCACAGTCGAGAGGCGGTATTCCGGTTTGACGGCCACGGTTTAACCTCAGGAGGCGTCATTGAACATGTCGACCAAGCGGCTGACAGTGGTGTCAAAATCGTCGCACTCGCGAACGCCCTGTTTGAGATACTGTTCGACCTCTTCGATCTTGTCGATGGCATAGTCGGTTTTCGGATCGGTGCCGTATTGGTAGGCACCGAGCAGAATCAGATCCCGTTGTTTCTCATAGGTGGCAAGCACTTCACGCAAGCGCCCCCCAGCGAGCTTGTGCTCCTCAGAGGCGACGTTGGCCATGACACGGGAAAGGGAGGGCAGAATATCGATGGCAGGCCAGTGATTCCGCGAGCCAAGGGCACGGTTGAGGATAATGTGACCATCCAAAATACCGCGGACCTCGTCGGCAATGGGCTCTTCCATGTCTCCCGCCTGCACCAGAATTGTGTAGAAGGCGGTGATCGATCCGGTTTCGTTGTTACCGGTGCGCTCCATCAGCCTGGGGATCTGTGCAAAGACGCTGGGAGGAAAGCCCTGACGGGCTGGCGGCTCGCCGATAGCGAGGCCAATCTCGCGTTGGGCGCGGGCAAAGCGGGTGGCCGAATCCATCATCAAGACCACCTTCTTGCCTTGATCGCGAAACCACTCGGCGATGGCGGTCGCAACAAAGGCACACTTGGCGCGTACCAAGGATGGCTGTGCCGAAGTGGCGACGATGACCACGGACTTCTTCAAGCCCTCTTCGCCCAAGGACTCCTCGATGAAGTCCCGAACCTCGCGACCACGTTCGCCGACGAGACAGGTGATAACCACCTCGGCCTCAGTATTGCGGGCGAGTTGCCCCATGAGCGTCGACTTACCAACGCCGGAGCCGGCGAAGAGGCCGATGCGCTGGCCCAGGCCCACCGTGAGTAAGCCGTCGATGGCGCGAACTCCCATCGCCAAGTGCTCGGTGACACGCATCCGCTTCATGGGATCGGGAGCCGCCCGTTCCACCGACCAGTCCTCCAGATCG
>Ga0156400_1119_pt1 | contig 12325 bp, 9 predicted proteins | sample RifOxyA3_FD_108044 | JGI IMG/M metagenome (GOLD analysis project Ga0156400, IMG submission 108044) | Deltaproteobacteria bacterium RIFOXYA12_FULL_58_15
ATATTTGAGGGTCGTGTAGCGGGGCCCGCTCGTGCCGGGCCTGAAGGTGAGGATGCCCAAAAGAATTGCCAAGATGGATGCGAGGGCGCAGATGCCAATCGCTCTGAAGCCGTGCGCCACCCTTGGCAGACGCAACCACACAACCCCCAGGCCAGCGAAACCAAAGGTTGCATAGGCCATGGCGGGGCCGGGCATGAGGCCCCCGTCCATGAGCAACATGACATAGACCACAGCAGCAATCATCAGACCTTGTGGCACCAACAGAAAATCAGACCAGACCCCCAGGCGCTCCTTGCCGGGCCGCTCTGACATGGCAAGGAGGCAGGCCTGCCCTGCGGCGAAAATCATCGGCCAGGTGAACGCGTAGGAGCTCCCCGGTGCCAACCACGTGGTCAATGCTGCCGGGATGAGCCACATGGGCAAGCTCCCCGCGAGGCGCTCCCAAGGGGAAATCCGTTTGGCAAAGGGTTTGAGCCACAACAGCCAAAGGGCCCCCCCGAGCAGGAGATAACCGACAAGGAAGAAGCGGTTCTGCGTCCATACCAGACGCCGGTCCACACCGTGGCTGACCGCCGTGGCGAGTACTTGGACGACAATGGCGCTCGCAAACACAACTCCGAGGTGCATCCCCCAGGCCGCGGCTATTCGCCTAAGGCTCGCACCGGATTTGCGACCGAGAAAAATGGCTCCACCAACCAAACTGACTCCGAAAAACAACCACAGCCAAGCCCAACTCGTCCGATAATGAACGACAAACAGGGACGCCACGTCGAAGTAGACGCGGTTGTCTGTGGCCTTCCATGACTGCTCCAGATTGCCGAAGTGGCGTACCATGGCCAAGCCGTAATCCCCATCGTGCTGCAAGCTTCGCGGGTCGAGGCCCTCAATGTTGTCGGCGGCGGTGTGGTAGCGCTCGAGGCCATCGGCAAAGGCGAAGTTCAGCCCGGCGACGCCGGTGGGACCCCAGGCAGTGAGATCCGTGTCGTTCGGCAATAGCTTGGCGAGGTTGGCTATCAGGGAGCTTGCCACCGGACGCGGCGCTGCCTTGGCAAAGCCAACAATGACCTCACCGTTATTGCCAAGGGTCTCGAACATGGCCACCGGTCCGCGATAGCCACGGGCTTCGAAGTTGAGAACCAAATCGACCTCGTCGACCCAGGGCAGGTCGCGGACCGCAGCCCTCGCTCCCAATAGACCTATTTCCTCAGCGTCGGTGACGAGGAAGATAACGTCGTTCTTAAGTGGCCCGCTGGCGTTGAGAGACCGGGCGGTCTCCAAGAGAGTCGCCACAGCGGAGGAATCATCTGCGGCACCGGGGGCGTTCTCCACAGAATCGTAGTGAGCCATCATCAAGATGGTGTGCGATCCGCCCTGTCCCTTTTTGCGGGCGACGATATTGTGGACTCGAGCCGTGCGTATCCGCCCAACAAAGCGTGCGGTCACAATGGCAGAGTGGTTCTCAGGCTCAAGCCCGACCGCCGTGAGCTCATTGAGAATGTACTGCCGAGCCCTGGCGTGAGCGCTGGTACCGACGGGATGTGGCTCCTGGGCGATTGCCCGCACATGGGTCATGGCCCTCGCCGCTGAGAAATCCTCCAAAGCGGCATTGATGTCCTTTGCCCTTGGGGGTGAGAGGCGACCGACGGCAAAGGCTATGCTCGCGAGCAGGAGACCCAAGGCGAGAACGCCATCTCTGTGAATAGGCAACATGGCTGCACCTCACGTATCCAACCGTTGACGTATCTTCTTTTGTGGTTTAAAAACAAGATGAAAATCAGTTGTGTCACGGCGACATGTTTTGGCGCAGCCTTTGCACGTTGCCCTGTTCGACTACCAGGTAGGGAGTGAGCCCATGAGAACATTTGCGGTATTTCTGATTTTATCAATGGCAACAGGATGTTTGGAAGACAACATCGAAGTAAATAACAAAAGTCCGCGCACCACCGCGAATCTAGTTAGTTTCGAGTCCTGTGGTGATCTTCACGAGGCTCTCCAGCAGAACCTCGCGGAAGAAATGCGGGTGCGTCTGCTGTCATCGGCGTCCCACGGGGGGCGTGTCGGCGGGCCCATACGGGAGGCCGCGAACAGCCAAGATAGCGGTCGTGAGCAAGGCGTCGACTACTCTGGAACCAACAATCAGGAAGGCGGCGTCGACGAGGCCGACTTCGTCAAGACCGACGGTTACTTCATCTACCTGCTCAACGGTGCCCGCTTGGAAATCATGGGGGTTCCTGTTTTTGGCGAGCTCACCCACGAGTCCACTTTGGAGCTCGAGGGCTATCCCTTCCAGATGCTCATCGGCGACGACGCTCTCACTGTGTTTTCTCAGGTCTACACCTATCAAATGCCTGAGGAACACCCCCTGCGAGAGCTTGTGGCCGACCGCGTCAACGACTCTTGGTGGTACGGCAGCGCGATTCTCACCAAGGTGACGGTGGTCGATATCTCCGATCGTACCAACCCTACCGCGAGCCGCGAGCTCTTCCTTGAGGGCTGGTACCAGACCGCCCGTCGGGTGGACGGCACCGTCCGCGCCGTTTCCTACGGCATGATGGATATTCCCGGCCTCATCTACTGGCCTGAGCTGCCAGACGAGTATTACCAGATCGATTGGGACGACCCGATGCGCGACGTCATCTGGGACGAGGCAGCACAACGGGCCATTCGCCAAAACAACGTCACCATCTTCAACACCCCTCTGTCTGACTTTGTGCCATCCATCTACGAACGTATTGGCCAGGGTTTTGTCGAGCATCGCTTCGCCGCCGGTGGCTGCCAAAACTTCGCAATGGCCGACGACGGAATGAGTCATGGGATCAGCTCAATCCTCAGCCTCAATCTGGAAAGTCCATCATTTTCATTCGAGTCTGACCACATCGTGACAAACTGGAGCACTGTTTATGCATCCCAAGATGTGATGCTCCTCGCCGAGCCAGCCCAGGATTGGTGGTGGTATTGGAACAACGACGAGTTCCAGGAAGCCACGAATGTCCACCGCTTTGACATCTCGACGGCCGGGGTCACCACCTATACAGGCAGCGGTCGCATCGATGGTTTGACCCTCGACCAGTTCTCCTTCTCTGAGTACCAAGGCAACGTTCGCGTCGCTGCGACCACGGGCCAGTGGGGCCGTTGGTGGCTGGAGAATCCCCCAGAGCCAGAAAACCACGTTTATGTCCTCGCGGGCACCAGCAGCCTTGAGGTCATTGGCCATGTTGGCGGTATTGCGATTGGTGAGCGCATCTGGTCGTCACGATTCCTCGGAGACAAGGGTTTCTTGGTCACCTTCCGCAATGTGGATCCCCTGTGGACCATTGACCTCAGCAACCCAACAAATCCAGGCATCATTGGCGAGCTCAAAGTCCCCGGCGTCTCCACTTACATCCACCCCATCGAGGACAGTCTGTTGACCATCGGCTACGGCGGCGACGACGAGGGCATGTTCTGGTGGGCCCCGCAGATCTCCCTGTTCGATGTCAGCGACTTCGCCGCCCCCGCCGTCGATGCGACGCTGATGCTCGAGCCCCCGAGCCCCGAGGACGGCTGGAGTTACGCCTGGAGTGAGGCCATGTGGGAACACAAGGCATTCCAATATTGGAATGGCCTGCTCGCCATTCCCCTTTCGAGCTACCGTTCCTACTATGACAACGAAGGCTACTACGGTTACGAGTATTTCAGCCGTCTGCAGCTCATCAATGTCGACCTCGAGGGTTCCTTGTCCCTATATGGCAGCATCGATCACTCCGACTTCTTCAACACCGACACCGAGACCTATTGGGATTGGCGGGACGTGCGCCGCAGCATCTTCATGGGCGCGAACTTCGACACCATGTTCATCTATGCCATCAGCGACCGTGGCGTCAGCGTTCACAAGGTCTCAGACATGAGTCTGGCCGCCAAGGTAGCTCTTCCAGGCACCACAGGTTATGAATATTATTGGTGGTTCTAGTCGGGCGGCAGCTACGCGCGGGCATGGCGTAGGCGCATAATCACCTCGAGAAAGGTGATTTGTCGGCGGGAAAATAGACAAGCGGCAATGCATTGCATATATGCAGGCAGGCCAAACTCTTGAATAATCGTGGTCCCATTGGTGACCAGATGTCGTGCGGTAATTAGGCCTCGCATAGTGGCCTCCTCATGCATTCGTCCCTTGGACGCAGCGCCAGCGGCATTGCAATTCTTGGGCCATTGCCAGATTAAAAAACCAATTAATAATCAACATGTTACGAGAGCGGTTGGACGTGGAATCCCAGTTCCGTGGCAAATAGTACCACATTACCTTTCGCTTTGGCGCAATGCCGAGCAGATTCAATCAGATAGCAGCGTGGTGATTCTACCCCATTGACGTTGCAAAAAGTAGCCAATCCCGGGACTTCTTTCACGGGAGCTTACGCGGGTGCCTTGAGCCGAGCCCGGACACCATCGGTGATCGCACGCTAATTCACGGGAGTTTCCGCCGGTGCCTTAAGGTGAGCCAGTACACCATCGGCGATCGCTTTGGCGGTGGTTTTCTGATAGGCGGATTGGGTCAAGAGCTTACCTTCGTGTTTATGTGACAAAAAGCCGATCTCAACCAGAATCGAAGGCATTCGTGCCCCCAACAAAACGTAGAAAAGCGAGGCCTTGACCCCGAGGTCCCGAGTTCTCGGGTTTTTCGCTTTGGCCCCTTTCATGAGGCTCCTTTGCACTCTCCTCGCCAATGCCACCGACTCGTCGGTGTTCACCTTGGTAGCGAGGTCAGCCAAGATGAGCTGCAGGTCGCTCACCTGCTCCTCGTTGGTTTGGTTTTCCACAGCTGCTAGGCGCAGGGAATAGCGATCGTCGGTGACGTTCAAATAATAGGTCTCAATACCTTGTACCATTGCGGATCTGTGGGAGTTTGCATGGATAGACACGAAAATGTCTGCGTTTGCGCGGTTCGCAAAGGCGGTACGTTCTTCAAGGGCGATGGCCTTGTCGGCAGTCCGGGTCAGACTCACCGCGACCCCCTCTTTTTTCAACAGACCTGCCACTTCTCGGCCAATCGCCAGGGTGATGTCTTTCTCGCTTGACTTGCCTGGTCCGCATGCACCCCCATCCCTGCCACCGTGACCTGGGTCGATAACAACGTGACGGCCCCCGAGTTCGGTGTCGATTGCCCCTGCTGCGGCGTCATTAGCAGTTTTGGATACAGTCGTCTTGACGACCGGAGTCTCGGCTGCATCAGGTCCTAATGGTTTCCCTGAATTGGGGGTGATCTTCGCCGCCGCGTCCGTGGCGAAGGCATCAATAACCACGCGATAGGGGTTCTCCATGGTCATCACCCGATGCTTGACCGTAGCCTCGAGGTCGAGCACCACCCGCACCGTCGCAGCCTTGTATTGACCACTGCGCACCCCCTGGAGCAACTCGTCCTGCACCACCGTTGCGGTCGCGACCTTTTTGGAAAGACGTGCCTTTTCGATGTCGACGTAAACCCGAGCCGGCTTGCCGGCACCCTCCGGCACATTCCCCGAACGGGCAAGGGCGGGTCCCGTCAGATAGACCGCGACCCGCGTGTAGTCGGGGTTGCTCCAATGTTTGATGCTGGTCACTTCGGGTATCGGTCCCCTGTCGTCGCGGCGACCGACCATTTTCCCCGTGGTCTCCTCTTCTTCCACCTCTTCCTTCGCAACTGGTACGTCGGACAACTCTTTGGCCAGAGCAGCCGCTTGGCTGCTCATGTCGCCATTGGCATAGCTGCTCAGAATCTCCCGGACAGCTCGCGCCGCCGCCCCACGGTCTTTCACATGGTACAAGAACAACTGCGACCGTTGCCACAACGCATCATCGGCAAGATTGCTGTTGGGATAGAGGTGCACCACCCTCTCGTAGCCTGCCAAAGCCTGGTCTAGGTCAGATTCGCGCCGGGACACCCGCCAAAGATCGCTCCAGAGCTCTGCGGCGGTGTAAATTGCGGAGGGCGCTTCCGGGGCTTCGGGGTACTGCCCTGTCAAGTCAGCGAACGCGGCAATCACCTTGAGCCAGTTGTGGCGATACTGTTGCCGCTCCTTTTTGTCCTTGAGGGCAAAATACTGACCACGGGCACCCTCATAAGCTTTTCGCGACGCAGAGCTCCCAGCAACCGAAGGAGCGGCAACCATAGAAATCACGGTCGCAACCGCAAGTGTTTTGCCTAAAGAGCTCATGACCACAACTCAATTGCCAAAGCGGATTGGCAACCTCTTTTTGTCTACCCCACCCTGCCCTTATCTCCCAGAAACGGGCATCTATTTCGTCCGATCGGCCCAACCTCATCAGGCACGCTCCAGACGACCTCCATTGTCTTGAGGCTGTCCTGTCGCTATATCCGCCTGACACCTGATCCCCAGGCATCTGGCAGCATCACTTACGATTGCGGTTGATCCACCATGAATCACATCGCCTCTTGGGTTCTCGCCCTGTCAATCATTGCGCCCGTTTCAACAAGGGCCGACAGTGCCAAACCCTCGGCCCCGGACGGGATTCTGCGAACCACGCCCTACGACATCGATGCGGTCGTCGACACCACCTATGGCGTCGGCGCGGCACTGTTGTTTGGCGCCATGGCTGCCTATTCGGGCGAGCAACCGTTTTCCGCACACTGTGCCAGGCTCGGCTCGGGTCGCTGTGACCCCGATGACCTCTTTGGCATCGATCGCTATGCGGTAGGCAAGAGCTCGACTGCCTGGGACCAGTACTCAAACATCGCCGAATTGACCGCCATTCTCGGCCCACTCGCCTTTGATGGCCTCGATGTCCTCTTTTCTCACAGCACCGCCCCATGGTCCGATTGGGGCACCGACGTTCTGGTCATGGCCCAGGCGCAGTTGACCGCGGGCATCGCCAACTATGGGCTCAAGCTCTCGGTCGGCCGTCCGCGTCCTCGCCAGTATCGTTCCAACACCTACAAGGCCGTCGCCGAGAGCGAACTGTCTTTCCCCAGCGGCCACACGGTGGCCATCAGCGCCGGTGCCACGGCATTCGCCTACACTTATTGGCTACGCAACCCGAGCTCCTCCTCACGCTATTGGGTCGCCCTCGCCTGCGGTGCCCTCTCCCTTTCCGGTGGTTGGGCCCGTGTGGAAGCGGGCAAACACTTCCCAACCGACGTTGTCGCCGGCCTGGCCCTTGGTGCCATGAGCGGCGTCCTCGTGCCGTGGCTGCATCGCCGCGAAGAACTCGGTGGCGCGACCTTGGTGCCCGCGGTCACCTCCGACTCGGCGTCTGCGAGCCTCATCTGGCGACTATAAAAGACTCACCCCCTACTTCGGGTTCTTCTTCATGAAGTCGAGCATAAATGCTGCAAGCTTCTCGGCACCCTCGAGGGTCATGGCGTTGTACAGTGACACGCGAATGCCACCGACGCTGCGGTGGCCCTTGAGGCCGATGAAGCCGGCTGCCTTGGCGTCAGCAATGAGTTTCTTCTCGAGATCTTCCGTGGGCAGGCGCATGGTGATGTTGGCCCACGAGCGGGACGCTTGTTGCACCGTGCCCTTGAAGTAGTCGCCGTGTTGGTCGATGAGGCCGCCGATAACGTCCTTCTTCTTGGCGTTCACCTTCTCAATCGCAGACACGCCCCCCTGCTTCTTCACCCATTCAAGGACCAGCTTGACGATGTAAACGGCGAAAGCTGGCGGCGTGTTGTATAGCGATTTTTCCTTGGCGTGGGTCTTGTAGTTGAGCATGGTGGGAATACTGTCGGGACACTTCGCCAGCATCTCGTCGCGAATGATCACCGCGGTGCAACCGGCCGGGCCGATGTTCTTCTGGGCACCAGCGTAGATCACGCTGAACTTGCCGAAGTCGCGCCGCCGCGAAAGGATGTCGCTCGACATATCACAGATGAGCGGCACGTCGGTGTCGGGCATGTCCTGATATTGGGTGCCTGCGATGGTGTTGTTCGAGGTAATGTGCAGGTACGCCGCGCCGTTGGGCGCTTTGATATCCTTGGGAATGTAGGAGTACTTGTCACCCTTGCTCGAGGCAACCACTTCCACCTTGCCGAGCTTCTCCGCTTCCTTGATGGCCTTGGCCGACCAAGTGCCGGTGTCGACATAAGCCCCAACTTTGCCTTGGGGAAGAAAGTTCATCGGTATCATGGAGAACTGAGTCGACGCGCCACCGCCCAAAAACAGAACATGATAGTTCTCGCCAACACCCATGAGCTCACGCATGAGGCTAATGGCCTGGTTGTTAATATCCTCGTACTCGGGGGAGCGATGTGAGATCTCCAAGATGCTCATGCCCGTGCCGCGATAGTCGAGCAGCTCCTCTTGGGCAACCTTGAGTACTTCTAGGGGAAGTGCAGCAGGACCGGGACCAAAGTTAAAAACGCGTTTTACCATGTCGAGCTCCAGGGTCGTCTACGCTCCTGCGTGCCGACCGTAGGTTTGGGTTCAATTTTGAATTCGTTCTTTCGTCATGTAACGTCACGTGACGTCACGTGGTCACGCCATCGCACTCATTTGTTCTTGGCAACAAATTCACCAATGAGCTTGTCGACCATGATGCCGATCCGAGCCATGTTCTCCGTGGTCGACGCGCCAATGTGCGGCAGAAACAGGGTGTTCGGTGCCTTGAAGAGTGGCGACTCGCCCGGTGGGTCTGAGTTCCACACGTCGGTGGCATAACCGCCAAGCTTGCCACTCTCGAGGGCCATCACGACATCCTCTTCAACAATAAGCTTGCCGCGGGCAGTGTTGATGAGGAATGCACCATCTTTCATCTTGGCGATGGTGTTCTTGTTGATGATGCCCTTGGTCGCATCGAGCAGCGGCATGTGCATCGAGATGTAATCCGATTGGGCAAGGGTCGCGTCCATGGTCGGGACGATCTCTGCAAAGTCGGTGAAGGGCACATCTGGGTGCCAACCGAGGACGCGCATGTTGAATGCCTTGGCACGCACGGCGAGTGCGAGGCCAATGCGGCCGAGCCCAAGGATGCCGAGGGTCTTGCCACCGAGCTCCGTGCGCTTGATCTCTTTCTTGAGCCATTTGCCCTCACGCATCGATTGGTCGGCGCGACAGATGTGATTCGGCAAGCCAATCATCATGGCAAAGGCGAGCTCGGCAACGGCGTTGCTCGAGGCGTCGGCGGTATTAAAAACTTTGATACCTCGCTGTGCCGCGTAGGGCTGATCGACATTGTCCAGTCCAACACCCCCACGGATGATCAGCTTGCAGCTCTTGGCACCGTCGAGGTACTCCTTGGTCGCCTTGGTCTTGCTGCGAATCAAGATCACCTCCGCTTCGCCAACGCGCCCCGAGTTGTCGGTTACTTCGCCATGCTTTGCGAGCTTGGAAGGAAGGTCTGGGCCAAATGCATCGGAAATGAGGATCAGCATGCTTGTCTCCGTTGGGTTCTCTACCACCTACGAAATCTTGAGAAATCCACAGGCGGAACATATGAAATTGCGAGCAAAACTCAACCCCCATCGACTTCGGGGACCGCACTTGTGACATTTGTCATTCCCCGAAACGTTTGCTCAATAAGATGCTTGCCAACAGTAGCCTGACCTGGCCGAAAGAGTATATAATCCGGCGCAATTCTATAGAATTGCAGGGAGGCTGCGATGTCATCAGGGCCAGGCGAAGTTGGGAAAATCATCATCCGACGTGGAGTCGAATTCGAGCGCGATCTTCACAACGAAGATGTCTTTCGCTGGCTCGAAGCTGCAGGCGGTGAGCTCGAGTCCCGCGGCATTGCGGTGAAACTGACGGGCACCAAGACACGGGTGGTCAAGAACGCCAAAGACCTCCTCGCCTACGCCAAAGAAATCGAGGGCATCTCCAGGACAGCGAAGACCCTTGCGGGTGATAGCACCTCTAAGACAACGATGACCCTTGCGGATCTCGTTGAAGTGATCGACGACATTGTCAAAGAGAATTCCCACGTCGCGCCCGATGACAACACCATCGACCTGCGTGAGAATCAAGACCTGGCGAAGAACCTCAAGCTCTACGACGGCCGCGCCAACTACGCTGGTACCAACAATCTCGATGGCCTACGCGACGGCACGATGGTGGACGTACGGGGGTACCGCTTCGGCGACCTTTTCCTCAAGAAGGCCGCAATGAAATTCGCCATGAAGAAACTCCTCGAGATCTACGAGGAGAAGGTCAACGATCCCGAGTACGGCGGCACACTGGTGTTCGGCAAATATGGCAAAAAGCTTCCCGTCGACGGCAAGCTAGGAAAGCTCGCCTCACTGGGCCGCGCCGAGCACTGGATCAAGCGGGTTCAGGATGACAAGCGCAAGTTCACCCATTGGGAAGAGCGCGCGACGTCCTTGTACAACAACGTGCAACAGTTGCGCGCGAAGTATCCAGATTTCGACGCACAGATTGAGGCGCTCACCGAAGCCAAAGGCGGTATTCCCCTATCCTCAACAAACGACAACGCGATCCAGGTGCTCGACGATGGTGCCGAGGCTTTCAAAAACCAATTCGAACACGTGAAGAATGCAGAGCACAGCATTCGGATCATGAGCTGGGCCTTTTATAACGATTACACAGGCAACAGGATGGCCAACTTGCTGTGCGAAAAAGCCCGGGAAGGCAAGACGGTGCAAGTCATGGTTGATGGTCAGGTCGCCAAACAAGAGGGCCATCATGAGATGTTCGACCGGATGCAGAAAGCTGGCGTGCAAATCATCGGCTACCGCAATCCCGATCGGCCCTTCGATGGCAACCATCGCAAGATCTTCATCGTCGACAATAAGGTGGCCCAGATTGGCGGCATGAACACGGGCGACATGTACAGCCGTCTCAGCCTCGACCCCCACACACCGAAGTTCCAGGACACCAATATCGAGATCAAAGGCGGCGGCGTCGACAAGATCGCCGAGCTATTTAAACACGCCTGGAATACCCAGATCGGTCTGCGCAAAGGGCGCAGCGATGAGTTCGCGTTCGAGCTTGGTGCGAAACCACAGCGCATCGGGTCTATCACCCCCTTTGATTGGAACGGCACCCAGCCAACTTCCACCGAGAAGACCTGGATCATCGATCACATTCCCGGTGAAGATGATGCCAACATCATGAATTCGATCCTGCTCAATATCGAGCACGAGACGACTTCTATCGACATCTCCCAGGCCTATTTCTTCGACATGCCGCCCATCCAAGACGCGCTCAAGCGAGCCATCAACCGCGGTGTGAAGATTCGCATCCTCGGCAACGGTTATCAGAGCATGGACGATCCGCAGCTGGCCGGTCTCATGCTTCAAGCCATGCATGATCTCGAAAAAGAGGGAGCAGCATACGCTCGAGAACATGAGGGCATCGCGAATCCAGTGGAGATCTACCTCAAGCAGGGCGACGTTCGGGCTCTCGGGCCCGATGGTAAACCCGTGCACGGAGCTGGTGCTCTGGCCGACACCGCCCACAAGAAGATCTGGGTGTTTGGCGGTCACAAGGATTCCGGTGCGGCTCGGACACTGGTTGGTAGCTGGAACCTCCATCCGCGTTCCAACTCGTTGGAGTGCGAAGCCATCGCCATGGTCGAAAGCGACATGGCCAAAGCGGACCAAGAGCAAAACACAGCCCGGACCATGACCGCCTCATTGGAGCGCGACTACAGCCAGGCCCAACGCGTGAGCGGCAATGACATGCTGGAGATGTACTCACCCGAGATGCGACAATTGGAATCCCGCCTGCTCAAACTCCTCTGGAACAACCTGTAGCTCCGGCTGCGCCGCCATCACTGCGACCTGCCCTAGCTCGCACCCAAGAACAGCCCGCACTCGGGGCACTCATTGGCGTTGTCAGCCATGGGGGTGCCGCAAGCAGGACACCTGTCATCGGCGAGGAGCTGGGGTTCTGCGCCCTCCCCTACCATGAGGCCTTCGAGCTCCAATCCCTGCTGCGCCCGATGGTGAAAGCTCCGCGCGGTGTCGCCGAGGCGTTGCGCTTCCACCATCAAGAAGAACCGCGCGTGCATGCCGGGATCGACCTCGGTGTTCTCCGCCTCACCCGAGATGACCGATGGAATACCGTCGTTGGAAAGAACCCGCTGCGCTTCCCGCAGAGCCACGTGGTTGCCCACCATCACGGCGTGCAGCTCTTTGCCTTTGAGCGCGCGCGCCATCGCCTCGGGTGAGGCGAGGATATCCTCGTCGGGAATGGAGCCGACGAGATCAACCTCGCAGTTGGCACAATGGATCACGCCTTCAAGAAACTCGGAACGGCATACTGGGCAATACATGGGAGTCGTTATGCAGCTAGCCCCTTCCCTTGTCTAGAAGCTTTTTGAGGCGGTCGATCTCGGCGAGGGCCTCCATGGGCGTCATGTTCATTGGATCGAGGGCGGCGACCGCTTCCTCGAC
>Ga0156400_1258_pt1 | contig 12247 bp, 9 predicted proteins | sample RifOxyA3_FD_108044 | JGI IMG/M metagenome (GOLD analysis project Ga0156400, IMG submission 108044) | Deltaproteobacteria bacterium RIFOXYA12_FULL_58_15
TGCCGGCGAAGGCTCTCGGAGCGAGCCTGATTCACACATGCCAAAGAGCGTGTTGACGTGTTCTTGACAAAGTCGTTCCCGGTCCAACCTTGGATAATTGGACTGCGTTTCATCGACTGTTTGGCCATCCAGGTATGCAAACCAGGTCTCGATGTTCCAGGTCGGCACAAAGACCGCGACGCGTTCCTTTGATTGCCGCTGTTGAACGTTCTTTTCCGTGCAAGCATCGTCGAGCTCTTTTTGTCGAGTCGCAACGCCGCGATTGTCGCCGTCAATCATGACGACCACCGCGGAACCGACGTGCGCGCTCTTCCTTCGATAGGAATCGAGCTCCAGGGGGAATCGCTCTTTGACGAACTGCTCACCCGATCCGCGTCCCGAAGGCGCTTTTTCAACTCGAAACCGGCGCGTGTTCCACCCGGCTTTGCTCAGAAACCGCCTTATGAAAGCTTCTTGCTGCGTGTCTTCGCAAAGAATGACGAGTTGGACTCTGCGATGGCTCATCTCTCCCAGCCTCGCGCCACGATCTCCGATAGCTTGAGGCCAGCCGTGTCATGGTTCACAGTGAGCTTCTTGGCGACGGTCGCCCCCGATGCCTCCCGCTTCAGTTGAAGCCCGTGATCGCCGCCGAGATAGTCGATGAGCTCCGGGTGGTGCGAGCAGATGACCACCTGCCCAATGGTGTCCCCGCAGGCGTCCGAAAGTGCCATGAGCCACGGTTGGATCTCCGCCAGGGCGATGAAGTTGTCCGGCTCGTCGAGAAAGAGGCTGTATCCCTGGCCGCTCGTCATGTACAAGAGCGCGTATATGGCGAGCAACGCGCGCTGCCCGTCGGACAGCTCATCGAGTCGAAGCTCGTAGCGCTCGCCGCGCTCTTCGAAGACGACCATGAGCGCGCGGGTCTCCTCACCGACGGTGGCCAGGCGAATCGACTTGAATCCCTCGATCACCTCACCGAGAGCTTTGGTGTATTCGGGCACGAGATCTTGGCGTTCCTGAAACATATGGCGGTACCACGCCGAGAAGTTGCTGCCATCTCGTAGGAGCAGCGGGTCTTCGGTGCGTGACTCGGTTTCGAAGCTGCGAGGATAAAGCCCGCACACCTGAATCTTGCGCGCAAACTCAAGGAAAAGGGTGAGCTTCTTGTTGTCGTCACGTGCGGGGACACGGGCAAGGGCCGACTCTGACCAGTCGGCCGAAAAGGCCGGCCCCTGCGAGTGGTTGTCGAGGTAGAGCTGGACCTCGCCGTGCTCGAATTCGAAGAGCGGCTTGCCGTCCGCGGTGAGTCGTTCGAGCGCGATTCGAGCCCGACGTGTGGAGGTTTCGTGCTCTACCTCGAGGCGGTAGGACAGCTCCCCGACGTCGTCGAGCTCCAGGGAGATCTCGAACACCTGCTTGTTGCGTTTTTGCCAGCGGGTGAGCGTTCGTCCGGGAAAGACCTCCGGATCGGTGACCTTGGCTGTGCCGGACAAGAGCTTGTGCAGAGCGAACATGACGTCCAGCACCGAGGTCTTGCCCACGCCGTTTTGGCCGAGCAGAAGGGACAGCTCGTTAAACGCCGTCTCGAAGTTCACCAAGCACTTGTAATTGTCGACATAAAACTTCTTCAGCATAGATCACTCTCCTCTCTTGGCCCGCGCGGCCTGCTTCTCCGCGAGCGTGAGGTGGTGGTCGTTTATCCGGTCACCCTTCTTGCCACCGTACTCGGGACCGAGCTCGTACCAAGGAGCATCGGAGGGATCGGCCCCGACGATGGCTCGGCGGTAGTAAGCGTGCTGACACTACTCGTTGCCCTCCTTTTGCGCTGCCGCCTTCTTCTGGTCCTCGATCCACTGATCGATGTCCTGGCGCTTGAAGCGCCAGGTACCGGCGACCTTGAAGCCCGGCAGTTCCCCCTTCTGTGCGAGGCGATAGACGGTTTTCTCGTCTACATTCAGATAATTGGCCACTTCTCGAACGGTCATGGATGGAGAGTCCACGTCGCACGCCTCTCGGTAGTCGGGGTACTTCAGGGCAATCTAGTCCAAGGCGGTCCATGAGGTCAACACAAACCTTGACAGAGAAGGGCAATGGGAAGCCATCAAAAACTCAGGGTCGCACTCGACCTCAAAATGGTGCATGCTCCTTCGAATCGCGGAATCGCGGAATTGCTGAATCGCTGAATTGCTGAATCGCTTGATACATGAGGGGAAACCATGCGCGTTGTTGTATTGACATGGGCAACGGTGGTGGCTGCCTGCACCGTCGGCTTCCAAGTGGACGAGGATGCACAGATCACCTGCGCCGGGAACGCCGACTGTCCCAGCGATTGGATATGCAACCTTGGTACTGGGCGTTGTGTTTCTTTGAGTAATCCCGATACGGAACCGCCGAGCTTTTTGCCTCCGGCCCTTCTTGATCCGATGGTCGCAGGCGTGGGGCAAATCGTCACCCTCCAATTTGCCACCAGCGAGCCACTCGGCAATGCCTCGGTCTATTTCGACGACATCGGCGTACGGCGCGACTTCGTCCGCGGAGATTCGACGGAGCATGAAGATCCGGTGCACACGTACACACACACACTTACTTACGTGCCCAACGGTGACGAGAGCGAAGGAACCTTCGATCTCGAGGCTGTGATCACCGACGACAACGACAATGAGCTCAAAACGCCGTTGGGGGTTTCGTTGCGACTCGATTTCACCTCACCAGTCGTGGTTGGCTCCCCGCGGATCACCGTCATTCCCGCGCATGACAACCCCCTCTTGATCGCTGCGGCAGTGGTCGGTCCGGCGGTTGCCCTGGGGTCACACGCCGCAAGGGGTGCCAGAGTGCGAGTCGAGATCGAGCCAACCGAGGTCTTGGACCCCTTCGATCAAATCACGGTACGCGCGAACCAGGCAGAAACGTCCGTCACCTTCGCATTTGTCAGCACCGTCGGCGCGGCCTTCGTGTACGAAGGGGAGGTCAAGGCCACTACGCCAGAAGGGGCCTATGACATTCACATTGACATGGTTGATTCCGCAGGCAACACCGGCAGCCACACAGCGACCGGCGCGGTCACCGTCGATCTCACACCACCACCGACGCCCGATGTCGAGACCGAAGGTGCCATTGTCTACACCCGAGTACCCTGGGGAGCCTATGTCACCGGTGGAGTCCCCGCCTATTGGGTCACTGCCAACGTCGGTGCAGTGGAACAGGGAGGATTTCTTCTCGGTGCGTCAGCCGTCGACGGCACCGTGGGTGCCGTTACTGCTGTGGACGGCATCAACCCCACCCAACTGGCCCTACCGCCCCTCGACGCCGACGCGGTCTATCTGATCGCGATCGACAGGGCGGGCAACAAGTCCCCCGTGGCCCGAGTTGATCAGATCCGTTGGATCGCAACTTTGGGGGGCAAGGTTGCAAACAGTGCCATTGGCAATCCCAACGAGTTTTTGGCCGCCAACGTATGGAATGGAGAATTCGAGCCACCGGGGGCAAACGAAGCCGGCGAGCGACAAGGTGTGGCAAGCCCCAGTTGTCTCGTGAGCTGCAATCCCGACGGAGTTTTGGTCACAACGGGCATGGGGTACTGGATGCCAACGGCAACCACGGCACCCTTTTTGGTCAATCGCGACATGGCCGTTGCCTACGATCCGGGACGCGAATCCATCATCGCCTTCGGCGGTCGCGACGAGTTGTACAATTCACGCGGCGATCTTTGGCAGTGGGATGGTGTGACCTGGGAGGTCCCATACGTGTCAGGATCGGTTCCTGAAAACAGGAGCGACGCAGCGATGGCGTACGATTACAACCTCGGCAAGATCATCCTTTTCGGTGGCGGTCAAACCGGGGCACCTTCGTCCTGCTCACCCACGACGGGGAGTGCTTGTGGTGACACCTGGAGCTGGGACGGCGCGACCTGGGTAAACCTCGGCATTGCCGGACCATCCTCGCGCAGCGGTCACGCCATGGCTTTTGACTTCAGCCGCAATCGCCTGATCCTCTTTGGTGGCGCACGTGGACTGACAGAATACAACGAAACCTGGGCGCTGAACTGCACCTCCGATCCGTGCGTGTGGACACGCCTCTATGCCGGTGGTGCAAATGATCCGGTCGGCCGGGTTGCCACAACGCTGGTTTGGGACGACGCCAATTCCCAGCTTCTCCTTCATGGCGGCAAGGGCGATTACGACGCCCTCCTGAGCGACCTTTGGCGCCTGGAATCGTCCGGATGGCACCAAATTGCGGCAGACACAGGCTTGGGCAGATATGGGCACAACCTCGTGTTCGATGCATCGAAGCACGAGATCCTTAGCTGGGGTGTATACTCTCTCTTCCAGAATGCGTTGGATCAAACCACCTGCGGTCGTCCTTGGGTCGTTGGCGATGGAACCCTCGCATGCCCGCCGAGCGCCCCGATTTCGACGCTGCGAGACCTTCCCGAGACCGCCTCTTCCTATGCATTCTACTTTCCACCCATGCACGGCGTCGTCGCTTTTGGCGCGGACTACGGGACCGAAGGGTTCCTGTGGCAGAGCGCTGCCACCTCCAGACCCGCGCACGTGTTTCGTGCGGCATTCGGTCTCGCAGCGGGGGGGAGCTCCAAGATCCTCGTCGAGCGCGTCAACTTCCAGCCGAGCTCCGTTCCTGGTCCCCTGGGATATCTCGTACAGGGAACCGAGCTGTATGCTGCCGATGCGTCCGGACGTGCGTACGGATGGACCTGCCAGGCGGGACTGCCACAGACCAACCCGGAGGCTTTTGATGACAACGAACCCTCAGCACCCGACCAGCGTTACGACACCTACGTACAGATGCGCTACGCTGAGCAGGTCGACCCCGCCTACAATTGCATTTGGGAATACGCGCTCGACAACGGTGACTACCGCCTCCATCTCGTCGTCGGCAGCCCGCGCGCCCAAGACACACGTCGTCACATCGTCACCGTCGAAGGAGTCAGCGTTGTCGATGTGAGGACGAGCGCGGACCAACCATTTGTCGATCGCATGATTGATGTAAGTGTGGCCGACGGCCGATTGACAATCGGTAGTGGGCCCACCAACTCACGCCTCGCGTTCCTCGAAATCCTCAAGCCCACCCGTATTGATGCAATCGAAGTCTCCTGGATCGCAGGTGCCACCGGGGCGAGTTACCAGGGACCGCAACATATCCTCGTCTATGACGACGGCGATGCATACAGACCTGCGGGCCTCAGCCGCACCTTTGCGAGCGATGAGGAGCCCACCTATCCGGCACGGGAGAGTCTCACCAACCTGGTCGGCACGGATCCCAACATCACCTGGGATCTCTTGATCGAAACCAATGACTGGTTCTCCCCCGTTTCGGCCACCTTCGACTCCTGGTGCCTCACCTTCGCCGACCGGCCTGCAACCCCCTATTGCGCTTCGCCCAGCCAACCCCTGAGCCGCGGACAAGGAATTGTCAGCCGAATCGACTTGCGGGGCGAAACACTCGAGCCCGTACAGCAAGTGGCACTCGATGTGCACCTCAGCGGCACCCTCAACGGTGTACGACTGTCCCTGCAAACCTCTGCCACCCAAGATGGACTCACCCATGGCATGGGACTTTATGGTTCCGACGGCGACGAATGGGTTCCCTTGGCCGAGGGCTCGGCGTCAGCCGCCTCGCCAGGCGTCCTCACCTGGACGAGTGAAAGTGCCTCCCAGGCCTCCTCATTTTTGACCGGGCCCGCGCGAATTCTGAGACTCGCTATCGCGCCTCTGGGTTACAACGGCACACTGTCGGATGGTGCCGCGATCGTGACAGATTATGTTCAAGTCGCAGTGCGCTATCGCATTTCTGCCATCGAATCGGATTGACCCCAACCGCAGTTGCCGCAACGTTTGAATACGAGCAAGGCGAGTATCGAGAGGCCGGAGGAATGGCTTGGGTGTCCGCCCCGCGGCTACTTGTTGCTTGTTGCTTGTTGCTTGTTGCTTGTTGCTTGTTGCTTGTTGCTTGTTGGCACCTGTGAGCAAACCGTTTTCGATAGAACTATTTCGCGACCCATGCGTTTACATCTCTAGTTGTGCAGAGAACAGAGCAATGGCTCGTGAGATCGTCTAGATCGTCCAGATCTTTCGGATCGTCTAGATCGTCTAGTCCTCGGGTTTTCGCAGGGTAGGTGTCAGTGGGTAGTTTGGGCACAGGTGGTGGGTGTGTGACACGATCTGTCGCAAAGACCAATTGAAGTGGTTATAACGGGGTTTGCAACTGGTTTCGTGCGTGACAGAGTGACGGGGGTATCGAAGCAAGTGACGGTTGAGCACATCAGCGACGAGGCACTCATGGAGGCTTTTGTGGGCGGCAACGCCCGTGCCTTCGAGCGTCTGCTCAAGCGGCACCAACGACCCGTTTTCAATTTTGTTTGTCGCCTCGTGGGAGATCGAGCAGCGGCGGAAGACATCTTTCAGGAGTTGTTTTTCAGGGTGATCAAGGCGGCGCCCGACTATCACCCCAGGGCGCGGTTTACGACCTGGATGTACACCATTGCTCGCAACCTATGTGTCGATCATGTCAGGCGCTCCAAGCACCGGGCGGCCGATTCTCTCGATGGGCCTGCTGGAAGGGGCGGGCCGAGTGGCGGGTCGACTGGCGGGTCGACTGGCGGGTCGAATGACGGGTCGATTGAACAACAGGTGATGGGGTTGGAGCTCCAGGACAGACTGCAGCAAGCCCTTGAGCGGTTGCCGGGAAGACAACGCGAGGTGTTTTTGATGCGTGAGTACCTCAATCTCCGATTTGTGCAGATTGCAGAAGTCGTCGGCTGCAGCGAGAACACGGCAAAGAGTCGCATGCGGTACGCGCTTGAGTATCTGCGCACGGCCCTGCGCGAGTATCGTGATGTCGCTGAGGCCGTGCGTTAGGAGTGGATGCGATGAACTGCGACCGCGCCAACGCCAACGCCAACGCGAACGCCAACGACATCCTGATCAGCTACCTCTACGGTGAGCTCGATGCAGTTGCCGAGGAGGAGCTCGAGCGCCATTTGCGCCAGTGTCCGCGCTGTCACAAGGAACTCTCTGACCTTCGTGCCACCCGTGCGTTGGCGCAGTCGTTGCCGGAGATAGAACCGCCGTTGGGATTGGCAGCAAAGGTTCTGGAGCAGGCGCGGCGAGCGGTTGAGGTCTCACTGCCCCCATCGCCGGGTCATGCGGTGTTGCAGATATTCATTTTTCGGAACGGCGAGTTTCTCGGCACGGAGATGTTTTCCCAGCACCGAGTCACCATCGGTCGGGATCCCGAGGCCGTGGACCTGGTGCTCGACTCCAACCAGATTTCTCGCAAGCACGCCATGCTCGAGCACGATGGTGCTAGCGTCGTCATTCGTGACCTGGGCAGCACGAATGGTGTTTACCTCGGTAGTAAGAAGGTCATTCAGAGCGAGCTCGGCAGTCGCGACGAGGCTCTTGTCGGCGATTACTCCTTGAAGGTCAAGTTGGTGGTGCGGGGCAAGGCCAATGCGCTTGCGCCGGTGGCAACTGCCAATAGCGGCTTGGTGCCGACAGGGATGGTCGAGGAACTCTCGAACAGCGATACGGTGGCCGAGCCCATGTCGCCGTCCATGTTAGAGCGGCTGCGAAGTCTCGACGACGGCGAAACCGTCGTGGACTCCTTGGCGAGCTTGCCCGATCCTCAACCCGAGATTGCCCCCAAGGTGAGGAGAGCCGCCCCCATCGACGAATGGGATGACGTATCCGGTGCGTTCCCATCACTGCGGCGCAAGTCCGCTGGGGGGGGCCGCGCCAAGAAGGCTGATTTGCCGGTGAGTCGGCGAGGAGATTTGTCGGAAGAGCTGCGAGGAGATTTGTCGGAAGAGCTGCGAGCGCATTTGTCGAAAGAGCCGTCAGCGGAGTTGTCGGAGGCGCTGCCAGAATCCAAGTCGGAACAGTTGCAGACGTACGACTCGGAGGCCGACTGGGAGGCCGACTCTCGGTGGAGCGAGGGGGACGACGACGAAGACGCCAACTTTGTGCCACCGTTCTCCTTGGCGGCGCAGTTGGTGCAAGAGGATGAGACGATTGTTGCTGAGGGCGGTGGGGATCCCAAGGTCGAGGTGATCACACTGCGCGGTGACTCCGTATCAGATTCGTGTCTTCTCGGGCGCGGCCAATCATTTTGGACCGGACCGCAGCTTGGCTATTGGCGTCGTCGGCGCGCGCGGGATCTACGACCCAGAGTTCGCCTGCTGCGCCATATCGGCAAAGGCCAATGTGAGGTGACGTTGCCCGAGGGTGTCACGGCGACCCTCAAACGCGGTCAGAAGCGCGTCGACGTCAATGCTGTGTTGGAGTCGGGCAATACGTCGGGCAGTAGGTCGGGCAATACGTCGGGCGAGATGGCGGGCAATAGGTCGGGTAATACATCGGGCAAGAGCGGTCAGAGGATGGTGTTCAAGCGCGACGAGGTGCTCGATGTCGTTGATGGGGCCGATCGTTACCACATCCGTTTCGTGACGCCGCCGCCGCCGGTGGTTGATAGGCGGCCGCTGATGGCACGCGTATGGCCGGACAAGAATATGGTCACGGCGTTCGGTAGCTCGGCCGGCACCCACTTCGTGGCACTCGTGCTCGTCTATCTGCTCGTACCTGCCGATCTCGTGCACTCGACCCTGCGTAAGAATGACGACTTTGTTGAGGTGACCCTTGATGCCGCTCCACGGCTCGACGAGCCCCCTCCCGCGGAGAAAGCGCAGGAGGCCAAAGAGGAGGCACCTGAGCCGGCTGCCAAGAGTGAGGCGAAACCGACTCAGCGCAAACCTCGCCCTGGTGGACAGTCGGCGGCACCCGCTGGGGTGCTGGGCTTGTTGTCGAAGCATGGCTCGTCGCAGGCACCGGGCCCCGCGGCGGCGCTCGCTGCAGTGTCCAATTTGACCGCGGCAAGAGTCCCAGGCGGAACGGCTGGATTCAAAGTCTCGGGGCTCATCGGCAAGTTGCCATCCAGTAGTTTGTCTGTCGGTGGCGGTGGCGGTGGCTTGATGACCAAAGGCGGTGCCGCTTTGCTGCGTGGCGGTGGCGGCGGCGGCGGCCTCGTCCGCGCCGAGGGCAAAGGCGTCGGCGGTTTGGTGCAGAAGAATCCCCAGGCGATGCGCTCTGTGGGACAGGGTCAACTCGATCGGGACGAAATCCAGAAAGTCATCAACGCCCACATCGGTGAGATCCAGCGCTGCTACGAGCGTGAGCTCATGAAGACGCCCAGTCTCTCTGGCAAGGTGCAGGTTGAGTGGACCGTCGGCACGAGCGGTGGTGTTCGCTCTGTCCGGCAGACGTACACCAGCCTCGAATCAACCGCGGTCAGCAGTTGCATCATGGGCGCGATCCGCGGTTGGACTTTCCCCAAACCCAGCGGTGGTGAAGTCATCGTTACCTATCCGTTTATCTTCAAGAGCATCGGTTTTTAGGTCTAGGTGCCTTCGCGGCCCATACAATTTGCTAATCGTCGGCGATGAGATCTTTGCTCTGGCTCTTGAGGAACTTGGTCAGGCGATCATGATCCGGCCCCCAAAGCCTCGAGAACTGTATTCGGGCTGTGACGGGAGCGGGGGAGGTGCCTTCGACACTGAGAACTTCGCAACGCACACGCAAGGGTTTTTCGTTGTCGGCAAGAGTGATGTCGACGAGTGTTGATTCTCCGGGGCTCGCAGGGTGGAAGGCGGTCATACACATCCCACCTTCCGATACGTCGCAGGTCCTGCCGATCGTGATGCCATCGGCGCGGACGACATCGATGGCGAGGTTGTAACGGTCGTGCCGCCGAAACGGAACGTTGAAACGTCGTGACGCGGCCCGGAAGAGCTGCAAGATATCGATAGGTTGAGGAACAAACTCGTCGACGCCGAGGTTGGCGAGCCGTTCCATTTCCTGCACCGAAAGCTCGCGGTAGGTGGCGAGCAAAAACAGGTTGGTTTGTCTTTCGAGGAGCTTGGGCAGCAGCGTCTTCGGCTCCATGTCCCGTAACTCTAGGGAAACGACTGCGACTTCTGGATTCATGGCTTGGACCCGTTCGAGGGTTTCTGCCGCGGTGGTGGTAACGATCCGATCTTCTGCGAGGCGCTCGCACTTTTCAGCGATCATCTCTGCTGTGCTCGCCATAGGATCGGCGATCAACATGCATTTGAGCTTCATTGCTTACCTATATCACGTAACCGCAGGCAGCGGGCAGACATATATATCTCGTCGGGTCAAAGGCGCGATGCCGCGGTGCTGTTGCCACTGACCTCTGACCTCTGTTCGGTAACCGCCCGAGTTTAAAGGAAAATCCTATTCGACAGGTTGTCAAAAACCACTGATCCCCAGGCGCAGCGAGTGACAAAATGTCCTGGGCGATTACTCCCGGACCAGGAATAGTGTTGATATTCTAGGTAGTTATGGATCTGCATTGTGAATGCATTGTGGATCGATTTTTGCAAATGGGCCTGTGGAGGCAAGTCACGGATGGTTGGCGCGCGTATTACATCATTTCTGAAAGAGCACGGTTGGCTGCTCAATCTGGCATTCATTTTTATTGGCTCCTATTTTGTCGCTGGTGCGGCGAACGCCGTGGTGGCGAGTGGAATTCGCGAGGCGCCGTCCATTGAGGAGGCACCCGTCCGACCCAACGGCAACCGTGAGCGGATATCAAAGCCCCGCGCCGATTTCTCAAACATCGCCGAACGCAATTTGCTCGACGCCAAGCGAGAGGTTCTAAAACCCCAGGACGAGCAGACGATCGAGACCATGGCGAGCAACACTTACAATCCCAATGACCTCAAGCCCTGTACGATGCCCCATGAGATTCGTGCGACCTTGCTGGCAGAGGGTGCGCCCGAGTGGTCGCTCGCCGTCATCTATGACAGCACCGAACGAGAGCCGAATGTTTTTTCAATCAACGAGGGGTACAACCGGATAGGCGAGGACATGGTTCTCTTCGAGGTTCGTGATCGGGCCATCGTGTTGAAGCGCCGTGACCATTATGAGTTGTGCGTCACGGATGGTGATGCCAAGGCACCGGGGGTTGCGGCCCCGCCGGAAGTGAAAGAGGAAGGCGAGGGCGGCGAAGGCGGCGAGGGCGTCACCAAGGTTTCGGATTCCCAGTTCACGGTTGCCCGCTCGGAGGTTGACAATGCTTTGTCAAACCTCAGTCAGGTCGCAACACAGGCGCGTATCGTCCCCAGCTTCAAAAACGGCAAACCCAATGGGTTCAAGTTGTTCTCGATCAAGCCGGGGAGCATCTATTCGAAGATAGGTCTGAAAAATGGCGATGTGATCCAAAAGATCAACGGTTATGAGATGAACAGTCCGGACAAGGCGCTCGAAATCTACCAGAAACTCAAGGATGCGAGCTCCGTGACGATCGACCTGCAGCGGCGCGGACAGAACCAGAACCTTAGTTACACGATTCAGTGAGGACGATGCGTGCACCCACCGACAACGCTGGCACCTCCGCGGTGCGAAGAGTCGACCGAAGTCGCGGCGGCGTCCAAGTCGATCGAAGTCGCGACGGTGGCCAAATCGATCGAAGGCGCGGCAGCGGCCAAGTCGATCGAAGTCGCGGCAGCGGCCAGGTTGTGGTGGTGAGTGGCCTGCTTGTTTGCGGTGTCGCCTTGTTTGGCTTTTTCGCCTCCCATCGACGTGTGGTTACGACCGAGGTGCGCGAGCTCAAGAATGTCCAGATTCCGTTCAATCGCGAGGGTGTCTACGGACTCGGTGTGGTTGAGGTTCCACAACCGCCGGTGAACGTCGAGTCGACGCGCACGCAGCCGAGTCAGGATTGTCCCGTCGAGGTTCGGGCGATCGTCCGTGGGGATGAGCCCAGCTCTACTTTCGCGGTGCTCGGATGGGGAGAGAACAGCTCCCTTTTGGGAAAAGGGGAGGGGGTGCGCACGCCACTCGGTTGGCTGGCTGTTGCGCTCATCGCTGAAGACTATGTCGTCCTGCATCACGGGGGCGAAGCTTATCACTGTGTGCTCGGAACGAACTCTGCGAGGTAGGTGGGATGGTTGTGCTTCCTATTTTGATGACTTTTGGAACCGTCGCCATGACGTCTACGGGCGTCGCGCAACAGGTTGCCAGGGCAACTGCATCGGCAACCCAGGGTTCCTCGGCATTTGTCGAGTGGCAACTGCACCCCGTATCGTCGGTGCCGATCCGTGTCGCTCAGGCCGAGGAGGAGGAAGGGGAGGCCGAGAAGCCGAGGCGTGCGCCTTTGCCATCGGTGGGACCGCGTCGCTTCATGGGCCGGGACAACCTCAAGGCGGGAGCGCGACGGCGGGCAACTTCTC
>Ga0156400_1134_pt1 | contig 11736 bp, 10 predicted proteins | sample RifOxyA3_FD_108044 | JGI IMG/M metagenome (GOLD analysis project Ga0156400, IMG submission 108044) | Deltaproteobacteria bacterium RIFOXYA12_FULL_58_15
CCCTGAACGACGCCAAGGTCTTCCAAGCCTTCATCATCGCCAACGAAGTCATGGCCGAAGCTATCCGGCGCCGGTTGCACATCCAGACGCCCAAGTGGCACCTGTTTCAAATCGCCTTTTTGCTCATGAATCTGAAGGGAATTGCCGACCCCGAGCATACCGACCGCGACGTGGTGGACCTCATCTTCTTCCCCACGGGCGGCGGCAAGACCGAAGCCTATTTGGGCCTGGCCGCGTTCACGCTCGTACATCGGCGCTTGTGCGACCCGGGCGTGGGCTCCTGTGGCTTGGCCGTGCTCATGCGCTACACGCTGCGCCTGCTCACTTTGGACCAACTGAGCCGTGCTGCGGGTCTCATCTGCGCGTTGGAGCTCAAGCGGCAACAGGATGTCGAGCTCCTGGGCACCTGGCCATTCGAGATCGGCCTCTGGGTGGGCCAGGCCGCGACCCCGAATCGCATGGGTCACAAAGGTGACAACGACGAGCACTCGGCTCGGTCCAAGACCTTGCGGTACATGAAAGACAGCAAGGCCAACCCGTCGCCAATCCCCCTCGAAAACTGTCCGTGGTGTGGGGAGCGGTTCAAGGCCACGTCGTTCGTGCTGACGCCAAGCCAGGACCATCCGACCGACCTGCGTGTGGTTTGCGCCAACCGCGACTGCGAGTTCAAGGGTGACCGACCGCTGCCGATCCTGGCGGTGGACGAGCCCATCTACCGGCGCTTGCCGTGCTTTCTCATCGCCACGGTGGATAAGTTTGCCCAGCTCCCGTGGGTGGGTGAGTGCAGCGCCCTGTTCGGCAAAGTGAGCCACTACGACAAGCACGGATTCTATGGGCCCTGCGCCCCGGGCAAGGGGCATCCGCTTCCGCAAGCGAGCCTGCCGCCGCCTGATCTCATCATCCAAGATGAGCTCCACCTCATATCGGGTCCTCTGGGCACGATGGCAGGGCTCTACGAAACTGCCATCGAGGCGCTGTGCACTCGGCCGGGCCAGAAGAAGCCGAGGCGCCCCAAGGTCGTCGCATCAACCGCCACCGTCCGGCAGGCACAGAAGCAGATCCAGGCGTTGTTTGGCAGGGAGCGCACCGAGGTGTTCCCGCCACTCGGCCCAGACCTTCGCGATTCGTTCTTCGCTCGCACGGTGCCGCTCTCGGAGAAACGCGGGCGTCTCTACGTTGGCATCGCAGCCCAAGGGAAGAGCGCCAAAGTCATGCTCCTGCGTGCCTACCTGGCCCTCATGTCGGCGGCGCAGCGGTGTCTTTCGGAAAACGGCGGCGACCGTGTGGCGAACAACCCGGCCGACCCGTACATGACCCTCCTCGGCTATTTCAACAGCTTGCGCGAACTCGGGGGCAGTAGACGCATCGTCGAGGACGAGGTGCGAACCCGCCTCAATGGTTACGGAGAAAGACGCCGCGTCGGCGAGAAGAGGGGGATTTTCGAGCGGCGACGCATCAGCCCCGACGTGTACGAACTCACGAGCCGTGAGACCACGGCTCGCGTCGCTGACACCAAACGCCGTTTGGCTTTGGCCGTCAACGAAGACCATCACGTCGATGTGGCCCTCGCCACCAACATGATCTCGGTGGGTCTCGACATCACGCGGCTGGGGCTTATGGTGGTGAGCGGTCAACCCAAGGCTACCGCGGAGTACATTCAGGCTACGAGCCGCGTCGGCCGCGATGAGGCGAGGCCGGGTCTGGTAGTGACGCTCCTCAACGTGCACAAAGCCCGAGACCGTTCGCACTACGAGCGGTTCGAGTTCTATCACCAGTCGTTCTACCGGGCGGTCGAGGCCACGAGCGTCACGCCATTCTCACCCCGTGCCATAGACCGCGGCCTTTGCGGCATGCTTGTGGGCCTTGCTCGCGGAGAACACCCCAAGCTTACGCCGGCCCTGGGTGCTGCCGAAGCCTCGCCCGTGCGGTCGCAGCTCGAAGCCCTCAAAGACATCGTGGCCCAACGGGCGGCGAGTCACGACAAGAGCTTGGACCCGCAGGAAACTGAAGCCTTGCGACAGCAAATGAGCGGTCGGGTCGTGGACCTTCTCGATGCCTGGGCCAAGATAGCGGAGAAGCAGCGTAGCGTTGGTGCCGGCCTCCAGTATCAACGGGAAGTAGGTGGGGCACCACCCTTGCTGCACGATCCTCTCGACCCGAGTCTCGCCGAGCTCCCTTCTGACGAGCGCAAGTTCACTGCGGGCCGGTCCATGCGTGACGTCGAGGCGAGTGTGAACCTCTGGGTGCGCAATCTGGACGGCAGCCAGGACCCCGCTGACATCGAGGGGGACGGCACATGAGAACACGCCAAGGAAAGCCAAACCCCTCCGGGCAACTTCGACAGAGCCAGCTCCTATCCACCTACGGTCCAGGCGCGATGCTCGACTTACCCAAGCAGTCAGGCATCGTGGGCGGCCTTGAATTCTGGAAACCAGCGGGCAGGCTTGTGCATGAGGAGCGTCTGCAAGCCAAGGTGTGTGCTCTGCTCAAGCGGCCGTACCTTGAGCTGCGAGCGCCACCGACCGAGGACTTGAACGATGCCGACCCGTTTGCCGGCGTGCGCGTGTGGCGTTTTCCGCAATGGTTTGTAGCCTCCTACGAGCGCCATTTTGGTGAGAAGGAGCAGTGGCGTACCCGACCGCTCGTGCACTGGCGCCAACTCGTGAGGGGTCGCTACATCGCCGACAACAAGAAAGCGTTTTCGGTGGTGCCCATTCGCTTTGTGCAGGCGTGCATCAACGGCCACCTTTCCGACATCAACTGGCGGGAGTTCGTTCACCAGGGCGGCCAGCCGTGTCAGATGCCGCTCTGGCTCGATGAGCGCGGCACGAGCGGTGACTTCGCCGAAATCTTCGTGCGTTGCGAGTGCAAGCAGTCCCGGTCGCTTGCTACGGCGCTACCTTCCGAGGACCTCAAACATCCACTCGGTCTGTGCAATGGTGACCGGCCGTGGCTCGGTCCCAACTCCAACGAGAAGTGTCGCGGACCCGACAGCGGCCCGCACGCCAATAGGCTCCTGATTCGGAGCGCCACGAACGCCTACTTTGCCCAGACCCTGAGTGTCATCCACATCCCCGACGCCGACGATGGCCTCAGAAAAGCCGTTGACCAAGTTTGGGAGGACTCGCTTCAGTACGTGGAGAAGAAGGAGCAGCTCAAGTACGAGCTTAAGAAGGCCAAGGTTCACGCCCTCTTGGAGAACATCCCCGCTGACAAAGTCTGGAGCGAGATCCAGCGCCGCAAGAGCGGCAATGCCGCCACGGAGAAAAGCATCAAAGAGCTGGAGCTCGAAACCTTCCTGTCGCAGCCAGAGGAGCTCGGCCAGGACGTTCCGTCGCTGGACTTCTTCGCGAGGAGCCTGCCGCTGTCGGGCTTTCGTGATCCGATCATGAAGACCGTGGAGCGTCTGGTGCTCGTGCACCGGCTGCGAGAGGTCGTGACGCAGGTTGGCTTCACCCGTTACGAGAGCATCGGCACCGATATCGACGGTGAGCTCAGCCTCGACGTGCGCGTCGCCGACCTCGCCGACGACCTCAAATGGGTGCCCACGGTGGAAAACTTTGGTGAGGGATTCTTCCTCGCCTTTAAGCGTGACCTCGTAGACCAGTGGGCCGAGCGTGCGGCGGTCAAAGAGCGCACGGAGCAACTCGCGGCTGGTTTTGACGTCTGGAAGAAGCGCCACCCCGGCAGCAAGGTCACCTTCCCCGGACCCCGCTACGTCATGCTGCACTCGTTGTCGCACATGCTCATGACGGCGGTGGCTCTGGAGTGCGGATACGGCCAGAGTGCCATCCGCGAACGCATCTACGTGGGCGACGCGGGCTACGGCTTGCTCATCCTCACGGGGGGATCAGGGGCGGAGGGCACACTGGGTGGGCTCGTTCAGGCCGGCCGGCGCGTGGACCGCCACCTCCGGGCCGCCTTGGAGCATGGCAAGCTCTGTTCCAACGACCCCGTCTGTGCCCAACACCGACCGGACGATGTCTTTGAGGAGCGATTTCTCCACGGGGCGGCTTGCCACGGTTGCATGTTCATCGCCGAGCCCTCGTGCGAGCGGTTCAACAGCTACCTGGACCGTGCGTTGGTTGTGCCAACGGTTGATGGCGCCGATATGGCGTTTTTTGCGGAGAGGGAATGAAGCACCCGCTCCGCCAGCTCCGAAAGCAGGCCCTGCGCGGCTTGGCCTCGGCGTTGCGCGACAGCTCGGTGACGCCGCCCTATTCGGGGATGAAACTCAAAGACTTCGGCGAGGTCAAGGAAGCCGCCGCCGCTGCGGCCGCCATGAACGCCCTCGCCAACGACGGCATGGGCCCGACGCAGATTGCCGCCATGCTCGACCTGGTGCTCGAAGAACGGGATGAGGTCGAGCAAGCCTACGACGCTGTCCAGCTCGTGTGGACCGGGCCCGAGCAAAGCGGGGCCGCCAGCCGCGACACGGCGGTCGTGGTGCAGGAGCTCTTCGGCGAGGCCGAACGGGACGTGCTCATCGCAACGTTCGCTCTCTACGACGGCAAAGTGATCTTCGCAAAGCTCGCCGAGCGGATGACCGCTCACCCCGAGCTGCGCGTGCGCATGTTCGTGCATATCGCCCGCTCATCCAAGGAAGCCGACGCCTCCGAGAGCGAGGTCGTGAGGCGCTTCGGCGACGACTTCGAGATGTACCACTGGCCCTGGGAGCAGCGGCCCGAGGTATTCTACGACCCGCGCACGATCTCGACCCACCCCAACGACCGCGTTTCCCTCCATGCCAAGTGCATCGTCGTGGATGACGACAAGGTGTTCGTCACCTCGGCCAACTTCACCGAGGCGGCGCAACAGCGGAATACCGAAGCGGGCCTCCGGGTACGCAACCGTGGTTTGGCGGCGTCGTTGAGGGCCCAGTTCGAGAACCTGGTGGCGGCGGGGAAGATGAAACGGTTGGCGGGGTGGTGAGGAGGACGACGTGCGCTGGGCGGCAACCAAGTTGAGGCACCGTGGGGTGCTTTCCGGTGCAGGCGAACAAGAGCGCGGCGTCTGGGCGTTGACCGCGACGAGTGAAAGCGAGAACCCACTGTAATCGGGAATATCGGACTGGTGTTTTTTGCGTACTACGTACGATGACCCATGACCGAGAGTTCCAGACCGTCGCTTGAGAGGCCGAACCACATCCGAAACCTGTTGCACAAATGTCAAAATAATTTTAACATTCGTGCGCGATGGGTCGACACCCCAACAGCCCCAATTGGGCAGCGCTCTATGAGTTGGCATCGGGCCAGGCTGGCTACTTTACCCGCCAGCAAGCTGAAAATGCGGGCTATTCTCGTGCATCGCTTAGCTACCACACCAAGCAAGAGCAGTTTGCCCGGGCGCGACACGGGATCTACCGCCTGGTGCAGCATCCCCATAGCGAGCAGGAGGAGCTGGTCATCTACTGGCTCTGGTCGGAGCAGCAAGGGGTCTATTCGGTCGAAACGGCGCTCAATCTGCACGAGCTGTCGGATGTGCTCCCGTCAAAGCTGCACCTGACGCTTCCAGAATCTTGGCGCACCCGGCGACTTCGAGTGCCAGACGGACTCGTGTTGCACTTCGCAGACATTCTGGACAACGACCGGACTTGGGTTGGGCCGGTGCCGGTGACCAAGCCCAAGCGAACCATCGAGGACTGTATTTCAGCCCACGTCCAGCCTGACCTTATCGACCAGGCGATTGCCGACGCGGCAACTCACGGACTCATCACCAAGGCAACGGCATTGGCGCTGACCAAGAATGCACGCGTTCAGAGATGACTGCGCGCACCTACAAAACACCCGCCGCCTTCAAGACGGCGCTTGAGCAGCGTCTCAAGCAAACATCGGCCGGTGGCGCGGATCTCAACCGTCGCCGGCAACTGCTCGTGTTCGACCGCTTCCTTGCCCGCGTCACCCAGACGCTGGGGGAGGCGGTGATTCTCAAAGGTGGCCTGGTCCTTGAGCTCCGCTTAGAACGTGCTCGCACCACCAAGGACATCGACCTGCGGATGAGCGGATCGTCGGAAGAGATCCTTGAGGCTCTGCAGGGAGCGGGACAGCTCGACCTTGGTGACCACATGGGGTTCATCGTCCAGCCCGATAGTCGGCTTCCAGAAATCACCGGCGACGGCATCATCTACGAGGGATATCGTTTCAAGGCGGAGTGCCGTCTCGCTGGCAAAGTCTACGGCCAAGCCTTTGGCGTCGATGTTGCATTTGGCGACCCTTTGGTTGGCGAGTGGTCAGGAGTAGCCAGCAGTGATCTGGTGTTTTGCTGCGAGGCCGCACTTAAAATCCCTTGATCGAAAGGTCATCCCGAGCGGACTCAGGCTGCCGTCTGGACGCTCGCCGCTGGCGAAGTTCCAGAACGTAGCGTTCCCAACACGACGCAGCTCGCTTTCTGGAAAAGCTGGCGCGTCTTCTGGAACCGCGCCCGCGCGTAGCCATCCTTCCTCGGGCCACTCTTTCACCTGCTCGAGCGGGACGCGGTGCCAACCCGAACCGGGGTCCTCGAGCCACAGGGCTTCTGGACGATGGTTGTGGATGCGCAGAGCCGTGACGCCATGGGCCATCTTTTGCTGGCGATGACCCATGAGGCTGTAAGTTTACGATAGGATCCAATAGGGGCATATTGTTTGCCCCCTTGTGCACAATATGGAAAGTAATACTTGCCGACAATGCACTTAAGGGGTACTTTAAGTGCCTTCACCAGAGCATGACGGCAACCATGAAGCCCACTGACTTCTTCGCCAGGCACCAGGTCTTCCGCTTTGAGGAGTTTCTGGAGGCACACCAATCCGGGGGCAAGCGCAGCCCGGAGACCACGGGCTCGGTGCTTAAGCAACACGTGGCTGCCGGGAACCTGATCAACGTGCGCCGCGGACTCTACGCTCGCGTACCACACGGTGCCGATGCCGCGACTTTTCGGGTCGACCCGTACCTCGTGGCCAGTCGCCTCGCCGACGATGCGGTGATTGCCTACCACAGTGCGCTGCAGCTCCTCGGCAAGGCGCACTCTCAGTCCCAGCGACTCACGTACCTCAGCGGTCGCCGCGCAAAGCCGTTCACGTTCCAAGACACGGAGTTCATACCGGTACTCGTGCCTGTTGTGCTGCGCAAGCTGCCCGACCTTGGCGGCGGGATTCGCGAGGAACGTCGCCAGGGGCAAGCGATGAAGGTGACCGGATACGAGCGGACCTTTGTCGACGTGCTGGACGCGCCGGAGCATGGCGGCAGCTGGGAGGAAATCTGGCGCTCGCTTGAGGCGATCGAGTTCGTCGATCTCGACTTCGTCGTCGAGTACGCTCTGCGCCTTGGCTCAGCCCTCACCGTAGCCCGCGTCGGATTCTTTCTTGAGCAGCACAAAGACGCACTGCTGGTCGAGGAGCGGCATCTCGAAGCCCTACGCGCGCGGTCGCCTGCTCAGCCCCGCTACTTCGAACGCCGACATCGCAAGGGTGGCAAGCTGGTTCCGGACTGGAACCTGATCGTTCCAGAGCAGGTCCGTACGCGTTCGTGGGAAGAGGTCGCATGACGTTCGGCAGTGAAGAGATCCAGGAAACCGCCGCGGCGCTCGGCTTTCGACCCGACTCGCTGGAGAAGGTCTTTCGCCTACTGAGTTTGCTTTCGACGTTGCGTTCGAACACCTTCCTTCGTCCGCGAGTCGCCCTCAAGGGTGGCACGGCGCTCAATCTGTTTCTCTTCGACGTGCCGCGCCTGTCCGTAGACATCGATCTCAATTACATAGGCTCGGGTGACCGCGACACCATGCTTGCGGACAAGCCGAAGGTGGAGCAGGCGATTGCCGCGGTCTGCACGCGCGAGGGGCTCAGCGTGAAGCGCGTGCCGAGCGACCACGCCGGAGGCAAGTGGCGCTTGTCCTTCGTGAACACTGCAGGGTCGTCGGACAAGCTCGAGATCGATCTGAACTTTATGCTGCGGGTCCCGCTGTGGCCGATCGCCAGCTTGGACTCCAAGCCCATCGGGCCCGCTGTGGCACGGGAGATCGCCGTCGTCGATCGACACGAACTCGCCGCGGGCAAACTCGCGGCGCTCGTCGCGCGCAACGCGAGTCGCGACATTTTCGATGCGCGCGAGCTGCTCAGGCGCGACGATCTCGACCGCGATAAGTTGCGCCTCGCCTTCGTTGTCTACGGCGGCCTCAACCGCAAGGACTGGCGGACTGTGCAGATCAAGGACGTTGCTGCAGAGCCAGCGGAGCTGAAAAGAGAGCTGGTGCCCATGCTGCGCGCCGAGATTCGTCCGAAGGACGCCGAGATCGTGACCTGGGCCAACGATCTCGTGCGTGAGACGCAGTCGCTCATGAGTGCGGTGCTCCCCCTTGAAGCCCATGAGCTCGAGTTCATTGCGCGCCTCAATGGTGCGGGAGACATCGTGCCTGAGCTTCTCACAGACAAACCTGGCATGCAGGCGACCATCCGCGACCACCCGGGCCTGAAGTGGAAGGCGATGAACGTGAAGAAACATCTCGGCGGCGTCCCTGCCGTCGACGATGAACCGAGGTAGAAACCCAGTGTCGAACGACGCTCGCCTTGCCGCGGGTCAAGCTGCTCATTGCCGACGATGCGGGCCTGGGAAACAAACGCAAGCCGTGGCGAAAACGTTTGATGCCATCAATCGTGGTGTGGCTCTCGCGAGACAGCCCCCTTCACCCGATTCTCGCAGGCCGTCGCCACAATGGTGTTCACGTTGCCCTGGAACTCGGCTACCAGCGCCGCCCGCTCACACTCCCACGTGTCCACGGGATCATGCCGGTCCCACGCCTCGAACAGCGATCGGTTCTTGCGGGAGATGATCCCTCGCCCAGGATACGCCGCGTCCATGTAAAAATACGTCCGGGCGATATCGCCACGGATCTCGGGTCGCGGCTCGAACTTGCCATCGTGGATCTCAACGTCGCATTGGCCGAACTCGCGTGGCTCACCCGGCAGGTCCGCCATGGAGTAGTTGGATCTCAGGTTGTTGATCTCGCCGATGGCCGGATAGAGATTGTAGATGTCGGCCTCCATCAAGCGGAACAGGCTGCTGGCCTTCCTTGCGCAGTTGCGCCCCTTGAATGACTCCCCCTTGCGGTTCACACACGTTGGGTCACCATCACGCCATTCCTTGAAGCTCTGGCCGAAAGCATCAGCAGGCACGACGTGTTCCCACTCGACCTTGGTTGCCCGGTGGGATCCACTCTTCGATTGGTAACCGCAGCTCGTGTGGTCCACAACAAGATCACCGTCATAGCGGCAGCCGCAGTACAACGTGATCCGATGCTCGTCATGGACAGCGAAGGCGAATTTCTTGGCGGTGTTGAACGACGCGATCTGCGTGTTGCCAGATTGCTGTGGGGGAGACGTACCGGGGGACGGCGGCGCAGGTTTCGTTGGTTTCGTTGGCGTCGTTGGCGTCGTTGTGTCGGCAGATTCTCCTGGCTTCAACGTCTGCTTCAGTATGCATTCTTCCGCTTTGGGGTTGCAGCCGCAGAAGAGAGCCCAATCGTGGACGTGGTAGCCGCCTCCCCCGCGATCCTCGTGCCCGCCGCATTTGTCGAGTCCTCCACCGTGCGCCGAAGCGATGGCGGGAGCGATGGCAATCGCGGTCACGAGCACGAGCAGGAGGGGACGGATGTTCATCCTCTCTGTTTGGTCAACTGCATACCGTTCGACTTCATTACCGAAGAGTCAGTCATCGGCGCAACAACTGTGCGGCCTCACGAGCGAAGTAAGTGAGGATCATGTCGGCACCTGCCCGTTTGATGCAGGTGAGGCTCTCAAGGATCATCTTCTGCCGATCGATCCAACCGTTGTTTGCTGCGGCCAAGATCATGCTGTACTCGCCGCTGACTTGGTATGCGGCAGTCGGCACACCGAATCGGTCTTTGACTCTGCGAATAATGTCGAGATAGGGCATGGCGGGCTTGACCATGACCATGTCGGCGCCCTCCTCGAGGTCGATGGCCACCTCGCGCAGCGCCTCGTTGGCGTTGCCGGGGTCCATCTGGTGGGAACGGCGGTCGCCAAACGCTGGGGCAGACTCTGCGGCGTCACGAAATGGGCCGTAGTAGGACGAGGCATACTTGGCTGCATAGGAGAGGATCGGCAGCTCGGAGAACCCATTGCCGTCGAGGCCCTCACGAATGCCCTTGACCATGCCATCGATCATCCCCGAGGGAGCGATGACGTCAGCCCCGGCGGCGGCGAGGGATACCGCCTGTTTTGCCAGATTCTTGAGCGTGGCATCGTTGTCCAAATCTTTGCCGCCGTTCAAGGTGTCACGCATGACGCCGCAGTGGCCGTGGGAGGTGTACTCGCAAAAGCAAAGGTCGACGATGGCGAGGAGCTCCGGCGTTTCTGCCTTGAGGGCTTTCAGGGCCTGCTGAATGATTCCGTCATCGGACCACGATATGGCACCGATGTCGTCCTTCTTCTCTGGGATGCCAAAAAGAATGATCGCCGGCACGCCCTCTTTGGCAATGAGTGGAGCTTCTCGCGTGAGATGGTCGATGGACCACTGCGCTACTCCGGGCATCGACCCAACGGGTTTGTTGATGTTGCTGCCGGGGCAGATGAACACAGGGTAAATGAAATCCCTCGGGCTCAAATAGGTCTCCCGAACCATGCGACGCAGGGCGGGGTGTTTGCGTAGACGGCGCATTCTGGTGATGGGGAACTGGGTCATGGGGCGCTCCTTGGCTTGTTGAAGGCTTCGTCTAAGGCGGCGAGAATTCCCGCCGTTGATGGATCCCGTGCTTGGGTCGAATTGACGCCAAGCTCGGCGAGGGTTGCACGAGTTGTTGTGCCGATTGCGACTGTGCGTGCTTCGGTGCGCCACCCTTGGACGATGGTGATAGGCGACGCGAAAATTGCGTGCGCCGCCGACGGGCTATGAACGAGCATAGCGTCAGTCGGCGTGGCCAAGAGCGAGTCGATCTCCCGGTGGGTGGGATGGCGATCTCGAGTCTCATACACCTGGATGACCTCGACTGCGGCACCGAGTTGACGCAGGGCTTCGGGCAATGTTGTGCGAGCGCTGCCGGGTCGGTCCCCTGAAGGGATCCAAACCTTGGCACCTTGCAAGCTGCACTCGGCAAGCGCCTCTGCCAATCCTTGGGCATCTTGCTGCTCCGGTACCATCTCGACCTGCCAGCCGCGCTCGCGGGCAGCCTGGGCAGTCCGTTGGCCAACGGCGGCGCAACAAACAGTGTCTGGCAGCTCGCCAAACGCTCTCGCCAGGCCTTCCACCGCATTTTGACTGACCAAGATGGCCCAATTGGGCCAATCGGGGGCCGGACGATTTGGCGAGACCCAGCCAATCTCCAACACCGGGACGACAACGGCGGTGTACCCGGCTTCGGCCAGGGCGGCGCGAGTCTTCTCGGCACCTGGTTGGGGTCGGGTAACCCATACGCCGCGGCTAACCTTAGGCATGGGCTGATCGCAGTCGCGCGAGGATTTGATCACCACCGGACTCGAGCAGGCGTCTTCCCAGATGTTCACCGATGGTCTGCGCCTGCGCACGGTTTCCTGATTCTTGGTCACGAATGAGCTCCGTGCCATCGACATCAGCGACCAAGCCGTCGAGGGTCAAGGTGTCGCCATCGATCTGGGCGAGTGCCGCAATGGGCACTTGGCAGCCGCCTTCCAATGTGGCCAAGAAGGCCCGCTCGGCGACAACTCTCTGTCGGGTTTGTTGATGGTCGAGGACGCACAGGAGCGCTCCCGTCCGTTCGTCGTCTCGGCCT
>Ga0156400_1128_pt1 | contig 11727 bp, 9 predicted proteins | sample RifOxyA3_FD_108044 | JGI IMG/M metagenome (GOLD analysis project Ga0156400, IMG submission 108044) | Deltaproteobacteria bacterium RIFOXYA12_FULL_58_15
GGCGTGACATCGACGATGCTAGCTACGTCTTCTATTTTGAGCCTGACGCTGCCGGTCCGAAGCTATTGGTCGAGCAATCCGACAATTGACCCGTTGACTGGCGACCCGATTGAATCACACCACAGGGTCTGTTCGGCTGAAGCATTCGCCATGCTCCCCATTGCGGAGCTCAGTCAAATCGACAAGGAAGCCCAAGCAAAATCAATCGTTCCTAACAATCAGGGCTTGAATGTCGGCGCGGTTGAGAATCTGTTTGCCTTCGCTTGCATCGTTCATGTCGGCGAATCGACCGATTCTCACGCGGTACCACGTCGTGCCTCGCACAACGCCGGTGACGATGAAGGGTTTGAATCCTTTGCGTTCCAAAGATGAGGAATGGGCGCGGGCCTCCCCCATCGACTGGTACGAGCTCACCTGGATCGTGTACTCGCCGAAGCCAGGCTCCCCTGCCGCCAAAGCAGCATCGATGCGCCCTTTACCGACAGCTGCGGGCCCTGCCCCAGCCGCTTGCGCAGAAGGCACTGTGGACACGGAGGGTGATGGCCCCACAGGTCCGGATGGTGAGGGCGCAGGCGCTCGTGGTTCGGGCACCGGTGCGGCGGGCAAGCTCTTGGGCGCAGGACCGGTGAGGTCGCCGTAGAATTTGAGTTCGTCCTTGACCTTGTCGTTGTGCAAGTCGCTTACCGCATCGGCGCGTTGCACTGGATCCTGCGCGCCGCCCTCCGCGGAGAAGGAGGCAGCGCGGCGTCCTACAACCACACCGAGGGCGAACATGAGGCCAAGTGCCACCACACACCCGAGGGTCAGCCAAATCACCTGCACTCGGTCGAGACGCACTTCCGTACGTTCTACGATTCGTCTTGAATCTCTCATGCCCTCACTCCGTTACCCCTCCCTCTTCCCCAGGTTCAGCCTCAAAATCCATGCGCTCCGGCGCGCTGACACCAAGGATGCCGAGCAGACCCGCAAGGGTGTTGCGAAGAGCGCGGCACATGAGAAGCCGGGCTCGGGTTTTGTCCGCATCGTCTGAAACGACCTTCTCGGTGTTTTTGTACTGCGAGAAATAGCTGTGGAATCCGGCAATCATGTCCTGGATGTAATGGACAACTTGGTGCGGCTCCCGCGCTCGGGCGGCGTCGGCAATAACGTCCGGAGCCTTGTCCATGGCGCGGATGAGATCGAGCTCTTCCGGTAGGACCAAGGGGTCCAGTGCTCCGGGGCCCAAGGTCGGCTCTGGCACCCCCTTGTCCACGGCTTTTTGTGCCAGTGCGCAGAGGCGTGCATGACCGTATTGTGCATAGAATACGGGGTTATCCAACGACTTTTTGGTGGCGAGGGCAAGGTCGAACTCGAGCTGCGACTCGGAGCGGCGCATGACGAAGAAATATCGAGTCGCGTCTCGGCCGGCTTCCTCAATGACGTCGGCGAGCCAAACGGCCGTGCCAAGGCGCTTGCCCATCTTCACCGCTTCACCATCACGGGACAGGCTCACCATCTGTACCAGGATAACCTCGAGATCCTTGGGATCGTAACCGAGGGCAGCGAGGCCTGCCCTCACACGGGCGATGTAACCGCCGTGATCAGCGCCCCAGATATTGATCAACGTATTGAAACCACGCGACATTTTATCGTCGTGGTAGGCGATGTCTGAGGCAAAGTATGTGGTACGGCCGTCTTCGCGGACTACCACCCGGTCTTTGTCGTCACCAAGATCGGTGGTGCGAAACCAGCGTTTGCCCTCCTCTTCGTAGACATGTCCGGCCTTCTGTAGGCGGTCAATCACACCTTCGAGCCCTACCCTGGCTGTCAGCTCCTTCTCGCTGACCCAGTTGTCGAACTCGACGCCGAAGGCTGCGAGGTCCTCACGAATGCGGCCGAGCATCCATTTGATGCCCCGCTCCCTGAAATCGTCGAGCCACTCGGCCTCGGGGGCGTCGAGGAACTTCTCGTTGAACTCCTCGACAAGGGTCCTCGCTATATCGATGACATATTCCCCGGGATAAAAATCCTCGGGCGTAACAAATGAGCGGCCGAGCAATTCTGCGTAACGTAGATAGATGGAGCGACCGAGGATATCGGTTTGGTGCCCGAGGTCATTGACGTAGTACTCTCGCTCCACTTTGTATCCTGCCTTGACAAGCAGTTTGGCAATGACATCGCCAGTCACCGCGCCACGGCCATGGGCGATGTGCAGGGGGCCGGTGGGGTTCGCGCTCACGTACTCCACCAACACCTTCTCGCCCGCGCCAAGGTCAGAGCACAGTGCAGCATCCCCCGCATCGAGGATCTCAGCGAGAGCCTGATGCCAGGCCTCTTTGGCGACAAAGAAATTGAGAAAACCAGGCCCGGCGATCTCCGTTTTCTCCAAGAGGCCATTGGCATTGCCCAGCGCACCTTGGATCTTCATGGCAATGTCACGGGGTTTCGCCTTGAGAGGTTTTGCCAACGCCATCGCCGCGCTGCAGGCGTAATCTCCGTGGCTCGCCTGCTTCGTGGGCGTAAGGAAGATCGCCGGCGGATCGCAGGCGAGTGTGCCGTTGTCACAAAGCTCTTTGAGCGTCTTTTGCAGTTGCACGGTCAACTTGGTACGTAATGAGGCCATTTGTCACACCACTCCTACCAACCCATCGTAGGGTTGCGATTCCAATGCGTCAACTTAACGGATCTTTTGGGATTCTCGAGACAGCCTTTCTCACGCGGACAGATGCTCAATGAGAATCCCAAGGCCAATGCCCACCAGGATCAGGCCGCCGAGCACCCGCACCCGGTTGCCGAACCGCTGACCGAGACGGCTGCCAAGAAGCATGGCCAGGACTGTGAGCGCGGCGGTGACGACGCCGATCACCAACGCCGGGTACCAGATGTTCACCCCAAGCAGAGCCAAACTCAGGCCTACAGCGAGGGCATCGATGCTGGTGGCGACTGACAGGACCACCAAACTCAGGCCCCGGGTGGGATCGCCTACTCCCTTTTCCTCATCGGCATGTTTGACGTCCCACAGAGCCTTGCCACCAATGATGGCGAGCAAGATGAACGCGACCCAGTGGTCCCATGCCTGCATCACATCCTGAAGCCTGCGGCCGGCCAGCCATCCGAGCACGGGCATGCCCGCCTGAAACAAGCCAAAATGAAAGGCGAAGCGAAAGATCTGTCGCCCAGTGACCCGACCCAGGATGATGCTCGAGCCAATGGCCACGGCGGTGGCATCCATGGCGAGTCCAATGGCCACACCGATGATGGTGATGAGCGACACCGTGTGGTTTTGCGCGCGAGCGGAGTCCGTGTCAACCAGGCAGGAATCGGGCAGATCGGTCGGACCGTTCGATTCGGGGCCGGTTGCCGACGGATTGTGGTCGGGGCCGAGCGGCAGAATGTCGATGGCTGGAAGGGTCATGTTGCGGTAAGGTTCCCACGCACAACTCAGACATGGAGCTGCCGATGGGCTCTCGCTCGCATTGCAAGAAGCACGGGTTATCTACTTCTCATGATTTGGGCATGGACGAGGAATCTCTTCGTCGCTCCTTTCTCAATCACATCGAATACTCCCAGGCGAAAGACGAGTTTTCTTGCACCGAGTGGGACCACTACATGGCGGCCGCATTGTCTGTGCGCGACCGCATCCTCGACCGCTGGAACAAGACCCAACAAGGTTACTATGAACGCGATGCCAAGCGCGTCTATTACCTGTCCCTCGAGTTTCTCATCGGCAGGCTTCTCGACGATGGTCTCGTCAACCTCGGCATACGCGCTCCCATGGCCGCCGCGCTCGAAAGCGTCGGGTTGTCACTCGAGCGCATTATCGACAGGGAGTGGGACGCCGGTCTAGGAAACGGTGGTCTTGGCCGTCTCGCGGCCTGTTTTCTCGAGTCGATGGCCACACTCGGCGTCCCGGCCATGGGCTATGGCATCCTCTATGAGTACGGCATCTTCCGCCAGTTGATCGTCGATGGTGCCCAGACGGAGGCTGTCGACGATTGGCGACGTTACGGCTGTCCTTGGGATGTTGCTAGGCCCGACGTTCTCTTCCCCGTCCACTATTATGGCCGAGTCGAAACCGAGACGGACGAGAACGGTCGCCCGTTCATGCGGTGGGTCGATACCGAGGATGTCATGGCCCTGGCTCACGACATCTTCATTCCCGGCCACAAGAACGATGTGGTCAACACCTTGCGCCTGTGGTCGGCCAAGGCCACCCGTGAGCTCGACCTCAGCACTTTCAATCGCGGCGATTATGTACGGGCGATACACGACAAGGCCGACACCGAAACTCTCTCAAGGGTGCTCTACCCCAGCGACACCGTCGATCTGGGGAAAGAGCTGCGACTCAAGCAGGAGTATTTCTTCGTCGCGGCGACGTTGCATGATGCCATTCGTCGCCACCTCAAGGTGAATGAGAGCGTGAGGAACTTAGCTGACAAAGCGGTCTTCCAGCTCAATGACACCCATCCGGCGATCGCCGTGCCTGAGTTGATGCGCATTCTTGTTGATGAACACCGCATGGCGTGGGACGAGGCGTGGAATGTCTGCCGCCGTTGTTTTGCCTACACAAATCACACCGTCTTGCCCGAGGCACTCGAGTGTTGGTCCACGGGCCTGGTCGGCAAGGTGTTGCCTCGTCACTTGCAAATCATCTTCGAAATCAATCAGCGTTTTCTCGACGACGTTCGTCGACGCTATGGTGACGATTCCGGCCGGATCAGTCGCATGTCGCTCATCGCTGAGGGCGAGGAAAAATGGGTGCGCATGGCCCACTTGGCCATCGTCGGCAGTTTTTCGGTCAACGGTGTCTCCGAGTTGCACACCCGCATTCTGCGCGAGCGTATCTTCCCGGACTTCGCCGAGTTGATGCCCGAGAAGTTCAACAACAAGACGAATGGTATCACCCCACGACGTTGGCTTCTCGAGTGCAATCCCGATCTTGCGGCGCTCATCACCTCCCGCATCGGTGATTCTTGGCTGCGCAATTTGCAAGACCTGGAGAAGCTGTTGCCATTCTCCGAGGATGCGGCCTTGCAACGAAAGTGGCGCGACGTCAAGCAAACCAACAAGAGGCGTTTGGCGGAATGGCTCGTCACCCACTGCGGTATAGAAGTCGACCCGACGTCGTTGTTTGACATTCAGATCAAACGATTGCACGAGTACAAACGCCAGCTCCTCAATATCTTGCACGTCATTGCTCTCTACCACCGTTACCGACAGTCACCACCCACCGACCCGGTTGGCCGTACATTCCTCTTCGCCGGCAAGGCGGCACCGGCTTACACCATGGCGAAGCTGATCATCCGCCTCATCAACGGTGTCGCTGATGTCGTCAATGGTGATCCCAAAACGTCCGGCCTGTTGCGCGTGGTGTTTGTTCCCAATTACAGCGTCACGGTTGCGGAGAAAATGATTCCTGCGGCCGACCTCTCCGAACAAATCTCGACGGCAGGCACGGAAGCCTCCGGCACCGGCAATATGAAATTGGCGCTCAACGGGGCGCTCACACTCGGGACGTTGGACGGAGCCAATGTCGAGATCAAGGACGCCGTGGGCGATCAGAACTTCTTCCTGTTCGGCCACACCCTGGAAGAGGCAACGACGCTGTTGCAGCATGGCTACGACCCCAGGCTGGTCATCGAACGTGATGCCAAGTTGCGCGAGGTTCTAGACGCGGTTGCCCGCGGAGATTTCTCCCCTGACGAACCTGGGCGTTTCCGCCCCATCGTCGATTCGTTGCTGGACGGTGGCGATCACTACCTGGTGCTTGCTGATTTCGATGCCTACCGAACAGCCCAAGAGCGGGTCACAGAAACCTATCGTGACCCCAAAGCATGGACAGCCATGTCGATTCGCAACGTCGCCAAGCTCGGCCGCTTCTCCAGTGACTACACCATCGCCGCTTACGCCCGAGACATCTGGGGTGTGCCGCTACACAAGATATGACTCTGGCTTGGACAGAATGACGCAGGCGCACCGCCAGCGCTCCAACTGGCGCGCGCTGCGCTGCGTCATCTATGGGTCAGCTCAGTTCAAGTTGAAACCGGTCTAGACCAAGCGGAGTTATGTCTGCCGACCAGCAAACAAGTCAGCGGCAGCGTCGACACCGACGGCATCCTCGAGGGCGGCTCTCACCGCAACACGCGCTCGACTGAGCCTGCTGCGGACTGTATTTTCGCCGATCTCCAGCACAGCCGCGATCTCCTTGCCCGAGAGCCCCTCCCAGTACACCAGTTCCAACAGGATCTGCGAGTCCATCGGCAGAGTCTGCATCGCCGCGAGCAGCACACTCTGCCCATCCCGACGGGCGATTCTGCGACTCGGTGACGTTCCCAAGTCGCGGACCGACAACTCGAGCAGATCCACCTCTTCGCCTCGCCGATAATGATGTCGCAGATGGTCCATCAGCTTGTGTCTCGCCACCCCGAAGAGATAGCTGCGAAAGCTAGCCTCGCCGATGCGATCCATACCTTCGACACAGGCAAGAAGTGTGCGCTGTACCAAGTCCTCGACGTGGTTATTGACCTTGGCGCGAAAGAAGCGGTAGAGGGCATCAAAGTGGCGCCGCAACAACTCGTCGGCAGCCAAGAGATCGCCACCACGCCATGCTTCGAGGAGTTCGACTTCCGATGCCATCGACCCGATGATATGTCAGACGGACGTGGAAGGCGATCACAAGAGCATCGAGGAGTCTATTGCTGCACTGGCGCACAAGCCACGTGGCATCGAAGCTGATCTGCTTCTCACCAAACTGCGCCGGGACCTAGCGGCGGTCACCGCCGAAGTCCCTCGCATTGATCGGTTCGAGGTGTTGGGCACCATCGGTTCTGGCGGCATGGGTTGTGTCTATCGCGCCAGAGATCCCGATCTCGACGCCATCGTCGGTGAGGCACATCTGCTCGCCGGACGTCCAGAGGCGGCGCTGCTCCTCCTCGACGAGGCCAGCGGGGCCCTCGTCGCCACAAAGACACAGGGAAGAACCGTGGCCATCGTCTTGGCAAATCGGGGTAACGCCCAACTCGAGATCGGCGACGTCGATGCTGCTGAGAGGAGCTACCGACAGGCTTTGCAGGAAGCGCAGAGCGACTTGGGTCACGACCATCCTTCACTTGCGCGCTACATTGACAAGCTCGGCCGCATCAGTCGCATCCGCGGCGACCTGCCCACCGCGATACGTTACCATGAGCGCGCCATTGGCATACGTGAGGCCGCGTATGGCCATTCGGATCGCTCGGTGGCATCTTCGCTGCTCGAGCTCGGTCGCGCCTTAATCGCCGCCGGTGACCTCGACCTTGCGGACAAGCACCTCGCGCGGGCACTGATGATTCGCGTGAGCGCCTATGGTCCCGCACACCTGCGCCTCGTGGATGTCCTCAAGGCTCGCGGCGAGACCGCCTTTTTGGCCCGACACCCGAAAGACGCACGCTCCTATTGGCAACAAGCTTTGATGATCCAAAGCCAGGACAGTCGCGAGCACCCTTCTCTCACCGGCCTCAACTGCCTTTTGCTGTTGGCGACCAAACCAGGCGAGTACAGCACAACTGAGCTCGAGAGGTGTCGTTGACGTGGGAAGTATGGCGTCGCTATTCTGCCTGCGAAATCGTCACGCGAGCCACTTTGTCCCCGTCGCGAACAAACACACACAGGTAATCGCTCGAGCCGGGACCGATGTTGAAGAGCAGGCTGCCAGCGAACAGGATGTCATCGCGATGTTGCTCGAGGTATTCGATGGTCTTGGTGAGTTTCTCCGGCACAGGCTCGTCAGAAACGTCATAACGAGTCTTTGCCGCCTCTGAGAACCACTCGAGCGCATCGCTCCCCTTTTTGATCTCCACGGTCGACAACTCTTGTGGTGTCAACGAATCCGGATCGGGCGGACCAAAACCCCCGATTGCTTCGCCCAACATGTCGAACATCATGGCATTCGCATCGGTTTGCAACATGCCACTCGGGTTGGTCACCCGTTCCTGGACTCGATCAACCCGGACTGCTGGTTCAAAGTCGCAAAGGGACCATTCTGACTCCCCAATGATCTTCTCGATCGCCTCACCATGATTTGGCCGTGTCGGTGGGGACTCCTCGCTGACCCTCAGGTGGCCGCGCATGTACAGGAAATCGTCGCGCAGATTTGCATGAAGGTTCTTTTTCCCTTCTGGAATTGAGAGCTTAGAGGCGTTTGTCATGCTCGCATGGGGGTTGCCATTTTTCGCTGCATTGACAAACTCGGCTTTGGCGTTCTCGCGGGCGCTCTTGATGAAGATATCTGTTTGCACGCTGTCTTTGCCAGTCTTGGACAGGTAGTCATCGACGTTGTCAGCAAAGAGCGCGGCCTCGCCCCCCTCCTTGCGCAAACGGTTGGCAGTGCTGCGACTGACCCGCTGGTTCGCTCCTACGTGTTTTTCCAGCAATTCCGTCCATTTCATGGCTGCGTCCACTGGATCCGGGGTTTTGGAGAGGATGGGTTTGATCGCCACGATGGTTTCTCGCTTTCTTGCGGGGACTTCACAATCACAACTGGAGTCGCTCGAGCGAAGAATTTGATCCCGCAGAAGTGCATATGGAGGGTTCGCCCCCTCGTCGGTGAAGTCAACGACTAAGATAGCGGCGGCCTCGTCATCTCAGTGCTATTTCTTCTTGGCCTTCTTCTTCTTCTTGCCCTTCTTGTTCACCGGTACCGACTCGCCATCTGCCGAATTGGGGGTCGATTCTTCCACTGTCGGCATCCCATCGGTTGTCTTCGGCTCGGGTGTGGGCGTTGATTCAACCGTAGCAGCGGCTTCTGCCATGGCCTTGGCGCGCTCTTCTACCGCAGCGGCAATGACGTTTGCCGTCTCTGCATTGACGGCTTTTCGCACTTCCTCAATTCCATTGGCCAACTTGGTGTCGGCGTCGTCACCCGCAGCTTTGACGGCACCCTCGAGCGCCTCCTTTGCCGCATCGTCCTTGCCTTGGAGGCGAAGAGCGCCGACTCGCAGCAACAAGAAAGGAATGGAGTCGGGGGTCCTGGTGGCAAGCAGCTCAGTATCGGCTTCAACCTCGGGCCACTGCGCGGCGTGACTGTGCTCGATCGAGACGCGACGCAACACTCCCACCTCGTCCTCAGGCGTGACCGGTGCGGTTTGCGTAAGGTCTGCCAGACCCTTGAGTCTCACAACAACCTTCTGCCAAGGTGACAACAGTACCCCATCCGGTCCTTGTCGCTCTTCCTCGGCAAACTCGTACTGAAGATCGACAAGGGTCGCTGTCCCCGCGAAGTGACCCACTGCCGCATCTCCTAGGGTCTTTCGAGCCAACCCGCGCAAGGCTCTGGCGTGTGCGAGGAGTGCGGCAGCACCCAAACTGGTTGCTTTTGCCTCACCCATGATCTCGGCGGCTGGAAGCGCCAGCATGGCATCTGCTGCCTCGGGTTGTCGCTCCGCCGAAGCAATCGCCATCCAACCGTCTTCGAGTGGTTGGTACTCGACCTGCCACATCTTGTTTGGTTTGTTGACAGCGCTGCTCGTAACGAGCGTTCCGTAGGATGTTGCCGTTACCTCCAACTTCACGGCGGCGGGCTCAAGAAGCTGGCTCAACTGATCCAAAGCGCGGTTTTCCGCAGCCGTCCTCGCCAGCGAGTGATTCTTCATCCCGGTCGCGAATCCACGGGTGCTGACACGGAGTACGGAAGAACCGCAAGCCGCCACGCAGGTCGCCGTCGCCATCACCAGCAAGCTCATAAGCGGTCGAAGCATGTCTACCTCCCTGGCGCAGCAGACTATTCCCCCAAGGCCGCAACAGCAAGCGGCGTGACAGCAAGTGTGACAGCAAGTGACAGCAAGTGGCCACACGTCATGACGTCCTGCTCGACCTTCGCGCTGGCGCGCTCCGAGTGCTTCAACCAACCGTGCTCGGTCTGGGGCAGCGTCAGAACTGATTGAAACTCTTCTCTACGACAAACTCAGTCCAGCGTTTGACGGCGTACACTTCGAACTCGGGTGGCGCAGAAGCGAATGCGGGGTCAGGCTTCATGTTGTCGTCGTTAGATTCTGGTGGCACCACGGTGTTTCCACGCAGAGCGAGCTTCTTGTCTCCTTCGTGCATGATCAGTTTCAACACAGAAGGGCTCACGTCGCTACGACACGTCAATTTGTACAGAAAGGACGTCTCCGCCGTACCGTCCCGGTCGAGATCAGTCAGCGCCAAGGATCCAGGAAGCAGCCCCGCATAAAGATCGAAAGGGCAATCGCGCTCGAAGTCTTGGACCTTCCACAAAAGGCGCCAAGCCCCACCTTTCCTAATGAAATGATAGGCGTACAACTCCGCGTCGCGTCTGTCCTCCTCATCCTTCTTCTTGCTGGGAATTGCCCCGGTCTGCGAGACGATGAGCAAATTTTCGCCGAGGACGTCCTTCCAACGCATGCCGTCGACAGCCGTGCCTGTCAACTGGCCCGCCGGAAGGTCCGACTTCTTGAAATCCAACCTCTCCAACTCGCCGGCTGCGCACGGGACCGACAGAACCGACACAGCCATCCAAAACAATGCAGTCAAATGCCCTCCATTGACTCTGGTTCGCCTCATCGCACCCTCCGCTACCGGGTGTATAACGCGGGGACAAGCCGGACAAGCCCGCCCCACAGCCCCGCCCCACAGTCCCGCCCCACAGGGAATGACGCAAATAATCGAAACACCGTTTTCCGCATCGGCCCTGATCGACTATGCTTTCGCTGAGGTGTTGAGAATGCGCAAATCGGTCCAGCAGATCCTGTCCTGTGGGTCTCTCGTTATCCTGCTGACCCTGGGCGGTTGTTTTCTACAGCCCGCCCACTCCGTGGTCGGAGATCCTGTCGTCTCTGCAGATGATGACGATGTTGACGATGATGACGATGGCGATGGTGTTGCCAACCAAGACGACGCCTTCCCCAACGACCCCAACGAGTGGGCCGATACCGACGGGGACGGCGTTGGCGACAATGCCGATGATTGTCCCGACTTCGACGACGCCCTGTGCGAGCACGGCTCTTGCGGCGGGGGATCCGCTTGCATCTGTCTCGACGGCTGGGGCGGAGACGGATGCGATCAATGCCGCGTTGGCTATTTCGGATCTGGGTGCACCGCGTGCACCTGTGTCAACGGTGTTTGTCGTGACGGCGCTGACGGCGACGGGACCTGCACATCCTGTACGGCCCATTGGACGGGAACCAACTGCGACACCTGCACCGCTGGGTGGGCCGGCGCAGACTGCAGCGCCTGCACGCCGGGCTACTTCGGTGCCGATTGTTCGCCGTGCCTCTGCGAGCATGGGGAGTGCGCCGATGGGATTGATGGCGACGGTCGCTGTGTCGAGCCATGCACGACCGGGTGGACCGGCACCGATTGCGAAATCTGTGCCGCGGATTTCTACACCGCAGCCTGTCTACCTTGCCTGTGCAAAAATGGCGTTTGTAGCGACGGTGCCAGCGGCACCGGTGAATGCATCGGCGAGTGCAACACCGGCGCCACCGGTTCGTATTGTGAAAACTGTGCCGCGGGATACTTCGGTCCGGACTGTGCCCCGTGTACCTGTGAACACGGCGACTGCAAGGATGGCGTGGACGGCGATGGCACCTGCTCGAGCTGCGAAACCGGATGGCGGGGCGACAACTGTAATTCGTGCGCAGCGGACTTTTTCGGTGCCACTTGTGCTCCTTGCATCTGCACGAACGGGATTTGCGATGGCGGATACTCAGGCTCGGGGTTGTGCTGTTTCTGTAACGACGGGTGGACCGGCTC
>Ga0156400_1226_pt1 | contig 11637 bp, 12 predicted proteins | sample RifOxyA3_FD_108044 | JGI IMG/M metagenome (GOLD analysis project Ga0156400, IMG submission 108044) | Deltaproteobacteria bacterium RIFOXYA12_FULL_58_15
CGGGTTAGAGTGGCCATGGACGCGGGACCACCATCGCCGGTGCTGCTTCCAGTGGTTGGAATCAACTGCCGAAAGATTTGCTCCTGGGGTTCTATCATGATGAGGCCCAGTCGATCGTCACGATAAAACACGCGTCCGTCGGGGGTTACGACGAGGCTGTTGTGATCGGGCATGCCCCAGACCCAATCAATTTTGGGACGAAGGGTTGCCGCGGTGGCGCTGGTGTCTAGGCCGCGATCGATATTGCCGGCAATCATGCGCAACCTCGAGTTGAGCAGTCCTGACTGAGCACCAGCGTTGAAACCCAACTGGTCTTCGGCAATAACGCGGATCCGAAAAAAGGCGTCGGTTGGTGCGGAGTCGCTCCAGGTGAAACAACCTGTGTGCAATGCCGAATCGAAGCTGCAACCACCGTTACTGCCATTTTGCAGCCCCTCGGCACCAGCAATGTCGACGTAGGTCAACGAATCGGTGGTGTAGGACAGGCGGATGGGTGCAGTCGAAAAACCGTGATAGGCACTGGCATGCCACCGTATAAAAACGGTCTGCCCAAAAGCAAACAACTGTTCGCTGCGCTTTGGTGGAGAGGAGGCGGGGTAGACATTGGTGGCCCAGATGTTGGCGAGTACCGGTGGGGCACCGGGGTCATAGAGAATACTCACCCGATCTTGCCCCTCCGTTCCGACGCTGCTGCTCAAGCTCGATGTGTGGCCAAGCTCGTCACGGGCCCAGGCATAGACAATGTAGGCACTCGGCGTGAACCCAAGGGTCATGGGATGATCCGAAAGCTGCAGACTCCGACTTGGCAGCATTTGGGCGTCCGTCACATTTCGCCAACAACTGTCGTCATCTTCCGGTGCGATCGCCTCGGTCCTCAGGCAGAAGTGACTGATGTTGCAGAGTTGGTCTTCGGCCAACAGAGAAACTCCGACAACGGCCCGCGCCGTCGTTGTTGCTCCACCATTGATTTGCATCTGGGCTGGGCGAAACTGCGGTGGCGTACTGTCCACAGTGAAATTGGCAGAGGTGCCGGTTCCGATGTTTCCCAACAGATCAGTCGCCTGCACCCGTACCTGGACGGTGTTTGAGTTCAAGAGCGGGACGGCCCAGGTCGTAGTGCCCGTATCTTCCTGGGAGAGGAGGATCTCGACCCAGTTGAACCCACCATCCTCACTGAAGTGAATGTTCACCGAGTCCTGGGCCAGATCGATGTCGGTGATGACCCAGCGAATTTCTATCTCAGTTCCGCCCTCGCAAAGCTGGCCCGGCCCCGGTGCCGTAACCGTCACCACGGGTAGGGCGGAATTGAAGGTGTCCCCCGGACCTGTGAGGGTGTCCCCGGGACCCACATCGCCTTGCACATTCCCGGCCGGCAAATGTTCGAAGCCAACACGACCACATGCAGCCGCGAGCAATGCCGCAGAAATGGCCGAGCTAGATGGCAGTCGCCCAATCATCGCAGAGAACGCGGTCTGTCTCCCCTTGAATCACCGTACGCCCATTGGACGGCTGTTGGCAAATAGCCTACCGGCAAGCCGGCAAGCAGAATCGTCTTGGGCGGTTTCGGCCAAGGCGGTGCCATGGCAGTGGTGGATGGAAGTGCCGGGAATCGAAGGCGACCGCGAAGGGCACGGGTGGTGATCGAGGAATTGCGCAACAGTCTGGGACCCGAGCGCAGGCCCGTTTGTTGCGCGAAGCAACTCGTTGACCTTCGCTATGACTGGTATTACTGTGAAGTAAGGATTCAACAAGGAGGTAAGTATGTCCGCCTCAACCCTGACGACGAAAGGTCAGGTCACTATTCCGAAGTCGGTGCGAGAGGTTCTCGGCGTGCGAGCAGGAGACCGAGTGGCATTCTTTGTCCGGGAGGACGGCATCGTCGAACTGCGGCCTGAGACGGTTGACCTGAAAGACCTGTTTGGAATTCTTGAATACCGCGGTAAGGCCGTGAGTGTCGAAAAGATGGGCAAGGCGACTGGTGAGGCGGCTGCCGCGTCATTCAATCGGTCGGTCAAGTCATGATCGCCGTCGACACCAACATCCTGGTACGCTTTCTCGTCAACGATGACCACAAGCAGGCGAGACGGGCCAAGGCCTTGGTCGACCGGCTCGACGACGCCGAAGCGCGCGCCTTCGTTTCTGACATTGTGCTCTGCGAGATCGTGTGGGTCCTTGGGAGCTGTTACGGTTTCGACCGAGTCCAGATCGCGCTTGCGCTCAAGAAGCTTGTCGGTGCACGCCAGCTCAGATTCGATGCGAACGACCAGATATTGCGCGCGATCAGCGCCTATGAGTCAAGCAAAGGGGATTTCGCGGACTACCTCATCCGTGAGCACGCGACAGCCGCGGGTTGTGATTCCATCGTGACGTTTGACAAGAGTCTGCATGGGGACAGCGGCTTTGTTTCTCCCTGACGGCGCTTCGGCGTTGCCAAGACCTCGTCGTGCCAGTCAGCTTCGGCGACCAACGAGGTCATACCCGCCGCCCCCTTTAACGGCTCTACTCCACAACGTCGACGCGGCGGTTTTGGATGGATAGGGTCTGTGCGGGAGGAATCAGAAGATTCCCAACACGTTCGAGAAAAAAGTTTTTGACGATAGCAAAGTCTTCTGGGCCCTCGCCGGGCAGGCAAGCCTCGCGCTCCGCATCGTTGAAGTATGTCAACGCCCGCAAGAGCAGGCCGTCGTTAACGTCTTGCTGGTACACATCGCGAATCGCTTTTAGACACTCGGCGATGCCGAGTCGCTGAGACTGCAATGTTACGTACAAATCGAAAAAGTCGCGACGCATTCCTCTATCCAAAATGGCGTGCAGCTTGGTTGCAAGAATGCCGGTGACGGTAAGTGTTCGGGCTTGTACGTGGGGCACTAAGGTGTCGAGAAGAAAAATGGATACGTTAATGCCATTCCACGTCAGGTGAACGGTGTCGTCACTTCTCTCGAGGATTTCTGTCTTCCCGGTAGATTGCAATTGGTCCAGAAGGGCACGCAGGTCGTCCGGTTGTCCTACGCCGAAATCTACGTCGCGACTGGGTCGATACGGACACAAGCAGCGCACGGCGTGGCCGCCGATAACAAACCAATAGGGTAGCTCCATGACGACCTGCGCAAGCTCAGCAGGAATCACTCGTTCGGCTGGAATGGTAGGGTTCATGTTTGGGCACGTCCTCTCTCAATGGCGTCGAGCAAACCGCGACTCTTGGGCCGCCATCCGCGCATCCGTCCAGCCTGGAAAAGCGCCAGCCAAGGCATACTGGCCGCGAAGCTCATTGCCCGTATGTTTCCATAATTTAGGCAATGGAACACCAGTTGGTGTGCAGGCACAGTTACAACTCCCTCGAGATTGTACAAACAAGAGCGAACCTCTGGTGGCAACAGACTGCTGACAACAGGGGTCGTTTTGGCAATTGTCCGGTAATTGTACACCGTAGCGCGGGACGGCACTTTGAGTCCGTGGGCCAGACAATGAGCAGAAATCTTTGTGCAAACGTCCCGCATTCGTGGTTGTGCGTAGCCTGACATCAAGAGATCGAGATGGGCTCGAACGGCCAAATCCAGACGGGATCCACCCCGGTCGGATCGCTGCCGACGGGATGTGCGTTGTTTCTGAGGATCGTGCCCAGACAAACGACGTTCTGCACTAGAAATAGATGATTTGAGATTAAATATAGACATTATCTTTCTAATATTATACGTATTTCATATTTGTGCAATACCATTGAGGTTCTGGATCCTTAGAGCTTTCATGCGGCAGTGTTCTTCTGCTACGGCGCAATCACCTTAACAGTCGGAAAGTAGGTGCGATACCGTGTCGCGTCGCGAGTGAGAAGGCGAAAGTCCGCGACTGCTGCATGGGCACCGATCAGGAAATCAGGCAAGGGAGAACTCCGCTGGCCTCCTCGTCGCCGATAATTGAGGAATGCCTTGCCCGCCAGAAACGCTGACTCGTATGGTAGCGGGTCTCGTCGATAAAGGCTCACGGGTACTGCATCTTCAAGCTCTTCGATGGTGCCAAACCCAACCGAGACCTCCGCATAAATGATCGGGTTGATGACCAAGATCGCTGAGTCGGCGCATGTTCCCAGTGCTTCTGAGGACCATTGGTACCAATCCGGATCGCTGGTCGCAACATCCAACAACACATTTGCATCGACGAGAACAGGCTTCATTACTGCCGCGTAAGCTTCATGATCTCGTCTGTCGACATCTGAACCGAGGCGCGTCCCTTGAGTCGTTTGAGAACCTCGACGCCGCGGGTCTGAGCGGATCGACTGGCGCGCCTGATCCGCACGGCGTTTCCTTCGATGACGAACTCAACTTCGGTCGACGGCAACAGGCCCAACTTCTCCCGAATCCGCAGAGGTATTGTCACCTGTCCTTTCGATGTAATCCTCATGCTGTGTCTCCAAGGTTGAGCGGTATTACATGTAAGAGTAATACCATGATAAAGAGACGTCAACATGATCTACTGGCCTTTGGCAACTTGGACGCGGTGCGGGCAAAGACCAACACATGACAGTCAGGATCGAGGCTGTAGGCAGCGACATCCCCCCAATCTCTCGGAGCGAGGCCGCAAATCTCCGTTGCGCCATGGGCAAGTGCACGTGCATGGCAGGCGGCAGGATCATCAACGCGGAGATAGAGTTCGGCGCGGGGAATGCCGCGTGCCTGGGCCGGGTCCGGCAGCCGATCTCCCAGGAGTTGCTTGATCCCCTCCTCGGGCATGAGGCCCAACACACAACCGTCTTTCAACGCGAATTCGGTCATGCCGGGGACGTTCAGCCTGGGCTTGCTGTCCAACACCTGCTGATAGAAGGCCGTACTGGTCGACTGATCCTTCACATACAGAATGAACAGAGCTTCCTTCATGTCCCCATTCCGACAGTGTTGACGTTGGCCGCAGCGCCGCTCACGCCTCCTCAATCCGGTCGAAGATTTCCATCCTAGACTGGAACCTCGCGTAGGTCATCAGAGTGTGACCTACTAACAGGCCTAACGTGATGGGTTCGCCGTCGCACGCCAGGATGAAGAAGAAGGCCTTGAGGAGTGGCGGGTAAACCAATCGTGATTATGTTCTTCGCTTCTCATGCCTGCCGCTCTGGAGAATGACGAGATTTCCCTGACCGGCTTGGCCGTATGTCCGGGTGTTGCGCTCGGACGTGTCTGTTTGATGAACGAGGAGCGGCACGCGGACCTTGACCTCTCATGTGTCTCGATCGAGGCCGTGGACCAAGAGCTGCAGGAGTTGGAGCGAGCGCGCCGGGTGGCTGTGGTGCAGCTGGAGGATCTGGCCCGGGAGACTGTCCGGAGAATCGGCGAATCCGAGGCAGCGATCTTCATGGCACAGAGAATGATCGTCGAGGACGTCGCCTTGAACGCCGAGGTGACCCGATACATCGAAGCATCCAGGATGACCGCAGCGGCGGCGCTCTCTCTCGGCCTCGATGGGCTCGAGAAACGCTTGGCGGCCGTAGATGACGAATACATTAGCGAGCGCGCCACTGACATCGGAGAGGTCAAACGGCGCCTCTTGGACGCCCTCGCGCGCGTGTCGAGGTCATTGCGGTGCGACGGCCAGAGTCACTGTCAGCGCGGCCAGAAACGCATCGTGGTGGCAGGGCAGCTCACTGCGGGCTTGGTTCTGGAGGTCGCCGGCCGGGGCGTCAAGGGGTTAGTCACCGAGCGAGGAGGCGCGGGTTGTCACGGCGCAATCTTGGCCAAGAGCCTGGGCATCCCGACGGTCACGGGCATCGACGGGGCCGTGCAACGGGCCGCCTGTGGTGCTGAGGTCTTGGTCGACGGCAGCCGCGGAGAGGTCGTCCTGTGGCCGTCGCGACAGCGCGTCGACGCGGTGCGGAGCACGCACAGCCGACCCGTCGTGTCTGGCCGGAGCGAGCCGGTGGACGACCTTGAGGTCATGGCAAACATCAACGGGTCGCACGATGTCCACGATGCGACTCGATCCGGAGCCGAAGGCATTGGCCTCTATCGCACCGAAGTAGAGGTCTTCGCGGCGCAGCAGTTTCTAGCCGAGGAGGAGCAGACCGAGCGCTACCAACAGGTCATCCGCGCCATGGACGGCCGTCCCGTCTATTTCCGCATGCTCGACCTGGGCGGTGACAAACGGCTGTCGGAGTCTCGAGAAGAGGACAATCCCCAGCTCGGCTTGCGGGGCACCCGGCTGCTGCTCGCACGACCCGATATTCTGGGGCCCCAGGCGAGAGCGCTCGCCCGCGCATCGGTGCTGACAGGTCAGCCCGTGCATGTCATGTATCCGATGGTGACGGGCGTTGATCAGTTCCTGCGCGTGCGCGCCGCGTTCACACACGCAACGGAGAACCTCGCGCAAGCCAGCATCCGTCACGGGATCATGCTCGAGGTTCCAGCCGCGTGCCTTCAGGCACACGAGCTCTTCCAACGCGCCGACTTCGCCAGCATCGGCACCAATGATCTCGTTCAGTTCCTCTACGCCGTGGATCGAGACAACAACGCCGTAGCCGCCGACTACTCGCCTGACGGGCCGGCGCTTTGGTGGCTGTTGCGGCAAGTTGCCAGTGCAGCACGGGCAACAGGCCGGCCGCTGTCGATCTGCGGCGAGATTGCTGGCGACCCGGATTATCTCAAGAAGATCGTGGGCTCGGGCATTCATAGCGTGAGCGTGACTCCGACGAGCATCGCGTCTATTCGCGCCAGAGCGCGGCAGCTCGGGCCTTCCGGTGGTCTGGCCGTGCCAGATGGAATCGGTAGCGCAGACCAGTGCGGCAGGTTGCCGAAGCAGCCGAGCTCAACAACCGGTGTCCCGGCATCGGACACTCGTTCCGCAACCGTTGCAAATCGGCCAACAGCGGTTGGTGCTCCTGTTGCAACCGGGAGAGCTCGCCCGTAATGAATGAAGAACAACACCACAAGAACAAACAACACCAGGACTTGACAAAATGCCGTAGATAGCGTTCTCTCCCCACCCTCACATCGTGAGGAAACTCCGGCTCCAGGGCCCCACAGCGAGGAAGACGATGGCTTCGGCAACGAGAATACGAAAAGTACGCACCCACATGAAAAAGCTAAAGCGTGGGCTTGACCGCAAGAATCAGGTCGCACGTGACGGCAGCACCCCGACTAAAGAGAAGTTCTTTGGCGACAAGTCCAGCGACTGAGCCAGGCAACGCGATCTCCCCACAATCTCATCGCTATCTGCGTCAGTCTCACTGGTCGATGGACTTGCTGTGTTCCTTCGACAATCTGTTCCCAGACAATCTGTTTCCAGACAACTGATCTCAGTCTTCTTCGTCGTGCTCGCCGTATTCTGGGTCGTCACTGTCCGGCCCCACTGGGCCGTCGAGGCGAGGCGTGTGTCCACGCAGGACCTCATAGGCGACGCGGTTGCCATACTGGGCGTTGCGCGACAAAGACGAGTAGGTGAGGAACCGCATCGGTGCTGCGTGTTTCCTACTGTTGGGTACGGTGGTCCGATGGTAGCGATTGGCAACAATGTCGTGGAGGATCGCCGCCAATGCGGCATCGCCGGCTCCGCTGGTATTGCTGAGGCGGTCGGGACCACCGCGGTATGGGTGAATGTGGCTGAACACTTGCAGCGGCGTTTCACAATCACTGCGGCGCAGAAGTCGACTGTACTCCCAGCGATTGTATTCGGGGATCGACTTTGAGCGGATCTTGGCTTTGGTTTCTCGTTTGGCTCGTTCATCGGTATAGCCACCGAGGGTCAGCCCCTGTGGCCCCTCGGTGATGATGACGACATCGACCCATTCGAGGATCATTTTTGCCGCAAGCAGGGCGTCCCCAACACCCGTGAGAGCCTCCGCCTCGAGGACATTCATAGCCGCTACGGTGGCGTAGTCGTTGAGGACCTGGCGCACCAGCTGCCGCTTTTCTCGAACCAAGTTGGAGGTCCCAAGACCAAAGGCCACCGGAACATCGGCCTCTTTGGCCAAGGCCATCAATCTCATGGCGGCTTTGGCGATGGGCCAGTCGGGATCGCGCAGGCAATACAGCGAGGTGAGCACAACCCCTGCTGACCGCACCACATCCTCTGGAATGTGCTCGGGCCCATAGAGGTCCGCGACACCGGGGGCAACGCCAAAGGCGCGATCACCGTCAGGAGAGATGCAAGTAATGGCGGTACCCGTGTAACCATCAAACGGAGCGAGGTGACTCAAGTCGACGGCTTTGGGAGTCTGCGCAACATAGGCAAAACCCGGCTCGCCAGGGCGGATCGTGCTCTCTATGGCCCCGAGCAGCACTGCCGCCTCACCGGAGAGGTGAGTGAAATTATTGAGAGTGTTGGCCACTGTGCCACCCGCCGCGTAGCGCCGCCGGCCGCTACAACGGGACAACAAACTTCGGCAGGCCTCTTCACTTAGCTGAATCGATTCTCCGGCAACCAATCCGATCTCATTGCAAAGGTCGGGAGAGACCTCAACTTCGATATCGACGAGCACCTCATCGAGCCCCACCAGGTGAAATCGTCGTTCGCCCACCGGATTTGGAACAACGCAAGTGGTCTTCTTCGTGATGGGGAAGTAATGCTCGGCTATTCTTGGACCAGGAAAGCGCATCGAGCGCACGCTTGTACCACGGCTGTGAGACAAAGTGCTATCGAAGAACCTCGCCCATTACCGATTTTGCTTGGTCACCCGCCAGGGAGGCCGAGCGGCGAGCCAAAACGCAACAGCGCAACAACGACTTGGTGCTTTGGTGCTGTTGCTGCTCAGGCAATATGTCCCCCTTGGTGCTTTGGTGCTGTTGTTGCTCAGGCAATATGTCCCCCCTTGGTGCTTTGGTGCTTTGGTGCTTTGGTGCTTTGGTGCTTGACCCGGGGTTTTGGCGACGATAAGGGACCCGATTGAGTCCCAATAGACTATGTTTGTAAGCCGGCCCGCCTCAGGAAATCGCTGGCTGGTAAGCTATCTAAATGTGAAGGGTGGCGAGTCATGGCGTCTGGTGCAGCCGTCGCAGACCAGGGCATCATCGAATTTCCTAGAGCATCATCTGAAGAAGGCCACCTCAGGCCGAGGCCGAGTGCCGTCGTGGATTCTGGAACACGAGAGCGTAACCAGGCCGACAATCAATCAGGTGTATGTCAGGATCGATTGCGGGTTCTCGTCGTCGACGATGAGTCGGAGAACACCGAGCTCGTTGCGCGTTGCCTGCGGCAGAGCTACGAGGTGGATACCGCCCTATCGGCCGAGCAGGGACTCGAGCTGATCCGCTCCAATCGTTACGATCTGATCATTTCCGATCAACGGATGCCCGGCATGAGCGGCTCGCAGTTTCTTGCTGAGAGCATGGAACAAACTCCTGGCAGCATACGCATTATCATCACGGCATATTCAGATATGGACGCAGCGGTTGACGCCATCAACAAGGCTGACGTATCGGCGTTCGTTCGCAAACCTTTCACCCCCAATGAGCTCCGCGATGCCATCAATCGCGCTGAGAGGGTCAAGGGGGTTGTGAATGAGGGGCCTGAGCGAGGATTTAGGCAGATCGTCGAGAGCTTGTCGTGCGGTGTGGCGGTTGTGCAGCAAGGGAGATTGCGTTACCAGAATCCCGAATGGAAGAAAGTCATTGGTGACGGCCCGGCAGCTTTTCAGAACTTCGTCGACATCTTCCCATTGTCAGACCGGAAGCGGTTGGCCCACTGGGTGGACGGAGATGACGCCAATACGCCCATTGTGGCAACACTGCCGAGCGGTGCGGAAGTATCCTTGTCATCGGTGCCGCTACAGTACGAAGGTGGGAGCGCCCGTTTGGTGCACCTCCACTCGAGAACCCATTCAAAATCCGAAGCACCTGCCCGTCCGCGAATCCTCCTGGTGGACGATGAAGAGCCCATCCTACGCAGCTTTCATCGACTGCTGCGGCCAAATTACGACGTGGTGACCGCGGCGAACGGACAGGAGGCATGGGAAATTCTCAGTCGTGATACCGACTTCCAGTTGATCCTCAGCGACGTCGACATGCCTCGCATGAATGGTATCAACCTCTACAAAGAAATCGCCGCCTCAAACCCGGAGCTAGCAAGCAAAGTGGTGCTCATGACCGGTGGGGCCGGCATCGATGGCAGCGACGTGGCCGGTCACGTTCTTTGTCTGAACAAGCCGGTGATGGCAGCGGACATAACAGACCTCCTGCGCCGTTGAAGTCTGAGCAGACGGTCGCCAAATTCACCCGGGTGCGGCGACGAATATCCCCACAATAGTATAGTAGGCGTCGCCCTTGGGCCTTCTGACCAGCACCTCATCGTCGAGCCGACGGCCCATCAAGGCTATTGCCACTGGGGAATCAACGCTAATGTAGCCGCGCTCGATGCTGGATTCATCGGCACCGACAATTCTATACCGCGAAGTGGCACCCTCCTCATCTTCGAGGTCGACCCAACAACCAAAATTCACACGGCCGTCGTCCGGTGGTGGCTCCGTCACCACCGTGAGCACATCGAGGCGGTTGCCGAGAAACTTGAGCTTACGGTCAATGCCAGCAAGTTTGATCTTCCCATATACATACTCTGCGTTCTCCGAGCGATCGCCCTCGGCGGCAGCATTGGCCACGCCTTCTGCCACCCGCGGTCGCTCCACTGACCACAGGCGCGATGCCTCCTCCTGAAGGGTGCGATAACCCTCTTGGGTGATCTTTCCCGGCTTTCGCGATTCGTCTGGACGGGTTCTGGTGCGGGTGCCCATGGGTACTCTCTAGCGCGCGACACAACGGCATACCAGAACGATCGAGGTGCTACCTGCACCGACACTTGCCTACCTGAGTGCCGAAACAAAGGTCGGGTTTTTGTGGTGCCGGTGATGATAATTGTCGGTTCTAAGCTCAACTAAGATGGGTGTGCCAATGGCGGTGTCCATGATCATGCTGTTGTTTGCAGCGAATGCCGCCGCCAAGGATCCGACCATGCCCATAGGCCTCACGGTTCACGACTCCGCAGACGCCAAAGATTTTGAGGTCTTTCTGCGGCAGCGGGCAATGGAGAACTGGCCCAACCTCGAGCTCAGACAAGAATCCGCGGGCGAAGGATTCATGGTCACCCTATCATGGCCGAGCAGCTCGACAGTCTTGGTTCACGTGGCAGAGGCAGGGGTGGAGATCGCTCACCGCGAGATCGCCATTGCCGACGTGGGTGCAGCCAAGCTCACCGTATGGTTGGTGGTCAAATCGGCCCTGGAGAGGGCGTTGCGGGTAGCCAGCGAGCCCCAACCAGCGAAGCCTGTGGAGCTCTCGACCACAAAAATGGCAATCAAAGGCTCCCAACACCTGACGCAAGAGAGCCAGGCACAAGAATGGGGAATGGCAGTGTTGGTGGGTATGGCCATGGGCGCGCCCCAACTGTTTCACGTGGGCCCCGCCTTCGCTCTCTGGAGCCGCCCTTGGCATCGTCTCTGGCTCGCCGGTGAGATTGGGTACGCGCTCACGCCAGGGGTCGTGCTCAAGGATGGCAACGTTGGCCTGCTCATTCACCATATTCCTGTGCGACTGTTGACGGCCTGGCAACTCGATGGTTCGCAAACCTTCGCAGCGGGTGCCTATGCCACAGCGGAGGTGAAATTCGCGGTCACCCACGCCACATCGCAAACGGCAGTTGGCGTCGACGTGGGCGTATTCATTCAAGCCCAGA
>Ga0156400_1116_pt2 | contig 11575 bp, 8 predicted proteins | sample RifOxyA3_FD_108044 | JGI IMG/M metagenome (GOLD analysis project Ga0156400, IMG submission 108044) | Deltaproteobacteria bacterium RIFOXYA12_FULL_58_15
GGTCGCGGTGCAGGGCGCGGAGCAACTGATGAGCGTTCTATTGCCGATGTCGCGGCAATTGCGCCTCGCCAAGGTGGGGGAGCTGGCATCGCTGTCGCGCACACTCTTCGATAAGCTCGGCATGCGTCAGTCGATCCTCAGCGCCGATGATGCTCCCAGTATTCTGTCTCGCCGCCTCGAAAATCTGGAGGAGGTGGTGCGCTCGATCGATGGTTTTGAAAAGCGCGAGCCCCCGAGCAACAAGCCGGCCCTCGGTGAGTATTTGCACTCGGCGGCGTTGGCGCAGCTCCCCAGCGAAGAAGAAGACAAGTCGGGATGTGTGACCCTGATGACACTGCATTCAGCCAAGGGCCTTGAGTTCGACTACGTCTTCTTTGTTGGTGTCGAGGAAGATACGCTGCCGCACAAAAAGAGCATCGAGGAGGGTGGCGAGCTCTCCGAGGAGCGGCGCCTTTGTTACGTGGGTATGACCCGCGCCAAGAAACGCTTGTGGATGACCTGGGCCCGCCGTCGAAAACGCCATGGTGGCATGCAGGACCGCGGTGCCTCTCGTTTCCTCGCCGAAATCCAGGATGGCCCCTTTGTCAATCGCCGCGACCGCGACAACAAAGACCGGGACGAGGAATCGGACCAGCTTGCCCAGGATTTCTTTTCAAAAATGCGATCTTCTCTCGGCATCGAGGAGTGACCGTGTTCACAAGTCCCAGTGTTGCGGCAAACTAGATCTGTTGCGAGCTGTGCCGTAATGTGGAGGCATGGCCCGAGCTCCGCAGCCCCTCCTTCCCGAAGCCGTGAAGATTGGTCCGCTTGCGTCGTTGACGAGGACGGAACGAGAGCGCTTGGTTGCAAGTGTCAAACCGATGCGCTTCGACTCTGGGGCAACGGTCCTTACCGAGGGTGAGGATCCTGAATGGTTTTTTGTGCTGCTCGCGGGCTCGGTACGTGTGTTTTACCGCTCCGAGGAGGGCGAGGAGTTGGTTTGCAAATTGTTCGGCGCGCCAGCGGTTTTTGGGGAGATGGAGTGCTTGACAGGAATCGCCTACCAGGAGTCGGTTCGTACCCTTGAGACATCGACTCTGCTCAAGGTTCCGAGCGCCTATTTCGTGGAGCTCATTGGCCAGAACGCTGGCTTCGCGCGGGCAATGCTCAAGGATTTGGCAAGGAGGTTGTGCATCGCCGCAGATCATGAGCGAGCCCTCGCTTTCCAACAGGTTGACTCGCGCTTGGCCAACCTCCTGTTGAGTTACGTCGAATTGTACGGCGTGCCCACGAGCGTTGGCATTCTCGTGCGTATTGTCATCACCAAGAAGAGTCTGGCGCGCGACCTCGGGGTGGCCCGGCGATCCATTCACCGAACCATACAGATTTGGACCGAACAGGGCATTCTTGCGATGCACGGGCGGCAGTTGCTGGTCAAGAACATCAAGGAGCTGACGACGCTATCCGGACATCATCGCTTCCGACTCGACCATCGCTCGTGAAACAGGGTGGGAGGACAAGTGTAGCCTAATGACACCGACTGCTGTATAAGGGCCGTCGCGCAAGGTGGGAGGCTCATGTCGAAACGTCAGATTACCGTGGTGTCCGCAGCCATCCAACGGGACGGCCGCTACCTGATCACCCAACGTCACGACAAGGCTGTGTTGCCCGGATTGTGGGAGTTTCCTGGAGGCAAGGTGGAAGAAGGGGAGTCCGACGAAGCCGCCCTCAAACGAGAGCTCAAATGGCGACTGGGCATTGAAGCCGAGGTCGGGGAACGGATTGCCACCAATCCGCAAGAGTACGCCAACTATACCGTCGAGCTGCATTTGTATCGTTGCAAGCTTGGCCCCGTTGAGCCGAAGGCTCTCAATGTCAAGGATCTGACCTGGGCCAAATCGAGCGAATTCGATACCTATGAATTCACCCCAGCCGATGAGCAATCCATGGACGCGCTCTTGTTCGGTTGAGCAGGTGCGTCAGTTTTCCTTGGCCGTTTTCGCGTCGGACGCGTCGAAGGCGATTGCCTCGGATTCGGGAGCACCATCGAGCAGTGCTTGGGCTCTGTCTTGGGCCATGCGTTGCTCCGGCACCAAATCGGCGATGGCCTTGGGATCGGCTGCGACAATCTCGGTCAATAGGCGGTTGTAGAGCTGTGAATCCTTTGCTCGCGTGGCGTAGAGCTCTGCGTAGAGGAGCTTCGTCTCCAGACAATCGGGGGCGAGCTGCAAAGCCGTCTCGAAGTGTTCTTTGGATGCCTTGAGGTTGCCACCCAAGAATGCGGGTGCCTCGGCGCGAAATGCGCCCATAAAACGGTGTGGTGCGGCGTGAAAGAAGGTTGGGTCGAGCTCCAGTACCCGTTGCATCACCGTCTCAATGCGACTTTTGTACATCGCGGCGGTGGTCATATCGGCGGTGATGAAGCGGCCGAGGTTGGAGGCGTACCAAAACAGGGCTGCCTGGCCCTCCACGGGGATCGCTGGCAGCGCTGCCTCAAGGGCCTCACCTGCATTGACCCTATTGCTAAACTCCGCAGACACCGCCAGCATTGCCTGCTCTGCGGAGGTGATGCCTTTCTCGTAAGTGGCCAAGCGCTTGGATTTCTCGCCCGCTGGCGTCAGAAAGCTCTCCGCAAGGAGAAAGTACGCACGGGAAAGTTGCGCGAGCCCAGCCGCGTCTTCAGCCGCCACAAGCCCTTGCCACAGCTCAATCGCTCTCTCGAGGGATGCCCGCTCCCCTCGGTTTTGCCACGATTCTTCTGCCTCAGTTTGAAGCTCAGCGATGGTGGGGGCAACCAGCTTCCGCGCGATGGGCTTTGCGGGAGGCGCCGGTTTGACCTCCCATGCGGCCTGGCGGTTGTTGCACGCGAGGGAAGCAACGAAGAGGAGGGGGAGACATCGGTTTATCTCGAGCATGTGCGGTTTTCTGCCAAAGCCGGTTGTTGCTGTAAAGTCAGGATAGTGTGAAAAACGGCAGTTCTTGCTCAGTGCAACGTACCCCCGGTGGTGTAGCAGACCCCCCGTACGCAGATGTCGCCGACCACGCAGGTTGTGGTGTCGTCGCAGAAAAAGGGATCTGCAGGATACTCGTCGCGAATGGATACGTCCTGAGCGGCAACGCTCTCCTCGCCGTGAATGTCGATTGCGCGGACCGTGACGGTGACGATGGCCTCGCGAGCAAAATCATGAAAAACCACGGGATTGGTGCTGTGTAGGGCTTCAGATCCGTCACCCCATTGAAACACATAGGTCAAAGGATCGTTGTCGGGGTCGAAGGATTCCGAGGCGTCGAAACGAACGCGGCAGTGGCGGGACGCCGGCTCACAGGCATTGGCCGGCAGGCATTCGACGTCGACGCTGCAACCGGTTGGTGCCGCCGGCCCCGAGGGTGCATTGCAGTCGGTGTCGGTGACGCAGTTAGGACCCGGACCAAGGGGAGCGATAACCGGGGCGGTCAATGCGGCGAAGGGGGATTGGTTGCCGCGCACCAGGTCGTCATCTAACCCAGGGGCACAAGCCAACGCTGAAATGGCGAAAATGGATAGCAGACGCGACATCCGCATCAGGGTATCACGCACACCCGAGTTGCGCCAAGGAAGTGCAGCAACAGTTATTGAGTTTGTGCTATTTTACGGACCATGGAGCGCAGCGCGCGGCGCTTGCATCCCTGGTGAACGGCGTTGATACTGATGGCGCCGAGGACGGTACCGAGGCCGGCTAGCTCGAGGTTTGTACATGGCCATTCTGCTCCTGTTTGTCTCCTCCTTGACGCTTCTCGCTCTCGGCTATCGATTCTACGGTCGCTACCTGAGTCGTACGCTCGGCATCGACAATTCGCGGGTGACCCCAGCGGTGGAGTTCGAAGACGGCGTCGACTTTGTGCCTGCGCCCAAGAGTGTGCTCTTGGGTCACCATTTTTCCTCCATCGCCGGTGCTGGTCCAATCGTCGGCCCCATCGTTGCAGCCAAGGCATTTGGTTGGGCCCCGGCCTTGGTGTGGATTGTGGTCGGAACCATATTCATCGGTGGCGTGCACGACTTGTCTGCCTTGCTCGCCTCGATTCGCCACAAGGCGCGGAGCATTGCCGAGATAGCTCGGCTGCGCATGAGTCCATTGTCGCACCGAATGTTTCTCTTGTTCATCTGGTTCGCCCTCGTCTACGTTCTCACGGTTTTCGTCGATCTCACCGCCAGCACTTTCGTCAAGAGCGTGCCGTTGGGGGAGGGCCTAGAAGTTCGCGGCGGCTCGGTGGCGACGGCCTCCGCGCTGTATGTGGTGCTCGCTCTGGCGATGGGCGCATGCCTGTACCGCCTCAAGATCCCTACTCTGGTCGCAACTCTTACCTTTGTCCCCCTGGTGTTTGCCGCCATCGCCGTCGGGCACGTCCTGCCTATTGAAGCCAGCACGGTGCCAGCGTTGCTCCGGGGGGATCCGGCGAGCACCTGGATTGTCGTCCTCATTGTCTATTGCCTGGCGGCGTCGGTGTTGCCGGTGTGGGTGTTGTTACAGCCGCGGGATTACCTGTCGTCGTTTCTCCTCTACGCCTGTGTTGTCGGTGGCGTCGCCGGTGTTGTTCTCGGGGCAGGGCACCTCGAGATACGCTTCGACGCCTACCGCGGCTTCGAAGATGCAGCTCTCGGACTGATGTTTCCAGCGCTATTTATAAATATTGCTTGTGGTGCCTGCTCTGGTTTCCATTCCATTGTCGCGTCAGGCACCACGGCGAAACAGTTGAGGTGTGAGTCCGATGCCGTCCCCATCGCCTACGGTGCCATGGTTATCGAGGGCGTGTTGGCATGCATTGCAGTGATGGCGCTCATTACCGCAATGCCTGACGACCCGGCGCTGCAGTCGCCGACGTTGGCTTTTGCCGCCGGCATAGGCCGTTTCACCGCGGCCCTGGGTGTGCCTGTCGCGGCCGGCACCACCTTCGGTTTGCTTGCCGTCTCGACATTTCTGCTCACCACCCTCGATACCGCGACACGGCTCGGACGTTATGTTTTTGAAGAGTTTTGTGACGGCATCGTCAATCTTCCGCCGCTGTTGTTGCGGACTGTTGCCACCTTGGCCACAGTAGCCGTGCCGTTGTTCCTGTCCCTCGCGGAGATGCACGACCCCATGGGGGTACCGATTCCCTCGTGGAAAGCGGTGTGGCCGGTGTTTGGCGCAACCAATCAGCTCCTTGCCGGTCTTGCCCTCTTGGTCGTCACTGTGTGGCTGGCCCACGAAGGCAAGTCGCGGTGGCTCACCGGTGTTCCTGCCGTCGCCATGTTGGTGATCACCCTGGTCGCTCTAACTCAGTTGGTTTGGCGGCATGGCGTTGATCTCATCGGCTCCATCTCGGCGGCGCTCTTGCTCTTCGCCGTGGTGCTGGTTGTCGAGGCAGCGCGAGTGTTGCTCAAGGGCGGTGGACCGCCTATTGACCTCGACGAGGGCCCACTTTCGTCGGCATCGGGCCGTAAACAGCCGGAAGTCAGCGTCTGCTGACGGTTTGCTGTGGAACTTTGCGGTGCCGAAACTTGGCAGATGGGTCACATTTTCGCTAAGAGTCCTTTCGACCCCAACAGGAGGAACCTAAGAGCGCGTGTCTGACCAACTTGATCTATGGCCCGAGGATGCGCCAGGCGGCCGGATTGCCTGGTCTGTCAGTCGCCACAAGCGGCTGGGTGATTGCCTGCGCAAGTATTATCTGCAGCATTACGGCAGTCGCGGCGGCTCCAAACCGGATGCACCCGCAGAAGTGCGGGATGTCTATATGCTCAAGCACTTGCGCAGCCGCCACATGTGGGTTGGCGAGGTGGTGCACGAGATGGCAGAGCTCGCGCTCTCTGCCTGGCGACGTGGGGATACGGTGCCAGTCGCAGCACTGGTGGAACGTGGGACCCGGCGCATGCGTGCGCAATACGCCGACTCGGTGCAGCGCTTCTACCGCGACCGCCCGCGGTATGTGCGCGGGCTCATGGAACACGAGTATGACGACACTGTCAGTCGTGAGGAGTGGCGAGCTCAACACGACCGCATGGAACGCTGTCTGCACACCTTCTTTGATCTCGAGATCACCGCAACCATTCGCGAAACACCAGTCTGGCAATGGCTCGCCCTCGAGTCATTCGGTAGTTTCGATGTCGATGGCACCACGGTGATGGTCAAACCCGACTTTGCCTGGCGCGCTGACAACGATCGCATCGTCATTGTCGATTGGAAGACCGGCAAGCCGCGCCCAAACGACGAGTGGCTGCAGATGGCTGTCTACGGACTGTTCGCCCGCAGTGCCTGGGGACTGCGCACCGAAATTCTCGATTGTCGCCCTGTCTATCTCGACACTGGCGAAATCAGCATGTTCCAGCTCTCCGACGACGACCTGCGGACCGCTCTGGATGAGATTCGCGTCTCGGTCAAAGAGATGAAACGCCTGGCTGCCTTGGTTGTTGACGGTGACCTCGACCCCGAGGCATTTCCCAAGACCGACGACGTCTCATATTGCAACCATTGCAATTTTCGCCGTGTCTGCGTTCGTCCCTGAATATTTCCGCGCCAAAAAATGAGGGGCAGCTGCTCCACCCAGCATTGCCTGACCCGACGAAAGGTATCCCCATGTAAGAATGTTCTTGACTGGGGATACACTTGCCATTAATGCCGCTGAGCCTATCGTCCAGGCCGAATGGGTTTTCGAACCCCAATCGTGGGTTTCGGCCTTGGCAGGAGCAAGCGAATGCCCAAAATGGTTTGCTCGATGCCACCCAAGGCCTTGTCGTCAAAGGAGCTCGTTCTGCTAGGCCTTTTGGCTGAGGGAGCGAGTCATGCGTACGCCCTGGAAGAGCAAATCCGTTCGCGTCACATGGACGAATGGACGGAGATTGCGCAGTCCTCGATCTATCGCTTGCTCGATAAGCTCGCGCAGCGTGGCCTCATTGATGCGCAGCTCGAACAAGCCGAGAAAGGGGCTCCACGCAAGGTCTACTCTATCAATAGAGATGGACACGAGGCCTTGGCCTCGGGTGTTCTGTGTTACCTCGCAGAGATTGCTGCGCCCAAAAACCCGTTTCACATAAGCCTCGCGAACATCACGGCAGCGCCGCGCCAACAAGTGATCGAACGCTTCGCGGCCCGCGCAGAAGCGATCGCGGCGTTTGCCGCCGAGGTTGATGCGGTCGCCACCCATGTCGAGGGGGGGATCGTGTCCTCCCAAATCGATCGGCGTGCTGAGTATTGTCTCCGAGCTGAACTGTTGTTTTCCCACATTCAACACCACCTGCGCGCCGAGCGAGAGTACCTCGTCGAGGCGCTCGAGAAGGTCGGTGCTGCCAGTAATGGCCTATTCGCAAGTTCCGCGAGCAGGCATGGGAGTATGAAATGAATCGCATTCAATCTTTGGCCCTTTTTGTTCTTGCGGCATCCTTCGCCTGCAAGAAAGGTGATGGCGGCACCGAGGTGGTCATCCGTACGCCGGTCTACGTCGAGGTGATCCAACGAGAAGACATCACCGCCAAGCTGAGTTACGTCGCTGACCTGGCACCCTACGCTGAAGTGCGTCTCTATTCGCCGCTTCCCGATCGCATCATCTCCTTCCCGTGGGAGAATGGACAGTTTATCCACAAAGGTCAGCGCGTCGCCTTGATTCGCAAAGAGGGGCTCGATCGGGGCATTGAGGGGATGATCGCCCAGGCCGACGGGCTCGACGTGCAAATTCGACACCTCGAGAGTGAGCTTAAGCGTTCCAAGGATCTACTGGCCGCCGGCGTCATCACGCGGCAGACCTTCGACCAGATTCAGACGTCCCTCGACTCGACCCGCGCACAGAGTCGGGCGCTCGACGCCAACCGCGCGCAGATGGCGGCCACCGCGAGCAACGCGGTGATCACGGCACCGATTGACGGCTTCATTGGCGGCAAACTGTTGCAAGTGGGTGACATGGCGGCACCGCAGATCCCGTTGGCGAGCATCATGCAGATAGACAAGCTCAAGGCAAAGCTGCACATCGTTGAATCGGACGTTGCCAAGGTAAAGCTCGGCCACGAGGTCAACTTGTATTTTGATGCTTTCCCCGGCGAGAGTTTTCCAGGCGTCGTGACCAGCATCATGCCGTATCTCGACGCGGGTACCCGCACCAATGCAGTCGAGGTGACGGTCGACAATCCGGGCAGTGATGGCGAGCACCGCCTCAAACCGCGCATGTTTGGCAATGCCGAACTCATCTTGGAAAAGCGGCAGGGCGTTGTCGTTGCCCCCGAGCACGCTTTGCTTCTCGATAGCCAACTGCTCGAGAAACAAGGGCAGGACGAGCAACTGCGCAAGGCCTTTGTTGTCGACGAGGCGGGTGTTGCGCACAAACGCGTCGTCCGGCTGGGCGCACGCAACGGCAGCCGGTACGAAATCCTCGAAGGGCTCGCACAAGGGGAGCGTCTCGTGGTGCGCGGTCAACATGGCCTAAAAGAGGGTGCCCCCGTCGACATTGTCACGCCGCAAGACGGCAACCAAGAGGGCAGCAACGGCGTGGACTCCGAGACCGCGCCTGCTGCGGTCAAGAGGTCTCCCGCGGACAATGTCGAACTCGTGACTGAGCGCGGCGATGTGGTGGAGAAGCAAGCGGAGACGAACAATGAGTGAGACCAACACGGGTCCGCGAGCGGGCTTTCTCGGTCAATTGAGCGCCACGTCCGTGCGGCGGGGCGTGACCTTCAGCATGATTTACCTCATGGTGTTTGGGTTTGGTCTTTTCTCTCTCGGACGGCTGCAACTCGACCTCTACCCTGACATCTCGTTTCCGGTGGTGGCGATCATTACCAACTACACCGGTGCGAGCCCTGACGACATCGAGACCTTGATCTCACGGCCGATCGAGGGGGCGGTGGCTTCAGTCAAAGATGCGGAGGAAATCGAGTCGACGTCGAAGCAGGGCACATCGATCGTGCAGGTGAGCTTCGATTGGGGCAAGGACATGGAGGTGGCGGAGACCGATGTCCGTCGTAGCCTCGAGATGGTCAAAGGTTTTCTTCCTGATGACGCCGCTGACCCGATGGTGTTCGCCTTTGACCCATCGATGCAGCCGATTGTCATGTTCACTGTCAGCGGTAACTACCCCCTCGACGAGCTCCGGCGCATCGCCGATGAGGAGGTCACTCCGCGTTTGGAACGTTTGCCGGGCATTGCTTCAGCTTTTGCCCAAGGCGGTCTCGACCGCCAGGTCCATATCGTCGTGGATCCGGCCAAGGTTGCTGCCTTTGGCCTCGACGCCATGGCCGTTGTGGGTGCCGTCTATCGCGAGAATACCCAGGTCCCTGGTGGTGCTGTGGAACAGGGGAGTCTCGAGTTGACCATCCAGACTCACGGCAAGTACCAGTCGGTCGCTGAGATCGGTGAGGTGGTTGTGGCCATGGCGCACACCCCCACCGGCCCTGTGCCGGTGCGGCTCAAAGAAGTCGCCGCGGTCAAGGACACCTTCACCGAGAGTCAGCGCATTCTCGAGACTGACGGTGTGCCGGCTGTTTGGGTGTTTGTGCAAAGACAATCCGGTGCCAACACCGTGCGTGCCGCCGAGGGCGTCTTGGCGGCCTTACCGGCGATCAACAAGCAACTCGCCGCCGATATCGACTTCAAGATCATCTTCAATCAGGCGGAGTTCATCAACCTCTCCCTCGGCAATCTATCCTCCACGGCCATGCTCGGGGTGCTGATCACTTTTCTGGTTCTTCTCGGTTTCCTGCGCAACTTCCGCAGCGCCATGATTGTTTCAACCGCAATTCCTTTGTCAGTCATTGCCACCTTCGCGGTCATGGACCAGGCCGGCATGACACTCAACGTTTTGTCGATGGCGGGGCTCGCGCTCGCCGTGGGTATGTTGGTCGACAATGCCATCATCGTCTTGGAGAACATCTACCGCCTGCGTGAGACGGGCCTTGGGGCTTGGGCCGCGTCGATCAAAGGCGCGCGCACGGTGAGCACTGCTGTCGTTGCCTCGACCTTGACCACCGTGTCTGTGTTTGTGCCCGTTCTCTTTGTTCCGGGGATTGCCGGAGTCATGTTCAAAGACATGGCGGTCACCATTTGTTTTTCGCTGTTGGTGTCACTCATTGTAGCGCTCACCTTCATACCGCTTGCGGCCTCGCGTTTGCTCGCTGGCGAGAAAGTTTCGGCAAAACTGGCCAAGGCCTGGAGTCGGGATCCGTTCCAAGGGATCCGCGATAGCTATGGGCGTGCCCTCGACTGGAGTCTACAGCGGCGCAAGGTCGTCGGACTCGCTCTCGGTGGCCTGGTTCTCATGACCGCCGTTCTCGCATTGGCACTGCCGACCGAGTTCGTCACCGAGGATGATCAGCAGATGCTCTTCGTTTCAGCGGAAGCTCCCATGGGCAGCAATCTGCAGGAGGCCTACGGCGTCATGCAAGAGGTTGGCAAGCGCATCGAAACGGTTGTCCCCGAGGAGGACCGCAAGATGATTGCCCTCGACCTCGGTGTTGGCGAAGGCTTCACCTCGCTGTTTTCCAAGGGCGTTCACGCTGGAATGTTCCGTGTGCCCTTGGTGCCGCAGGGACAAAGGGGCAAGAGCCAACAGGATTATGAGAAGCTGTTGCGGGAGGATCTCAAGAACATCCCCGGGCTGACGGTGAGCGTTGCCATGCCGTTCAATCTCATGGGTGGGACAGGAGACATCGAAGTGCAGATTCGTGGCCATGACCTGACGACTTCACGTCGTGTCGGCACCGAGTTGGTCGAGAAGTTCCGCACTTGGCCGGAGGTCGACGAAGCGGTCTTCTCGATGTCGGAACAGAAACCGGAGGTCAAGGTCACCTTTGATCGTGTGAAGATGGCAGAGCTCGGGTTGTCAGCTGCGGCCGTCGGCAACGCCGTCTCTACCTTCTTTCAGGGGCGTCTTGCAGGCCGCTACGCCGAAGATGGGGATGAGCATGACATCATCGTGCGTTTCGGCAAAAAGCACCGCCTCGACGTCGACGAACTGCGGCACATGCCGGTGGTGACCCCGCTCGGCGTGAGCGTGCCGCTCGACAACGTTGCACATGTCGAGATGGGATTGGGACCGATCGACATCGCCCGTCTCGACCAGGAGCGAGTCACCCGGGTCAATCTTACCCTTGCTAAAGACTTCACCGACGCCGAAGGCAACTCGAAGAGCAAGGACTTGCGCAGTGCGATCAACCACGTAGACGAGGATCTTTCTGGGTATCCGTGGCCCGAAGGTTTCACGTACCACATAGGCGGTACCGCTGAGGACTTCACCCAGTCATTCTCATACTTGGGCTTGGCGTTGGTGCTGGCGATCTTTTTGGTCTACATGGTCATGGCGAGCCAGTTCGAGTCATTTCGACAACCGTTTATCATTATTTTTTCCGTGCCATTGGCCGCGGTGGGTGTCGTGTTGATGTTTGTCATCACGCGGTCGACCATGGACATGTCGGCGATGATTGGTGGCATCATGTTGGTCGGTATTGTCGTCAACAATGGCATCATCATGGTCGACGCCGCCAATCAGTTGCGTTGGGATGGTCTGGATCGGTTTGCGGCGATCGCGGGTGCAGCTCGCACGCGCCTGCGGCCGGTCTTGATGACGAGTCTCACCACGATCATGGCGATGGTGCCGC
>Ga0156400_1135_pt1 | contig 11461 bp, 8 predicted proteins | sample RifOxyA3_FD_108044 | JGI IMG/M metagenome (GOLD analysis project Ga0156400, IMG submission 108044) | Deltaproteobacteria bacterium RIFOXYA12_FULL_58_15
CTTCGCCACTTCATCGTAGGGAATATACTTGGCCATGCCCTTTGATTCTGACCACTTCGTCATCGCTGCGGTCAGCGTCGTTTTGCCGTGATCCACGTGACCAATCGTCCCCACATTCACGTGCGGTTTGGTACGTTTGAATTTCTCCTTGGCCATCGAAAGTCTCCTCTCGTCCCTCTAGTATCGCCCACGGTTCAGAATCACTTCCGTGACCTGACTCGGTACGGGCTCGTAGTGGTCAAACTGCATCGTATACGACGCACGCCCCTGCGAGGCGCTGCGCAAATCTGTTGAGTAACCAAACATCTCACCAAGCGGCACCCAAGCGTCAATGACCTGCGCGTTGCCGCGCAACCCGATCTGACGGACCTTGCCACGACGACGGTTGAGATCGCCGACGACCTCGCCAACAAACTCGTCTGGCGTCACAACTTCTGTGGCCATCATCGGCTCAAGAAGCACAGGTGTTGCTAATTCACACGCTTCTCTGAACGCCATCGACCCAGCAATCTTGAACGCCATCTCACTCGAGTCGACCTCGTGGAAGGATCCGCCAACCAACGTGGCTTTGATGTCGACCAACGGGTACCCGAGCAGGACCCCACGATTCATGCCCTCTTGCACACCTTGCTCGATGGGCTTGATGAACTCACGCGGAATGACGCCACCTTTGGTCTCGTCAACAAAAGCAAAACCGGCACCAATCGTGTTCGGCTCTACCCGGACAATGGCGTGACCGTATTGGCCCCGGCCACCGGATTGGCGAATGAACTTACCCTCGGATTCGGCGGTAGCAGAGATGGTCTCGCGATAAGCGACCATGGGTTTGCCAACATTGGCATCGACCTTAAATTCCCGTCTCAACCGCTCCACCTGAACTTCTAGGTGAAGCTCGCCCATCCCCCGGATCAACATCTGGCCGGTCTCGGAGTCCGTGCCTGTATGAAATGTGGGATCCTCAATCGCCAGCTTTGCCAGAGAAGCGGTGAGTTTGTCCTCATCAGCCTTGGTTTTGGCTTCAATGGCGCGCTCAATGACCGGTTCGGGGATCTGCATCGTCTCGAGCAACAATGGGTGCTTCAGATCGGTGAGGGTGTCACCGGTCTGCGCGAATTTGAGACCGACGGCGGCGGCGATATTGCCCGCATACACGGTCTTGACGTCCTCACGCTTGTTGGCGTGCATGCGAACGATGCGGCTCATGCGCTCGCGCTTGTTTTTGCCAACATTGAGGACCGTTTCGCCGGCCGTGATCTTGCCCGAATAAACGCGAAACCAGGTGAGCAGGCCGTAGGCATCAGATTGGATCTTGAACGCCAGAGCCGCGAACGGTTCCTCGTCGGAGGCCTTGCGGATGACTTCCTTGTCTTTGCCAGGCTCAACACCGACAACGGGCGGAACCTCGGTAGGCGACGGCAGAAAGTCAATCACCGCATCGAGGAGCGGCTGAACGCCCTTGTTGCGCAAAGCCGTCCCGCAGAGAATCGGGACGATGAGGTTTTGTACGGTGCCCAAGTGAAGCGCACGGATGATCAACAGTGGATCGATCTCACCACCTGCGAGTACTTGCTCGGTAAGATCGTCGGCTCCGTCTATGCCGGTCGCAACATTCAACAGGGTCTCACGCGCCAACGCGGCTTCGGCAGTCATGTCCGCGGGAATATCTATGATGTCGTACTTGGCACCGAGGGAGTCCTCATCCCAAACCAGCGCGTGCATTCGGATCAAATCGATCACACCACGGTGGTCATCTTCGACACCGAGGGGCAACTGGACGACCGCCGGGATCGCGCCCAGACGCTCTCGAATCATTTCGACGCAGCGTTCAAAGTTTGCGCCCACCCGGTCCATCTTATTGACGAAGCATATCCGCGGCACGTGATACCGGGTGGCCTGATGCCAAACTGTTTCCGTTTGTGGTTCAACACCGGCAACGCCATCGAACACGGCCACGGCACCATCGAGGACGCGTAGGGACCGCTCCACCTCCATGGTGAAGTCGACGTGCCCGGGGGTATCGATGATGTTGATGCGGTGGCTTTTCCAGTAGCAAGTGGTGGCTGCAGCGGTGATGGTGATACCCCGCTCTTGCTCCTGCTCCATCCAGTCCATGGTCGCAGCACCGTCGTGAACCTCTCCCATCCTGTGGGTAATGCCTGTGTAATAGAGGATCCGTTCGGTCGTCGTGGTCTTGCCCGCGTCGATGTGCGCCATGATCCCGATGTTCCGGGTCTTCTCCAATGTCACTTCGCGCGCCATCGTAACGTTCTCGCGAGCTTCCCTTTGACCGCCAGTCTTTCGGGCAATAACTTTCCCTCCATCACAATTGTGATGCAGCGAAAAGTCGCTCATGGGCGGAATCGCCGTCCCATGTGCCCTTGCGGTCACTGTTTCCATGGTTTGTCAAAGAGCAACTGCTCGCAGTTGGGTGTAGTTCACCCCTTACGAGCCTCCATGTATTACCACCTATAATGAGCAAAGGCTTTGTTCGCCTCAGCCATCTTGTGCGTATCCTCACGTTTCTTAACTGCTGAACCACGGTTGTTCGCTGCATCGAGAAGCTCATTGGCCATCCGCTCGGCCGCGGTCTTCTCACTGCGGGCGCGCGAATAGTTGATGAGCCAGCGCATCGCGAGGGCAGTGCGACGCTCAGGGCGAACCTCAACCGGAACCTGATAGGTCGCACCACCAACCCGGCGGCTCTTGACCTCGACCATCGGTTTGACGTTGTCGAGCGCCTTCTTGAAAATCTTCAACGGCTCCTCGCCACCACCACGCTCGGCAAGAATATCGAACGCACCATAGACGACGCCTTCTGCGGTGTTCTTCTTACCATTCCACATGATGACGTTCATGAACTTGGCAACCAGCCTGTCCCCATATCGAGGGTCGGGGATAATCTTCCGCTTAGGAACCTCACGACGACGTGGCATGATCTACTCCTGGTCAGCTCGGCCGCTTGGCGCCGTATTTGGAACGTCCCTGCCGTCGACCTTCAACGCCAACTGCATCCAGAGTTCCACGAATGATGTGGTATCGAACACCGGGAAGGTCTTTGACGCGGCCACCACGCAAGAGAACAACTGAGTGCTCTTGGAGGTTGTGACCCACACCAGGAATGTACGTGGTGACCTCAAAGCCATTGGTCAAACGCACACGCGCAACCTTGCGCAGTGCGCTGTTTGGCTTTTTTGGGGTCGACGTGTAGACACGTACGCAAACGCCGCGCCGTTGCGGACACTGCTGCAAAGCGGGTGTCGCGTTCTTTTCCCGGGGCTTTCGGCGACCGTGGCGAACGAGCTGACTAATGGTCGGCATCTCACACCTTCTCAATCTTCAATCAATCCGCGAACACGGGCTTTTCCGGTCCACGGCTCCGCACCAGGACAGACTCCTGGCAAAACGGAGCGCGCCTTTTAACTGAGGATCGTAACCTATGTCAAGGAGAAACGGTGCCTTTTCTCCAGCCCGTGGTGACTGGCACAGGCGCGATACGATTGGAGGCCAGCCGGTCCCACAAACTACGAAATTCGCGCGCCTTGACGACTTCGTCTGCGGTGGCTACGCTTTTTGTTGATATATGGGAACGGGCGAATAGACCTCGCCTACAGTGCGTTGTCACAAGAGTGGTCACCCATCACCAAGAGGCAGAAGACTGTGGGTCCCAAGCATCTCCGCAGACAGCAGCAAGCCAACAAGAGGTTGGGTTGGGCCATGGGTCTCGCGCTCTTGTTCCACATCGCCGGGGCACCGCTTCTGGTGCCCTTGCTTCCCAAGGCTCCACCCGCGACAAACAAACCGCGCAAGCTGAAGATTGTGACATTGGCTTCATCAAACCCCAAGGTCAAGCCTCCCCGGTTGCGCAAACCGGCACCCAAGTCTGAGATTGAGCAGAAAGAGAAGGAGGAGATCGAAAAGCAGGCTGAGAAGCTTGAGGGCCAAGTTGTGGATATCCCTCCGAGCCCCAATGACACGCCGCCACAGGAGGCTCGGTACCTCTCGGAATACAACACCAGTACCGAACGAGAAACCAGAAGCCGTCACGCCGACAAAGTGACGCAAAACTCAATGAGTGAGCAAACCACCAGTCGCCAAGCGGAGCTGGCAGACAGCAGACCAGCACAGGACCACACCACGGCCCTCGAGATCGGTCCCGAGACTGATCGAAAACCCACTGAGAAGAAACAGGGGAGTCAGGCAACGGTCTTCGAGCTTCCCGAAATAAACAAGCGCGATCGACTCGCACTGCATCTCGATCCTGAGCTCGGTAGACTCCACAACCAAAAGGAGACCGAGGCCATCAAAGGCGCGGGGAAGAGATTGAAGCTCTCGTTCGGTGATGACGAAGATCTCGTGGAGCGAGGTAGCGCGCCCGAACGTGCCCTCCAGGTCGCCGACCTCGTACCATCGGTGGGTGTTCTTGCCCGCCTGAGCGGCAACCCTGCCAACGATCATTTGGAGGACCTCGAAGAAGGTGAAGGTACATTCCTCAACTCGCGAGAGTTCAAGTATGCGTCTTTCTTTAACCGCATGAAACGCGGTGTCTCACAACATTGGGATCCCATCGCGGAATACCGTCGGCGTGATCCCAGCGGCAATATCTACGGCTATCGATCGCGTGTCACAGTGCTCAACGTTACACTTGCCCCGGACGGATCGCTCAAGACCGTCGAAGTCCAACGCTCGAGCGGTGTCGACTTCCTCGACCGCGAGGCCGTCGCGGCCTTCCAACGGGCGCAGCCATTCCCCAACCCCCCGAAAGGACTGATCAGCGAAGACCGCATCGTCTTTCCCTTTGGATTCCACGTCGACTTCTCAAACGCTGGTGGTTTGCGGCTTCCGTTCTAGGCGGCACGCGAGAAGGTCACTTGGACTCGGCCAGCCCCTTGAGAGCTTGCTCAACCTCTTTGGCTTGCGGCGAATTCGGCGCGAGCTCGAGGAAACGCTCGAAGGCTTTCTTCGCACCAGCGATATTGCCGGCCTCCCAAAGAGCCGATCCCAGGAGCCGGGCAGCTCGAGAATTCTTGGGGTTCAGCTGCAACGCCCTCTGCAACTCGGCAACGGCATCTCGATTCTCGCCGAGATCAAAATACACAGATCCCAACTCCGTGGCGATTCGGTCGCTCGAAGGATCAGCGCGGGCGGCGTTCTTGAGAGTTTTCGCCGCAGCACGCACAAAACCTTTGCGGAGCTGAGCACGTCCCTCCTCGAGCAAATCACTCGCCGTCGGTTTGGCTGGCCTTACTTGGGTCTCAACCGCCTCGGTCTCTGGCACCTCGGTCTCGGGTGCCTCGGCCTCAGGCACCTGCATCACTGCGGCCTCACCCATGGGCGCCACTTCCTCGGGCACGGTGCCCTCAGGCGCACTGCCCTTGTGCACGATTGGCTCGGCTACACGAGTTGGGACCGAAGCGTCGACATCGACGCCCGCTGGTGCCAGAAAGAAGAGAAGGGCACCTGCCGCCAACACCAACGCCGACAACCCGAGGGCAATGCCCAAAAACACGCCCTTCAGTGCACTTCGCGCGACCACACTCGATTCAGAGTCTTGAGAAGTCCGCGATGTTCCCTCCAATTCCCTCCGTCCGCCGACCGGTGCACCCGGCGGCAAGACCAGCGATGCAACTGGACTCTCCTCCGTCTCGTGTGGTGCCGCAAATGGGGTGGGTGAGGCCTCGTCTGGAGATCCTATCGCGAATGGAGCAGGTTCGTCCGCGGGATTCTGAGCAGACTCCGGAGGAGGCGCTTCGCTCGTTGGGGCTTGCACGGGCGCTGTAACCAAGTCGGTCTCTTCTGTCGTTGGATCCTGCGCGTGCGCTGGTGCTAAGTCAGGACCTTCTGCCGGGACAGACACGGTCTCTTCTGTCGATGCGGCGACAGAGGCCGCACCTGACTCACTTGCTGGCACCAGACCGACCGCATCCATCGACTCCATCGACGTCGGCAACACTTCGTCCAAATTCTCTGCCGGCAACGGGGCCGCCGCATCCTGCGACACGACTTCGGAAAGTGGTGCCACACCTGATTCTTGCGTCTCTGTCGGTGGCTCGATCTCGTCCTCGGATGGTGGCTCTTCGCTCTGAGCGGGTTCGCCAAAGAACAGAGTCTCTGACGCACCACTGTAGATCTCGGGTTCGGCCACAACAGGTGACACTGCGTCCGATTCCAATGACTGGCTGTCTTCAGACAAAAATCCGAGATCGAGGCCGTCGAGATCGACGCCTGAAAAATCAGGACGCGCCCCAGAGCCCTCGGGGAGATTGTCCCGATCGGGCTCACCCTCGGGCAACATCATAGTAAGCAGACGTGCCTGGTCCCTTTTCTTGCGTTGCAGTCGCTCCAAACTGTCGGAAGCGCAGAGGAGCTGCCCATGCACAACTGCAGTCGCTCGACGTTCATCTTCGAGGTCGGCTTTCTTCTGCACCAACTCAGCCTTGAGCGCAGCCAAGCGCGCCGGCAGATCCGCGCCGCGTTGCTCCTCGGCATTCCTCCGCAGAGCTTCCAGCTGCTCTTCCAGCTCCATGGCTCTGCATCGAGCGGGCTCAACGGATGCCTCTCCTTGTGTTTCGGTATCGGCAACCTGTCGCTGCAGTTCGGCCAATTCCGACGCAAGCCTCTCGACCTCCACTCGAAGTGGGCCCAACACCGTCTCTTGCTCAGCGAGCAACTGCTGGTGCGCCAACACTGCGGCATCAAGTCGCGCCTTGGCCTCCGCCACCGCTTCGCCTAATTCACACGCACGCGCCTGACTTGCTCTCTGATCTCGTTCTTCGGCGCGCAGCTCCTCACATCTTTGCGACAGGTCGCGAACGTGACGGTCGAGATCACCGTTGCCCAAGGAGCGTCTCTCTCCCTCAAGCCGTTCCACCAATGCACGCGTCGCGCGGTCATCCTCTGAGTAGCCTTGCAACTGACTGGCGAGGCTGCACCGCCGATCTTCAGCGTGCTGCAATCGCGCACGTAGCTCAACCAGCGAACGCTCCAGGGTGTCGGCGTCCTCTGGGATCTGGAGAGCCTCGAGGCTCCCTGCGTGCTCGGCGATCACTGCGGCCAAGCCATCGCGCGCCTCGTTGGTGAGCTGTATCAAGCGCACACCCATCCCCACAGGCACACTTTGACCAGAGGATTGGTCGATTTCAATGTCGAACACGCGCCCGGTGAGCGGTACCACTTCAACCTCTGACACCAGCAGATCAACTTTGACCTCAGTGTCGATGGGTAACACATTGCTGGTATGCAACGAGAGATATCCACGTTGCAGCGACTGCAGGATGTCGGCGCGCTCATCAGAAGCGATGCGCACCTGAAAGGTCGGCGGAGTTTGTTGGGCACCTGGTGCGACCATCCTCCTACCCTTCCACATCCACCAGCCCACGCTGGTATAGCTCAAACAACCGCTTGGCCACAGCGCCGTGCAATCCGGGCGGTGTCGCAGTTCGGATTTCGGCGAGTGTGCCCGCCACCTCGAGCATATCGCTGATGAAGACATCGAGGCGGTTGACCAAGGTCACATTGTGGAAGGCCGCCGTCCGAACAATTCGCCCTCCGCCTCGCAGCGCACCGTTGAAGTCCCCTTCATCCAGTTTCACTCGCGTGTCGCGTTTGCGTTCGTTTCGCTGGGATAACCGGTCGTCGGCCAACACTGGTGACAAATCCGGTACCTCGACATCATAATCAGCGCTTGCGGGTGCATCACCCTCGCAGGTTGGCAAATCGTCGGGAGCGTCGCCGCTGGGTGACGCCGACCCCACGATACTGGCCACATCATCTCCACCGGGCGGAGCGTCGGCAAATCCTGGTTCGGTACCCACATCGTCAAGAGATGCTCCGTCCTCGCTCCCCTCCGGAGCCGCCATGGCGAACAAACGTTGCGCGTCATTCAGTTTGTCCCGCAGCCGCCCGATGCTCGCATGCACCCGTGCGAGCTCCACCTCCTGCTTGCTGCGCGTCTCCTTCTGCCTGTCGAGGTCGACGCCGACCTCCTCGATGTTTTTCGCGAGCGCGGAAACCTCCCCGGCATCGGTGATCGACCTCTCTAGCTCTTCACTTGCGGCGGCGACTTGCAACTCCAATTTTTGGCGGCGTGCCTCGTCGGCTTGGGCAACGATCTCCCAACGTCTGCCAGTGTTCTCAATTGTTCCCCGCGCTTCGTCAATCTGTTGAATCAGTTCGCTTCGGCGACTCTCAAGCTCGATGGTGGTCCTCGCGTGCTGCTCACCAATGAAGTCAGCTTCCTGTTCGATATTCTGGCGGTGGACACGTGCAGCATCGAGTTGGCGTTGCAGATCGGCAATGACCGAATCGAGCCCTTGAGGACTGTCCCGACGATTGGCCTCAAGTGTCTCAACTTCTGTCCTGAGCCGGGCGATCTCCGTCGTCAAGAAGTCACGGTCAAAACCTTCGGCCTCGGCCCGCTTCTTGTCGACAAGGAGGTGCTCAACGAGCGTCCTGCGGACATCGTCTATCTCTTCATAATTTGCGAGCTCTTGCTCGGTGACGTGGACACGGATCTCCGCCATCTCTACGCGGCGGCAGAGTTCCTGATATTCGCCCCTCAGTTCTTCCCTGGGGGACTGCACGTCCGATTCCCCACTCATTTGTCCACACCAGAATACCCGTTCCCCGCCCGAGAGCCAGAAAGCGGACGAAAAAAGGCGACATCAGAATACCCTCATTTTGACAGAGCGGCCTCGAATTCTCGATCTCGCGTTCAAGCTCGAGACCAAGCAAGACAAACTTCTGTGACCTTGCGTTTGAGCCGCTGCAGCGTCGCGTAGAATCGAGCGTTCCGACGCACCACCGCCATCAAGGGTCGTCGCACTCTGCGCCACGACAAATGGCCCAATGGTGGGGCACCAAGCTCTCCTATGAGCCTGACATCAGTCGCATAACCTAGCTTGTATTGCTCCCCACCAATCAAGAAGTCGAACTCCCGGTGTCCGCGTCCATAACTGGCCTCGAGCATCCCCTCCAGAAGCAGGCTCCCCGGAGAAAACTCACCCAGCTCGGAATCGTAGACCGGAACCCAATAATAAAACCGACCTTCCCAAAGGGTCCCGAGGTGCACCGCCACAGGTTGGTTGCCCACAAAGACCGCTGAGATCGTCAAAGCATTCCGGGCATGCAGCCCACGGAAGAGATTCTTCACCTTTTCTGACGCAAACATGTCGACGAGGTTGGTGCGGAGATACTGAGCTGATTTCCACTCAAAACAACGCTCGATGAGCTCAGCATCGTTCACTTCGAACTCGAAGCGAACATCACCTCCAAGATGTTTTGCGAGCTTGTTCCGCTTGGACTGTGCCCTCCTAAACGGGCGAGATGATCGCTCTCGCGCGTATTCCACAAACTGCTCCCATGCCGAAAAGCGACGCCAATCGATCCACGGCGACGGCACCTCTTTGCTCGCGGACCGCTGTGTCCATTCATCAACACCCATCGATCGGTGACAGTACGCCCCCACGTGTCGCAGCCGTCGGGAATGCGGTGCCCCAGACGCCAACGCCTCATAAAAATCAGCGAACGGCAGATCTGTTTGCGGCTTGCCGTCGACGGTCAGCACCTTGAACTGGCGGCCCGCTACAGAGACGAACTCCGCTCGGCAGGTCTTTCTCGGGTAAAAAGCAGCACCTGCGCTCTCAATGAAGACGTCAGAAGAAAAAAAATTGCTCATTGATGGAAACTTACACTGCTAATTCGTGTCACCAGTTTCGTTATCAATGAAGACGTTACCCGAAATCATTCCACCATTCGTGATGTAGGCATCACAACCGCCGACACAGAAGATCCCATAGTTCGCCGAGCCACGAATGGTGCTGTTCACAACGGTGGCCTGGGTCGATTGATAGAGAAGTATATTGCCATCGACACTGCCAGCAAACTCCACTGTGGAATTGGAGATGTATGTGTTGGAACTCGCCAACTCACCAGCGATGATGCCCACCCAATCGCCTCTCGCGGGCGATTCGGCGACTGAGGCAAAGATTGCACCATTCACGTTGATGTCGCCGGCGCCGAGCACACCCACTTTCAGCGCCCCATTCTCATGGAAGAGAAACGTCGCGTCGGCGATGTTGATTACCGGGCCATCGCCGGCAACAGTAACTTCACGGTCCTGCACAAATGTCTCGCCAAACATGAGCCAGGGCACGCCCAACCCCGACCAGGTGCCCGCTTCGGTCGCCTCACCGCCAGTGTTGACGGCGTAGTCCCACCCGTTGCCCGTATAATCGGAAGCATCGTCGAGAGCCGCCATCAAGCTGGCCGGCACCACAACGGGGTATCTCGCGTTGGCACTTATGGTGTTGTTTGACCAACCAAGGATGGACGCGTCACTGCCGACACAATGCACGCCATCGCCGTCCTCCGCTGAGATTGCGGTGGTGCCGCTGACAATGGTGTCATGCAGGGCCAGCACGCCACTTCTCAGGCCGACGCCGCTCCCGGCATTGTCGCGGATTGTGCAACCGTTGAGTTCCACCGTTCCGTAGAAGACGTAGATGCCGGCCGCGTTCTCACCAGCACCAGCATGCTCGAGAGTGAGGCCGGTGACGCTGCTGTTCGTTGCGCCAGTGCCAAAATAGAGTCCGTCCCAAGCGCCAGGCCCGCCCTCGGTGGCACTGGAAAACTCGACGCCGTCGAGCGCACCGTGGATCTGTAAGTTGCCGTCGTTGGCCAAACCTATGCGCAGGCCCACACCGTCATCAAAAAGAAAGACTGAGCCATCCTCTATGGTCAAGGTTGGCACCGCCGCCCCCTCGACGTACAGGTTGCCGGTCACTCGATACGGCACGCCTATGTTGGTGACACCCATGTCTTCGGCGACGCCACTGTCCGGTAGGACCAGAACATGGTCGGTACCATTTCCGACAAAGGAACTTGAAGAGCGCAGGCTCCCGAGACTTGCAAAGGCGAGCCTCGCCGGCTCGCGTCCATTGCCGACGAGAACATTGTCGGCAAAGTCACCCGTGAGACTGCTCATGGCGCTGACAGAGATGCCGTGGCGCTCGTTGTGCGCAAAACGAGTGCCTGTGAAACTGGCGACGCCCCCGAGGACCATTCGCACACCATCACCGGAGTTGTTTTCAATCACCGCATCGGCAACAGCAATCGGCAACGGTGCCGCATCGATGAGCAAACCCGCCGCATTGGCAGAACCTCCGGCGTATTCGATGGTGAAGCCAACCAGCGATGCGCCTGCGCGCAGGTGCACGCCGAGATTGACCCCACTCCAAGATCCGGGCAGGCGCTGACGGGAGGTAAGCAGGACGCCGTCACCGTCACCGTCACCGTCAATGGCGATGCCACCCTCCCCCGAGTAACCAACAAACAATCCGGTGCCGGCCTCAAATATGACTCTGGCTCCGTCGAGGATTGTCAGGGTTGGCGATGCATCACCCTGAACATAGACGCTGCAAGTGACGCGGTGTCCCCAGGTATCGACCCCCCACGTCTCATCTAC